>JGI24891J29808_1000378_pt1 | contig 30510 bp, 39 predicted proteins | sample FreactcultuFSWF8_FD_29808 | JGI IMG/M metagenome (IMG submission 29808) | reverse complement strand
ATGGGTGTGATAATCATGATGGTGGGCATATATGGCAATTTAAGGATTCTCCACATATAGTTATTAATACATCTGGCTATTTAGACTGGGGTTACAAATACGATTGTGATTTTTATAACACTATGCTAGAAAATAGGGTTTTATATTTAAAACATGGTATTAAGGACGCTGAAAAAATTAGAAAAGAAGATGAACAAAAGAAATATATGATTGGTTTTTAAATAACTTTCTATTAATAATTGCGAATAGTAAAAAAATACTAATTATGGGAAATACGATTAAAAGTATTATAATAACCGATGATGAGTTTTACGATAAGTATAAACCTGTTAAGAATCACTTGGACGATAATGCATCATTTGATGGATTCATGTGGGAGACATATGATGAGGAAAAAGAATATTGTTTCGAATTAGCTAAGAAAGAAAATAGAGTTTGGACAATTATCGAATGTGATGATGAAGATTATGATGGTAATGGTGAGTCTGATGATATTCTTGACCCAGATAATCAAGAAGAAGGTTACGAGCCACCATCATGTTTGGTTATAACAAATGGTTTTCACTACGTTAATCGCATTGGCTTTATGGTAACTGAGGTTGCTTATAATGAAAATGAAGACATAACGGTAAAATTTACATAATGACAGACAAAGATAAAAAGGAGATTAAAGAGCTTTATAATAGTAGACCACATTATAAGCTTATGGACGCTATTGATAATAGTGCCCCAATGACCGATACTGATAGGCGAATGATGGAACATTATTCGAAAATCTTACGTGATAGAGATACATCTGAGCTTTATCAAAGTATCCGTAATGTTATCTATACGATAATAATATTAGTCGTATTAGGATTTTTTGCATTCAAAATATTATTAAATTAAGAGTAATGAGTAAAATAAAAAATGATAGTCTAGGTGACATTTGTAAATATTTTATTTAACTTTTTACAAATTTCTCAATATTTATTTGTATGGAGAAATATTACGTTTATATTTATTTAAACCCTTTAAAAAAGGGATGTTGGACTTTTAGCGGTTTAACTTTTGATTACCAACCATTTTATGTTGGTAAGGGGTGTGGTATTAGAGATAAAGCACATTTATTCCCAAGCTCATTGTCAAAAAAGAACTTAAAAAATAATACAATTAAAAAAATTATTAAAGAAACTGGTGAAATACCAATTCATATTAGACTTTTTGAAAATCTATCTAATGAAAATGCAATTAAAATTGAATCTGAAATAATAAACACTTTTGGTCGTCTTGAAAATAAAAGTGGTATATTAACAAATATGACAGATGGTGGTGAGGGGGTAAATAATTTTATTAATAAAAATAGAGACCGATTAGAGTTACGTAAAAAGATTTATCAATATAATCTTTCTGGTGAATTCATTAGAGAATGGGAAAGTATTTCATCAGTTGCTTTAGATTGTAAGCAACCATTAAATATACCTACGGTTGTTAAAAGAGGTACTTGTTGGTGTAATTCACTTTGGTCATATACTAAGGTTGATAAAATGAAAAGTAGACGAAAAAATGAAAAAAAATGTATATATAATAATATTTCACAACTAGATAAGGAAACGGACGAAATAATTGATACTTTTGACAATGCTTTAGACATTGAAAAAAAATTAGTCTTACATAGTGGTGCTAGAAATAAAATATATGATTGTCTTAGAGGTATAATTAAGACAGCTTATGGTTATAAATGGAAAATTATTAACAATGGAAAATAGAGATTTATCTGATTGGTGTAAATATTTTGAGAAGAATTTTACACTGGAACAAATGATACCAGAATTGCCTGTAATTATCAGGCTGGACGGTAATAACTTTCACAACTGGACCAAGGGACTAGAAAGGCCCTTTGATAAGCGTTTAAGCGATTTGATGGTTGATACAACTAAGTTCTTAGTTAAAGAAACTAATGCTGTTATTGGTTACTGTCAATCTGACGAAATAACACTTATTTTGTATTCTAATGACATTAAGTCAGCTATTTACCAAGATGGTAAGAAACAAAAGATTCTATCTAAGTTAACGGCTAAATTAGTTAATCACTTCAATAAAGTTAAAGCTGATTATGGTCTTGAGAAGAAAGACCAAGCGGTATTTGATTGTAGGATATTCCAAGTACCAACACTTGACTGGGCCGTTAAACAGCTTCTTTGGCGAGAACAAGATGCTAGTAAGAACTCCATTTCAATGGCTGCTCGTTCATTCTTTTCTCATAATAGTGTTCACAAGTTAAACGGTGATGAAATGCAAGAAAAGATGTTCACTGAAGAAGGTGTTAATTGGAATGATTATCCAGCATTCTTTAAGCGTGGTACTTACGTTAAGCGTGTAAAGACTAGTAGAAAGCTTACTGAGGATGAGTTAAAGGAATTGCCAGCTAAGCACAAGGCAAGACAAAATCCTGACTTAGAGATTGAAAGGAATATTATTACAGTTTGTGATATGCCTAGATTCTCAACCATTATCAATAAGGTTGGTGTTGTATTCTTTAATGAAGAACCACAATTAAAAAATTAATCATGGAAAGAGAAGAGTTAATTGATGTCATTAAGGATAGGGTGAGAATTATGAGTGAAACATGTTCAGCTATAAGAACATTAGCTAATGTTTTTGTTTTTTGGGGTGCTAAAGGAATTTTAGTATTAGAATTGGCTAAATTAACGGCTAATTGGGATATAGAACGCACAACGTATATCAATAACGAAAAGATTATCTATGTAGATTTTAACAATTTTAAATTCTTTACTAGAAATTTTGAGTTAACGATTGATGAGATAGACGATGAAGATTTAAAAGCTTTATATGACTATTTTTGTATGATGATACCTAAACCACCGATTTATGACGAAGACAGACGTAAGAAGAGTAGCTGAGGTTATAACAACAGCTGAATTAAAGGAAATGATTCTTAATGCCTATTCTAAGGTAGATGATTGGACAGTCCCTAGTAAAGGTAATAAGAGTATGTCTTTAGGGACGACATTTAATATACTAACTTCTGGTGAAATAACGGATAAAACAAATTTAATTGTAAAGATTAATTTAATAAGAGAATTTTCCCTATATTTGCCTGAAAAATATAAGGCATCTAAAAAGCCTAAGGTTCAAGTTGAAAATGTTGTTCATCAGGACCCTAAGCCTTTAAAAGCTAGTTATTATGAGTTTTAACATTTATAATTGGATTCTGGATTTAACATCTAAGTGGCTCAATTATTATGTAAAACGTAAGAACTGGAATAGGTGCCATAAGATTTTAGAATTTAGAAAAAATAAAATTGCCCCTAATTTACGGGTGATTGTAAAAAATAAATAATGACTCGAATTAATGTTTATTTTTAAATTTTTTCTTTTCATAATATATTTATATTAAAAGTATATTATGAAAAATATAACACAAAAAGAATTTGAAGAAAAGTTAAAAGAAAAGAATAAAAATTTTAATATTTCGTTTACATTAATAGATAAGTTTATTAGTTGTAGAACTAAGATAAAAGTTTTAACTAAATATGGTGTTTGTTTAACTAATCCATATTCCTTACTAGATGGTAATAGTCCGTCTATACAGACGGCTATGAATAAATCTGATTATTTTATTAATCAAGCTAATGAAATTCATCGAAATAGATATAGCTACGAAAATGTTAAATATCAACTAAGTAATCTAAAAGTAACTATAACATGTAAAAAACACGGTAATTTTACACAAAAACCTAATTGTCATTTAAACGGTGCTGGTTGTCCTAAGTGTAATACTGGTGGTTGGGACTTTGATAATTGGTTAGATTGTAAAGGTAAAATAGGAACTTTTTATATTTTAGAATGTTTTAACGAAAATGAGGAGTTTATAAAATTTGGTATAACTACCGAATCAGTAACTAAACGGTATCAAAAAAAGGATTCAATGCCGTATAAGTATAAAATACTTCATGAGACAAGTTCAACAAATAAAGAAATGATTTTAGAAATGGAGCGAAGATTTTTATTAAAGTTTAAAAAACATAAATATCTACCAAAAATTGATTTTGGCGGTAAAACCGAATGTTTTAATAAATCTATTTTAAAAAATATTAAATTATGAGTCGAATAAATGTTGGGGTTTCACCAAAGGATTTATGTAGACAGCACTTATTAGCTGAACACCGAGAAATAGTTAGAGTACCTAATGTTGTTAAGAAAGGTAAGTATAGTTTAGATAAACAGCCTAAAGAATTTACTCTGGGTACTGGCCATGTTAAGTTCTTTTATAATAAATTACTCTACCTTAAAAATAGGTATGCTGAGCTCTATAATGAGTGTTTAAAAAGGGGTTATAATGTTACGTATTTTGGTAATGCTTTCGATGACATACCAACTAAGATGATGAACGATTATCAACCAACTGCAAAAGATAAATTACTAATAGAGGCGAGAATTAGTGAACGATTAAAAAAAATGAATAATGTTTAAATTTTTAAAAAGAATAATGAATAAGATTATTATTAATGGTAATGAATACTCAGTTAAGGGTAAAAATATAGTTGCTAAGAACATTAGTAATTCATCAGTACGAATCACAGTTGATGGAGTTACGGTTGTTGATATTAATGGCACTAACCCGATTGTTATTAAGTTTGAGGGTGATTTAGCTAGTCTATCAGCAACACATGCTGATGTAGCTGGTAATATCAATGGTAATGTTGATACGACACATCTTAAAGCTCGAAATATCACTGGTAATGTAAAGAGTACCCACGTTAATTTGGATGGCAATATAAAGGGTGATGTAAACAGTACACATGTAACAGCAAACTCAATATCTGGTAATGTTAAGGCGATACATGTAAATTAATTTTGTTTGTATCAGTTTTTAACATATATTTGCAGTCAACTAAATTTTTTTATATGGACTATAATTTAAAAGAGGACGTGATAACAACAAAATCCTCTACAGTCGTTAAATTATCAAATTTTTTAACTCTTACGACTACTGAAGAAACTATTGATTTAAGGGTGGAAATTGTTGCGGATTTTGAGAACATTCCACATAAGTATCATGAGATATTTTTGAATATGTTAACCTCAAAGTATTTGGGTAAGGTATCATTCTCTGATAATCCATTCAGTGTTTGTAAACTTGAAAAGAAAAAGCGTTGGTGGCATTTTTTTACCAGTATGGGTAAAAAATAATTTTGCTAATTCAAAAATAACCCCTATCTTTGCATAAATAAATTATTACACATGTTAGACTTCATTAAGAATAAAACAATATTCGCAAATAAGTATCATACACATTCAGAAGCAATTGTTATCTCATGTTTTTACAACTCTGAGAATTCAAATTATCGTCTAAAGGCGTTTGATACGTTTTACAATACGATTAAGCATTTGAATCATAAGATTATTGAATGTGTTATTGGTGATGGTAAACCACAGTTATCATCTTATAATGACCCAGCAATTGAGGTGATACACACTCAAAATACACTTTGGCATAAAGAAGCTCTTTTAAATAAAATTATAGCTGGTTTACCAAAAGAAATCAAGTATGTATTCTGGGTTGATGCCGATGTAATCTTTACCAATCTTGATTGGTTAGTTGAAGGTGTACAAGTTTTACAAAAGGAAAACATTGTCCAACCATTTGAATATTGTGTTCACTTAAAACAAGATGTTGATGCGCCTACGTATAGCGATGCTAAAGCGATAGGTACATCTAATCCAAATGCTATTAGTGAGAATGTTTGGCGAAGTTTTGCCGCAAATTTCGCTGAGAAATCAATGTATTATGATAGCGATAATTATAACGCTCATGGTCATGTTGGATTTGCTTGGGGTGCTAGAAAGGAGATATTACAAGCAGTTCCATTATACGATAAAGCATTGATTGGTTCTGGTGACCATATAATTGCCCATGCGGCAGCTGGACAGATAAATCATTCGTGTATTATAAAGGGATTTGCGGATAATATTGGTGAAGTTAATGAATGGTCGGGGAGATTTAGCTATATTATCAATAATCGTCTAGGGTATGTAAAGGGTAATTTATACCATATTTGGCATGGAGACCTTAAAGATAGACAATATTTAAAACGTGTTCAAGATTTTACTTGTCAATCAAAAAATATAACTAAGAGAGATGAAAATGGTTTATATGTTACTGATGATGGTCAAGACCATCCATATGTAAAAGACTATTTTAAACAACGAGAAACTATTAAACCAAAAGTAACTGAATTACCTAAATCTTCAGCTGCTCGTAGGAGTCCTGTTAAGGGTACAACACATATTTCAACGTCTTATCGTAGATATGAGGACGATAATTTTACCAGTCAAAATTCTGATGATAGTTTTTTTACTTCAGTAGCAACAGGATTTATAACGGATTCTGCTTTAGGTGGGACAATTATTGGTGGAAATCCGTTAGGAGCATTAATCGGTGCTGAATTACGTGATAATTTGGATGATGTACAGCAAACCAATATACCTCAAGATTTTGGTGGTGGTTTATCTGGTGGGGGTGGCGCAAGTGGTGCTTGGGAGGGAACACCGATAAACGATAATTATTCGTAATTTGGGTGTTGATTGATAATACTTGTGATTATTTCTAAATATTTTTTGGCTTTTTCTGGTTTAAAGTATTTAAGTTCTGACGAATCAATTATACATAAACTGATATTATTATCATAACATAATTTAAACTTTCTTTTATCGTTAAATTTTGTTTTATTATATTTTATTTCACCAAATATTGGTTCGTAATGAAATATCCCGTTAATTTCAAAAGCTAAGGATAGCGAGGGAATATAAATATCTAATTCAGCTTTTATCGTATCTACGTTATTATATAATATTTTTAAATTTGGATAAATCTTTGTTAATTCAATTTCTAACCAGAATTCTAATTTAGACCTATTAGAACCAGTTTTTTTATGAGTATTTGAATATTTACTGGCACAAGATTTAGAACAAAAGCTTAATGGATATAATTTCAATTGACTCGGATGTCGATATATATCATTACTACAAATAAGACAATTTAATTTTATTAATTTTATTTTACTAATATTAGTACATTCTTTTGAGCAATGTTTACAGGATTCACCTCTCATTGGATTCATAGCATTTCTAATGGTGACCTTAGGTTTATTGAAAAACTTATGACACACCTCACATTCCAATTTTAATAAATCTTTGTCTTTCGCATTTTTATATTCTGATTCAGTAAATTTTTTAATCATATTCTTGTTTTTTAATAAATATACAACTTTTATTAAAAAACCATTTTTACACCATATTTTAGCACATTTAATTTGTTATTTTAAAAAAATAAATAGTATATTTGCATAAACATTTTTATTATGAACGTTAGTAATGATATTTTAGAACAAGCAATTATTTTTGCGACTAAAAAGCATAAAGGTCAAAAAAGAAAAGGTAATGGGTTACCCTATATTATTCATCCATTAGGTGTAATGGCAATTTTATTGGAGGCAAAGGAGAGTAAAAATATGAATTTATTACTAACTGTAGTAGTTTTGCATGATGTTGTAGAGGATTGTGATGTTCCACTTAGTCAAATAGCTAAATTATTTGGGCATCAAGTGGCGGCATTAGTCGAGGAACTTACACTGGATAAAGATAAATACGAAACGGTTGGTAAAACTGAGCTTCTTTGTCAAGAAGTAATAAAAATGTCAAGTTATGCATTAGCAATTAAGTTGGCTGATAGACTCTATAATGTGAGAGATACTAAGTCAATGCCACAAGATTTCAGAGATAAATATTTTACCGAAACTAAAACAGTAATTACAACACTTGAGGAAAAAAGAAAATTAACTAAGTCTCAACTTTATCTATCGAATAAGATAAAGGAAGTTATATATTAATGTTGCGGTAGTACAAAATAAATTACGTTAAATTAAACATTATGAAATTATATCCGACAATTAATTATTATGGCGATTATTGGGATTTACCTGTAATTGGATTCGATAAACTTGATGGTTCCAATCTTAGGTTTCTATGACTTTTTAAGTTTTTCAGTATATTTATTATTAAAGATAATTATGCTGTTAACAAAAGAGGTTAAAATTAAATTAAATTCTAAAACAATAAAATGGTATTGGAGTCTAGGTTATTCTGGGACAACAAATGAAATAATAAATGTTTCTATTGAACATTTAAAAACAACATCGCACTATAAAATTGAATGTAAATGTGATTTTTGTGATAAGCATACAATATTAGCATATAAGTCATATGTTAAATTTATAAATTATGATGGTAATTATTATTGTCATAAATGTTCAATGATTAAAAAGAAAAAAGTTTGTGTTGATAAATATGGTGTTGAATTTACTTTATCTGATAAAAATATTAGAGAACAGATAAAAGAAACTTGTATAAAAAAATATGGTTCAGTATGTTTTCTAACAACCAATGAGTTTATATCAAATGATATGATTAAATCTCAGATTAAATTAAAAAACATAAAATCTGGCAGGTGGGTTTCAGAAGAGAAAATGGAACCATTTTTACGTTATAAACAAAAATGTAGACGCTTAACATTAAGAAATAAAAAACAACTTTTTGATGAATGGAATGGTTATGATTTTTATGACGGGGAATATATTTTTGAATACTTAAATTTACCTAAATTAGATAAATTGTCACCGACAATAGACCATAAAATTAGTATTTATTATGGTTTTCATAATGATTTATCAGAAGAAGAAATTTCTAGTATTAAGAATTTATGTATAACAAAGAGGAGTATTAATACATCTAAAAGAGCTAAATGTTTTTATGAAAAAATATGACACAATACCATATTATGGGGATTATTGGGATTTACCAATTATCGGTTTTGATAAATTGGATGGGAGTTCGTTGCGCTTCGAGTGGAATAAGAAAAGATATTTCTATAAGTTCGGCTCACGGAACGTTATGATTGATGAATCAAACGAACAATTTGGTTTTGCTATTAATCTATTCCAAGAGAAGTACTCAGAGAAATTAAGTAAATTATTTACATCTAAGGACTATAGAAATATTCAATCCTTTGTATGTTTCGCTGAGTTGGTTGGTAAGAAATCTAGTTTCGGTCAGCATGACTTTGGTAATGATGAATTTGATGTTGTTCTTTTCGATGTTGCCCAGTACAAGAAAGGATTTGTACCGCCAAGACAATTTGTTCGTGATTTCCAAGAATTTGGAATACCAAGAGTTATCTATGATGGTAATTTAAACATGAGTCTAGTTAAGAGAGTTAAAGCAAATGAGTTTAATCTATCTGAGGGTATTATCTGTAAGGGTGAAACTAAGACAAAGAGAGGTGTTGACAATATTTATGTATGTAAGATAAAGACTGATGATTGGTTTAATCGCTTACGTGCAAAGAGTCCAGTTGATTACGAGAAAGAGTTGAAGCAAGCTGGTATAACGGCAAATTCTTAAAAAAATTCTTAAATATATTTGACAAATTGAAAAATAAGTCGTATATTTGCAGTTCAGATGGATGCTAAGGTAAGTCAACCACCAAGGCCATCAAATAGAGGTTGATATAGATATTTGACATTAAAGATTCAGTACAGCATAACAAAATGCAAACTAACAGTCCTAAGGTAACGCCTCTCGTGAAAGCGAGTTAGTGAGTATGATGAATAATTAGGTTAAGATTTATCTTGATTATAGTTATGGTAGGCTTAGCAATAAGTACGAAAAGAATACGTGCTCAGTGGCATATATGTGGGCTGGTTCAACGAGGATAGACGCTCGGCCCGAAAAAATATGTTAACAGCGGCAGTAAAGGGAATGTTGTCTACATTCGAATCCGCAAAAAATGAATCTGTAGAAAAAATTGGGCTGTCCATGGCCCACGTTATCCCCAGATAACGTTTGTACTACCGTACATGAAATCTTATGGTTGGGCTGGCACTCAATTAGTAGCAATGAGGTAAAAAAGCAGAGACTTCTGGTGTTGACGCAAATGGTCAACTAGGTAACTGTAGAGAGCCGAACAAGTCTCTACAAATACGGGGGTAGTATAATTGGTAGTACGCACCCAGTATATTAATAGTAATAGTTGATATACTGGGGTGGAAGTAGAGGTTCGAGCCCTAGACCCCGTGCATTGTAATCGGAAGGTTACTTTATAACATGTCGTAGTAGGTCGTATTTGAAGTTGCAAATATATAGTACGGGTGAAGATGTGTTATGCGTTATACCTCAGTGTATTAGAGGGTCTCCGTTCAAGGAGAAAGTCGATGGTTTAATTCCATCTAACGCAACAATGAAATAAACTTATGTTAGTTTAGTTAGTTTGGTTTGTAACCAAAGGCTAGATGAAGATGTGGCCACATCAGGTATTGATTCCCATAAGTCCCTGTTTCAAATGGTGCGGTAGCTCAGTTGGTAGAGCACTAGTCTGAAAAGCTAGGTGTCGGTAGTTCGAACCTGCCCTGCACCAGATAATCAATGTTAATCCACCTGTACGTGGTGATTATTACACACTAGAAATAGTGACTAAGTGATTAACAATTAGTTCTTTGGTTTATAATATTTGTTATAATATCAAGATACTTTTGTGATGTTGAAGGTTTAACATATTTTTGAGTTGATGTATCTATAATACATAAATCAATCTTACGTTCAATACACGACTTAAACTTATTCTGGTCATTGTTTTGGATTTGGTCTAATTTATTAACACCATATATTGGTTCATAATGAAATATTCCGTTCAATTCAAAGGCTAGATTAAGCGAAGGTATGTAGATGTCTAATTCGGAACCGATTGCATCTTTTTTATTAAAATCTATTTGTAGATTAGGGTAAAGAAGCGTTAATTGTTCTTCGAGATATATTTCGAGTTTAGAGCGTCTGTTACCAGTTGTCTTATTTTTGTTATTATATGTTGCTGAACAAGATTTTGAGCAAAAATTATTACCTGATTTAGCTAAATTAGCTGGTATTCTTTTAATTTCTTTATTACAATTTATACAATTAACTAAAATTTTATTTTCTCGACTAATTATACGACACTTTCCTGAACAATATTTATTTTGTGTTATATTATTAGGGTTTAATGCACGTTGTATAGTATGTTTAGTGTTTAAGAATGGTTTATTACAATTATAACATTGACATGGTAATAAATCTTTTGACTTTGATTTTTCAAAATCTTCTTGGGTATAAAGTGGTTTCATAATTTATCTTTATTATAAATATCACAATATTTATGAAAAGTTAATTTCGAACCTGCCCTGCACCACGAAGAAATCCAACATTTAATTCTTGGTAAGAAGCTAATTAGTTTTAGTCTTAATCCCATACCATTATGAAAGATTAATGGTGATGCTCTGGTTACTAAAGAGGTTTTTAAATTTCCCTTACTAGGGTATAAACTAGTAAAATAAATGATTGGTTAAGTGGTGGAATGTAGACACACCCAATCAAAGGGGCGAAGGCTATGGGAACACAGCTGTTCTGATGTGAACCTCTTCGTGCAAGGTCGAAACTTGTCTTAACCACACGTGCCCGTTTAAATATCCCAGCAAGGAGGCTAGTATGTCCTATATGAATAGAAGTTTAGTAGCTTTTATAAGGAAACGTAAGATGTATAGGGATAACATCTTGGCAAGTCAGCCAGTAACCTCGAACGTCAAATGATTATTTCTAACCAAGGGTCACGCTAGTTAAATCATTCTTGGGACAGCCAGAGCACTTGTGAGTTGAATAAATGAGGGTGCTCAATTTTTTATTTGTTAGTTTCAATTTATTTTCCTATATTTGCACCATGTCGATATTGACATAGCAATTAAATAAAAATTTATGAGTCTTAAAGGTTTATTCATCAAAGAAGATGAAAATGAGGTTAAAGTTGAACCAGTTGTTCAACCTAAAACATCGTTCCCTACAACATCTACGGCAAAACCAGCAACGGTTTTTCCAAATGCGGCTGCACCTGTAGCATCATTCCCAACATCATTCCCTAGTCAGGGATTTGGTTCAGCACCTAATCAGGAATTTATTAACAAGTTTACCGAGAAGTATGGTACTACTTTTGATGGTTTAAACCAACCTGGTTATGATTTCTACGAATTTTACAAAGCAATCGTTAGCGCAAACATGGTAGATAACCCACAAGGTTATCAAATGGCGTTATCTATGGCTACAGCTATGGACGCATCTGTAACTAAGGACCATTTAGTTTCACAAGCTGATTTCTATGTTAGTAAGTTAATGGAGCTTTATAATCAGCATGTTACTAGCGGTAATTCTAAAAAACAAGACTTATTGAGCCAGAAGGATGCTGAGAATTATTCATTATCAACAGATTTGGGGACTCTTAAACAACAACTAGAGTTTATTCAATCACAAATTACCCAGAAAGAAAGTGATTTATCAACTATTGATGCAAAATATACCCCACTTATTGCTGAGGTTGACGCTAAGTTAGTAGCTAACGAAGTTGTAAAAAATGACTTCATTGGAAAAATTTCTAAGGTAAAAGAAAATCTTTCAAAAATTTAATTTGGTAGTTTCAAAAAAATTACTTATCTTTGCACAAATAAAATAATATTAAACATGTCAACACAAACACAAATAGCGACAAGCTCGCTACAAGCAAATTTGATGGAGTTACCTATCATGAAACACTTTGATAGTAATCAGTTAGTAACCAACGTAAACAGTTATCGTAGAGGTGAGAAACCTATTAGTGGATTTTTGAAAATCATCGTTACATTAGGTATTGTATTTGGTCTTTATGTTGCAATCACTACAGTGATTCCTCAGTTTCTATTGGCTCTTGGTTTAGTTGCCTATTATGGTACTATTGCGGCATCAATTGTTGTTGGTGTAATTGCCTTACCTTGGTTATATGGTAAGTCTAGGCAATTGAGTAAATTTCTTGCTAAGAATTTGATTAAGAGTGACCCATTTGGTGAATTAGCCAAGCAGAAAGAAAAGATGATTCAGAACCAGCAAATGTTTCGAATATCTAAATCTAAGATTGATAATTTGAAAAATGATATGCAAGTTGAAGCTAAAAATTCAGAAGCTGATGCCACCAGACTACAAGCTCAAGTTGTATCAACGCAAGCTAAATGTGCTGCGCTTAAATCTCAATTAGATGCAATGGTTCAAAAAGGTGGTGCCGAAGCTAGGTCTTCTGATGAATATGTAAATGGTCAAGCTGATTTGAGTAAAATGTTAGCTGATAGTCAACGTATAGTTAATAAAATGGCTCAGAGCAAAGATTTTGTTCAGAAATATGGTACTCGTGGTCTTGTAATGAAGAAAATGAGCCAAAAGTTGGTAATGGTTGAAGCCAGCATGGATATTAAGATAGCTGACTTTGATGCTACAGTAGAAATGCTTAAGAAAGATTATGACTTTGCTGAAAAATCTCGTGCCGCTACTGATGCTGCTAAATCTGCAATGTTATTTGATAAGTCTTGGGAATTGGATTATGCGCTTGATGTCGTTACGGCTACAATTGCATCTGATATTGCTATCACAAGTGGTAACTTGAGGGATATTGATAACTTAACCAGCCAGTATTCAATGGATTCTGACGAATTGTATTCTAATCTTAACACTTTGGCTGATAACATCAAGGCTGGTAAGGATGATGTTCCAAGTGCTAAACAGTACAATAACGCTGACTATAGGCTTACAGCTGACGACAAGCTTAAAGCTAATGGTTTGGGCGACATGTTCTAAAAAATAAAAAAAAAGATTTGGTGGAATGAAAATTCCACCATATATTTGCATCGTAAACAATAATTAATAATAACAAAAAAAACAAGTAAAATGGGAAGTATTTTGAAAGTCAACAAATTGACAACGTTAGCGGAAGGTTTAATTATCTTCGCAGTATTAGCAGTAGTATTAACAGGGGTGTATTTCTTCGCACCAGGTCTTAAGACCACTGGGTCTAAGATTTTATCAGGCTTAAACATCAGCCACGATAACATCGACAACTCAGCAACCGCAGAGAAGATTAGTGTGCCATCTAAGGATGTGTCAACTAAAGTGTCAAGCAAGCCATTGAATCGTATCGCTGAGTATGCATGGAATGCAAACGCAGGTATGATAGTAGCTAATGGTGGGCCACGTACAACTAAGGGTTCTATTTTAGAAGGTCTTGGTGAGAATCTTGAAATCGTAAGATTGGATGGTGTAGCTGATTTACGTAACATGCAAATTAAGTTCGTTGAAGAATTAGACAAAGGTGTTGAGTATCCTACTGCCGACAAATCAGCATTTGCTGTTAGTGTTATGGGTGATGGTGCTCCAGCTTACGTTACTGAACTTCAACAATCATTAGATTCTAAATTTGGTGTTGGTAAGTATCATGCTCAAATTATCGGTGGGTATGGGTTATCTTTTGGTGAGGATAAAGTAATCGGACCAAGAATTTGGAAAGACAACCCTAAATCAATGGAAGGTTCGGTAATATCAAGTGTTACAGGAGATGGAGATTGGGTAGTTGCAATAAACTATGCATTTGCTAATGGACTAAAAGTTAATACAGATGTAACAACTTATGATGCCCACGCAGTAAACTTTGTTCCTAGTAAGGATGATGATTATATAAATTCTGTAAAAGAATTGATAGCGTCACAAACTCAAGGTTACACAGTACCTTTGAAAGAGGTAGTTGATGGTAAATTAACGGGTAAAACGGTAAATAGGAAGATTGATGGAGCTACGACATGGACACCAGGTGACAAATTAGCTTTTGATGCCCTTACAGGTTTCACCGATGTAATTTCAACTAAAGAATTTAATAATCAAATGTGTGCCGTTTTGATTACAATTAAAGAGTATGCGATTAAACATGATAAAGACGTAATTAATATTTTAAAGGCGGCTTATGAGGGTGGAAATCAAATTAAGTCTAGTGACGAGTGGTTACATGCAGCATCTGATGCTGTAGCTAAAACTTATAATTTTAATGACGGTAAGTATTGGTATAATATGTTTAAAGGCCAAAAAGGTGTCAAAGATGGTCTCGACTATAACGTTGGTGGTAGCAAGGTTTTCAATTATGCTGATGCTTTAGTTTATTTTGGTATTAGTGATGGAAATAATCGTTATAAATCAGTATACAATCAAATTTCTAAGTATTTAGTCGAATTAAATCCTTGTGATTTTAATAAAACATGTAAATCTGGTGTGGTACCTTATGATGATGCGGTTAACTTACACTTCTTAAAGTCTATAAATGATATACAAGCTGGTAAAAAGGATACAGTTAGTTATTCGGAAACTAAAACAACTGTAATGGCTGATGGTAACTGGTCAATAAATTTTGCAACTGGTAGTTCTGAAATTAAAGAATCATCTTATGGTGAGCTTGAAAGTATTTTTAATCTATTAACACAGGCTGAAAGTACTAAGATTAATGTTGTTGGTTATACTGATAATTCTGGTAGTGCTGATGTTAACTTAACGTTATCAAAAGCTAGGGCTAAATCAGTTGTTGATTATTTAGTTAGCAAAGGAATATCTTCTCAAAGATTTCAAATTATTGATGGGAAAGGTCAAGACAATCCGATTGGTGATAATAGCACTGTGGCTGGTAAAGCTAAGAATAGGCGTACAGAAATTACTTTCTTAAAGTAATAGATAAATAAAATTATATAAAAAGCTAGATATTAATATCTAGCTTTTTTTATGTCCCTATTAAAATGACTACAAAGTGGCTGTAGATTAAAATAATGATTTAAAATAATAACATCTTCTTCAGTACTAGCTATTGAATGCGGTTTTATATGGTCAATATCCCACCCATAATTAGGTGTTCCATTATATAGGCCATAATTGTCCCAACTCATCCATTCTTCAAATTTAGATTCTAAATGTTTTTGAAAAATATTAAAATCACAACCAAGTATTTCAATTGTCTTAGAGGATTTCATGAATTTTTTTTGTCTTAAAGCATGTCTAATTAGATTTGCAATATTGTGTTTCATTTTATATATTGGATTATTTTTTAATTGTTTATTTTTGTATCTTGTTCTACTAATTTTTACACGCTCTTTATTTTCTTCACGATAACGTTTACTTGAAAGTTTAATTTTTTCAAAATTATTTTCACGATAATTTTTATGCCGTTTAATTTCAAGTTCTTTATTTTTTTCACGATATACTTTATCTCTAGTTTTTCTGATTATTTTTACTTCATCTAAATTATCTTTATAATATTTTGCGCTATCATTTCGTTTACATATTTTGCAGATATTATATCTAGGGTAAAAATCAGTCACTTCTCTTGTTTTATTACATCTAGTACATATTTTAGTTTCCATTATTCAAGATTTTTAACTTGTTATCAACATCTAATTTCATTAGATATTTTATTCTGGCTGATAGTGTCATTGCATTATTTTCAGCTTTATTGTTAAATTCGTTTTTTAGCTCTTCGTTAATTCTTAGTATAACTACTTTTTCTTGTTTTTTCATAATTAATTGTATATACTATAAATATATAATAATTATACAAAAAGTCAAATTATTTTGTATATTTGCATAAATACCCTACCTATACGTGGCAAGCAGATTGTAATGGTCTGTTTCAAAAAGGAGACTGTAATGGTCTCCTTTTTTTTGTTTATATTTGACTAATCTAAATTTTCTTGGTATATTTGCGAATATGGTAGCTATGGATAAAAAAAAGTGAATCAGACAACACACTTATTTATAAACATAAACAAATGAAGAAATTTATTATCAAAAGAAAAGAAGTTAATGATAAAAATATTGAATTTATGATTCAATATTCTGTCTTATCACATCAAATAATTATGTCAATTATTAACCCAGAAAAAATAAAACAGGAATCAATTAAACCATTTATTGAATCTTTAGAAACAATAATATTAAATATTAATGCTGGTGAAGAATACTTTACTAGAAATGGCAGTTCAGATACTAAGGTTATTGTAAACGATAGATATATAACCTCAGTACCAGATGCGACTAACTCTGATAATATCAATTCATTACCAAAATATTAATTATGCCTAAAAAAATAACAAGAGAGGAATTTTTTAAAAGAACTAAAGAAGTTCATTCTGATAATTATGACTATTCATTAGTTGACTATATAGATACTAATATTGAAATTAGTATAATTTGTCCAATACATGGTGAGTTTAAACAAACACCACATAATCATTTAAAAAGTAAGGGCTGTTTAAAATGTAGTAATAGGTATCAACCAACAACTGAGGATGTAAAATTACGAGCCATAAAAATTCATGGTGATAAATATGATTATAGTAAATTTATTTATAATGGTACACATACTAAAAGTATAATAATATGTTCAAAACATGGTGAATTTATGCAAACACCGAATACACATATTAATACTAGTAATGGTTGTCTAAAATGTTCTTTTTCAAAAAAGCATACAAATATTAAAAAAACAACTAAAGAGTTTATTGAACAAGCTATACACAAACACGGTAACAAGTATGATTATTCATTAGCTGAATATGTTAACGCTAATACCAAAGTTAAAATAATTTGTCCTTTACATGGTGAGTTTGAGCAAAAATCGAATTTACATTTAGCTGGTGGTAATTGTAATAAATGCGTTGGTGGGGTAAAATCTAATACTGAAGAGTTTATTAAGAAAGCTAAAGATAAACATGGTAATAAGTATGATTATAGTAAGGTTAATTATATTAATAATCATACTAAACTTACAATAATTTGTCCAATTCATGGCGAATTTGAACAAACTGCTGCTAAACATTTAATTGGTGGGTGTTTAAAATGTGGTGGTAGAAATCAATCAACAACTTATGAATTTATTAAGAAAGCTAAAGATAAACATGGTAATAAGTATGATTATTCATTGGTTAAATATGTTGATAGTAAGACTAAAATAAAAATTATTTGTCCAATTCATGGCGAATTTGAACAAACTGCTGCTAATCATTTAATTGGTAAAAAATGTATTAAGTGTTCTGGTCAATATAGTCCAACAACAAAAGAATTTGTAAAAAATGCTAAATTAATTCATGGTGATAATTATGATTATTCATTGGTTAAATATGTTGATAGTAAGACTAAAATAAAAATTATTTGCCCAGTTCATGGCGAATTTCAACAAACACCATCTAGCCATTTAATGGGTTGCGCTTGTTCTATTTGCAAACGTGGGTTTAGTCGAGAATTTAATTTAAAACTTATTAATTCTCTTGAATATTCTGACCTTTTAATCATGGACCCTTTTGAAATATATACAATTATTTCTCAAGGTAAACTACCAGCTGATTTTGGAACATTAGCTAATACTGATGCTAACTCAGATGAGCGTATAGCTACATTACAGGAGCTTAAAGACCGTTTAGCCACCGAATCTGAAGATTCTACTGATGAGGTTAATACAACGTCTGGAATTAACTCTAATGACGAATTAATTGAGGTTGATGATGTGGATACTGAAATAACATCTGAAGAAATTAGAACTCTCCCAACTTTTAATATAACCGATGATTTACGTAGTTTAGATAACTCAATCTACGCATCAATGGATGAGGAAGCGTTTGAGAGCCTTATTCAATATAAGTTACGTAAAACATGGAATAACCTGTTGAACGGTGCTATGACACTTGAATCTATTGAATCTGAAACTGGTGGTAAATACTTTACAATAATTAAGGAATTATTCTTATCAGAATATAATGATGTTATAAAGTATCAACCAAAAGAAGGTTATGCATTTAAGTACCAGCCTAACTTGATGCAGAAATTAACAGTTCATAGACTTATCGCTAATAAATCATACGGTAACTGGTCAGGAACAGGGGCTGGTAAGACGCTTTCATTTATTCTAGCTAGTCGAGAGATTGACTCAAGGTTAACAGTTATTGTTGCACTTAATTCAACGATTAAACAAACTTGTTCTGTTATAAGAGAAGTTTATCCTGATAGTAAGACATATACTAATTATCACATTGGAATACAATTTGACAAAAGTAAGCATAACTATTTAGTACTTAATTATGAGAAATTCCAACAAGAATATTCTGAAGAGTTATATCAAGATTTAACTAATAATCACCAGATTGATTTTATTGTTATTGATGAGGTACATAATGTTAAGCAAACTGTTGATGAAGAAGAGTCATTGCGCCGTGGTGTATTAAGTAGGCTCTTGGGTCGTATAAGAGACAATAACAAGAATCTTTATACCCTTGTTATGTCAGCAACACCTGTTGTTAATAATTTATTTGAAGCTAAGTCATTATTAACGCTTTTAACTGGGTTAGAATATAATGATTTGGAGACTAGGAGAACATTACCAAATGCTTTAAAGGTATTTCAACAACTTATTCTTAATGGTCTTCGTTATATACCTAAATACGATATTGACATAACTGAATTAACTGGTTTAAATATGTCTAACTTGAATATTGATGGTCAAGACCTATTAGACCAATTGTTAGATAAATCAGTTGGTGATTATATTGGTGTTGAGAAATTATTATTACCTGAGAAGTTAAAGTATATACAACCTTATTTAAAAAAAGGTACAATAATTTACACGTATTTCACAACTGACTTTCTTAATAAAATAGAAGACAACGTTAGCTCTTTAGGCTTTAGTTGTGCAACGTATACTGGTGAAGAGTCAGTATTTATTCGTGAAGAAAATCTATCTAAGTTTCTAAGCGGTGAAATTGATATATTAATTGGTTCAAGGCCGATAGGTACTGGCGTTGACGGGTTACAAAGTGTATGTGATAGAATGATATTAATCACATTACCATGGACGGATTCTGAATATACGCAATTGAAAGGTAGGGTATATCGCCAAGGGTCACTATTCTCAGATGTGGAAATAATTATACCTCAAGTAAGAATATCAACTGGTGATAATGAAGTATGGTCTTGGGATGTACAACGGCTTAATTTAATTAAAAATAAAAAAACGCTTGCTGATGCGGCTGTTGATGGTATTGTTCCATCAAGGATATTACCTAGCCGACAAACATTATTCAGAAAATCACAAGAATCACTGGCAGCTTGGAAAGAGCGTATAAATAATGGTAATATTATTGAAAATAACCGTGAATTAGTTCAGATTGAATTATACCCTGAAATAGCTGATTCAGTTGAGCGTGAACGTAGAATACTTTCTGAATTATCTGAGTTTAATCAACGTGGTAAAACGACTACTTCAATGCGAATGCATAAGGAATTTACTGATAATCCAGAATCATTCTTTAGGTATCATAGATTACGCAATGAACGAATGGAAAAATGGGATGAAATTCCGTATGAATATATTGCAACAAAGATAAAAAATAGGCGAGCGGTAGTTGTTGATTTTGGTTGTGGTGAAAATAAGTTTAAGAATTGTATTCCAAATAACCATGTAATAGCGTTTGACCATGTGGCATTCGATGATACTGTAATTGCGTGTGATATTAGAGATGTTAGTGAACATCTTAGTAATGAGAGTGTTGATGTTGCGGTGTTTAGTCTTGCATTATGGGGAACAAATTATAAGGAATATATTAAAGAGGCTTATAGGGTACTTAACTATAGAGGCGTGATTTATATCGCTGAGCCAGCAAAGTATTATGAAATGGTTGAAGATGAATCCGAATTTATTAAATTGATTACCGATGTTGGTTTTAAATTGATTGGTAATATTGAAAAACGAGGAAAGTTTATTTATATCACTGGTTATAAAGAATAATTTTTTATAAGATTATTTTCCGCTATATTTGCAATAAAAAATTATGGGGGTAATCAAACTTAAAGGATTAAAAAGATTAACCAAAGTTGAACAGGACATCGTTGAGTATTTTGTTGGTGCGGCGAGAAACTCTCAACTTGAGGATTTACATTCTGGTATAACACCATCAAGTATGAGTGGTGATTTTACCGATGTTAAAGTAGTAACACCATATGGCGAAATACCATGGGCTGATTTATCACGAATCAGTGATAAAGAAATGGGCCCCTTGAAAGATAGTTTTAGGGAACAAATGACATGGATTATGCGTTTACTTAAAACAAACGGTTTATCAATTGTTATAGAGAAAAATTCATTCGTTGACAAGGCATCAAAACTTAAATAATGACAATATTAAAACAAATTTCAGATTTTGAATATTATTTTGGGGGAATCTTAAAAATTAGGCATGGTTATGGTGAGCCTGATGAAATTTTAGATTTAGATAAGGAGTTTATCAACAATAGGGATGAGTTTCAAGTAGATGAATTTGATATGTTGGTTAAATTCAATCTTCCAATTATTAAAGTTTATGTACATTCAAGATTTCAATGGTTAGTTGGTGACCCATATTTAAATTTTGAATTGGAGAATGTTAAACGTGATGATAGGTTTCCAAATTATTCACAAAATGGTACGGTTAATTTTATCATGGCTCTCATTAGGGATGTAATACCACATAAACTACCATTATTATATGATAGATATTCTGGTACACCAGAAATATATTCTGGTAGATATTATAAATCCGATGATGGTTATGATATTTGTATACATTCATATAATCATTATCATGTATGGTGTAATATATCTGGGTTAACACTAAGAAATTTAGATATAAAAAAGTTATATATATTAAATTGGAGGTCAACACCAATTTGTGAATATTTTTCACCCCTTGTTCAAAAATATTTAAAAAAAGACGTATCTGAATTAACAGATGAGCAAATAAAATCAATACCGTACAATCTTTTTAAATAATTTTGCTGTTATCAAATTAAATACTATATTTGCATTATAAATAATAATCATGGAAGGGAAATATGATGTGGTATTAATCGGTGCTGGAGTGATGTCGGCGACACTTGCGACAATGTTGCATGAAATACGTCCAACGATAGACATCTTAATTATCGAATCACAAACATTTCCAGCGATGGAAAGCTCAGCAGCGTTTAACAACGCTGGTACTGGACATGCTGGATTCTGCGAACTGAACTATTCAGTTTTAAAGGACGATAAGGTAGATATATCTAAAGCAATCGGTGTAAATACAGCTTTTGAACAATCTAAACAATTGTGGGCTACGCTAATACAAGATAAGAAAATCAAAAATGATTTTGTTCATCAAGTACCACATATATCATTTGTTACTGGTGAGGAAAATGTTTCTTTCTTGGAGAAGCGTTATAATGCTATGAAGGAACACTATCTGTTCCAAGACATTGAATTTAGCAAGGATTTTAACGTCATTTCTGAATGGTGTCCACTAATCACTACTGGCCGCAATAAAGCCGAAATTATCGGTGCTACAAGAGTAAAGAGAGGGTTAGACGTTGACTATGGTAACCTTACCAATCAATTATTTGCGTCATTGTCTAGGCACGTCACATTTCAGTTCAATTCAACAGTTAATACAATAACTAAGACTGGTGATACATGGTCTGTAAGATGGAACGATTCATTTATCATTAAGACAGATAATGTGTTCGTTGGTGCTGGTGGTGCCGCATTAACATTATTACAAAATGCTAACATTCCTGAGATAAAGAAATATGGTGGTTTTCCTGTTAGTGGACAATGGTTAATTTGTGATAACCAAGAGATAGTAAAGCAACATGAAGCTAAGGTTTACGGAAAGGCTTCTATAGGCTCACCACCGATGTCTGTTCCGCATTTGGACACTAGGCTTATCAATGGTAAGAAGTACCTTCTATTCGGCCCCTATGCTGGTTTTTCAACTAAGTTTTTAAAAGCTGGTAACTGGACTGATTTATTCAAGTCAATTAATTGGGATAACCTATGGGTTATGATTAAAGCTGGGTTAAATAACTTTGGTTTAACAAAGTATCTTGTAAGTGAGGTTCTAAAGAATGATGACGACAAATTTAGGGTATTGAAACAATACTATCCAGAAGCTAAGAAAGCTGATTGGAAATTGTCTAGTGCTGGCCAGAGGGTACAAGTAATTAAAGAAGTTAATGGTAAAGCGGTGATTGAATTTGGTACTGAGGTTGTTGGTTCTGCGGATGGTACTATAATCGGATTATTGGGTGCCTCACCAGGTGCAAGCACAGCCGTTCACATCATGTATGATGTAATCAAAAAGATGAATCTTAATTTAACCACAGATGAACTTGCGGAGCTTGATTCATTAGTAGTACCAGTTACATCAGAGAATTTCAAAGATGTAGAAGAGTACACATCAACAATACTAGATTTAAAATAAATTTGGTAACTTAACTTATTACCAGTATATTTGCATCAGAAATAAAGAATGTATGAATAGGAATAATTTTGGAAAGTCACGAGCAGGTGAATTACTTTCAGATATACTTTTCGAAAATAATGACCCTAAGATAACTAAAAAAGTTACTAGAGTCTATAATGAATATATGGAATCATTAAATGCGCTTGATGGTGCTGGTGGTATAACACTAACTAAAAAAATCAAGATGTATTTATTAAACCTTATTCATAATGATAATGAGACTAAGGTAAGATTTCACTTTGATAAAAATATTAGGGATTTTTTACTTAATATTTTTGATGCTGAATATAAAAAACGATTAGCAATTTATAAAACATATCGTCTAAACGAAAAAAGGCGAATATCTAAGAACGCAATTATTGCCAGTAAACAACAATTAGAAATTAATAAAAATAAACAATAATGAAGAAAATTTTTAGGCCGTTTGAGGCATTAAATGGTAAATCGAGAGCATCCATAGTATTAACATATACAGCTCTATTATTCGGTCTCTGGCTATTATCGTCAATGGGTACAACACACTTGTTCCCCAGTCTTGGTCAAGTTTTAAGTGGCTTCGGTGATTTGTACAATGATGGTTTGATTGTGCATGTGTTCAGTTCACTCAGCTTATTTGTGAGTGCTACGTTTTTTGCAATCATTATTAGTTTAATTATTTGTTATATCACGCCTATTGGAGCTTTTAAACCCATTGGTGCGTTTATTTCAAAGCTTAGGTATCTTCCATTAACGGGTATTGCATATTACATCAATATATACTTAAATGGTGCTAGGGCGATACAAATTGGTATATTAGTTATTTTCATGACTACATTCTTGGTAACTTCGCTTTTACAAATGCTTAAGGATATACAAGAAGAAGAATTGGACCATGCTAGAACACTTGGTTGTAGCCGATGGGAGATTTTGTATGAGGTTGTAATAAAAGGACGACTTGATTATGTTATTGAAATGGTAAGACAGAATTTAGCGATGGTTTGGATGTCAATTGTAACTGTTGAATCTATTCTTGCTGCTGCTGGTGGTCTTGGGTTCTTAATTAAGAATAATGATAAGCTCGGTGATAATGGTAAGGTTATTGCGTTACAAATAATCATAATTTTGATTGGTAGTTCACTCGATTGGTTATTAACAAAGATTAGAACTTTAGCATTTAGGTACTCGAATTTTTAAGATTTCGGGATTGATTATACTTTATTAAATAACAATTAGAAAGAAGCGATGTCAACAGTTGAGAATTTAAACGAAAAGCGTAGGTTAACAGGTTTTATTAAGAGAAGATACCCAGTAGGTTCTTTCGTAGTTGATAAGGGTTTTGAGGAACCTTATCAAGTTAAGAGTAGTTCAATATTTGACATTGTAGTTGAAGATTTGAAGGACGGCATTCGAAGCGTCACCTTCAATGATAGTTTGAGTTTCGTAGATTTTTATGTTCGTGATAAAGAACCTAATAGTCCACGTTACTTTATAAAGACGCTGAGAAAAGACCTTTGCTTAGAAAATTAATTTGCTTAGGTAAATAAAAAAGCATATATTTGCATCACAAAAATAAAAAAAAATGACAAAATTTAAAGTTCTCGCATTTATCGGACTAGCATTATTAGCTTTTATCGGTTTAACAGTATTCTACACAGTACTTAAAATCTTTTTTATACCATTATTGGTAACATTCACACTTGGATTCTTCACTGGCTTAGCCGTAAATAGTAAAAAGTAATGTCATACAAAGAGTTAGATACGATACTCTATTTGGATAGCGTTTCAGTTGGTTATCCTGATAAGAATGACCATAGTAAGGTTAATATGATTCTTAAAGATGTTACTTTAATTGAGAAAGACATCGTAAGAGAAGGTCATAATGCAACTGGACAAACAATAGCCTTTATAGGTAGGTCTGGCCGTGGTAAGTCAACACTTTTTAAAGCCTTAACAGGCTTAATCAAGCCTACATCGGGTAAAGTGTTAATTACCGATGGTAACCAAAATGTTCATAACTCAGCTAAAGAGGTTGAAGAAGGTGATGTTGGATTTGTTGACCAAAAGTACACGCTTTTTCGTCATAAAAAGTTAACAGAAATCCTTCATTACGCTATGCGTAAGGACAAGAGAACTAAATTGGAGAAAGACGCTGTAATTGATAGTTATTTAGCCGATTGGGGTCTTGCGGAACATAAAGAAAAATACTCATGCGAATTGTCAGGTGGTAGTCGTCAAAGAGCTGCTATTGTGGAACAGATGTTAACGTCTAAACATTTTATAGTTCTCGATGAACCTACAAGTGGTTTAGATTATTGTGCTAAAGAAATAGTTAAAGCCTCAATGAATAAAATTCTAGGTGATGACGAATTAAATACTATAATATTTAGTACACATGATTTACATTTTGCTGTTGAAATGGCTGATAGTATATATATTATAGGACATCCAGAACCAACAGCAACTTACAGTACAATACTTAAACATTATGACTTAAAACAAATGGGGTTAGCTTGGGAGCCATATTCTGAAGGTCATAGACTATTAGTTGAGGATATTAAGGGTATTCTAGTAAACTCATAGAGTCAGATTTAATAAACCTATTAAAATAACTGCATAATGGCTGAAGATTTGTAAAGTGATTTAACTTTAACAAATCTTCTTCTGTTATAGCAGAACTTGTTGGAATAATGTGGTCAATATCCCACGTTTTGTTTGGAGCATAAATACCATCTTTAGGATTACCATAATTATCCCAGTTCATCCAAGGTTTCCATTGTGACTCAAGATGGTATTTAAATTCTTCAAATGTACACCCTAAAATTTTATTTGTTTTATTTTTTTTACTATAACCATTTCTTTTAATATATGTTGAAATGTTACTAATAATTCGACATTTTAGTTTAAATAATGGGTCAGTTTCTTTCCTTTTTTTATAACGTTCATTTTGTTTTTTATTAATGACAGCTTTATTTTTTTGATAGTATTTTTTATCTTTCTCATAACCACCATTTATTCTACGTTCTTTAACAAGTTTTGAAACATGTTCTTTGTTTTCTTGACGGTATGTTTTCTTACGGTCCTTAAGAGACTCTTTATTACTATCGGCCCACTGTTTAAAACTTATTGCTGAACATTCTTTACATGAACAATTATATCCATCTTTTCTAGTTTTATTTTTATTGAATGAATTAATTGATTTTTCGATTTTACAGGTACAGCAAGTTTTATTTTCCATCTGGCTTGAATTTATTGAAATATTCAACTAATAACCAGTTGATTAGTTTTGACTTGTTCTCTTGATTTAAGAATAGATAATTTTCTTCTGAGATACTAATACTCAGTTTTTTCTTTTTGTCCTCAGTAGACTTTTGTTTTCTTCCCATAATTGTGATGTTTATATATAATAAATATCACGAGTTTTCAGAAAAGTTCGTACTGGTGGGAATTTTATTTTTAAAATGTTCGGTGAGCAATGAATCAATTAGTTTAGATTTATTAAATTTGCCTTCATCTAATTTTTTAAGAATATCTTGGTCTAAAGCGATGCTAATTTTTTTTTGGTTATTTTTCATAAAAATAAATATACTAAATTATTTGTTTAAGTCAATAAAAGGTTATATATTTGCATTATAAATCGGGAACAGGGAATCTGAACAAAATTAATTTATGAAAAAGTTATTAGTATTTAGTTTTTTATTCCTTTTTGTAATAAAAGGATTCAGTCAAGAATTCATGGGTGTAAAACCTGATAGCTCTAGAGATTACGTTGTAAAACAACTCGTTAAAAAAGGATTAATACTCGATAGAGTAGAAGAAACATCAACTTCTTTAAAAGGTAGTTTAAACGGTTCACCTATTACTGTTTATGTACTTAACACATCCAAAACAAAATTATGTTGGAAAATAGGTGTATATTTTGAAAAACAAGAAAGTTGGAGCTCGTTAAAATCACAATACGAAAATCTTTTACAAAATTTAACGAAAAAATATGGCGAACCTACTAAAAGTTATCATTTCTTTATTTCCCCTTATGATGAAGGGGATGGATACGAAATGACAGGGGTATATGTTGATAAATGTAGATACGTAGCATTTTTCGACAGTGTTAATATATTGATAAAAATTACAACGCTTCAAGAAATAGTAATATCATACGAAAATGAATTTAATTCTAAAATAGATGATAATGAAAAAAATCAAAGATTAAATAATGCACTCTAGAAACTTCTGGGTGGAGTTATAAAACCCGTAATTTAAGTTATGAAAAAGTTATTTGTATTTAGTATTTTGTGTTTATTTTTTGTTACTGGGTTTACTCAAGAAATTACATCTTCTTTAGATAAATTTACACATCAAAAGAGGTTATCTAGTGACAAAATAAATTTATGGGGTAAAGGCTTTACATCTAATGGTGTAAAAATGTCTATTAGAAGTGTTGATAGTTCAATTTTTTTAATTGTTTACGGTAATGTTTCTGGCACAGTATCAGAAAAAGACCCTCTGTATATTTTAACTGACGTTGGAAATATTATTCTATTTCCAACGCATATTCAGACGAGTTCACGATATTGGAATGATAATTATTGGATTGAGAGGTATGATAATGAATACAGCATATCGTATAAACAAGTTGTTTCATTATCACAGAATAAGATTAAGAGCATTAGACGTTATTATAATGATGTCTATCAGGAATTTGATGTTAGAGAATCTCATAATAGTAATCTAATAAATTTATGTTCGGCTTTTTTAGTTGAATATAAACAATAGCCATTCTCTGGGCTTGATGTTGGTAATATCGAAAAAGTTAAGGTATCCTTTGAAAGAATATTATCAGATGATGAATTGAATACAATTATTTTCTCAACCCATGATATTAATTTAGCTGTTGAACTAGCTGATAGTATATATTTAATTGGTCGCCCAGAAGGTGCTGATTATAGTACAATTTTAAAGCATTATGACCTTAAGCAAATGGGTCTTGCTTGGACACCATACAATGCACAACACGCCGCTTTGGTTGCTGAGATTAAAAACATTGTTGTAAATTCATAATTATGTTAAAGTCGATAACTTTTATACCTGAGATTGAAGATGAAATTGAAGTTGATGTTTCATTAGAGAATCATATTTGGGTTACCGCCAGAGGTAAGAGTATTCCAGTACAAAAAATGACAACTTTTCATATTAAGAATTGTATTAATTGTTGGAATGGAGTTGGTAATATGATAGTCCCAGATGGATATTTAGGTGGTAGAGAAAAGTGGTTAAAAATCTTTGTCGAAGAATTAGCAAAAAGAAACTAATGGTTATTGTAAGTGATAGATTAACAAGATTTTTTGAATGGATATTAGGTAGCGGCATTTTAGCTGTAGCCTTTTATCCGTTCATAATCATGCCTAGGTCAACTATTTCTAATAGTGTATTACTTAATCATGAAAGAATTCATTTAAGGCAGCAACGTGAACTAATATTACTACCATTTTATATATGGTATTTAATAGCGTTAAAGCGTGTTGGTTATTGGGATATAAGTTTTGAAAAAGAAGCATATGCCAATGAACGAAACTTAAATTACCTAAAAACAAGGAAACCATACGCTTTTCTGAATTATTTAAAATAAATTTGCTTCGTAGATATTTATTTTGTATATTTGCGTATTAAATTTATGAAGAAAATTGTAGTTGTGTTATTAACTGTCTTTTTGACATCTTGTGAAATAAGTTTACCAGAATATATCAAAATGAATGACACTTTGTCACCAAAATTTGAGAAAAATTCGATAGACACGTTTGGCACAGTAGTTGATATTAAAAAACCTAAAAATTATTAAAGATGGCTGATAAAAGTTTTGATGATTTATTTGAAGAATTTTTTGGTGACGGTAAAAAGAAAGAGTCACCAATTGAGAAGTTTATTGGTAATGTAGAGGGAACCCCATCACTTGGCGATGAAATTAAACGTATAGTTAAATTGATTGATAAGATTAAAGGGTTGTCAAATCCTGAGTTCATTGATGAATCAATGGGTAGTCAAATTGCAAATGACCTTGGGGCTCCAGATGAAGTTCAAGTAATGGAAGAGGATGGTATATACTATACTAAGAATATTTGGAATTTACCACATGGCCAATTGGTTAGGGTACTTGTTTCTAATAGGAAGCCAGACGGTTTCAATAATAAGACTAAGGCTTCAAATAAGCCAGTGTTATCACTTGAGGAACAACTTGACGCTGCTTTAGAGGAAGAAGATTATCTTGAAGCGGCTAGGCTGAGAGATTTAATCAAAGCAAACAAAAAAAATAAAAAATAATTTGATTTTATTCTTGTTTATTCAAAATAAAGTCGTATATTTGCATCAGAATTGATATAGAGGAACTTACTATGAATAAGTAACCTTGTGAAACTCAAGAGCGGTTTGTGACCGAAATATCAATTCTAACTGTCCGATTAGTATAGCGGTAAAATAGCGGTAAAATAGGGGTCTCTAAAACCTTTGTCGTGAGTTCGAATCTCACATCGGGCACTTTTAACAATTTTTACATATTTATAAAAAAAGAGTATTATGACACATTAGGTATCTAGCACAGAAAAATTAAGAGTAATCACAAGACGTGATTTACCAGTTGGTACACAAGCTGTACAAGCAGCTCTTTTCAATTTTTCAACATATTTATATAATATGCAAATTAGATATACTACTGAAAGCTTTATTAATAAAGCATCAATACTTCACAATCACAAATATGATTATTCTGTTACCCAATATGTTAACAGTAAATCTAAATTAAAAATCCTTTGTTCTATTCATGGAGTATTTGAGCAAATACCACATCATCACTTAAATGGTTCTGGGTGTTCAAATTGTAAGGGTAATCACAAATCAAATACTGAAGATTTTATATTAAAATCTAAGTCTATTCATGGTAATAATTATGATTATTCCTTGGTCAATTATTTAAATAATAAATCTAAAATTAAAATACTTTGTTATATTCATGGTGAGTTTGAACAGATACCTTCACATCATCTAAATGGTTCTGGTTGTAATAAATGTGGTAATGATATTAAATCTAAAGAATTTTTTTTAACTGAGTCGATAAATATACATGGAAATTATTACGATTATTCTTTAGTTAATTTTATTAATACTAATAGTAAAGTTAAAATTATTTGCCCAATTCACGGTGAATTTGAACAACGACCTATACATCATTATAAAGGTGCTGGTTGTCAAATTTGTAATGAATCAAAAGGTG
>JGI24891J29808_1000377_pt1 | contig 30585 bp, 27 predicted proteins | sample FreactcultuFSWF8_FD_29808 | JGI IMG/M metagenome (IMG submission 29808) | reverse complement strand
CCTGCCTTCCCGGCGCGCTTTCCTGCGGCACAGTACACGGCTCGCGCTCGGCCTCGGTGCCATCGCCCAGCTGCCGCTGGCGCGTGCGCAAACCGAGCCCTATGCGCACTCCGCCGGCACCCAACGCGCCGCCAGCCGCCTGCCCGCCGATGCCTGTGATTGCCACATGCACATCTACGACCCGCGTTTCGCATGGGCACCGGGTGCCAAGCTGCTGCACGCTCCGGCCACCGTCGCCATGTATCGCCGCCTGCAGCAGCGGCTGGGCACAACGCGCAACGTGGTGGTGACACCTTCGGCCTATGGCGTGGACAACAGCTGCACCCTCGATGCGCTGGCGCAACTGGGTGCGACTGCCCGCGGCGTGGCCGTGGTCAATGACCAGGTCAGCGATGCCGAGCTGCAGCGCCTGCATCAGGCCGGCGTACGCGGATTGCGCTTCAACCTGGCGCTGGGATCGGTCACCACCGTGGAGATGATGGAGCCTCTGGCGCGCCGCGTGGCAGCGCTGGGCTGGCATCTCCAGGTCAACATGCCCAATGACGTGCTGCTGGCCAATCGCGCGCTGCTGTCGGCGCTGCCGGTGCCGCTGGTCTTCGATCACTTTGCGCGCATCCCCCTGCAGGCCGGTCCGGGCCATCCGGTCTTCGACTTCGTGACGGGACTCATGCGCGAGCAGCGCGCCAGCGTCAAGCTTTCCGGTGCCTACCTCTACAGCAAGCGTGGTGCGCCCGATTACGAGGATGTCGCGCCGCTGGCCCGCACCCTGGTGCAGACCGCTCCGTCGCAGGTCGTGTGGGGCAGCGACTGGCCGCATCCGACCGAGCAGCACAAGCCCGATGATGCGCGCCTGCTCGATGTGATGACGACGTGGCTGGGGTCCGACGCGATGCTGCGCACGGTACTGGTCGACAACCCCGCCCGCCTTTACCAATTCTGACGGAGAACACCATGTCGCAGGTTTCCACTCAAGCCGCGGCGCACGCCGCCGCAGCCGGCACTATCGCCGCCGTCAGCGAAGAAGCCATCATGAAGAAGGTGATGCGCCGCCTCATTCCCTTCATCCTGCTGTGTTACGTGGTCAGCTATCTGGACCGCATCAACGTCGGCTTCGCCGCGCTGACCATGAACAAGGACCTGGGCCTGACGCCCTCGCAGTTCGGTCTGGGCGCGGGTCTGTTCTTCATCGGCTACTTCTTCTTCGAGATTCCCAGCAACCTGGCACTGCACCGCTTCGGCGCGCGCATGTGGATCTCGCGCATCATGATTTCCTGGGGCGTGATCTCGATGGCCACCGCCTTCGTGGTCGGCCCCAAGAGCTTTGCCTTGGCGCGCTTCCTGCTGGGCATGGCCGAGGCCGGCTTCACGCCGGGCATCTACCTGTATTTCACGCAGTGGTTCCCCGGTGCCTGGCGCGGCAAGGCCACGGCCTTTTTCCTGATCGGCATCCCGGTGGCCAACATCATCGGTTCGCCGCTGTCGGGTGCGCTCATGGAATTGCACGGCATGTGGGGCTTCAAGGGCTGGCAGGTATTGCTGCTGCTGGAGGCATTGCCGGCCGTGCTGCTGGGCGTGCTGTGCCTGTTCCTGCTGCCGGACCGTCCGTCCAAGGCGGCCTGGCTCACGCCTTCTGAAAAGCAGTGGCTGGAAAACGAATTGTCCACCGAGCAGAACGTGCTGGCCGCCCGCCATGGCAACAAGCTCAAGGATGCCTTCACCAACTGGCGTGTCTTCGCGCTGGCCGGTGCCAATTTCTGCGGCATCATCGGTTCGCTCAGCATCGGCCTGTGGCTGCCGCAGATCATCCGCGAATTCGGCCTGCCCTCGCATCAGGTCGGTCTGGTTGCGGCCATTCCCTACCTGGTCGGCGCGGTGGCCATGACGCTGTGGGCACGCCTGGCCAATCGCAGCGAGCGCCGCCTGTTCTTCGTGGCCGGGGCCATCGTGCTGGCGGCGCTGTCGCTGGCGATCTCGGCCTTCCTGCATACGCCGCTGCTGAAGATGCTGGCCATCACCATTGCGGTGGCGTCGATCCTGTCGTTCCAGGCGACCTTCTGGGCCATTCCCTCGGGCTTCCTCACCGGCCGCGCGGCCGCCGGCGGCCTGGCGCTGATCGTCTCCATCGGCAACCTGGGCGGCTTCGTCGGCCCGTCGGTGATCGGCTTCATCCGCGAAAGCACCCAGGGCTTTACCTATCCGTTGATCTTCGTGGCCGGTGCCTTGCTGCTGGGTGCCGTCATCACGCTGGCACTGGGTGATCCGTCCCGTGCCCCTTCCACTTCCAAGGAAACAGCATGAGCTTCTTTGCCCCGCCTCCCACGGTCGAAGCCAGCGTCTTCACGCGCTTGCCCGATCATTTCCGTACCCCCCGCAAGAATGCCTGGGGCGATGCCAACCGGGGCGGCCTGCCCATCGATTCCTTCCTCGAAGGCCCGTCCTTCGACCGCCAGGGCCGCCTGTACGTCACTGACATTCCCTATGGCCGCATCTTCCGCATCAGCATGGACGGCCAATGGGAACTGGCCACTGAATACGACGGCTGGCCCAATGGCCTGAAGATCGACAAGAGCGGCCGCATCGTCATCACCGACTACAAGCGCGGCCTGGTGCAGCTCGATCCCGATACCGGCACTGTCACGCCGCTGCTGGAAACGGTCGGCTCGGAAGGCTTCAAGGGTGTCAATGACCTGGTGTTCGGTCCCAAGGGCGAGATCTATTTCACCGATCAGGGCCAGACTGGCCTGCAGGATGCCACCGGGCGCGTGTATCGTTTGTCGCCTGATGGCCAGCTGACCTGCCTCATCAACACCATCCCCAGCCCCAACGGCATCGTCTACGACCCGGCCCTGAATCACCTGCTGGTGGCGGTCACGCGGGCACAGCAGATCTGGCGCATCCCGCTGCATCACAACGGCGTGGTCGGCAAGGTCGGCGTGTTCGCCAACCTGCACGGCGGCATGGCCGGTCCCGATGGCCTGGCGCTGGATGCCGAGAGCTGCCTCTACATCGCCCACACCGGCTTCGGTTCCATCTGGCGTCTGTCGAAGTTCGCCGAACCCTTGCTGCGCATCCGCTCCACGGCCGGCATCTCGACCACCAACCTGGCCTTTGGGGGAGTGGATGGCAAGAGCCTCTTCATCACCGAATCCCAGACCGGATCCATCCTGCGCGCCGACGTGCCGGTGGCCGGCCTGCCCATGTATTCCCACGCTTGAGCGTGGTCCCCTGACTGCATCTTCAATTCTTCAATCAAAGGATCCCCATGAGCACCCAACCTGATTTCATCCGCGACATCGAACGCGTCGACGCTGCCATCGTGGCGCAGGCCGCAGAATTCCCGGCCTCCATCCTGGCCGATGTGGCCGGCCGTCGCGGTACCCTGTGCAGCCGCGTGGCACCGCTGTCGCCCTCCATGCGCGTGGCCGGACCGGCCGTGACGGTGGAAGTGCGTCCCGGCGACAACCTGATGATCCACGCCGCCATGGCCATCGCCAAGCCGGGCGACGTGCTGGTCATCGATGGCAAGGGCGATGAGACCTGCGCGCTGATGGGCGAGATCATGGTGTCGCAATGCAAGGCCAGCGGCCTGGCCGGCATCATCATCTATGGCTCGGTGCGCGATACCGAAGCGATCCGTGCCATCGGCTTCCCGGTCTATGCCGTGGGCGCCAATCCGAACGGCCCGACCAAGAACATCGCTGGCCGCGTGAACTGGCCGGTCTCGGTGGGCGGCACCGCCGTGCAGCCGGGTGACCTGATCGTGGGCGATGCCGATGGCGTGGTAGTGGTCGAGCGCGAGAAAGCCGCGTCGCTGCTGGCGGCTGCCGCCAAGAAGGTGGCCGATGAAACCAAGCGTCTCACCGAAATCCGTGGTGGCGGCCCGCTGCGCCCGGGCTGGCTGGAAGGCGCGCTGCGCAAGGGCGGCGTGCTGGCCGAAGGAGAATCGCTGTGATCGCCGTCAAAAAGGAAGTGGTGATCGTCACCGGTGTCGACCTGGCACCGCAAGCGGTTGAGATCCTGCGCGACTTTCAGCTGGTCTATGCCGGTGCCAAGCCGACCGAGGAAGACATGGTCAGGCTGGTGCAGCAACATCAGCCGGTAGCCATCATCGTCCGCTACGGCGGCGTGAGCGCGCGCGTGATGGATGCGGCCCCCGGCCTGCGCGTGATTTCCAAGCACGGCACCGGCATCGATTCCATCGATACCGAAGCAGCCAAGGCGCGCGGCATTGCCGTCAAGGCAGCGGCCGGTGCCAATGCGCCGGCGGTGGCCGAGCATACCTGGGCGCTCATCATGGCCTGCGCCAAGAACGTGGTCGGACTGGACCAGCGCATGCGTGAAGGCCACTGGGACAAGTCCACCCACAAGAGTCTGGAGCTGCGCGGACGCACGCTGGGCCTGGTCGGCATCGGTGCCATCGCGCGTCGCGTGGCTGCTGTGGCGGTCGCGCTGGAGATGCCGGTGCTGGCCTATGACCCGTATGCGAAAGACGCTCCGCAAGGCGTGCGGCTGGTCGATCTCGATACGCTGTTTGCGCAATCCGACGTGGTCTCGCTGCACTGCCCGCTGACGGCCGACAACAAGCACATGATCAATGCGCAATCGCTGGCCCGCATGAAGGACGGCACCATCCTGGTCAACACGGCGCGTGGCGGACTGATCGATGAAGCGGCGCTGATTGCGGCACTGGCTTCGGGCAAGCTGCGCGCAGCCGGCCTGGACAGTTTCGAGAAGGAACCCTTTACCGCACCGCATCCGCTGCAGGACGTCAGCAACGCCATCCTGAGCCCGCATATCGGCGGCGTGACGGCCGACGCCTACATCGCCATGGGCACCGGGGCGGCCAGCAATGTCCTGGCGGTATTGAACGAACAGACCGTCACCGGCTGATTCATAATGACTGACGGGCCAGCCGCCGACACAGGCGGCACCCGACTTCCGAGAGAGAGACATGGAGACCATCCAAGACGACAAGCGGCTCGAACAAGAGACCGTGCGCAAGGTGACCTGGCGCTTGCTGCCCTTCCTGATGCTGTGCTACCTGTTTGCCTTCATCGACCGCGGCAACATCGGCATGGCGGCCTTGCAGATGAACCACGACATCGGGCTCTCGCCCAAGATGTTCGGCTTTGCCAGCAGCCTGTTCTTCATTGCGTATTTCATCTTCGAAGTGCCCAGCAACCTGGCGCTGCAGAAGTTCGGCGCACGCAAATGGCTGGCCCGCATCATGGTCACCTGGGGCCTGATCTCGGCCTGTACTGCCTTCGTGCAGGGGCCGACTTCGCTGTATTTCGTGCGCTTCATCCTGGGCGCTGCGGAGGCCGGATTCTTCCCTGGCGTGGTGCTGTACCTGACCTATTGGGTGCCATCGGCATATCGCGCCCGCATCGTGGCGCTGTTCATGGTGGCGATCCCGGCGGCCAGCTTCGTGGCCTCGCCGGTCTCGGCGCTGCTGCTGCAGATGGATGGCATCGGCGGATTGCGCGGCTGGCACTGGCTGTTCCTGCTGGAAGGGTTGCCGACCGTGTTGCTGGGCGTGGTCTGCCTGTTCTTCCTGACGGATCGTCCGGACCAGGCGCGCTGGCTCAATGATGCGCAGCGCCAGTGGCTGGTTGCCACCATGAACAAGGAAGCGGCCAGTCGCACCGCCAAGCAGCACATCCCCCTGTGGAAGCTGTTCAGCCAGCCGCACGTGTGGGGCATGGCCCTGGTGTGTGCCTGCGCTTCGGCGGCGGGTTCGGTGTTGAACGTGTGGCAGCCGCAGTTGCTCAAGTCCTTCGGGCTGACGGTGATGCAGACCGGTCTGGTCAATTCGATTCCCTACCTGGTGGCCTCGGTGCTGATGGTGTGGTGGGGCCGTCATTCCGACCGGACCGGTGAACGCCGCTGGCATACCGCCATTCCGCTGATCCTCATCGGTGGCGGCCTGGCGCTGGCGTCGCTGGCCAACACGCTGGCCCCGGTGGTGCTGCTGCTGACCATGGTGTTGATTGGCGCGTATTCGTTCAAGGGACCGTTCTGGGCCATGGCCTCGACCTGGCTGGCCACGGGTTCGGCCGCGGCCGGACTGGCGGGGATCAATGCCGTCTCCAACCTGATCGGCGGTGGCCTGATGGTCAACGCCTACGGCTGGATCAAGGACGCGACCGGCAGCTACGCCATGGCCTTGTTGCCGCTGGTGGGCTTGTCGGTGGTGAGCGTGGCCATCCTGCTGGTGCTGTCGCGCAAGTCGCGCGTGGCCGCTACCGGTGGTTTGAAGGAAGCCGTGCGCTGAGCACAAGCGTGATGAAGACAGAGCCGCCTTGCTTGCGCAGGCGGCTCTTTTGCATTGCGTGTCGCGGTTTCAGGAAAAACCGAACAGGCTCGCCGGATTGTTCACGAGGATCTGGTGGCGCAGCGCCGGATCAGGGGCCCAGGCGGCCAGCAGGTCGAACAGCACGGCGTCATCCGGTTTGATCTTTTCAGTGGGATGTGGCCAGTCGCTGCCCCACAGCGTACGCTGCGGTGCAGCCTGCAGATAGGCGCGCGCCAGCAGGCTGGTATCGGGATAATCAGGCGGCCCCTGCAACGTATCGGCATAGGGCTCGGAGAGCTTGATCCAGGTATTGCCCTTGGCCAGCAGGCGCAGGATGGCTTGTGCGCCGGGATGATCCAGTCCTTGCGGCTGCGGGATGCGGCCCAGATGGTCGATCACCACCGGGGTGGGCAGGCCGGCCAGCACGGCTTCATGCTCGGCGATCTGCGTGCCCGACATCAGCACCTGCACATGCCAGCCCAGCGGCGCGATGCGCTTTGCCGTGCGCAGCAAGCGGTCCACGGTCGTGATGCCCCAGCTTTGCGGCGACAGGAAATTGACCCGCACGCCGCGCACACCCAACTGATCCATCTCCTTCAATTGCGCCAGTTCCACGTCATCGTCGATGACCACGATGCCGCGTGCCTGCGCGCCGAACTGGGTGAGTGCGTCGAGCAGGCAGCGGTTGTCGCTGCCATAGGTGGAGGGCTGGACCACGACGTTGCGCGCGATGCCGAGCTTGGCCATCAGGCGCCGGTAGTCGGCTACGGTGGCGCCGTCGGGGCGGCCGCCGCGCCAGTGCGGCGAGACCGGGAAGCGCGCGTCATAGATGTGGTGATGGCTGTCGCAGGCCAGCGCTGGCGCCTTGAGCCGGGGCGGCTGGTCGCCGGCTGAGTTGGGAATGGACTGGGCGATGGCCGAGCGCGCTGCAGTACAGGCGAGCAGGCTGCCGGCCAGGAATTGTCTTCTGTTGACCATGGGTCTCCTTGCATTGTTGTTGTCGGGACGGCCGGGGCGCACCAGATCAGAGGGCACCAGCGTCTGCCATGGAGTCTAGTGATGGGGTGGGATGCAGACTATTTCCTTTTTTTTCTGCATTCATAACTGCGGGGAATGGGTTGCAATTCAGGCTGAGATGCCTGTTGACGAGGCCTCGAACGATTGACTGCGTTCGTTAGTGACATTCTGCAACGAAGTGACCAGCCGGCGGTGCCGGCCATTCATTTGCTCGCGGTGTCCTCCAGCATCGAGCGCAACTGCAAGCGCCGCTGTTGCAATTCCGTGATTTGCTGGTCGATGGCCAGCAGCCTTGCTCGTTGTGCCCCTCTGGTTTCCGGGCAGGCCAGTGCGCCATCGACGATCAGCATGCATTCGGGGAAACCCTTGATCTCGGCCAGATTGAATCCTGCGTCGAGAAAGCGGCGGAGCTGCTTCACCTGGGTGAGCGCCAGTGTTGAAAACATCCGGTAGCCATTGGCCGATCTGGTGGAAGCCAGCAGGCCCAGTTCATCATAGTGCCGGATGGCTCGAATGCTGGCTCCGGTGCTGTTGGCCAGCTCGCCAATCGAAAGCTGGCTGTGGCGCTGTTTGGTCTTCATCGCCTTGACTCCAAAAAATGGCTTGACCCTCACATTGATGTCAGGGTTGAGACTGCAAGTCTAAACCACTTGTTCAATGAGGAGTTCCCCATGCTTGTCCAGCAGTCTTGCCGATTCATTTTCTTGCTGATCCTGTCCCTGGCCTTTGCCGGTCCGGGTTGGGCGCACTCCGGCTTGAAAGAATATTCTGCCGTAGCCCCTGATGGCGTCGTCCTGGCCATTCAGGAGGCAGGCAATCCCGACGGGCCGCCCGTACTGTTCATCCACGGTCTGCTGGGCAGCCATCTGAACTGGGAAGCACAGTTCGCCGATGGCACGCTGGCGAAGTACCGTCTGATTTCTTATGATCTGCGCGGACACGGTAAATCGGACAAGCCAGCAACCGAGAATGCATACCGGGATGGACGCATCTGGGGCGCAGACCTGGCTGCGGTGATTCAGGCGGCCCATGCAAAGGGGGCGGTACTGGTCGGATGGTCGCTGGGAGGCGTGGTCATCTCGAATTATCTGGCTGCCTACGGCGATGCAAGCATTCGCGGTGCCGTCTACGTCGACGGTGTGGTGGAGTTGAATGCCGAGCAGATCACCTCACATCCGGCGGTGTACAAGGACATGATCTCACCAGATCTGAAGACACATCTGGACGGCGAGCGTGCATTCCTGGCACTGTGCTTCAACAGCAAGCCCGATGAGGCCACGTTCTCCCGGCTGCTGGCCAATGCCGCCATGGCGTCATGGCCGATGCAGAAAGCGGTGCAGTCCATGAGCGTCTTTGCTGAGCAAGGTCTCAGCCGTGCAAGGATTCCGCTGCTGTTCCTCTACGGCGGCAAAGATGCGCTGGTCAGGACAGAACCTGCGATCGCCCGGGCGCGTCAGCTCAATCCCGCAATTGAAAGCATTGTCTATCCTGATTCAGGACACGCACCATTCATCGAGGAGCCGATCCGCTTCAATGCGGACCTGGCCGCCTTCCTGAGCAAGCATGCTGGCCGCTAACGGGATATCGCGGATGATGCCTCCACGGCTGGCTGGCTCGCGGAAAGCTGCAGCAATATGAAAGAAAATTCTCGCCAAGCGAGAACTTCCGGAATCGGAAAGGACTCTACAGCAGCACTGTCCGGTACTGCGCTGCTGGCGTCAGTTCCCGGCAGTTTCCGTGTCTACCTGAGATCCCGCGCGCCATGCAACCACAAGAAAACTCATCGCCAGAATCCCGCTCACCCCAAGCTCCAACCCCGGAAATCCCGTCCCCGGAAAATTCTCCATCCCCGGCCCCTGCCGTGCGCAACCCATGGGGCAGTCTGGTGCTGTTCCTCTCGGGGCTGCTGTTCTGGGGGCCAGTGGGGTTGGCGGTCTGGACCATATCCACGGCCAGGTTCGGTGCTTCCGGGATGGGCCCGATGGCCGGCGTCTACCTGATCGGGGCACTGTTCAACTTCGTCCTGTACGCTGCATTTGCCGGCGGCTGTCTGCTGGCGATCTACGCCTGCATCCAGAAGCCCTGGCAGAACAAGCCGGTGTCGATACTGTTCGTTCTGCAGCTGATCACCCTGGCGGGATTCATCGTCCTGGGTGTGCTGTCCAGCCAGTAGGCCGTTGCGCCCTCGCAGAACATAGTCGGGCGTGGAGAGGCTACGGGCAAGATGAGCTGCCCGCGAGGCTGGTGCCCCGCAGCCGGATCGGGCGTTATCATGCTCGTTTCCGTCACTCCCGCCTTTGCCAAGGAAGCCCATGCAGCACGACACGAGCCAGCCCCGTCTCCCCGCCGTCGACGTCTCCACCGCCACGCCGGCACAAAAGGAAGTCCTGGACGATATCCTGAAGGGCCCGCGCGGCAACCTCGCCGGTCCCTTCCTGTCCTGGATCCACAGTCCCGAACTGGCCCAGCATGCGCAGAAGCTGGGCGCATTCTGCCGCTATCACACGCAGCTGCCCTTGTCCCTGTCGGAACTGGCCATCCTGTGCACCGCCGCCAGGTGGCAAGCCCAGGCCGAATGGCAGATCCACTATCCGATCGGGATCGAAGCGGGACTGGATGTGGCCAACGTCGAACGGATCCGGCGCGGCGAGCGCCCCGACTTCGCTGCGCGTGATGAACAGATGATCTGGGAACTGGTAGAGGAACTCTACGAGACCAAACGCATTTCCGATCCCTTGTACCGGGAAGCCGAACAGCGTTTCGGCATCGAGGTGCTGGTCAATTTCGTGGGTTTGTTGGGTTACTACTCCCTGGTGGCGATGACCCTGAATGTCTTCCATGTGCGCCACGGCGATGGCGCGCTGCCCTTTGCGGAACAGACCGGTCAAGCTGCGCGTTGAGCGGAGGGCGACCCTGGCGGAAATTCAAACATTCCGTCCCCATGTTTGAATCAGGGGATATCCAGCACGATCCGGCCGGGCGCTGCCTTGCCTGACTCCAGCAAGGCATGCGCGCGGGCAGCTTCGGCCAGCGGGAAGCACTGGCCGACCGTCGGCACCCATACGCGTTCCTCTGCCAGCTTCGCCACCGCGCGCAGGCACTCCGGGGCATCATCGATCATCGCGCGGACTACGCGCACCTTGAATTCCTCGCCGCGCTCCCGGATCGGTGCCGCGACCAGCCAGACCAACTGGCCGCCCGGCTTGAGCACCGGATAGGAACGGTCGTGGGTATCCCCACCCACCAGGTCGAAGACGACATCCACTCCGCGCAGCGCCGAAAAATCCTCCTTGTCATAGGCGATGACGCCGGTCGCGCCCAGTGCCAGGACATCGTCCCGGTTGGCGCTGCTGCAGGTCGCCCAGACTTCGGCCCCCAGATGCGCCGCCAGCTGGATCATCAGACTCCCCACTGCACCCGACCCGGCGTGCACCAGTACCTTCATCCCGCTGCGCACCTGTGCCGTCCTGACGATGGGGATCCAGGCACTGGCACCGGGCTGCAACAAGGCGGCTGCCTGCCTGGTCGAGAGCGTGGACGGCTGCCTGACCACGCGTGCTGCCGGCACAACGATGCTGTCGGCGTAGCTGCCCTGGCCGAACATGTCGGCCATCACGCACACGGGCTCACCGACAGGGAGACCCTCTGCCCGCGATTCGACGATCACGCCGGCACCGTCGCGGCCCGGTACCTTGGGCAGCGTCAACGCCAGCTGAGCTTGCAGCAGGCCCGCGCGCAGCTTGGTATCCAATGGAGCCACGCCCGCTGCTCGCAGGCTGACGCGGACCTGGCCCGGTTCCAGCGGGAACTGCGCAATGGCTTCCAGGGCCATGACATCGGGCGGGCCATACTGGTGATAGCGGATGGCTTGCGTATTCATCGTGTGTCTTTCATGGAGTGCTTGTGAAGATGCCACATTCCTCCTCGCAGGAGGCCATGCACGGATACTAGAGAGTCGACTCACGGTAGTGCAAATCGGTCCTGCCGATTCAGCCGATCAGCCTTGCTGATTCAAGGCAAGCCTGGCCGAAGTCATTACAGCGCTGTAATGACTCGGCAATCTTTCTGTCTCCACCCGCTTCTTAGAATTCATTCCCGGAAACCACGCGTCCGGGCCAGCCAATGCAGCCCCGCACAGCGCAAGTCCTTTGACGCGTCGCTGTACGACGGTGCATAATCGCCCCCGCTTCTTGCCAGCGTCGCCTCCCCATCCCGTGGCTGCCGACCGGACTGGCTGGTCGCCATCTCTCATTTCCACCATGCGTGCACTGATTCTCCTGCTTGCTTTCCTGTTGCCGATGCAGCTCTCCTGGGCGGCAGTGGCACCGTATTGCCAGGCGGAAAAGGAGAGTACGTCCGCGCACCTGGGACATCACGACCACCCCGCCGCCGAGACGCACGCGCAGGCGAAATCCTTGGACTCCAAGGACTCCAAGGAATCCAAAGCAGGGGATCTCGACCTGGATTGTTCCCTCTGCCACTTCTGCGCCATGAAGTCGGTACAGGCCGGCAGCAGGCTCCTCATCGCGCCGCTGGCCACGCGTGTCTCCGCCCATTTCAAGCACGTTTCCCATCCTGCCTCCCACATCGCCGACGGGCCCGACAAGCCCAACTGGCTGCTCGCCGCCTGAGTCGGCGAGGACAATTCACACCCATCATCTGCTCTCGCCGAATTCCCTTTCTGATCACAGGAGAATTCGATGTTTCGTCACAGCTTCATGCTGGGGCTGGCGCTGCTTGCGGCCAGTTCCAGCCATGCGCAATCACCCGCGCAATCCAACCCGCAATCCATTCTGCCCGCCACGGCATCCGCCCTGGACCGGGAAGCCGGCCCGCTCTCGCTGCAAGCCGCGATCAGCCTGGCCTTTGACCACAACAAGACGCTGGCCGCCGCCCGTAAAGAGATCGAGGCCGTCGAGGCCACGATCCTGCAAGCGGGTGCCCGGCCCAATCCGGAGTTCTCGGCACTGATCGAGGATGTCCGCAAATCCAGCCGCACCACGACCTACCAGATCAATCAAGCCATCGAACTCGGAGGCAAGCGCGGTGCCCGCATCGAGGCCGCGCAGCGTGCACGCGACATGGCCGTGCTGGAATACGCCGCCAAACGCAGCGAACTGCGCGCCGCCGTGGTGGCTGCGTATGTCGATGTGATGGTCGCCACCGAGCGGCAGCGTCTTGCCGGCGAACTGCTCGGATTGGCGAAGACCTCGGCCGAGATGACGGGTCGGCGCGTCACGGCAGGCAAGATTTCACCCGTCGAACAGACCAAGGCGCAGGTGGCGAAGTCCGGCGCGCAACTGGAGCTCAGTCAAGCCAACAGCGAGCTGCTCCTCGCACGAAGAACCCTCGCGATGCTGTGGGGCGGTGGCAATGACCGCGTTCAGTTGAGTGAAGGCGGCGTCGAGTCCCTGCCGCCTTTGCCGGCGATTGCACAGCTGACCGAACAGGTCGCCAATGGTCCGGCCGTGCGCCTGGCCCGGCTTGAAGTCGAGCGCCGCCGTGCGCTGGCCCGGATCGAGACCAGCAAGCGCACACCCGATGTGAGCCTGACCTTGGGCAACAAGCGCGATGAATCCAGTGCCCGCAACATGTGGGTGGTGGGTGTCTCCGTTCCCATTCCGGTCTTCGACAGCAACCAGGGCAATGAGCTGGAAGCCTTGATGCGCGTCGATATCGCACGCGATGCCTTGGCGGTCGCCGAGGTGCAGATGCAGGGGGAGGCCGCGCAAGGCTTCGAGCGGTTGCGCAATGCCAGGGAAGAGGCCACGGCCTTGCGCAACGACATCGTTCCGGCCGCGCAATCGGCCTACCAGGCCGCCCGTACCGGATTTGAAGCCGGCAAGTTCGCTTATCTGGACGTCCTTGACGCCCAGCGCACCTATTTCCAGGCCAAGGCGCAGTACTGGAAAGCCCTGTCCACCGCCTTCCAGGCCGCCGCCGATCTTGATCGCCTGGCCGGCATCGAGACCCTTCCAGCAGAGTGAGAACAACCATGACAAAGAAGCAGACATTCACCATCGCGGCGATCGTCGCCATTGCAGCGCTCTTGTCGGGAGTCATCCTGATGAAGGACAACTCCGCTCAGGGCAGCAACGCCAAGCCGGACGCTCATCAGGAAGATGGCGAGCATCGTGAAGAGGGCGGTCACAAGGACAAGACTGCGCATGATGACGACAAGGACGACGAGCACAAGGAAGGTGAGCACAAGGAAGAAGGAAAGATCGCCCTGAGCAAGGAGCAGATTGCCGCCGCCGGCATCCGGGTCGACACGGCCGGTCCCCTGCAGATCAGGTCCACCGTGCAGTTGCCGGGCGAGATTCGTTTCAATGAAGATCGCACTGCGCATGTCGTGCCGCAGGTCGCCGGCATCGTCGAATCGGTCTCGGCCAATCTGGGCCAGAAGGTCAAGAAAGGCCAGGTGCTGGCCGTCATCAGCAGCAGTGCCGTCTCCGAGCAGCGCTCCGACCTGCTCAATGCAGAACAGCGCCTGTCGCTGGCCCGCAGCGCGTATCAGCGCGAGAAGCACCTGTGGGAACAGAAGATTTCTGCCGAACAGGATTATCTGCAAGCGCAAGCCGCGCTGCGCGAGGCCGAGGTGGCGGTGCGCAATGCGCAGCAGAAGCTGCGGGCCATCGGTGCCACGGGCACATCGTCCGGCAACCTCAACCGCTATGAAATCCGCGCGCCCTTCGACGGCATCGTGGTCGAGAAGCACCTCGGCCTGGGCGAGGCCGTGCGCGAGGACGCCAATGCCTTCCTGATCTCCGATCTCTCCAGTGTCTGGGCCGAGATCATCGTTTCGCCCAAGGATATGCAGGTGGTCCGGGTCGGCGAGAAGGTGGTGGTGCGCGCCACCGCCTTCGATGCCAGTGCCGAAGGCAAGATCTCCTACGTCGGCTCCCTGATCGGCGAACAGAGCCGCACGGCCAAGGCCCATGTGGTGTTGCCCAATACCGGCGACCTCTGGCGTCCCGGCCTGTTCGTCAATGTCGAGGTGGTCTCCGGCGAGACGCAGGTCCCGGTGGCTGTTGCAGCCGATGCCATCCAGACCGTCGAGGGCAAGAACGTAGTGTTCGTCCGTGATGCGGATGGCTTCGTGGCCAAGGAAGTACGCCTGGGACGCTCCGATGGCAAGTCCGTCGAGATTATCTCCGGCCTCGATGCTGGCACCGGCTATGCCGCCACCGGCAGCTTCGCCATCAAGGCTGAACTGGGCAAGGGTTCCGCCGAGCACAGCCACTGACCAGCGCGACTTCAGGAAAGACGACAATCATGTTTGAACGCATCATTCGCTTTGCCATCGAGCATCGATGGCTGGTCCTGCTGGCGGTGCTCGGCATGGGCGCGTACGGGGTTTACAGCTACCAGAAGCTGCCCATCGACGCCGTCCCCGACATTACCAACGTGCAGGTGCAGATCAATACCGCCGCGCCCGGCTATTCACCGCTGGAGACCGAACAGCGCATCAGTTATCCGATCGAGACCGTCATGTCCGGCCTGCCGCATCTGGAACAGGTGCGCTCGCTCTCGCGCTATGGCCTGTCGCAGGTGACGGTGATTTTCAAGGACGGCACCGACATCTACTTTGCGCGGCAACTGGTCAATGAACGCATCCAGCAGGCCAGAAGCCAGCTGCCCCCCGGCATCGATCCCGGCATGGGACCGATCTCCACCGGCCTGGGCGAGATCTACCTGTGGACGGTAGAGGCCAGGGAGGACGCACGCAAGGCTGATGGCACGCCCTATACCGCCACCGACCTGCGCGAGATCCAGGACTGGGTCATCAAGCCGCAATTGCGCCTGGTGCCGGGCGTCACCGAGATCAACACCATCGGCGGCTTCGCCAGGGAGTATCTGGTGGCACCCTCAGCGGAGAAACTGGCCTCCTACGGCATGACCATGGACACGGTCGTCAAGGCGCTGGAGAAGAACAACAACAACGTCGGTGCCGGCTACATCGAGCGGCGCGGCGAGCAATACCTGATCCGCGCGCCGGGGCAGGTGGGTTCCACGGAAGACATCGGCAACATCGTCCTGGCCAACGTGAAGGGCGTGCCGATCCGCGTGCGCGATGTGGCCGAGGTGGGGGTCGGTCAGGAACTGCGCACCGGTGCCGCCACCGAGAATGGCCGCGAAGTGGTGCTGGGCACCGTGTTCATGCTGATCGGCGAAAACAGCCGCAAGGTCTCGCAGGCGGTGGACAAGAAGATGCGCGAGATCAATCGCACCCTGCCTCAGGGCGTGGAGGCAGTGACCGTGTATGACCGCACCGTACTGGTCGACAAGGCCATCGCCACCGTCAAGAAGAACCTGGTCGAAGGGGCCTTGCTGGTGGTGGCGGTGCTGTTCGTCTTCCTCGGCAACATCCGCGCGGCCATCATCACGGCCACCGTGATTCCGCTGGCCATGCTGTTCACCTTCACCGGGATGGTCTCCAACAAGGTGAGTGCCAACCTGCTCAGTCTGGGGGCGCTGGACTTCGGCATCATCATCGATGGCGCGGTGGTGATCGTGGAAAACTGCGTGCGCAGGCTGGCCCACGCGCAGCAGCATCATGGGCGCACGCTCACCCGCAGCGAGCGCTTCCATGAGGTCTTCGCTGCGGCCAGGGAGGCGCGCCGCCCGCTGCTGTTCGGCCAGCTGATCATCATGATCGTGTATCTGCCAATGTTTGCGCTCACCGGCGTCGAGGGCAAGATGTTCACGCCGATGGCCTTTACCGTCGTGGCGGCGCTGGTCGGCGCAATGATCCTGTCGGTCACCTTCATTCCCGCCGCCATCGCCCTCTTCATCGGCGAGCGCGTCGCGGAAAAGGAGAACGTCATGATGGCCTGGGCCAAGCGCCTGTATGAGCCGATGCTCAAGCGCATCATGGACAACAAGGCCGTGGTGTTGACCTTTGCCGCTGCCCTGATCGTGGTGTGCGGCGCAGTCGCCACCCGCCTGGGGACGGAGTTTGTACCAAGTTTGAACGAAGGTGACATGGCGGTGCAGGCGCTGCGCATTCCCGGTACCAGCCTGAGCCAGTCGCTCGAGATGCAAAAGCAGATCGAGCGCACGCTGAAGCAGACATTCCCCGAGATAGAACGCGTGTTCGCCCGCACCGGCACGGCCGAAGTGGCGTCCGATCCGATGCCGCCGAACATCTCGGATGGCTACATCATGCTCAAGCCGCAGGACCAGTGGCCCCAGCCGAGAAAGACGCACGAAGAGTTGCTGGCAGCGATCCAGTCCGAAGTGGAAAAGATCCCGGGCAACAGCTACGAGTTCTCGCAACCCATCCAGCTGCGCTTCAACGAGCTGATCTCGGGCGTGCGCAGTGATGTTGCGGTGAAGGTCTTTGGTGATGACATGAAGGTGCTCAACGAGACCGCGACCAGGATATCGGCAGTGCTGGAGAAGATCCCCGGTGCCACCGAAGTCAAGATCGAACAGACCACCGGCCTGCCGATGTTGACGGTGGACATCGATCGCCAGAAGACGGCGCGCTATGGACTCAATGTCTCGGACATCCAGGACACCATCGCCACTGCCATCGGCGGCAAGGAAGCCGGGACGCTGTTTCAGGGCGACCGTCGCTTCGCCATCGTGGTGCGCCTGCCTGATCAGGCCCGCACGGATCTGGAAGCCATCCGCCGCCTGCCTGTCGCCTTGCCGCTGCAGGAGGGCGCGCAGCGTACCAGTTACGTTCCGCTGGGTGAGGTCGCCACGCTCAACATCGCGCCGGGTCCCAACCAGATCAGCCGCGAAGATGGCAAGCGCCGCATCGTAGTCAGTGCCAACGTGCGCGGACGGGACCTGGGTGGTTTCGTGGCCGATGCCGAGCGCCAGTTGCAGTCCGAGGTCAGGATTCCGACCGGTTACTGGACCACCTGGGGCGGCCAGTTCGAGAACCTGCAATCGGCGACGCAGCGTCTGCAGATCGTCATTCCCGTGGCCTTGCTGATGGTGTTCGTGCTGTTGTTTGCCATGTTTGGCAACGTCAAGGATGGCTTGCTGGTGTTTACCGGCATTCCGTTTGCACTGACCGGCGGCATCCTCGCGCTGGCCTTGCGCGACATCCCGATGTCGATCTCGGCGGCGGTCGGCTTCATCGCCCTGTCGGGGGTGGCGGTGCTCAACGGGCTGGTGATGATCTCCTTCATCCGCAGTCTGCGCGAGGAGGGGCGGTCGCTGGATGTAGCCATTCACGAGGGGGCCATGACCCGCTTGCGTCCGGTGCTGATGACGGCGCTGGTGGCTTCGCTGGGCTTCGTGCCGATGGCGCTGGCGACCGGGACTGGTGCCGAAGTGCAGCGTCCGCTGGCTACCGTGGTCATTGGCGGCATCCTGTCCTCGACGGCGCTGACCTTGCTGGTGCTGCCGCTGCTGTACCGGCTGGCGCATGCGGGGGATGAAGAGGGCGTGGTGCGCCGGTCTGGATTTTGGCGGAAGTGGAGGGGGGCAGCATGAGGGCGTCAACTCTTCATCAGCAGGGGACGCACTGACGGGAAGGAGGGCCAGCCAGGGGCTCTCCTGTTTTTATCAGGGACTTTGTCCGCTGATGTGACGAAGTCAGATTTTCCGTTGAAACTGGTTTACTCTGTGCGCTGTTTCGATGTTGCCGGATCACGATGGATGTTCAGGGCACTTTTTCTGCAGGTGGGGTGTCGGTGCATGATCGGGAACGCATCGTCAAAATGATTTTCAAGAGGAAATGAATGAACAGAGTATTGCAGTCCATCCACGATAACCTGCCGCAATGGATGGCCGACTGGTTCGACGTGCTCGTGCCGGCGACGGAGGTGGTCCTGATCTTCCTGCTGGCGCTGGCCATCATGCGGGTGGCCCGAAGCGTGATGGCCAGGATCGCGCGGACTTACGGACTGCCGGCCACGGCCGTCATGCTCACGCAGCGGGTACTGGGATTTTTCATCTATGGCGGTGCCATGCTGTGGGCGCTGGAGCGCATGGGCGTGTCCGGGGCGGTGCTGTGGTCTGCGTTCACCGGGTTTGCTGCTGTGGGTGCGGTGGCTTTCTTTGCGGTGTGGAGCGTGTTGTCCAATCTGTTTTGCGCCATCCTGATCTTCACCACCAGCCCGTTCCGCGTGGGGGATCTGATCGAGGTGCTGGAGGGCGGCGACAAGCCCGGCGTCAAGGGGCGCGTGCTGGATATCAATCTGGTCTATACCACCTTGCTTGAGGAAGGGCCGGAGCAGGAAGCGAAGACAACTTTGCAGCTGCCCAACAGCATGTTCTTTCAGCGGATTGTGCGCAGGTGGAATGATGAGGGCGGGGTGGAATTCTAGGAGAAATTGTCGGAAGACATTCAAGACAGATGCGCCCGGCCGATGTATTCCCCGCGCTCGCGCTCGCGCATCTGCCTGCTGACGCAGTCTTTACGGAAATCGCAGCGTGCTGCGCAAGATGGTCACCATGGAATCAATGGATTCATTCCTGTTGCCCGTCGCAAAATTCAGGAAGAACTCGATATGCCCTGGATCGGGCAGCTTGCGGGTGTGCGCGTGCTGAGGGAAGCCGGGTTCGTCGGCTATCGTTTCTTCGTTGAACAAGGAAATTCCCCATCCTGCAAGGATGGCGGCCCGCATGGTAGTGGCATCATCGCATTCCGTGTGCACGGTCCAATGCAAACCTGCCTTGCCCAGAATATCGAAGATATGCTCGCGGATGAATGCGGGCGCTGGAAGCATCACCAGGGGAATCGGTGCGTCTTCCTTGACCAGGTTGTCGACATCCCCGACCCATACCAGCCTTTCCTTCCTCAACACCTCGCCACGCAGATCCCCCGCGCGCTGCGCGCCAAGCACGATATCCAGGTTGCCTGACTGCAGCCGCGCCACGAGCTGTTCGCTCGGTGCGGTCTGGCAGCGTACCTCAAGCCGGGGATGAGTTCGCCGCAGTTCGCTCATCAGAGGGAACAGCAATGACGGCGCAATACCCGGATTGAATCCCAGTCTGACCACGCCCTCCAGGGGCATGCTCGAGAACTGGCGCCGCAGGCGATCCGCCAGGTCGACCACTTGCCTGGCCGCGATGAGCAGGGCATCGCCGTCATGGGTCAGTTCCACCTTGTGGTGGCTACGCTTGACCAGGGTGCGGCCCGTGAGCTCCTCAAGGCGCTTCATCTGGGCGCTGATGGCTTGCTGGGTCAGGTTCATGCGTTCGGCTGCACCGGTAAACGTACCTTCTTCACTCAGGTACACGAACATGTGCATCAGCGCAGGATCGATGAATCGATTGATCACGGTCTTCTCCCCGAAATGCCGAGGTTCTGCTCGGCTTGTCCACGCGCGCGCCCAGGCCCCCTGGCGACGCACGAGATCTACAAATCTTTATTGTTCTGGCTACAAATATTCTTTGTTTCTCATCCTCCTGCCCGAACCTTATGATGTCTTGGCCTCTTGGCAGGTGGAGATCAAGGCCCGGCTGGCATCTTCAACCGCCGCCATCACGCCGGATTCCCGAATCGATATGCATTGTAGAACGCTCAAAGGAAGACCATGTGTTCGCGCCGTATGCCCGCCGTTCGCTTTCGTACTTCTCCTGCGCACAGCATCGACTTGCGCACGGTAGAGCTCATGGCCTGAGTCTTTCCCCTCACTGCGCGTCCGGCGCTGCCGGGCTCACGCTCTCTTGTTCGTGCCCGCATCACACCTGGCCTTGTCCGGCTCGTCGCGTGAGTGCGCTCCCTTGAATCGGCGATTACCACAGAAGGAAAGAATGATGAAAGAAGAAGACATTCGTCAGCAAGCCTATGCCATGCCGTTCACCAGTCCTGCATTTCCCAGGGGGCCTTATCGTTTCAATGACCGGGAGTATCTGGTCATCACCTACCGCACCGATGTGGACAAACTACGTGCGGTGGTTCCCGAACCCCTGGAAATCGATCCCGAACAGCCCTTCGTGAAATACGAGTTCATGCGAATGCCGGACTCTACCGGATTCGGCGATTATACGGAATCCGGACAAGTCATTCCGGTGAGTTTCCAGGGGCGCAAAGGTGGCTACAGCCATTCCATGTTCCTCGACGATGACCCGCCGATCGCCGGCGGGCGGGAGCTGTGGGGCTTTCCCAAGAAGCTGGCCAAGCCCTCCCTGAAGGTCGAAACCGACTGCCTGGTCGGCACGCTCGATTATGGCTCGGTGCGGGTGGCAACGGCCACCATGGGATACAAGCACCGCCCGCTGGACCTGGAGCCGCTGCTGGCCTCCCTTGCTACGCCCAACTTCCTGCTCAAGATCATCCCGCACGTCGATGGCACGGCGCGTATCTGCGAACTGGTTGAATACCATCTCGAAGACATCGACCTGAAGTGGGGATTCAGCGGGCCGGCCGCCCTCTCGCTGACCTCCCACGCCCTGGCTCCGGTCGGTGACTTGCCCATCCTCGAGATCGTCTCGGCGGCGCATTTCAAGGCCGATCTCACGTTGGGCCTGGGCAAGGTTGTCCACGATTATCTTCGCTAGTGCTTTCATCACATCACACCACAGGGGTAGAAATGCGTCTCGACAATAAAGTTGCCATCGTCACCGGTGCTGCCAGCGGCATCGGCAAGGAAATCGCCCTCACGTTTGCCCGCGCAGGCGCCAAGGTCGCCATCGCCGACCTCAACCTGCAAGCCGCCGTCGCCACCGCAGCGGAAATCGAAGCCATCGCAGGCAAGGGCAGCGCCATCGGTGTGTCGATGGATGTCTCCAACGAAGAGCAGGTCACCACCGGCATCGACAACGTGGTCAGCCACTTCGGCCGCCTCGACGTGCTGGTGAGCAATGCCGGTATCCAGATCGTCGCGCCGCTGGACCAGTTCGATTTCGCCAAATGGAAGCAGATGCTGGCCATCCACCTCGATGGCGCCTTCCTGACCACCAAGGCCGCACTGCGCCACATGTACGAACTCGGCAACGGCGGCAGCATCATCTACATGGGGTCCGTACATTCCAAGGAAGCCTCCTTGCTCAAGGCCCCCTATGTGACCGCCAAGCATGGCCTGATCGGCCTGGCCAAGGCAGTGGCAAAAGAGGGCGCCAAGCATGGTGTGCGCGCCAATGTCGTCTGCCCCGGCTTCGTCCGTACCCCGCTGGTGGAAAAGCAGATCCCCGAACAGGCGCGCACGCTCGGCATTTCCGAACAGGACGTGGTGAAGAATGTCATGCTCAAGGAAACCGTCGACGGCGAGTTCACCACCGTCCAGGATGTGGCCGAGGCCACCCTGTTCTTTGCCGGCTTTGGCAGCAATGCGCTGACCGGCCAATCCCTGGTCGTCAGCCACGGCTGGTTCATGCAGTAATCACGAGAGCGACCATGAAAAAGCCCCAATCCCGTGCTGCTGCCAGGCCATCCGGCAAAGGACGCAGCGCCTTCGAATGCATCGCATTGGTCCTGCAGGGCGGCGGTGCACTGGGCTCCTATCAGGCCGGCGTCTATGAGGCGCTGGCCGAAGCCGAGGTGCATCCGGACTGGATTGCGGGCATCTCCATCGGTGCGATCAATTCCGCCATCATCGCCGGCAATACCCCGCAGGACCGGGTCGCCAAGCTCAAGGGCTTCTGGGATTGCATCACTGCCAATCCGGTGCTGGACATGGCCGTGCTCTCCGAGGTCCATGGACCCCACGGTGATTTCTCGCGGGGTCTGTTCAACCAGATCAGCGCCGGCATGGCGCTCTTCAAAGGGGCGGCGGGATTCTTTGAGCCACGCCGGCCGTCGCCCTTTTTTCATCCCAATGGCAGTCTCGGGGCGACCAGTTTCTACGACACCTCCGCATTGAAGGGGACGCTGGAACGCTTCATCGATTTCGACCGCATCAACAGCCGGGAAACACGCCTGAGCGTGGGTGCAGTCAATGTGCGGACCGGCAACTTCACGTATTTCGATACGGAAACCCATCTGATCCGGCCGGAGCACATCATGGCCAGCGGCTCCCTGCCACCGGGTTTCCCGGCCACCGAAATCGACGGTGAATTCTATTGGGACGGCGGCCTGATCTCGAACACCCCGCTGCAATGGGTCGCCGATGGTCCGACGCGCCAGGATACCCTCGCCTTCCAGGTGGACCTGTGGAGCGCCGAGGGCAATCTGCCCGGCAACCTGGTCGATGTCACCACGCGCCAGAAAGACATCCAGTATTCCAGCCGCACACGCAGCGCCACCGATCATTTCAAGCGCGTGCAGCGGGTGCGCGGCGCATTGGCCAACCTGCTGCAGAAACTGCCGCGCCAGTTGCAGGATATGGAAGGAATGGAGCTGCTGCGGGAGGTGGCCGATCACAAGGCCTACAACATCGTGCACCTGATCTATCGTTCACGGCAGTATGAGAGCCATTCCAAGGACTATGAATTCTCGCGGCTGACCATGCAGGAACACTGGCAGGCCGGGTATGAAGATGCCGTGGCGACGCTGAAGCATCCTGAGATTTTTGAGCGGCCGTCGAACCAGGAAAACGTGATGATCTTCGACAGGCTGGGCACAAGCCGGCGCGCCTGAGGTCGCCGGACGCATTGGATGGAAGACAGGTTGTCCCTCGGGTTGACCTGGGTAGTACCGTCATCGCGGCCACAGGCGGCGTTGACGAGCGTATCTGCTCGGGGGAGCGGAGCGGACTGGTTCGCCGGATGGTGAGAATAAATTGAATAACAGGTTCATCGATCCCGCACTCATGCATATGCTGGTCTATCTGCATGAGGAGGGCAGCATCAGTGGCGCAGCCAAGTGCCTGCATCTTACCCAGCAGGCTGTGAGCGCCCAGCTCAAGCGGCTGGAGGAAATGGTCGGCCGGCCGCTGGTGTGCCGGCAGAATCAGCGGATAGAACTCACGCCGGATGGCGAGGTGATCCTGCTGGCAGCACGCAAGATGGTGGATATCGCCAATCGTATCCGCTACCAGTTTTCCAACACGACGCTGGATGGCTTGGTGCGCTTCGGCTTTACGCAGGGCTTCAGCCTGCCGATGCTGTTTGCCCTGCTCAGCGAGCTGCGCCGCGTCCAGCCGCGCCTGGAAGTGCGTTGGGAGACCGGCCGCACCAGCCAGCTGCTGGCCAAGCTGGAGGCCGGCGGTCTGGACGTGGTGCTGGGCGCGCAAGCCGACGGCAATGCCCAGGGGGAAGTGATGCGCCGTGAGCGGCTGGTGTGGGTTGGCGACCTGCATCACCTGGTGCGGCCGGGGATGACCATCCCGCTGGTGGTGCTGCCTGCGCCGACCTTCATCCGTGAACATATCTTTGACACGCTCAGCTCGGCCGGTCACAAATGGACCGTGCATTTTGAAAGCGATGATCCCGCCTCGCTGCGCACGGCGATCCGTTCCGGATGGGGAATTTCCCTGTTCAACGAAGAGACCGTGCTGGGCGATTTCACCCTGCCGCATGCGATGGAGACGACGCTGCTGCCCTTTCCCGGTCACGTTGAATTCTTCATGCGCTACAACCCGCTCAGGAATGATGCACTGATCCGGTCCTTCGCCACCGTGCTGCGCAAGGTGCTCAACCGGCCTTAGTCCGGTCTTGCAACAAAGCGATCAAGCAATACGGCCGCATTCCTTTCACGGGAATGCGGCCGTTGTCCCTTCACCACCGGCAGCGCAAGCTCAGAATGGCTGCAGTGCCGCGAGCGCGTAATAGTCGGCAATGGCGCTGATCTCGTCCTCGCGCATGGCATGAGCCACGTTGCGCATCTGGAGCATGGCGTCGTTGGCCCGCTCGCCGCGTTTGAAGAGGGCCAGCTGCTCGGCCAGATAGTGGCGCGGCAGGCCATCGAGCCAGGGCGCCCCGATCTTGCGGTCGGCCCCGCCGTGGCAGGAAATGCAGGGCGCGATATTGCGCAGCGGATCGCCTACCTGCACCAGCCTGGGAACGGCGCTGTCGGCCAGGCTACCCGCCTGGGCGGGCCGGGGCAGGCTGGCGAAGTAGGCGGCCAGGTCGGCGGCATCGCGTTCGGACAGGCTCCGGGCCAGTGCGCCCATGACGGCATTGGAGCGCTTGCCGCTGCGGTAATCGGCCAGCTGCTTGATGATCACCTCAGGGAATTGTCCGGCCAGGCCGGGCGCGTCCGAACGGCTGTGGCCCTGGACCCCGTGGCACATGGTGCAGGCCAGGGCCAGGGTGGCGCCGCGTCCCACGGACTGCGGCGAAGCCGGACGGCTCATCGCCGGCAGCAGCACCACATTGCTCGCCACCACCGGCGCCGGTGCCTCGGCCGATGGCGCGCTCCACTGGCCGGGCACGCCGGCGGCGCGGCAGATGCTGTCCCACAGGCTGGCGGCGCGGAAGTCGGCCTGCACCGACGGCAGCCAGAGGAAGCCCACCGCCAGGCAGGCCAGGACCAGGCACAGCAGGGCCAGCACGCTCCAGCGCGTGGCGGGGCTCATCGGTGGGCGCTTGCTCGCGAGGGGCATCACTGTCCTCCAATCGGAATGACCGGCACCCAGGCTTCCGGCAATGAAGCCAGCTGGGCGATGGGATAGGCGTAGTTGACCAGGGTCAGCGCGATCATCATGCCGACCCACAGGCGCAGGCTGTTCAGGGGCGCGGGCGGGCGCAGCTCCGGATGCACCGCGACGGCGAAGCTGAAGGGGCGCACCGGGCCGCTCTGCGTGCGGGCCGAGGCAAGGATGTAGAGGAACAGCCCGGCCGACACCACCAGCACCATGCCGCCCACGACCGAGATCAGCACCAGCAGGCCATGCGGATGCAGGGCCGGATGGGTGTAGTCGTAATAGGCCATGCGGCGAGGCGCACCCAAGAGGCCCACGAGATGCCAGGGCATGGTCAGGATCATCATGCCCGCGAACCAGAGGGCGATCTGCAGTTTGATGAGCCGGGGCGAGGGCGTGGCATTGTGACGCAGCTGCGGCCACAGCTCATAGGCGGCCATGAAATACATGATCACGATGGCACCTGCAAAGATCAGGTGGAAGTGGCCGGTGACCCATTGCGTGTTGTGCACCGTCTCGTTGACCTGGTAGTTCATGTTGATGAGGCCGCCGGCCCCGCCGAATCCCAGCATGATGAAGGCATAGGTGACGGCCAGCATCATCGGCTGGTCCCAGGGCAGTGCCTTGACCCAGCCGAAGGGCCCCTTGCCGCCGCGCAGGCGCCCGACGATCTCGGCCGAGGCGACGATGGTGAAGACGGTCAGGAAGGTCGGGATCGACACCATCGCCGTCATCGCCGCATGCACGAACTTGAAGCCGGCACCGACCTGCGGATCGGCGAAGAGGTGGTGGATGCCGATGGGCATGGAGAACACCAGGAACAGTGCGAAGGATACGCGGGCCATGGTATCGCTGTAGAGCCGGCCGCCGATGGCGCGCGGGAAGATGGTGTAGAACACCAGGTAGGCCGGCACCAGCCAGAAATACACGATGGCATGCAGGGTCCAGGAGAACAGCACGCGCGCCAGGCCGGCATTGATGGTGTCGGTCCAGCCCAGCGAAGCCGGCAGGATCTGCAGCAGGATCTCGCTGCTGGCACCCATCGAGGTCCAGGCCCACAGGCAGGCACCGGCGACATTGCCATACATCGCCAACGGCACCACCTGGCCCGGATGCGCACGCTTCCAGGCCAACAGGTTGATGACCATCAGCGCCACCCAGATCCAGGATCCCACCACCACCAGCACGACGCCGAGGTAGTAGAAGGGGCTGCCGATCATGGGCGGATAGAAGGTGTAAAGCACCGAGGACTTGCCCGCCGCCGTGGTGGCCCCGGCCATCACCGTGCCGCCGATGACCAGCCAGAATCCCAGCCACGCCCAGCGCAGGCCGAGCAGGGGCTGCCGCAGGGCGATCTCGGTGATGGCATAGCCGATGCCCATAGCCACCAGCGTGGGCAGCACGTAGGCCATCACCGTGCCGTGCAGGGTCACCGAACGATAGTAATGCTCGGGATTGCTGATCCAGCTGTGCAGCGGACTGCGGATGTACATCTGCCACTCGCCCAGCAGGATGGCGAGGAAGAAGGCGATGAAGGCGATCCAGAGATGGGCCAGGACCAGGCGCTTAACGTGATACACAGTTCAACCTCTCTTCGTGTTGCATGCGCGACTGGAACTCTTCACGCGAGATGACCTGGACCTTGGCCCACATGGCTTCATGGCCCACGCCGCAATATTCGTGGCAGGGCATGAGCTGCTCGCCCTGTTGCTCGAAGCTGGTGGTGAAGGTGGAGATGAAGCCGGGGATGAGCATGGTGTTGGCGTTGGTCTTGCCGATGAGGAAGCCGTGGATGGCATCGGTGCTGGTGCCGCGGAAGGTGACCGGGGTTTTTTCCGGGACCACCAGGCATTGCGGTACAAATGAATATTGCTGCGCCACCAGCCGCACCACCACGCGTCCGCTGGCTTCCTGGGCGGTACCGAGGTTGCTCTCGATGAATTCGCCGCGCAGGTGCACGCTCTTCACGTCGATCTTCTCCACCCGCGAAGGCGGCATGGCAGCCCAGTGCAGGGCCGTAAAGACCATCAGCGAGAGCAGCGAGAGGATCACCAGCAGCACGAAGATCAGCCAGCGCCGCTCGGCCAGGCTGGCCACCAGCGCCGAACGCTGAAGGCCGGAGGGCCCGGCCGGTGGAGGATTGAGTGGATTCATTGGACGATGCCTCGCGGCAGGTAGACGAAGAAGTAGAACAGGAAGAACAGCGCGATCACGATGGCCGATGCCAGGCCGGCCACCGCAAAGGCGCCGCCAGGACCACGCTGGACGATGGCATCGATCTCGGTGCTGTGTTCATCGTCGCGGTGCTCGCCACTGCTGTGCCCTGCTGGCGGAGAAGGGATGGGGTCGGGTGCGTGCATGGCTTACTCCGGTAACAGCTTGCGCAGGTCGTTGACCGCCTGGCCGGCCACGGGCATACCGCCATTGCCCCAGGCCACGCGGATATAGGTCACCACGGCGGCGATCTCGTCATCCTTCAGGATGTGGGAGAACGGCGGCATGCCATGCGGACGCGGATTGTCGATGGTGCCCGGCGGGAAACCGCCATTGAGCACCATGCGGATCGGGTTCACCGGCGAGGCCATGGTGATGGAGGGATTGCCCGCCAGCGGCGGATAGGCGGGCGGCATGCCCCGGCCGTTGGCGCCATGGCAGACGGCGCACTGGGCGCTGTAGAGCGTGCGGCCGAGTTCCATCTTCTCGGGGGCCACCAGGCGGTCCTTGGGCGCGGGCGGTGGCGATTCCTGCTTCTGCGGCAGCGACTTCAGGTAGACGGCCATGGCGCGCACATCCTCATCGGTGAGGTATTGCAGGCTGTTGTAGACCACTTCGGCCATGGGGCCGTAGACGGTGCCGCGATGCGAGGCACCCTTGCGCAGCAGGTCGGCGATCTCGCCGATCTCCCAGTTGCCCAGTCCGGCTTCCATGTTGGAGGTCAGCGAGGGGGCGTACCAGTTCTGGTTGGGGATCATGCCGCCTTCGAAGGCCTTGGCATTGCTCGATCCGCCCAGCGCATTGATGGCGGTGTGGCACATGGTGCAGTGGCCCAGTCCTTTGACCAGATAGGCCCCCCGGTTCCACTCCACCGTTTGCCCCGGATCGGACTGGAACTCTCCGGGTTTGAAATACAGGGACCGCCAGCCCAGCAGCAGCTCGCGCTGGTTGAAGGGGAAGCGCAATTCGTGCTCGCGGTTTTTCTTCTTCACCGGCGGCACCGACATCAGGTAGGCATAGATGGCGTCGTTGTCCTCGCGCGTGACCTGGGTGTAGGAGGCATAAGGCATGGCCGGATAGAGCAGGCTGCCATCGGGCGAGATACCGTGATGCATCATGCGATGGAAGTCGTCGGCGCTCCAGCGGCCGATGCCGGTCTCGTCGTCGGGGGTGATGTTGGGAACGTAGAGATTGCCGAAGGGCGTGGGCATGGGACGGCCACCGGCAAACAGCGGGCCGTTGGAGGCCGTGTGGCAGGCCACGCAATCGCCCACGCGGGCCAGGTATTGGCCGCGGCTGATGATGTCATTGCCGGCCGTGCGCAGCACTGGTGCGGCCGAGGCGGCCGGCTCGCGGCCCAGGTAGAGCCAGCTGGTGCTGGCGGCGAGGATCGCCAGGGCGGCCAGGGGAACAAGGTTTTTCAGCTTCGCGCGCATGGGAGTCAGCCTTGGCTGCCGCAGGCCAGCGGCATGCGGATCAGGTTGGATGCTTCGGGTGCCGCGTTGTCAGGCGCGGGTTGTTGGGCCAGCCAGCCGGCCACCGCGCTGATGTCGCTGTCGGTGAGCCGCGTGGCGATGCGCTTCATGCAGTCCGGCTCGGCCGCCACGCGTTCGCCCACTCGCCAGCGCGTGAGCTGGCCGGCGATGTAGGCGGGCTTGAGGCCAGCCAGCCCGGGAATGCCGGGCAGCATGCCGGTGAGCTGCTTGCCATGGCAGGCCACGCAGGCCGGGATACCGTGTGCCGCATCCCCCTGTTGCACCAGCGTGCGGCCGCGTTCGGCCATGGGCGCACTGAGAGGCCGCGCGGCTGTGGTTTCGAAGGCCGGCCGCTGGGCGGCGAAGTAGTCCGCGATCTCCTTGAGGTAGGCATCGGGCAGGTAGCCCACCAGGTAGTTCATCGGCGGATAGACCCGGCGGCCGTCGCGGAAGGCCTGCAGCTGGTTGTAGAGATAGGCGGCCGGCTTGCCGGCAATGCGCGGGAAGTATTCATCGGAGGTGCCCTGGCCCTGCTGGCCATGGCAGGTCACGCAGGCTTGCATGCGCGCCTCAATGGAATCGAGCTTGCGGAAATAGGGCGTGGCGGCATCGCGCTTGTCCTGCGCCTGGGCCAAGGGCGGCCACAGGAACAGCATGGCCAGCGCGGCCACTGCCAGGGCCTGGATCGCGGCGGCGATGCGCTGGCGGGAAGTTGGGGCGAGTGTCACCGGGGGGCTCCTGGATCGTTTAATGGTGTTCGGAGGGATCATTAAGCTGCGTTTAATGCTCGCTCATGGGCGTGCCAGGCTGCTGCTGGCCTGAGGGGACAGGTCCTGGCCGCGTTCCGCTTCCCAGCCACCGCCCAGGGCTTGTGCCAGGCTGACCATGGCGCTGAGGCGATCGGCGCGGGCCTGCACTTCCAGCAGCTGTGCCGAGAGCAAGCCACGCTGCGCATCCAGCTGTTCCAGATAGGGCGAGTAACCGGCGCGGTAGCGTTTGCGGCTCATGGCCAGGGCTTCGCGCAGGGCCACTTCCTGTTCCTGCACGGCCTGTTGCTGGGCCTGGGCGCCGCGTGCGGCGGCCAGTGCATCCTCGACGTCGCGCCAGGCCACCAGCACGGCTTTCTGGTAGGCATACGCGGCTTCATCGCGGCGCGCGGCGGTGGCGTCGGCCTGGGCGCGCAGGCGCCCGCCATCCAGCAGCGGCGCCAGGATGCTGCCACCGGCGGAGAAGATCGACAGCGGATCCGGCAGCAGGTTGGAGCCCACCACGCCACCGCTGAGGCCGATGCGCAGCGAAGGCATCAGTGCCGCGCGGGCGGCGTCCAGCGTGTGGTCGGCGGCGACCAGCTGCTGTTCGGCCTGGAAGATGTCGGGCCGCTGGCGCAGCAAGGCGGCCGGTTGATCGGGCCGGAACTCGGGCAGCGCCAGCGCCTGCAGGCCGGCACCAGGTGCCACCAGCAGCGCGGGCTGGCCCGCCAGCAGGGCCAGGGCATGTTCATTGCGGCTGATGCTCATGCGGGTGGAGGCGATGAGCTGCTCGGTGGCCGCATATTCGGACTGCGACTGCTCCACCTCGAGCCGGCTGGCATAGCCCTGCTGGGCGCGTCGCCGCGCCAGTTGCAGCGACTGGGTGCGCATCTCCAGGGTCTGGTCCAGGACCTCCAGGCGGGCCTGCTGTGCGCGCAAGGCGATGTAGGTGCTGGTGGTGGTGGCGATCAGCGCCAGCCGCAAGGTACTGCGCGCTGCATCGGTGGCCAGCAGGGAGGCGCGGGCGGCGGCATCCTGGTCCGCCAGGCGGCCGAAGAGATCCAGTTCGTACGACAGCGACAGTTCGGCTTGCCACGCATCCTGGACGCGCGCACGCCCGAAGGCATCGACGTCACCCTGGTGCGCGCCCGTGCCCGAGGCTGACAACGAAGGCATGCGTTGCGCAGTAGCGAGGCGGCTGGAAGCACGCGCCTGCTGCACCCGTGCAGCGGCCATGGCGAGATCGCTGTTGCCGGCGAGGACCTGGTCCACCAGCTGGTTCAGGATCGGGTCCCCGAAGGCTTCCCACCAGCGGGAAAGGCTGATGCCCGGGGTGCTGGCCAGCGGCTCGCGCCATTGCGCCGGCAGCGTCACGGCCGCCTGTTCCGGCTGCCCGGGACGCG
>JGI24891J29808_1000375_pt1 | contig 30661 bp, 31 predicted proteins | sample FreactcultuFSWF8_FD_29808 | JGI IMG/M metagenome (IMG submission 29808) | reverse complement strand
TATTCTTTTCTCTATTTAAATAGATTATTACATATATTAGTATCGATATACCCTGCCCGTGCCAATTTATCCAATAATATCAACGTGCCGATAGTGTTTCAAAGGGTAAGGGTATGTCCTATGCCGCAAGAGGCAAACACTTCGCTATTATACCTTACAACAGATACTCACTTACCAAGTAAGTATATATAACCATTCTTTACATGCGAAGTAGATACCTAGCAACAAACAAACTAATAAGTACCCGCGCTACCTAATTACTTATTATTACTTTACGTCAACTTGGGAAAACGCCGGGGTAGGGACGGGGGTTTAGATTTTATTTACCCCTACCTAAAAATCCGCTTCACTTTTCAAATTCAATACCCTCTATACATTCTGCAGCCCCCGTGGTATCACAAACCATGCNCGCATCACCGACTGAAGAACTCATCCTCAAAATGGCCCGCAAGCCCCGCCTTGCACACGCCGTGCTGTTCAAACACCGTCACCCCGATGAGACGCCATTCTTTCACGGGGAGATGATCGACGTCTGGCACTCTGATGAGAAGTTCGTGGAGACCCAAGCCTTTCGTGGCGGGGCAAAATCAACGCTCGCAGAAGAAGCCATCATCGTAAAAGCCTTACTTAGAAAACGGCGGCACATTCTGGTGATCGGCGAAAACGAACGACGGTCAGTTGATCGTCTTCGGTCTGTGAAGCATGAGCTGGAAAGCAACGAGTTCATAATCGAGCTGTTCGGAGATCAGCGTGGCGACACTTGGCAGGAAACAAAGATCGTCCTGTCCAACGGCACAGTCATCCAAGCTCTTGGTCGAGGACAATCGCTCCGTGGTATCAAGCACCTTGANGCGCGGCCAGACTTCTGTTTCATAGACGATTTGGAAGACGAGGAGAGCGTGAGGACGCTTGAGAACCGCGATGCGACCATGACGTGGTTCACCGCTTCGCTTCTGCCTGCTTTGGAGCCGGGCTATCAAGTCAGAGTGGCGGCAACCCCGTTGGACCCTGATGCGTTCGCGGTTCGGTTAACCAAATCCAAAGATTGGAAAACTCTAAAGTTTCCTGTAGAGTATATCGACAAAGAAACAGGTGTTCGCACCGCCACATGGCCAGGACGGTTTCCTCTTGAGGAGATCGACANGATCAAATCAAGCTATGTCAGCCTTGGGCGAGCGGACGTGTACCAGAGAGAGTACATGTGCGAAGCAGTTGACCCCGCGACCAAAGTGTTCGTTTCGGACATGATGAAAGTTCGCAACGACCGATACAGGACGTGGCAGGCGGTCTATGCTATGTACGATCCCGCCAGATCGGTGAAGGCAACGTCTGCGTCAACCGGCAAAGCCGTGTGGAGCTGGTTCGGGAACAAGCTGGTCATCTGGGAGTTGTCCGCGCATCTGTGGATGCCCGATGAGATTATCTCAGACTTGTTCCGCGTGGACAAACAGNACAACCCCGTAAAGATCGGCGTTGAAGAAGATGGCCTGAATGAGTTCTTGCTTCAACCGCTTCGCTCGGAGCAGATCAAGCGGGGGCATCCCCTACCTCTAGCGCCGCTAAAAGCGCCGAGGGGCAAGCTCGACTTCATCAAGGGGCTGCAACCGTTCTTCAAGGCGGGGGAGATCGAGTTTGCGGGGGAGAGGGCGGACTTCGAAGATGGCATCAACCAGTTCATGTCCTACCCCACCGGACGGATTGACGCGCCCAACGCCTTAGCGTACGCTCTGATCCTTAGACCCGGTTCGCCGATATACGACGATTTNGAGGGTGAGCATGTCATCGAGGCTCTTCCGAAGTTGAACGCGCCGTTCTGGTTGGCGGTAAACGCGACACAGCAGGAGACGTCGGCGGTGCTGCTTCAGGTCAGCGAAGGCGTGGTCTACATCCACGCGGATTGGCTGAGAGAAGGAGACCCCGGTAAAACCCTGCTGCACATAGCTCAAGAAGCTGCTATGGAGGCGGGGACAGAGCCGTACAAGCTAAAGGTCGTGTCCGGTCCGCAACATCATTCGGGGTACGACAATGTCGGTCTGCTTGCCACCGCTCGACGCATTCCTCTCCCTATTCGGAGAGGCGGAGACACGCTACCGGGACGCGAGGAAACTAGAAAGTTATTACGAGTTCATTCTAAGGGGAGACCCGCGATACAGGTCTCAAGCAACGCGACATGGACCCTTAGAGCGTTCGCAGGGGGGTTCTGTCGTAGGCTCAACCCCGACGGCAGGGTCTCGGACCAACCGGAAGACAACTCCTACCGTGTCCTGATGGAAGGACTGGAGAATTTCTGTGCGTTGCTCAACACATCGGCAGTAGATGTGGACAAGGATATACGCTATAGTACCGCGACAGATGGTCGGAGATATGTCTCCGCAATGGGTAACAGGGGATAACCATGAGCCTTCGAGACCAGTTCAACAACATACTTTCTAGGATCGAAGATGCGGGCTTTAACAGTTCCATGTTTGATGGCAACTCGCAAGCGCTTATCGCGCGCATCCGCCAAGATGCTGCGAACATCTCCGACGTTAATTTCATTAACGCTGAAGCTACTGCTACTTCGGATGCACAAGCAGCGCCTGAAGTTGTATCGGCACCAGCAGCACCTGCGGTGGATACGGCACCGGCGGCGGCTTCTGAGCCTGCGCCAGTAACGCCGGGGGTCTAAGCCTTGAAAACCAAAGACCTCGACCGTAACGAAGACCTTGCCAAAGACAAGGACGTTCGTGAGCACCTCCTAAATGTTTACAAGGACGTCGAAAAAGGTTTCGACGACCAATGGGAGAGGTCATCCAAGAACCGAGAGTATTGGGACATCTACAACTGTAAGCTGGGCCAGAACCAGTTCTACAGCGGCAACAGCCGCATATTTGTGCCAATCGTCAACAACGCTATCGACGCGCGCAAGACACGGTTCTCGAACCAGTTGTTCCCCGTCAGTGGGCGTCATGTCGAGGTAACAACAGAAGACGGCACTTTGCCACACGCTATCATGGCCTTGCTCGAACACTACGTCGAAAAGGCTCGCCTTCGTGAGTTGATCCCTGCTTTGATCCGCAACGGCGACGTTGAAGGGCAGTACAATCTGTATGTTCACTGGGTTAAGAACGAACGCCACGTTGTGCAGCGTGTTCAACGCCCTATCGAGATTGAGATCGACGGCGATAACATTTCCTATCCTGATGAGGACATGGTCGATGTTAAGGAAGAGAAGCTCGTGCATCAATATCCGGCGGTCGAGATTTTGGCCGACGCCGACGTATTGGTGCTTCCGCAAACTGTGGACAGCATAGAAGAAGCTGTGCAGAACGGTGGCTCAGTTACCGTGCTTCGTCGGTGGGGTAAAGCCAAGCTGAAAAAGATGGCTGCGTCTGGGGAGCTTGACGAAGAGATGGTTGAGCAGCTCATCGAAGAGATGAGCAAGGACATGGGCAGAGGCCCAATGGTTGACAAAGCCAAAGACGCTGTGGATGCCGCTGGCATCAAGTCAGACGGTCGCGGTAAATGGGCCTTGATATACGAAACATGGTCTAAGGTCGAGGTTGAAGAAGGCGAGTGGCGCATCTGCCGCACGTTCTTCGCTGGGCAAGACAAGATATTGTCGAGCAAGCGCAACCCGCTTTGGTCGGACAAGCTACCGGTTATCTCAGCTCCAGTTGAGAAAATTCAAGGTTCGTTCAAGGGCGTCAGCAAGGTTGCGGCGGTTGCCGACCTTCAGTATCTTGCGAACGACAGCATTAACGAAGCGGCTGACAGCGCAGCGTTCGCTATGATGCCAATCATCATGACTGACCCAGAAAAGAACCCGAAGATTGGTTCTATGGTTCTCAATCTAGCGGCTGTTTGGGAGACAAGTCCTAACGACACCAAGTTTGCGCAGTTTCCTGAACTGTGGAAGCAAGGTCTCGAGATGGTGTCATCGATTAAGTCCGAGATACTTCAATCGCTATCCGTTAACCCCGCTATGATTACCGGCGGTGCCAAGAAGAAACAATCGCAGGCTGAAGTCGCCAACGAACAACAGATTGATTTGCTGTCCACTGCTGACGCGGTGACGGTGCTTGAGAGCGCTATATTGACAACGGTGGTGTCTAGGTTCCTTGAGCTAGACCATCAATACCGCGACGATGCGGTGACGGTCCGCCAATACGGACAGCTCGGTATGCAGGCAGAGATGCAGCGCATTGAGCCTATCCAATTTAACCGCCGGTATCAGTTCCGTTGGTTCGGTGTTGAAGCGGCCCGCACGACGCAGCAAGTTCAGCAGCAGATCGCGGCGATGAACGTCATCAAGGGTATTCCACCCCAGCAATACCAAGGCTACACGCTTGACTTAGCCCCTGTGCTGGTGCAGCTCGTTGAGAATGCGTTCGGGCCTCGTTTAGCGCCGTTGATTTTCAAAGACATGCGGTCGCAGTTGTCGCACAACCCGGCGGAAGAAAACACCTATCTTTCCCAAGGTTTAATGATGCCTGTTCATCCATTGGATGACCACAAGGCGCATATGCAAGAGCATATGAAAGCATTGCAGGAAACAGGGGACCCGCACGGCACAATACGCGAGCATCTGATGAGGCATCAGATGTTGATGGCCGAAGCCGCTCAAGCACAAGCTCAAGCGATGCAACCTAAAGGTTTACCGGGCGGACCCGGTGGCGCAGGCCCCGGTGTGGCAGGTGCCCCACGTCCCGGCGGGCAGGTTGTGGGACCACGCGGTGTAATGCAGCAGCCAGCAGGCGCTGTGCGTCCAGATCAAATGCCAACAGCCATGCCACGAAAGATGTGAGGCCAACATGTATGATACCTATGCTCAAAATAGTTCTTTAGGCCTTTCGGCTTCCACGCTTATTAAAGCAGGACCGGGTCGTCTTTCGCGCGTCAACGTCACGACGGCGGGCGCAGCGGGGGCTGTGTACGACAGCGCTACGGTCGGGGGCGTGGGAGCATCGAACTTGATCGCTGTTATCCCCGCAACTGTAGGTCAATATCAGTTTGATTGGCCAGTAGCTAATGGTCTTGTCTATGTACCCGGATCGGCGCAGGTAGCTAGCATTTCGTGGAGCTAAACCGTGGCTAATGATTTCAACCGCCCAACGGTGTACGCACCGATAAAGAGCTTCTCGCAAGTACCGCCAGAGGCTATCGTCGATGCGTTTAACAGTTTGATTGTAGACATCAACGCGGCAGATGCGTCACTGGGCATGTCTCAGAGCCCGTTCGTGACGATGAAACAATTAAGGCTGTGGGCGGCGTCAAATGGGTCNCCATCATACATCTACACGATTGACAACGCTGTTTCGGCGGACATAGCTAACGTAGTTAACATCCAATGGAATCATGGTAACACGATGGTGTATAGCGACGCACTATACGTTTTCATCCAATCCACACTTGGGTTCACCAGCGGCCAGATGGTAACCGCGCTATCCGCTATGCAGGGATACACACCATGATGAAGCGTTTCTTATTCACAGCAACCTTGTTGGCGCTCAGCATCAGCTCCGTCTTCGCACAGACCGCCGTTCAATTTGGTTTGCAAACTGGGACAAATCCCCGCAACCTATGCGTGTACGACAATTCTTCCTCAAGACAGTGCGTCACGATGGGCGCAATAGATAGCACCGCCCACACGTTCACAGTAAGCCTTGCGGGGGCTACAATCCCTGTTACCAACATCACTGGCTTAGGTACAGGCGTCGCTACATTCTTAGCGACGCCTACTTCCGCCAATCTTGCAGCGGCTGTCTTAGACGAAAATGGTAGCGGCACCTTAGTCTTTGGTACGTCTCCTACGCTTACCACTCCAGTCATTTCCGGCGGAACGATTGACAATGCTTCCATCGGGGCGACCACTCCATCGAGCGGGCAATTCACTACGTTATCGGCAAACACAGTGACAAGCACAACGCCTGTGCTTTCATTTAGTGCCAGCAACACCATTGCGGCTTTCGGCACTACTACGCCGAACAGCTACAACCAAATGATTATCCAGAACAAGTCCGCTTCTTCTGGGGCTTCATCTAACTATGTGATTTCAAACGATAAAGGAACCGATAGTTCTTACTATGGGGAGTTTGGGATGAACTCTTCTGTGTTCAGCGTTGGTACACCTTCGGATTTTTATTCGATCAACAATGGCGTTTATTTTTCAGGGCACGATGGGGACATATCGGTCGGCTCAGGTAATGGCTATAAACTTTATTTCCCCTACGGTTCTACAGGGGCAAGCGCGCATGTCATCAATGCTTCAGGCGCTTTAGGTTTCAACACAAACCTTGGATCGACGCCAGCTACGTCAGGGACCACAGGCTTTGGAACTTCAGGTCAAGCACTTATTTCTGCGGGTAGCGCAGCTCCCCCCGTGTGGGGAACTCTTGGGCCTTCTGGCGGGGGTACAGGCATTACATCTTTAGGAACGGGTGTTGCCACAGCGCTTGGTACGGCGGTTAATGGCTCTGGCGCAATAGCGCTTTCGACATCTCCTGCGTTTGTTACTCCTAACCTTGGAACGCCATCAGCTGCTGTTTTAACCAACGCAACAGGATTACCAGTAAGCGGTGTCGCTGCTATCGGAACCAACACAGTTGTTGGTAACGCGACAAATGGGTCGGCTTCGCCTACGGCGTTGTCTATGACATCGTGCAGCACTTCTGCCTCTGCGGTTACATGGACGACAAACACTGGATTTGGTTGTAACACGGCGGTCAATGCTTCGACGCTTGGCGGGGCTACGTTTGCAGCTCCGGGCCCAATCGGGTCAACCACAGCTTCTACCGGCGCGTTTACTACGTTGTCGGCCTCAAGCATATTATCCTCGGGCGCAGGCGGCGTTGGGTACACGACGGGATCTGGCGGCACAGTAACGCAAGCAACATCGCGCACCACAGGCGTCACGCTTAACAAGACCAGTGGGGCGATCACGTTGTTTACCACAACGGGGTCAGTAACGGCCACAACCTTTACGGTGACCGATAGCACGGTTGGGGCAAATGATACGATCAGCTTGAGCGAAAAATCAGGAACCAACCTTTACATTCTGGCGGTTACAGCCGTAACAGCCGGGTCGTTCAACATCACGTTCTATACAACAGGTGGCGTGGCGAGTGATGCTCCCGTGATTAACTTTAACGTCATCAAAGGTTCTGCTAACTAAGTAGGGTGACATGCTCGGAAACTTTGAAAATTGTTTTACTCAAATTGAAGTGTACGAGGGCTGGCATAAGTCCTCGCACAATTCTAATGACCCCGGTGGATTGACCTATAGCGGGGTTACGCAGTCTATATGGGCGGCGTACTGCGCCCACAACGGCCTTCCCATATGCGCCGTCACATCTATGTCAGATGGCCAATGTTACGATTTATATAAGGTTCAGTATTGGGACGCCGTCAAAGCCGACACGCTACCCGTAGGCATTGACTTAATCGTTTACGACGAGGCGGTTAACTCTGGGCCAGTCAGGTCTATTATGAATTTGCAAGGCGCTCTAGGGGTTACCATCGATGGGCATTTCGGGGTCGAGACAGCGGCGGCAGTTGCGGCGGCAAATGACATTCATTCTTTGATCGTGAAGTTTGATCTGAATAGAATGTCATTTATCCAACGCCTAAGCAACTTTCAGATATTCGGTCGTGGTTGGACTTCACGGGTAAATGATGTTACAGCTAGAGCTCTCAAGATGGCAGGAGTATAATATGAAGGGTTTCCGCACACTTGCAGTCAACGCCGGGCTCGTCGGCGTGGTTGCTGTATTACATTTTGCCGCTGGCGTTGACTGGACGACCTATGTCAACCCAGATGTTTCCGTAGTTCTTATCGCTGCGATCAATATGCTTCTTCGCATGGTCACCAACACCCCAATCGGAGTTACAGGCAAATGAACATCGTTAAGCTAACAGCAGCTACTTTAGTCGCGGCATCGCTTGCGGCGTGCTCGACTGCTTCGCTCCAGAAGTACACAGCAGCGGTAAATGCAACCGCATCGGTCTTGAAACAGATCGGCACGGACATCGTGGCGTTTGATTGCGCCAACGCTTCGTTGATCTATGTCATTGCGCAGGACGCCGGGGCCTCTGCTCGCGTACAGAGCGTATTGGCGAAGAACCAACAGATAGCCTATGACGCTTGTCCATTGCTTGATGGCAATCCTTCTATTGTTGTGACGACCGGCAAGGTTGTTCCTGCGGCAACTCCAGCAGCTGTTGTGACGACCGGCAAGATTGTTCCTGCGGCAACTCCAGCAGCTCCATCGGTTTCTGGGAGCTGATTATGGATTGGATAACCGCAGCTACGACCATTGCCAAATTAGTAGGTAACGTCGTTAGCATGGCGCAGACAAACTCTGACACTTCTAAAAGCAACGCTCAAGCCGTAACGGACGCAGCAAATGAAACACTTCAACTGGTTGCTAAAGCTCATGCGGCTAGGATTGCTGCTTCCACTGGTGACAATGCCGTTAACGGCTTGCGTTCAGATGACGGCGCAGAACGCGCAGACTAATGCGACCAAGCCGGTCTCACCCCCTATCGCTCCACCATCCCCCGCAGTCGAAGCAATCTGTTCCGTCTTCCAACCTATTAGTTGGTCTGCAAAAGATACTGACCAAACCATACGGGAAGCTAAGGAGCACAACGCGGCTTACAAAGCGTTATGCGGAGGAAAGAATGGCTGACACTGGTTCTGCCCCTGATTGGATCAGCTATCTAGGAAGCACGATCTTCGGTGGCGGGGGCGTCGCGGCATTCTTCTTATCGCGTAAACAATCTCTCAACGATACGGTCGATAGCCGGATCAAATTGATCCTGGACGATCACCAAGCGACAAGAGAGAAAGACCGCGCCATCATTGAGCAGATGGAAAAGAAAATACAGCTCCTCGAAAGCGAGATTGACGAGCTTCGACAGAAGCTGGGCATGGCCGACAGAGCNTTGACATAAGCTGCATAACTGGTATTTAATACTCAGTGNGTCGAGTGGTGGCCGTAAGTCACCAACGCGCGTTGGCGTTACCAACGCTACGACTAGTGGCCGTAAGTCACAAGGGGTATAAAATGAACACCGACGGACCTGAAGACGACCTCGACCTTGATCTTGACCTCGATCAAGGAGCCGAACCCGCAGAAGTAGAAGACAACGAAGCCGACGACGAAGGCAGTGCAGAGCTTGAGAAAGCCGCATCCAAAGACGACGGTTACGATGACGAAGTAGCGACGAAGCCGACGCGTAATCGCGCTGAGAGACGGATCGAGACCTTGGCAAACGAAGCCAAGCGCGCTCGTGAAGAAGCCGCTGAACTCCGCCGCAAGGTGGACGAGATGGCGACCCAGCGGACCCAAGCACCGGCGGTTGATCCGGAGTTGGAACGACGACGCTACGAGATGATGACGACTGAAGAGCGTGTCGAGTATCGGCTGGCGCAGGCGGAACAACAGCACCGAGCGGCAATGGCCCAAGTGCAGTTCCAAATGCAAGACCAAGCTGACAAAGGTTCGTTCCTGTCTGGTACGGCGAATGATCCCCGCCGCGCTAAGATGGCGGATAAGGTCGAAGGTATTTATCGCGAGTTTACGAACAGAGGACAGTTCATCTCGCGCGAAACGATCTATTTCCATGAGCTTGGCAAGCTCGTGGCTTCGCAGTCTCCCAAAGCTCGGGACACGGCGAAGAAGGAAAGTGCTGAACGAGTTCGGCGACAGACAGTCCCGGCTGGTTCTTCTAGGGGCGACGTTCCACAAAACCGTGGACGTGGCAGATCGTTTGAGGAAGTGAATGGCGACGTGCTCATTTAAAACTGGGCCTAGCCATCTAAACAGAGGATAAGACAGATGGCTGGTACGAACGTAGCTTCGCAGTTTAGCGCCGATATTAGTAACTATATTGCCGAGAAGACCCTGCCATTGGCGNGGCGTCAGCTCGTTGCATATCAGTTTGGTGACCCGCTGACCTTGCCAAAAGGCAACGGCACAACCTATACCGCAACGCGTTACAACCGCGTTCCCCTTCCTTTCCAAGCTCTCTCGGAAGGTGTTCCTCCCGTTGGCGAAACCATGACCATCGGTCAGGTTACGGCCACCGTTCAGCAGTGGGGTGATAAGATCACCATCACCGACGTTGCTGAAATGACGATCAAGCATCCTCTCTTCCAGAAGGCCATCGAACTCTGCGGTCTTCAGGTTGGTGAAACGCTTGACCGTAACACCTTCAACAACATCCTCGGCGCAACGCAGATCAACTACGTCAACAGCCGTGGTTCGCGCGCATCGGTTCAATCGGGTGACGTGCTTAACCCGCACGAGATCAACCGCGCAACCGGCGCGCTCTTCACCATCGGCGCTCCGCGCTACATGGGCGATGAGATGACCAACACGAAGCTGGTGGCTGATGCTGGCGGCGCTCAGGCGTCTTCCAACCCACGCGCCATGCCTCACTACGTTGCGATTGCACATCCTCTCGTTGTGCAGGATTTGCGCGAGAACTCNACGATTGTGACGGCTTGGTCTTACTCGGACATCAACCGTCTGTACAACTATGAACTCGGCGAATGGGGTGGCGTACGCTTCACCTTCTCGAACATGGTTCCTACATGGACTGGGGTTGCGGCTATCACTGGTACGGCGGGCACTTCTGGCTCACTGGCCACGAACAGCTACTACATTCAGGTCACTGCTTCGGACTCCCAGAACCAGTACGAAAGCCGCGTTTACCAAGTCTCGGGTTCTATCTCGGTTACTGGTTCAACGGGTTCAATCTCGGTCACGCTTCCTACGCTCGCTGGCTATACCTTCAGCGTGTACGTCGGAACGACCACGTCCCCAACCAACCTCGCCCTCTGCTCGGCTGGCCCAACCTCCGGTCCTCTGACTGGTCAGGCTGTTCAGCTCGCAGGCGGTCAGACCGTCACGATCACGGGTGTAGGTGCAGCTCAGACTCCTCCAGCAGCTCCTGCTACGGGCGTCACGGTGTACCCAACCTTCGTCATCGGTCGCGGTGCGTACGGTCAGGTTGTTCTCGACAACATCAAGACCACCTACCTCAAGGATGCTGATAAGAGCGATCCGCTCAACCAGCTCCGCGTTGTGGGTTGGAAAGTGTTCTACGGCACGATCATTGAGAACAACCAGTTCTTGATGCGCATCGAAAGCTCGTCAGCATTCTCCACGACCTTCGGCTGATCTGGTTAATCTGATCCAGCTACACTATATTGATGGGGGCATAATGCCCCCATCTTTTTAAAGGAAACTGAAAATGAGTGATGATCTTACCCCCGCCCCTCTCTTCTCAATGCAGGATGAGACGGTAGAGAAGCTCGACAAGACCGCTCCTAAAAAGGCCAAGAAGGCTGCTGCACCTCTTGCTGAAGAGTATCGCAACATCCCCGGCTCGGATCTTTTGAGCGATGAAGAAGTTGAGAAGCTCCGNGAAGAGGCTGCGGCAAAAGCCCGCAAGACCCGCAAGGAGCAGGCATCGAAAGAACTCGCTGCCCGTTTTGAAAAGGAAGAGAACCACCGCATCGACCCTAGTGAAGAGTTGATGTCGTACACGGTGGACTTACCCGGCTTTGCTGACCGCATCATGCTTGATGGGGTTGTGTATATGCACGGAGTAACGTATCGTTTCCCCAAGCGCCAATACGACACCATCCGTGATTTGGTTTCTCATGCTTGGAGGCATGAGAGCGAAACCGGCGGTGCCAACCGTGACGCTTACCGCCGCCCCCGCTCGATGTCGCTGCGACCCGGTGCAGAGGGCTTAACAACTTCGCAGCTATTGAGGGTATAATGAAGGACGCTACCACTCCCGCCCAAGGGGCAGCTCCGGCTCTAGGTTTCTCGGTCCAAGTTGCTTTGGACAAAGAAGGACGCCGCACTATTGTTTTCCAATCCCACGTTGGTGTGGAAGACGACAGCAAGGCCCTAAACGCCGTTTTGGATAAGGTCATGGCCGCAGCGGATCGTCAGATCGACGCTTACCGGCTTTCAGATTTGATCCGCACGGAACAGGAATATGTAAGGCAGTTGGCACACGCGAAAGAAGACCTCGTGCGTATCGACAAACAGCATCAGGAAGAGTTCGAGACTAAAAACCCCGGACGTCCTTTCCGTGCTGCACCACCACAGAAAGCGCAGCGTGAAGCTGCGGTAACCCACATCGATCGCGGATCGTCATTGCTTGACAACGTCCGTGAAGACATCGCAGCTCTCAAAGAGAAGCTGAAGTAACAAGGAACCGGGGCATGGCTTTACAGGCGCAGCAGATCGTTAGCCAAGCGTTGCAGATTGCCAAGTGCCCCGGTTTCACCTCTCAAGGTGGGCAGCAGCTTAACTCTATCTTGTCGGAGCTTTGCCACACCTACGACCTTGAGTTGATTAAGGGTTTGGCGCAAGTAACTGTCAGCCCGTCGGCTGGCTCCGGTCCATACCCACTCCCAGCAGATTATCTTCGCGCGTTGCGCGACACTGCGTTCTATTATGTGTACGGCACTCCGTATGTGATGACGCAGATTGACCTGTCAGAATTTGACGCCCTAACCCAGACGGCGGGCATCTCCAACTATCCTGAGCAGTATGCCACAGACACTTCTCCATTGGGGTCTGGGTTACCTGCTAACATGTATGTATGGCCCCCAGCGGGCGGCACCTATGTGGTCAACATCCGTTACTTCCGGCAGATGCCGGACATCACCACGCCAGAGACATCAACGACAATCCCGTGGTTCAACAACACCAACTACCTCATTACCCGCCTCGCTGGCGAGATGATGAAGCTGACAGACGATGAGCGGTATATGGCATTCCTTGGGGATGGACCTGCCGGTGCTCAAGGTATCTTACGGCGCTATCTGGAACTTCAATCTGATGATGAAGGGCGCGCTAAGACCGTCGAGCTTGATCGCCGCCGCTTTGGCCGTAGCTTCAACAGGCTTCCTAACACCAAGACTCTGGGGTGGTAAGCTATGCCTTTACTTGCCAAGCCATATAGGTTCAGCCCTTCTGGGTTATCCGACACGCTCGACAGTACGGATAACGAGAAAGGCACGATGGCCATTCTCCAGAATTTGATCCCTGAGCCGACCACAAAAAATCTGTGGATGTGTCGCCCTGCGGCTACCACGGTAGCTTCGTTTGCGGGGTTTACAAACCCCGGCTTCGTATCCGCGTTCAAAGTTATTGGTAGCTATATTATCGGGATGATAGCTTCTACCCGTTTCTCGGGTAAGGACGAACCCTTCGTGTACAATATCACGACCGGAAACTTCGTTACTATCTCGGGCGTTACCAATTCAAACACCCCCACGTCTCCTTCTTCTTCAGGAACTTGGGTGCCGCCGACCGTGGCGGTAGTTGGCATCTACGCTATCATAACTCATCCGGGGTTTGACGGTGTCACCAACGGGTCGTTCGGGTACATTAATATATCAAATTTCACGGGCNCTGTATGGGCTTCTGGTAATACGAGCGGCGGTGCAGGCGCGGCATTAGTGTGCCCTCCCTCAGCAGTGGCGGTGTTCAACGGACGCGCATGGTATGCTTGTAACCCGACAACGGGTCAGCCGGGGCTTTATTTCAGCGATGTGCTTGCCCCATTAACGCTAACGAACGGTAGCACCCAAGTCATAACCTTTGACGACAACTTGCCGCTTACTGCGTTAGCGGGTTTGCCATTGGCAAACCAGTTGGGTGGTGTCATTCAATCTTTGATTGTGTTTAAAGGTACGACAAACCTTTACCAGATCACCGGTGACGCCTCGAGTTCAAGCAACCCGTTGGCGAAAAATTCTTTGAACTCGGCCACAGGGACGCTTGCGCCTAACACGGTGTGCGCTACACCTATCGGTTTGGCGTTTTTAGCGCCTGATGGTTTGCGTTTGATCGACTTCAACGCCCGGGTGTCGGACCCCATTGGGATTGCGGGGCAGGGTGTCAACGCTCCATTCTTGAACATCACGACCGCGTCTCGCGCGGTTGCGGCTTGTAACACCAACTTGCTCCGCATCACGATCCAGAACAACGCTGCTACCGGCGCGCCGTTCCAAGAATACTGGTTTGACCTAGCACGAAAGATTTGGAGCGGCCCGCACACCTGCGCGGCTTCTTTGATCCAGCCATACCAGAACACGTTCTTGATGACCCCGCAGGTCAAGACAGCGACGATTTGGAAGTCAGACTCTGTGCAAACATCTTCTTCACAATATGTGGAGAACGGCTCGCAACTTACTTGGGTTTTTAGAACGTCCATGCTGCCAGACGCGCAGCAAGAGTCCTATTCAGCTTTGATGAACACGACACTCAACTTAGCGCCCGGCACTCCGTCAGAACAGTTCACCGCATCGGTCGGCGATGAGAACGGTATTTTGTACACGACCTACACATTCAGTGCGGGTACTCTACCATCTAACTGGGGCAGCATGACATGGGGGTCTTCTATCTGGTTGGGCNCATTGTCCAACTTGCACCCGATACCTATCAACTGGCCTATACCCGTGGTATATCGAAGGATCTTCTTTGACATCCGCGCCGGGGCTCAGGGCGGCATTAAGATTGGCGATTTGTACGGCAAGATCAGGCCGTTGGGATATGTGGGAACGTAACATGAAACGCATTCTATTAGCCTTCATCGCAGCTATCGGGGTTAGCGCGAGCGCATCAGCGCAGATCGTGTCAAGCGTTCCTTACACCTTCCAGAACGGTACGGTGGCCGACGCTACGCAGGTCAATGCCAACTTCAACGCCATCGTGACAGGCGTCAATGCCAACGCCGCGTCTTCCGGGGCCAACAGTNACATCAGTTCTTTGACCGGCCTGACAACTCCGATCCCGCTTAACGCAGGTGGCACGGCGGACTACAACGCCTCATCTTCTTCCACTGGTACGTCCAACGCCCAAGTCATTAGCACGACGGTCCCTAGCGGCTTCACGCTCACCAATGGCGTGACGGTTAAATTTACCGCAGGAGCTACCAACACAGGGGCGATGACTTTGAATGTTGGGTCATCCGGCGCTCTTCCTGTTGTGCAGGACACGCAAGCTGGACCTATCGCTCTTGCGGGCGGTGAGGTCGTGGCTAATAACGCGGTTGTGGTTTACTACGACGCGACGAACAGTCGGTATCATCTTATCAATCCTAACGTCACTTTGACCCAGCTCAATATCGGGGCGTGGACAAACCTTGCGTCTGCTTCAACCGTGGACCTCGGGGCTCAGTTGACCCGTAACATTGTCATTACAGGCACGACAACCATCAGTTCGTTTGGCGCAACTGCTACGCCTGACCATGTGCCATTCTATGTTCGTTTTGCGGGGGTCCTTACTCTTACCAACGGGTCTAATCTAGTTCTCCCCGGCGCAGCCAACATCACCACAGCAGCTGGCGATGAGATGATCGTTACGCAGGAAAACTCAGGTGTCTGGAAAGTAATCAGTTACACCGTTGCGGCGGCGGCTCCTTATTCAGCGACGCCGACAATAATACCTAAAACCCCTGTTGCTTTGACCGCACAAACTTCGGTCACATTCACTAGTATACCTGCTACGGTCAACCGCATTACCCTCATATTAAGCGCGGTTCAGAACACCACCAATAATAGCGTCCAGTATTTAGTGCAGCTTGGGTCAGGGACAACCCAAACTTCTGGCTATTCTTCGCTTGGCGGACGTTACGGTGCTTCTGGCACAGCAAGCAGCTCGCTTACCACGAACGGCTTTATTATATATTCGCAAGATGCTACCCAAGCCCAAAGTGGGCAATTTGTGTTCAGTAGGGTTTCAGGAAATACATGGGTAGGCCAATATACCGGAGCGGGCCTTTATGGCGTTTCGAACATATTATTTACCGCAGCGGGTACGGTAACAATTACAGCCGGAGCTGTTGACAGGCTTGTGTTCACCACANCGACAGGAACAGACGCCCTTAAAGCAGGTACAATCAATATCTTCTACGAGTAANAATTTGGATTTATCGGCAAACTTTGGTATGGTTCAATAGGTCAAACAAGGAGACTATAATGGCTAAGAAGATGGGTACGTCCGGCGGCGCTGTAAGCGACCTTTACTCCGGCCTCAAAAACAACAGTCCTATGGCATCAGACAAGTCCACGATGCTGTCGGCTCCAAGCGTCAACTCTGATGCGGTGCGCACCAAGCCTTCGATGGCTTCTGCCACCATCGGCCCACGAGTTGCCTGAGTTAGAATATAAGTGGGAACTTTTGACTAACGTGGTGAAGGAGGCCCTGCCACTCCTTCGCCGCCACTCAGAAGAGATCGAAGACGAGCGGCTTGGGCCTCTCGACCCAGATTGGAATACGCTGTTTGCATGGGAGCGAACAGGCATGTTTCAGGTTCTCACTGTAAGAGATGAAGGCCTTCTGGTCGGATATATAGGTTGGATGGTCTACAATCATCCATTCTACCAGACCAAGAAGGTGGCAAGGTCACAACTCTTCTGGCTTGATCCTTCTTATAGATCGGGGTGGACAGGCTACAAGATGTTTGTGAAGAGCAAAGAGAGCTTTAAAGAACAGGGCATTACTCGCATCGACTACATACCAAAGGAATGGTATGCTGCTGATCGTGGCGGAGTTGCCGTGCTTTTCAAGAGGCTTGGCGCAAAGATAAACGAAATTTGTTACAGCCAATGGCTGTAGGAGAATTAAATGAGCACCCCATCAGCGCCGAACATTACTCAGTTGCCGGGCCAAGGCCAAGCGGCTCAAGGGTATCAGCAGCAAGTAAGCGCTGTAAGTGGGATGCCTAACTACGCGCAACAGAACTATGATACGCTCGCCCCTCAATTAACTCAGCAGTCTAACGCCGTGGGCNACGCCGCCATGACGGCGGGCCAGAATGTACAAGGGTCTCTCGCGGGTCTTCCGGGCTACGCCACTCAGATGCTGACCACGGGCTTTGACCCGCAGAACGCTCTCTATAGTCGCACTGCCCAGCAGTTACAGGACCAGACTCGTGCGGGTCTCGAAGCTCGTGGCATCGACAGCTCCCCCTATGGCGCTGGCGTCGAAGGCCAGAACATGAGCAACTTCAACATCGACTGGCAGAACACCCAGCTCGGGCGTGAGCAAGCCGCCGCTACAGGCGCAAGCGCTCTTCTTGGTGAATACGGAACAGGGCAAACTCAGGGCATTAATCTTGAGCGCATTGCCCCCACCATGACTGCGGGGACGCTGTCGGCGCTGAACGCTGCGGGGCAGCAGAACTACCAGCAACCGCAAGACATCGCGGCGATGGAGCTGGCGTATTTGAACCAAGGTAATCAGAACGCACAGACGGCTACATCGGCCTACAATTCCCAAATGCAGCAGCAGGGTGAAGGTATGAGCGGGTTGTTTAACGGGCTTGGAACTGCCGCCACAATGTTTTCTCCTGCAGGGAAATAAACTATGAGCACTCCCCAGATTGCAATGGCAGGCAGCGCGTTTGGCGGCTTCACTTCGGGCCTCTCAAACGGCATGAAACTGTCTGACCAACAGCAAGCGAGGCAAGATGCCCAGCAGGTTCGGCAAGCTAAGGCTGCTGCGGGTAAAGCACTGATGGGTTATGCCGATCAGGGTGCGGGTCTTGCCGCGATCTCAGGTCAACCACAGCCCATGATGCCCGGCCAAGCCTCGACACCAGATCAGCCCCCCATGCAACAGCCTACTGCGGGGCCCACACTTACGCAAGCTCAGCCTGTTGTTCCTTATGCTAACGCGTTTGCTCAGGCCTCTAAAGAGACCGGTATCCCTGTCGGTCTGCTTGAACGTCAAGCGAAGGTGGAGAGCGGCCTCAACCCTGCGGCCACGAACCCAGAGACCGGCGCTATGGGCATCGGGCAAATCTTGCCGTCCACTGCTAAAGATCCCGGATATGGGCTCTCCCCATTGTCTCCTGAAGACGCGCGTGACCCCGCGAAGAACATTATGTTCCAAGCGAAATATCTAAAAGCGCGTGGCGACCAGCTCGGTGTTACAGACTGGAATGACCCCAACCAAGCATCCAAAGCCCTAAACGCTTACAGTGGCGGTGGCGGCGAAGGTTATGCGTCTAAAGTATTGGGTGGTCCTCCTGCGGCTGGCTCTGGTGCTGTTGCTGGTGGCGGCGATCTCGATCTGAAAACGGCTGTCAGCCTCATTAAGAAAAGCAATCCTGACATGGACCCTCGTCAGGTGTTTGAAACGCTTGAGCAGTTGCGCCCCATGATGAATATGGAGAGCGCTGCGGCCTATAAGAAGTTGCAGGAGCAGCTTGCGGTTCAGCGCGTCGCGCAAGGCGAGCAGAAGGTTTCGCAAGGGCAAGAGAAAATCGAGCAAGGGCAAGAGAAGATTACGCAGTCGGCAAACAACGTAGCCTCGCTTATCAAGCGCCGTGCCGCAGCTACGACTGAAGGTGAGAAGAGAGAAATTGATCGGCAGATCGATCTAGAACTTAAAACCTCGCGTCAGGAAACGCAGAGAACCCAAGGCCAAGAAAAAATTGATCTCGCTCGTCAAGGAATTGAGGCTCGTATCGACAAGAACAAAGCTGACGTGCAAGCAAAGAAGGATGCGCTCGCCCTCGCGGTGCAGAAAGAACAGCGCGCTACGACCCAAGGTGAGAAAACTCAGGCAACCCGTGATCGCATCGCGGCGCAGGCTGATGTTCGTTTAGCGGAAAAACAAGTGGACGACGCAGCGCGAGAGATCGCCTCGTTGTACAGCGCAGGGACTCCTGCGCCTGTCCGTCAGCCATTGGTAGACGCAGCTATTCGCCGTGCGGGGGTGGCAGGGGCAACTCCTCCCGCAACTCCCGCACCCACCACTCAACCAAAACAACCTGCTCCTGCGGCGGCTCCGCCACCAGAGTACGTTAGCAAAGTCAAAGCTGCTCTTGCGCGAGGCATCGATCGCGAGGCGCTAAAGAAAGCAGTTAAGGCGGATGGCTATGACCCAGCAGACTTTGGTCTGTAATCATGGCTGATAGCGCGCTTGACAGTCTCCTTGGACAGAGCCAACCCAAGCCTGCGGCAAGCAGCGCGCTGGATAATCTATTGGCGGCTCCTGCGCCGATTAAGTCAAAGCCTGCGAGCAGCGCTATTGACTCCCTATTAGGTGGATCAACTACACCTTCAACCCCTGTGGCTGGTGCTGGCGGGGCACCATCTACACCCCCTGCTGCGCCGGTTACCCTTTCTGGTGCGGCGGGGGGAACCCCTGTTTCAGGGGATACGGGCATGGATGCCCAGCTTGCCGCGCTTCAAGGACGCCCAGCTCCTGCGGTTAACCCACCTGTGGCGGGCGCAACCAATGGCCCGAAGCCGTATCAGTTTGGCGAGACGGCCACCGAGGTGATGAAAGATCCTTATGCCCGCATCCTTGAAGGCATCAATCAGATCGGCAATCCATCAAAAGACAACGCGATGGCGTTGGCTCGTCAACGCGGCATACCAAGCGAAGCCGCTAAGGGCTTAGGCAATGTGGCGATGGGCTTCGTACAAGGCGTAAGCGAACTACCTGCCGCCGCTGCGGGGGAACTTGCGCCAAAAGAATTGGTGGGTGTAGGCGGATCGGAAGCAGCCGGTCGCCGCAAGCTCGCGGCAGATGTCAGTGGCTTAACTCAAGTTGCTCTGCCTGAACTCGTGCCCGAAGCTGCCGTGAAGGCCGTTCCCAAAGACCCATTCGCCGCAGCGATTAAGGACATCGAGGAACCCCCGAAGGCCAAGGCGACTGAAGCGACCAAGGAAGTCTATGGGCCAAAGACGCCTGATGTCTTGTACCAAGAAGACCCCGCCCACAAGATGATCGCTGACATCGAGGCGCAACCGCACACAGTCACGCCTGAGTTAAAGCAGACTTCCGAAAAGGTTGGCAAAGACGTGGCCGAAGTGTTCGGCGGAACTGAGACGCCTGTGAAGCGCTACGATGTGAACGCAACTGACGCGGAAGCGCTTATCCGTTCCCGTATCGGCGCGGCAGAGCGCGAAAGCAAGACCACAGCTTCCATCCTTGAACCGTACATGGCGCGCGTCAATGCGATGTCCAGGGATGAGACTTTGGACTTCCTTCAGTACGTTCAGGGGCGGTCGAAAGGCGCTAAGCTTAAAGATGCTGCCCTACAGCCGGTCGCTGACGCTCTCTCAGGAGCCTTCAAACTGCGCGAAGAGAAGTTGCGCGAGCTCAGCTCGACGTCAGAGATGGATTTTGTCACCGATTATTTCCCTCAGATGTGGAAAGATCCCCGTAAGGCTGCCGAGTTCACGGAGAGCTTCACTGGAGTTGGCAAGCAAGGATCAGGCGGCTCACTGAAGAAGCGCAAATATCCGACCATCGCCGACGGCTTGGACGCTGGGCTTGAGTTGAAATACAACAACCCGCTTGAAGCCACCACCATGTACACGGCCAACATGGACCGGTACATCGCCACGAACCAAATCTTTGAAGCGGCGCGCGAAGCGAAAGAGATTAAATACCTGACGCCCGGTACTCAGCCTGAAGGTTGGGTGCAGGTTAACGGACGCCTTGGCCAGAAACAAACTCCTGTCGGGCCAAAGGTCGCCTACGCTCCAGTTGAGTGGGCCCGAACCTACAACAACTTCATCTCTCGGGGCTTCGCAGAGATCGATCCTAAACTTGGAAATTTTGTGGACAACGCCCGCAAGGCGACAAACTTTGTCACGGCAACAGAGTTGGGCCTGTCTGGTTTTCACGCGCTCACGATGGCGCAAGAGAGCATGGTCAGTGAAGTAGCTCGCGCCGTTGGCGAAGCCGCGGGCGGGGAGTTTAAAACTGCTGCAGGTACGTTGGTTAAAGCTCCGCTCGCGCCAGTTCGGCTCGCTATGCTCGGTAAAAAAGGGCAGAACATTTACCTTGGTAAGACCGCCGCCACAGGGCGCGACGCTGAGGTGATCGACGCTTTGACTTCCGCCAACGCCCGCATGACAGGCATGGACAAGACCCTGAACCAGACATCTATGGGTTCATTCTGGACCGCGTGGAAACGTGGGTCGCTCAAGCTCGAGCTGATGGAAGAAGCTGCGAAGATCAAGAACGCACCGGGTGTAACGGGTAAGACAATGGCGACCGCAAGCGCAGCGGCTCGCGGCATCGCCCGCACTATGGAGACCGTGGCTGCTCCACTCTTTGAAAGATATATTCCGCTCGTCAAGAACGGCGCGGCGATGGAGACCATGCGGTCGTGGCTTGAGATGCACCCCGGCGCCAGCGAGGCTGAGAAGGCCGCTGCCGCTCGCCAAATATGGGACAGCATTGACAACCGTTTCGGTGAGCTGGTACAGGACAACATTTTTTGGAACCAAACCATGAAGCAAGCTGCTCAGATCGGCTTGCGCTCGTATTCGTGGACACTCGGTACCGCGCGTGAGATCGGCGGTGGCGTGCTTGACATTGCTAAGGCCCCGTCCAAAGGATGGACGCCTCGCGCTTCGTACGTCGTTGCGTTGCCTATGACCTACGCGTTTGTCAACGCGCTGTATCAAGGCCTCAAAACAGGTAAAGCTCCAGAGAGTATGCAGGACCTGCTGTCCCCGAAGACAGGCGGCATCGACCCTGCCACCAACCAACCTGAGCGCGCGCAGCTGCCGAGCTATATGAAGGATGTGTTGGGCTGGTATGAGCAAGGGCCCGCGACAGAAGTGTATAACAAACTCAGCACCCTGCCCCGCGGGGCAAGCGAATTGCTCACGAACAAAGACTGGAAAGGCCAGCCGATTGCTGGGCCTAATCCTTCCGAATGGCTGTCAAATTATTTCGACTATGTCACTAACAACTTTGGCCCTATCTCCGTTCGCCAAGCGGTGCAGGGTAGAAAAGAAGGGTCGAACATTTCCGGCCCTGAAGGGTTCTTGGGTATTCGGCCAGCGAACCGGCGGATGACAGACCCAGAAGGCTACGAGGCCATGATGGAGAAGTTGCACGGGAAGCAATGGCGCGCTAAACAAAATAGCGATGCTAGATCGAAAATGAATTACGGGGGTACGGAACAATGAGAGTTCTAATCGTTGATCCGGCGGGTGCTGGGCTTGACATTGCTATGCGCGCGATCCGGGATGGCCACGACGTTCGCCATTATATCCGTTCGACCGAGAAGACAAAAAACATCGGCAAAGGGATGGTCCGTCTGGTGGACGATTACGCGCCGTGGATGCGCTGGGCCGATCTAATTATCAACACCGACAACACAAAATACCTTCGTGATCTGGACGTCTTCAAAAAGACTGAGCCTCGCGCGCGCATTGTTTCGGCATCAATGGAGACCGCAGCGTGGGAACTTGACCGTGAGATCGGGCAGAAGATCCTTAAGAAGGCTGGCGTTGCCGTGCCGCCGTTCAAAATGTTTAATGACTACGACACCGCGATAAAGTATGTCACGCGTGAGAACCGCCGGTTCGTTTCCAAACCTTCAGGCGACGCCGACAAGGCGCTGTCATACGTGGCCAAAACGCCCTCCGATCTGGTGTATATGCTTCATCGCTGGAAAAAAACCGGTAAGAACGCCCAGCCATTCATCCTCCAAGAGTTTATTCCCGGCATCGAGATGGCAGTCGGCGGCTGGTTCGGCCCTCACGGTTTCAACGTGGGCTGGTGCGAGAACTGGGAGTTCAAGAAGCTGATGGATGGCGACCTTGGCGTCAACACTGGCGAGCAAGGTACCGTTATGCGGTACGTCAAGAAGTCCAAGCTCGCAGAAAAGGTTCTCGCTCCTGTCGCGGAGGCTCTAGCCGCCGCAAGGTATGTAGGGTATGTTGACGTCAACTGCATCATCGACGAGGACGGTACACCGTGGCCGTTGGAGTTTACGATGCGCCCCGGTTGGCCATGCTTCAACATTCAGCAGGCCCTTCACATTGGAGATAGTATCGAATGGCTGGCGAACTTGGCGGACGGGAAGGACGCCCGAAACACATTGCTCGACTTGATCGCAGTGGGCGTCGTCTTGTCGATCCCGGATTATCCATACAGCCATATCACGAGGAAGGACGTGACGGGAGTGCCGATCTATGGCATCCAACCTTCCATGTGGAACCACCTGCATCCGTGCGAGGTGATGATGGGGGAAGCTCCGCAGGAGATCGACGGGAAAATAGTGAACGCCCCGATCCCAGTGACGGCGGGGGATTACGTCATGGTAGTTTCGGCGACTGGAGAGACAGTCTACCAAGCGAAGCAGAAGGCTTATCGTCGGCTCAAAAAGCTGACAGTTCCAAACTCCCCGATGTACCGGACGGATATTGGGGATCGCCTTTCCAAGCAGCTTCCGAAACTTCAGGAGATGGGGTACGCGATGGGGATGGAGTTCTCGACAGCTCAGCCGAGCTAGACGAACTGACAGGGCTAGCTCTCACCAAATACCGAGAGATTATAGCCCTGCCCCTAATCCCCGGCGATACCAGCTTCCTCGCCATCATGAAGCAACAGATCACTGTTGCGGACTCTATCTTACGAACTGCGACCCGCGTAGATGAGACACGTTTGCGGAAACGTCAGATAGACGTTCTTCCAAGGCTTCTAGCTGTTCTTGCGGCTGAGGAGGCGAAGCTGGTTGAAGGGCAGATTGTGGAAGCCGCTTAGATACAACCAGCGTGGCATAGCCCGATAGATCTATCCAATGGTCCATCTCGTTGTTATCCCCGGAAACAATCCGCGCCAGCTTCGAGGCAATCATGTCAAGGGCTTCTCTCTGGTGCAGGGGCATGGACTTGCGGGCGTAGAACGCCTTGATGGTCTGCGATATTTTCGCAACCTCTCGGAAATCCCCGTGGGTTTTCTCACGGGCGTCTAGAACGTCTTCAATGCTCATCTTTTTAACTCCACTACGTTGCTCTGGATGTACTCGGCCTTCTCGACCGCGCCGCTCACCGCCGGATGGGAAGCGTCAATCTCGACGCACTGTGTCATGCCGCCGGGTAGATCTGTGCCCTTGGTGAGGGCAAATGGGACGCGGGCCTTCTTGACAATGCCGTGCATAGCCAGTTGACCGATGGTCTCTCTCGCACCCATCTCGTTCTTGAGCAACCAGTTGCGAAGCTCGCGCTCGGCGATCCACAGCTTCTGAAGGCCCTTGTCGTAGCGAGCGACAACCTGCCGCTGCGGGATTTTTCCCATATTAGGAACGACCAAGACATCGCCCACATGCTCAAGCAAGAAGCGCGACAGCGCGTAAGGTGTGTTGTCGGTTGTTGTCGTTGTGGTGCTGTCGTCCCGATACCCTACAGCCTTCTCAATCACGAAGTCCATAACGCGATCGACGTTGAAGTCCAAGAGCTTCAAGTGCTTGACAATCTGCGCTGCCGTCATCGTGGCACCCATGAGGCGGGTCCAAAAACGATGCTCGGAACGGAAGCCGCCGCGCTTGACGATGGCCTCGGTGTTCTGATGAAGCGCGTCCTTTGCCCACGGGAGAACATCAGGGTTGGTTAGATAGCGCATGAAGATATTGCCCGCATGGCCGTAGTTGTACTCGAAGGCGCGGCGGAGCTTGTCGCCGACCGTGTTCTGGATGTGCGGGGAGTTCACCACAGGAAGCTCAAGGATGCGGAAACCCGCAGCGTCCACGTTGCTCGTCGTCACAGTCTCAACCAGCGACACGTTAGAGGCGCTGAACAGGATAGTCTGCCAGCGGGACACGTTGTCCTTCAGGTTTCCTTCCTGCGTGGCGCGGTTCTTGTCGCGGCCATTGGTGAACATCTCAACGAACTCGCGAGCAGCATCTGGGTCTCGCGTTGCAATCTCGTCGAAGATAACCGGCAGGTTTGCCATCATACCGAGCACGATTGCGCGAGAGATAACGGTGTCGCCGCGTGATACTTCCAGAGCGGTGTACCGCCCCCATACCGAGCAAGCGCCGTAAAGCGACGTGGACTTGCCCCGGCCCGACGCAGAAGTGACGAGCGACAACACAGCGCCGCCTTCATTCTCACCGTGGAACTTCATCAACGGTGCCGCGAACGAGCTGAGCATGGCGAACGCCTGAGCTTCCACATCCTTGGCGAACAGCATGTTGGCCGCTTCGCGCCATGTAGAGAAATCGCCGGTCGGCACGAGCTGTGGAGCGCGTTGAGCCGGGCTAGGAGAGAGATGGGCGGTGCTTACATTTCCGCCCGTGTACATACGAGAGCCATACAGGAAGCTATCACCCTTCCAACCGAATTGATCGTAACGCACTTGCTTACCTCTTATGCGAGCGATGCTGTCCACCTGGGACGTCACGAACTGCTTGAACAGGGTTACGTCGTGGATGTTGACGCCCTTGGAACCTAAGACCGATGCCGCCTGCATTCCGTATAGCTGGGCAGCGGGGATAGCGATGTCGCGCCAGCCTTCCAGGGGTGGCTTATATTTCCACACATAGGAATAATTATCCCCTGTTGCTTCTGAAGCAAGCTGCGCCGACAAAAATATAGGGTACATCGAGACGACTATCGATCGCTCTTTGCCCTTCGCGTCTTCTGACACAGCGAGTAACTCACCATTGGGGCCCCACGCAAAGGGCGCGGACAACTCTGGCAGGATTACTTCATCCACCGTCACGTCAATCGCTGGCATGACCATGTTAGGCTGAGCAAGCTCTGGCTTTGGAACGCTAGGACGCCCCGCCTGCACCGGAGAAGAGATCCGATTGAACAACGGGCAGCCTGCGCAGCCGTCAGGGTTCAACTCGGCGAAGCGAGCGCATGTCGTAGGACCGTTAAGCCCCCGTGCCCGTTCCAGTCTCGTCTGGGTCTCGTTGAAGGTGTAGCCGTCGTAACCGCTCGACCACTTGTGGGCCAAGCCATCGCCGCCTTCGGTGTAAGCTAAAGCGCTGATCGCCGCGTACCAGAGCGGTTCTTCAAGTACGCCGTTGTTGTCGCGCAACGCCCCGATCTGGGAGCAGGACTGGGCCATAACCATTGGGTCTGAAGGTGCCGACAGGGTGACGTTGGTAGCTGCCGCCAGCCAATCAGGCTTTGATGTGGCGGGCTTAATGAACGCAGGGCGTTCGTCTTTCACAAGCGCGGCAAAGATGGAAATGTCATAAGGACCGACCATAGGGCCCATCTTAACTTCGCGAACGTCGCCACGCTTGCGGTTGTGACTGCCGACTGGGCGGAGAATGGAAGCGGTATCGACCGCGCGGGACGCATCAATCTGAAGGTTGTGTTTTTGGCAAAGCGCCTTGAGCCCGCTAGCATACCGCTTCCACTCTACCGGATCAAGAGAAGCAACGAGAGGCCAATAAGCGTGGACACCATAACCAGAGCCCACAATAAGGGGCGACGGAAGCCCTGTCGTTTCAAGGAACGCTTTAAGCGCCTCATAGGCCTCTTTCGCATTGGCATAGGGTTTGCCTTCGCCAGCGTCGATGTCCATCCAAAAGGAGCGAACCTCGAGAACATTATCTTGTTTGCGTGAGGTGTTTTCTTTGTAGGATGCGCAAGCATGATAGACCGTAACCCCACGTTCGTCCCACTCTTCAATAGTCCTCGAAAGCTCATTGACTGTCGCACAAAAAATATGTTTCGGGGCACGACCTTCCTCAAATACGGCGGCGACCTTTAGGCCCACGCTTGGAAGGATTGCGTTGAGGAACGCTGCGGAATTGGGACCAGAAGTCATGGATGCGCCTTATTTCTGAAGGTCTCTGTCTTAATGGGATGGAGCCTAGATCGTCAAAGGCTCCGTCTCGTACTGCTTTCTCAAGCAGCTCCATGTCCGTAATAGCTTCCTCGGCGGAGGGGGGTAATCGGGGTGTACAACCGTTGACTACCCACATTCGGACGGTGTGGTAACTTCGCCCGAACCAGATTGAAAGGTCAGCAACGGTTAAACCCCCGTGAAACATGGCGGTCTTTAATTGCAGTTGGAACGGGCGAAGCTCTATCATGTATTACACACTAAAGTTGAGGGCGTCTGCAATAGCTTTGTCAAGCGATGCGTCAGCGACTGGTGGGTTCTGGGCTACACCGAACTGTACATTCGCCGTAGATTGTGCTGGAGGGGCCGTGTTCAGCATCTGCATGGCAGCGGCATCGCTTAGCTGAGAAGGAGCCATAAAAGTGGGGACAATGTCCTCAGCCTTGGCTTTCGTTGTCCGGGTCTTCTTCGGCTCTTCTGAAGCAACCATAGGCACAGGAGCAAAAGCAGGAGCAGGAGCAGGAGCAATCTGAGGCGCAGCCGTGGTGGATGGGCCCGTGAGCTGCACGTTTTTTGGCTTGTCGTTACGGCCAACGATGGCGGCGAGCTTGTCGTCCTGAAGAGCGAGGATGGTCTGCACCTGATCTTCGTCGATCCAACCGACCAGTTCAAACAGCAGAACGCCCTGAACCTTCTCATCAAAGCGGATGCGCATCTTCACCATGTTAAGATCGACGCCGTGAGCAGCGACCATCTGGCATACAGTCTTCCAGTTCTTGAGCGACGCAGGTGGGATGCGGAGCAAGAACACCATCGGCTTGTCGTCGCCATCGATCATTACGCCGATCTTCTTGGCGTCGTTGCAGGCCTTAGTCTCTTTGCCGTTGGCGGAGACCGACGAACCCCAAGCGTTAAGCGGGCAGGATGCGCAGGTGGGGGCCACAGGCGACTGTGCGTTCTCCGAAGGGCCGATGCCGTTATCAGACCAGCATGTGGGGGCTTTGAACTCGGTCGCTGCCGGGTCAAACTTCTCGGCGTAGTAAACCTTCGAAACGCTAGGGTTGAGATCGACCACGATCACATCCACATAGACGCCGTTGGCATCGAGCTTACCGACCACGCGCTGATCGCCCACAGCGTCGATAGCTGTAAACTTCTGGGCACGAATGGATAGGGATGGGGTAGGAACGCCGCCGCCTCCAAGGCCACGCTGGCCTTCTTCGGCCAACTTACGGCCTGTATTGAGCTGCGACAGAAACGCTGGGACTTGCATAGACATTGCTCTTCCTTTCGAGGTTATGAGCGGCGGAAATTAACTTTGCGGATGGAGGCTACATCGACGCCGGGCGGCACATGACCGTCATTGGCTTCCATAAACTCCTTCACCTGCTCCTTAGAAACAGCAGCCGTTAACAGGTTGAAGTTTCCAGTGCGGGCAACGTACTCCATCAAGGATTGGCGGTTGGATACCTTGGCGGACATAATGTTTGACACATACGCAGTTCCTGCGTCGGTCTTCACGCTCTCAGTGTTTAGGCTGAGCAGGAGAGTGTTCATCGCAGTCTCCAGTGTCTTCAGGCAGCTCTTGTAAGGAGCGAGTTCTTTTTCAAACTCGGTCTCTTTATCGTCGATGGCCTGTCTGACTTCGATGTATTTCTTAACAAGTGCGGAGGCGTCCATAGTCTTTCCCTTTATCTGTCTTCTGCCAACTTTAGGATGGCTCCCTGCAAGCTCTCGTTTGCTTCAAGCCTGCGGTATATCTCTCGCTCGATGGGGGTCGAAGCGATCTGCACGATGGTGGACTTATGCTTCTGGCCGGGGCGATGGATACGCTTGTTGGCCTGTAGATAAGTCTCGGTTCGATCAGACGGTCCGTACCATACGATAGTCGTAGCTGAGGTAAGCGTAAGACCGTGGCTCATAGTGCCCGGATCGGCAATCAGAATGCGTGGGTGTTCCTCGTCTTGGAACTTACGAAAGATCTCCGAACGGTGTTTGTCAGGCACTGAGCCGTTGATAACCGCTGTAGACCATTTTGTAAGTTTTGTATTAAGGGCCTCAACAACGGATGTCAATGGGGCAAATACAATTACTTTATGGGGTGCTTCCTCTAAAATGCTCTCCAGCTCACTGAGCCGAGGGCTGGCGTCGATGTGAACCACGTTNCGGTCGTTGTCGTATATAGCGCCGCACGCGATCTGGATCAGCTTAAGGCGAAGCACCGCCTCGTTAGCTGCGTCAATTTGTCCCTTTGGCGCCATCAGCCGGAGCTGCTTNTTCATCTCGGTGTAGGCCTTGGACTGCTCGGNGGACAGCTCCACCTCGCGCATTTGCACGGTGCATTCTGGAAGGTCTACNCAGTCTTCGATGGCGAAGCGGATCGACGGCGACAATATCTTGCGCACTTCTTCATGCGCNCCCTGCCGAGGCACCCACTTGAACTGACTGATTTGAAACATCACTCGACTGCGGAAGCTGGACATGCTCTCGCCATAAGCGTTGTTGATGAGCTTGGCGATACCGTAGGCGTCGGTCGGGCCGTTGGGGGTCGGGGTGCCGGTCATGCCCCACAGATATTCGCGCTGCCCAATCATGGTGCGCGCCACTCTATGCCGACGGGTGCCTGCGTCGCGGTAGGCGGAGACCTCATCCACAATCGCCAAACGAATGTCAGTCCGCTTCGACAGCTCCTCGGCGAAGCCCCTGAGCGACACAGTGCTACCTTTGATCGTCGTGCCCACGCCGAGGCCGTCGTGGTTGATGATGTAAAAGTCCGCAGGGATGTTGAGCAGTTCCTCTCGCTTCTTGGCGTCGCCGTGCAGGACAACGAACGTCCGCTTGCCGAGGAAGCCGTGGAAGATCGCATCGGCCCAGACTCGGCGAAGAGTTGACAACGGGGCCACGATGATAGCGCGAAACGTGCCGGGCGGATGCTGCGACATCAAATAGTCTGCGGCCCATAGAGCACCGTTCGTCTTGCCTGTACCCATGTCGGAAAGCACCGTCGCGCGCTTGTTTAGAACGAGGAAGTTAGCGGTCAGCTTCTGAGCGTGGAAGGGCGAGAACTTGCCCGGCCAATTATAATCGGTAACCTCGGTCGGCTCCGGCACGGGGAAATTGAATGTGGCAAGGCGCTGCATGTTCTTTAACGAGCCTGGCACAACGACGCGACCGTCAGGGAGTTGCTTCGCATCAGGCACTAGGCCGGACACGCCCTTGGTGTCGCCAGAATAGACCATCGCCTTGTGGGCGGGGGAGTACACAAAGCTGGTCATCAAACGATTCCGTGATCTTTAAGGAAATTCTCAACGTCTTTACCGCTACGCGCCACAAAGGCATGACCGCCACACTCGATGATCTCGTTAATCACCTTGCGCTGGCGCTCACTGGGCTGAACAATCTTGTCGCCGCGCTTGCACTCGATGCCAATAAAATAGCCGCGAACACAGCACAGGATGTCGAGGGTCGCAGCGCCATAGCCGGTCTGAACAGGGAAGAAAATATAAGCACCTATCGACTTCAGATAGCGCTTGACTTCATCTTTGACGATACCTTCAGGCGTTCTCAATGGAGACTTCCTTTCGAGGATTTAGGTTTGGTCGCGTCTTCTTGAATTATGCAAAGGAAAGCGATGTTGTCCACGGGCACCCAAAACTCATTGATGGTCAAGCCCAAACTGTTTGAGACTTGCTGAGAGAACTCAACGAAATCAAACGGTATGTCGGAAACCAAATGGTCTAGGTAGGGGACATTGCCTTGGCGCAAAAAAATGCGGAGGATCATTCGTCTTCCTTCAGTGCGGCACGGTTTTTATACACAATCACAAAATCTTTATGTGCAACACCGCGACTATCCAAAACAAAATCTATTTGCTGTTCCTGTTTCAGTGCTTCCCGCAACCGCTCAATCTCGTCATCTTTAGCCGCAACCAAATCACACCACTGCCCCTCGTTGCCAAGCTGTTGAATGGCGGTTGACCGTTCACGGCGGTGCATATCTTCAAGTTCTTCCCGCAACCGCTCAATCTCGTCAGCGGCTTGATTTAAAATTTCATCACAGCATCCAATATC
>JGI24891J29808_1000374_pt1 | contig 30746 bp, 32 predicted proteins | sample FreactcultuFSWF8_FD_29808 | JGI IMG/M metagenome (IMG submission 29808) | reverse complement strand
AATCTCTTCTTAGCTCAGTTGGTTTAGAGCGTCTGACTGTAATTGTTAATTGTCATCAGAAGGTCCTTTGTTCGACTCAGAGAGAGGAGATTTCCTTTTTGCCCATGTTTAGGTGATCGTCTGTCTCTTGCTGCAGAGCACTTGGTGTAATCAATTATGGTGACGACTGGAAAGTGTTCCGAGGCTTGTGCATTACATGCATAATCTTTGGCATAGAGGTTGTCTAATCTTGAACAAGATGGATAGCTGCCATGATATCCAATGCAGCCATCTGACTGTGACTTGTTGGCATCTCCATCGGTCCTGCCCACCAGGGTCCATATTGATTGTTTCCGTTTGTGTTGTTCTTCTGCGAGCTGTCGAATTGCTTCTTGATGAATTCGGTCAATTGATGCTGCAAGTCCGGCTCTTGATTGGTATCGCGCAAGACCTTGAGCAGTTTAGCCAGACTGCGCAGCAAGACAGACTTGAAGCCGACTGCGTCGTCGTTCTTCCAAGGTTCATGGTTGCCTTTACCGTAGGCGCCGTGTTCTGTCAAAACATCCTTCTCGACCCAACCGTTTCGGCAGATGGCCTTTCGCGCCATGTCACAAGCCAAAGAGAGGTACTCGTGCGGAGATTTGTTGCATTGAGAGCCTTGCTGACCGAAGCTGAGTGTTGCAAAGATGGCAGTAGCCGCTGCGATGGCTTGTCCGGTGCAGTATGTAAAAGTCCAATCGACGCACTCTTGTGACTTGAGCTTGATCGTGTCAAGGACTATGCACTCGTTCGAACGGTAACGACAGCGTTCAATCCAGGCAAAGCTTTTCTCAGCTGCATCAAGCATCTCTGCAGTTTCTCTTCCTGGATTCTGGAGCAGCGCGAGACGCGCAGAAAGTTCGGAGAAGAGTCCAGTGGTGATAGCATTAACCTGATCCTCGTTCGGGCGAGTGGTCCACATGACTGCGCCAGCCATGTCCATATCTCTGACCTTCGCCTGACCAGGTGATAGCATACTACGTCTGACATGCTGCCAGATCTTGACAGCGTTGTCCACATAGTACGGGTCTGGGTTTGTCATGTATGCATCAAGTAGACAATTTCCCCACCACAGAGTATCATCATTAAATTCATTGATGAAATGCTTATGATGGTGTTCCACCGTGGAGAGGCGATCTCTAAGCAGTGTAGCATTGCGATTACTTCCAGACCATGCGTCTCGTAGAGCAATGCACGTGTACCCATTGGCAGTCTGCCAGTACCCTATACCGCCAATCTCGCCATTGGGTTGTTTGGAAGCCATGAAAACGTCGATAGCTCCTTGGGTAGTTCCAGAAAGTGGACTTTGCTCATGATGGTCGTTCGGCAGGTTTGGATTTAGCGGCCGTGTGGGTTGTTGAACTTGGCTGCCTGGGTAGCTTCCACCTTGATGGCTTTGGTGAAGAGGCTGCTGATTGTTCTTGTTCTTTAGGTGCCCGAAAGCATCTTTGATATGATGCATGCTGGCGATGGTGCAAGAAGGTAGTCTGGTTAGGAATGTCAGGTGCGGAGAGTGTCTCTGTGGAAAGAGCAGAAGAGAGCCGAGTGTTGTGGTTGACACATGCTGTGATGACGTAGCTGCAGGAACGTGGAAAGGACGCGACAACACCAACAAGGTTCCCGGACAGGGAAGGGGCCGTAGCCGTACCTTGACTCGAGCCGCAGACTCACATACGAGCTTGAGCAGAATGTATATTTCGACTCGACGAAGCAGACACTTTCACAAAATTGAAGGACTTGAAGACATTACTTGTCTAGAGACACGAATATTTAAGCGGGCATAATGGTAGAGATGATGAAGAGTATAATATTCGGTTTAAGATACACACAGAATGGGAATAGGGGTATCAGTGATGCCGCTCATGGGCCCAAAAGCGCCTGCCTGCCAACCAGCCTGACACAGGCATCCGAGACAAAAGAAAATAGAAGCAAACAATGGCCGTTTTTACATCTTTCCTTCGGCAAAGCCACGTTCATACTCGTTAGCCGTAACACCGTTTCCACGGCTCGTCGTCTTGCCTCTTTCTGCCTTTGGCTTGCTCTGTTCCAAGCCTTCTACCCTGGACAGGTTTTGGTAGAACGTGCGAACCTTTTCGTGAGCGACGACCTTGCGGGGGTCGAAGCGCAACACTTGTAGGCCTTGCATACTAGTTGCACGAGAAAGTGCGACATATGCCTGTCCCTTTTCGAAAACTTTCCCAAGATCGACCTTGACTCTGTCCAGTGTCTGACCTTGAGCTTTGTGGATACTCAGTGCCCATGCAAGGATGAGCGGGATCTGGGCACGAGATGCCTGGACTTCACCATCGGGAAGCTCGATCTTCCAAGTCTCGCGTTGACAGAGGAGATCACGAGTGGTGTTATCCGCAAGCGTGAAGCGAACAACAGGCCAAATCTGTGATGTACTACCCAGCAGGTTGTCCATGATGCGTTCGCGGGCGGTCTTCTTCTTGTCGCGGCCACCACCTATGGCATCCTCGTCCTTAAGGGTTCCTCCTTGAGTGGCAATGAACGCCTCTTCATTGTTATTGTAAGAGTCGAACTGGATCTCACTCATGAAGCCGATGATCTTGCCTAGCGAACCATTGACCAAGCTTTCGTCGATGTTCTTGATAAGCATGACCTGGGCGCCCTTCTTCAGTGTAATGAGTTCAGGTGCCATGCAATTGGCAAGTAGCTTGTCACGGAAAGTCTTGTCAGTAATACTGCCTCCGTCTCGTGCCTCGAACGTTCTGATCTCGCCGACAAGCTGGCTCATCTTGGTCTGATTAGCGTTCTCAACCTCATTTCTGGTTGGGAAGAGCTCGGTGGCATCGATTGCATCTTCCGATAGAGGACGGTTGAGAGTGTGGAACGCTTTGATGCTTTCGGCGCTCATGCGTCCTTCTCTCATTTCGTTGAGCATGTTGGCAAAGACAGGATCCTTTTGACGGAAGACATGGTGCAAACCAATCGTGTACTCAATGCTAGTAGACCACGTGGCTGCGTCGAAAGCGAATTTGGCAATCTTGCCGCTATCCGGTACTGGAGGCAATTGGAAGAAGTCGCCAGTGATGACAAGTTGAATGCCGCCAAATGGTCGTCCGTTGTTTCTGATTTGGCGAGCAATAGCTTCAAGCTTGTCGAAAAGGTCACCGTCAACCATCGAAATCTCATCGACAACGAGGACTTTGGTACGCATCCATCTGTGCTTGGCCTTTTGATTACGCTTGATCTTCTTGACCAGTTCTGGAACGTCTTCTTTGCCTAAGCCGATACCAGCGAAACTGTGCAGTGTAACACCACCAATATTGCATGCTGCGAGGCCAGTAGAGGCTGTGACGGCGACACGATCAGGCTCGCGGAGATATTTCTTGCGCAATGTTGCAATGATCTCTCGTAGAAGGACGGATTTACCAGTACCAGCGGCACCAGTAAAGAAGACGGCCTTCTTCTTCTCTGAGATCAAGTCCAGGACGTGTTGCTGTTCGTCGCTGAGGAAGACACGAGCAACGGCATTTTTGCGGCTTTTCGATTTCGCTTTTTGAATTACCTCGTCAGAAGGTTCATTGAGCTTCATCTTCTTCTTGTTGATTTCACGAAGACTGGTCTTCTGTTCCTTGATAGCACTTGCGGTTGTGTTCCAAGGTAGGGCGCTCTTCTTTGAGGTCTGGACAGGCGTCGCATCGACAACGCGTCGTTTTGAAGGAGGGATAGTCTTCATGTCCTGTTCGGATTGTGTTGGCTCTTGCTTGAGCCACGGTAGCGTTCGACGTTTCGAAGCAGCCGCAGGTTCGGTCTTAACAGGGGCGGATGTCGGTGGCACACGAGGAGCGGCAGGGCCATTGTTGCTGTTGTATGCAAAACGACGGATCGAGGAAGCGTTCGGCGGCGGGTTGAAGTGTTCAGTGGGAGATGAGGACCAGGGCAAAGGAGCACTACTTCCGAAGTTGTCTGTGGCGGGCTGCTCCTGGGTGTGCTCACCAGAGATGTAGCCCGAGTCGTTACCGGTACCAGAGTCGTGAACCTGACGTCTCGGTAAAGTTGGATAGAAGGGAGAGGATTGTGCGGCGGTAATCTTTGGTAGAACGGGATACTGGATTGAGTTCTTCGAGATGGACGACTTTGGTGCAGGTTTCTTGGCCTTGGGCTCTTCCACGATCAGATCATCGAGATCAAAGTCGTCATCAAAGTCGTCGGCATCGAAATATTCGCTATTGGTGACTTCAGGAACGGCACATACGACGGGCTGAGTGGCATCGTCAAAGGAGGCGGGTGTGCCGAAGGTCTTTGCAAGACCACTGTGTGTACGTTTGAGGCCGTTGATAGACTTTGAATTTCTGGAAGCTGTAGACAGGACGGAGGATTTCTGGGATTGCTGCTGCGGCGGCGGAGGGGGGCTAGAGGAGAAAAGCTGATCGAGCGGTTTGGCGGCGGCATTAGAGGCTTTGTGCCTGTTGACGGCGGCACTAAGCATGTTGTTGTGGGAGCGCATACGGTTGTCGTGCGAGGAAAAGGAGCGTGGGTTCAGGTGCGACCTGACAATTGCGGCGGAATGTGCTTGTGCTGGTGTCTCGAGGTGTTGTCGATAGTGGGCAGTAGCAGCTCTGGCCACTGTCCTTCTTCCAATCCACCCACGCAGCAATCCCGTAGCGCTATATCCTCCACCCAGCATGCAGTACACCACGACCAGCGCTAATAGAATCAAGGCGACTGTTTCAACCACTCCCAATTTTTCACCTTCGTCTATGGTCGCCATAACCAACAAACGCGTAGCATAAAGTCGACGCGCCGGCCCGGTAATTACCGTTCTAGATTTAGGCTTCGACTTTCATTTCACGTGCTCTCTATCAACCATGTTTGATCACTTTACAGAAGAGACGGTTATTATCTTGACAGCTTTGATGTTTGTACTTTGTTATTTGCTCGCCGGCTATGTACCAATTTGATTCTCCAAAGCAGACGGCAGGAAAAGGATGTTTAAGAAATGGGTATAAAGCTTCGAGAAATGAGAGGGGCTTTTCATCAACATCACAAGCAGAAATCAACGTAAGGAAAAGACATGTCATCGAGAGATTTACCAAAGAGAAGGAAAGAAAGAGAAGAGGAAAATGAGAAAAAGGAAGAGCTACATAAGACGCTTTCCCTTGTTCGATTCCTCCAAATGTTTCCTCCATCCTTGTGCCTCGTTATGCACACTGTCTGGATCCATGAAATAGAAAGGAGATGCTTGAGTTTTTCTTGAGAGCATAAAAACAGGACCGCTTCCCACATGCAAGGTAAAAGCACAACTTTCGGCGAACCCCGTGCAATGTGCAATGTGCAAGAAGTTGCAAGGGTATAAAGAGCTGAAAACATCAAATGACGGGTGACAGAATTGAAAAGGACTTCCTATCCAACGACAGGACTGGCAAGGAAATGTTCGTGTTGACGGCTACCTCGCTCGAGCCAAAGTCGTCAATGTTTCAGTCGTCGGCAAATCTCGGCTTCTGGTCGTATCTGCCATCTCCTCCTCGCAGAGGTAGAGCCAGTTGCTGAGGCTTGTTCGACAAACTAGAGCCGCAGGTCTTCTAGGCCTGGTAGCCACCGTAGTTGTTGAAGGCACCACCCTGAGGGGCGCCCATGTAGTTGCCGCGGCCGAAGCCACCGCCGTTCTGGGGCATCTGACCGTAGGCCATGTTGGCACCGGCGAACTGAGCGGCAGGCTGCTGGAAGCCACCAGGGCTAGGGCCTGATTTCATGTTAGTATTGTCAAAAGCATGAATCTGTGATCAATCCCTACCTTGAGGAGACATGGGGGCAGCGCCGTTGTACTGGGGGAAAGCGAAGCCCTGGGGAGTAGGAGGGTAGCCAGTGTTGCCACCGACAGCTGCAGCGGCGGCGGCAGGCGAGAAGCCTTCGAAGTTGGTGGTGGGAGGACGGTCCTTACCCCACTGCATGCGATAGTTAGCATTTGAGGTTTGTTGTGGCATGATAAAACTTACGCTGCACTTCAGGGGACGGCCGTTGACGTTGTAGCCGTTCAGCTGGCAAATAGCCATGGCGGCATTCTCGTGAGAGTCCATCTTGACGAAAGCGAAGCCACGGTCAGATTGGAAGCGAGTCTCGGTAACATAACCAAAGTTTTGGAACAGAGGAACGAGGTCGTTCTGGGTGGTGTAGGGAGTGAGGTTGCCGACGTAGCAAGTGGTCTGCCATTGAGGAGTCTGGGCAAGGATGGTGTCGTAAGACTGGACACCCTGAGTGGGGAACTGGTGGTGCTGACCGAAGGGACCGGGAGGAGTAATACCCATCTGGGCCATGGCCTGCTGCTGTGCGAAAGAGGGCTGACCCTTCTGGTTGGCCCAGTTGCAGCGAATGGCGCGAGAGCCGAGCCACTCGCCGTCCATGGAGCTGAGCGCCTTCTCGGCTTCGGCGCGGTCACGGAAAGCAACAAAACCGTAACCACGAGAACGGCCAGTCTTCATGTCCCACATGACGCGGGCCTCGGAGACGCTGCCAAAGGCGGAGAAGGCTTGGAGGAGGACCTCGTCGTTCACTTCGTTGGAAAGATCACCGACGAAGATGTGGAAGTGACCGGAAGTGTCTTCCTTGCTGGTGGTGTTGGACTGATAGGCCCAGTTCACACGAATTTCCTTATCACGTGTCAGCCCCGTGTCTATCATTTGCGTACCACAATGCGACGATTCACTTACCGACTGGTGGACACGTCTTCCGTTGAGAGTCTGCATGGCTCTTTCCGCGGCAAGAGGATCGTCGTACTCAACGAAGCCGTAGTTGAATCCTTTTGACTGGAACTAGGAAAAGTTGTTGTCAGTGGATGGTGATTTGATAATTTGGTACGACAAAGCGCGTTGGCAGGGGTAGAAGTGTAGAAGTAGACAACACAGAGCGCGCAAACAGCACGTGAATCGGCATGATGTATGCACATGCATGCGCATGCAGTTCAGGCAGCCATGATTGCTGTAGGTGACAGCAGACATGAGACACGATAGCAACCATGCGGGACCATGTGCAGGGTGTATGGAGTGACAGGAGTTGTATTGAGACTTACGTTCTTGTCAGGGATGATCTTAACACTCTGAACGTGTCCGGTGGTCTCGAAGATTTGCTTGAGCACTTCCTCGGTGACTCTAGGGTCCAGACCACCAACGTAGAGAGCTCTCTTGTTGGGCTCAGGAGCGGCACGGCGAGGACCGCCGGCACTGCCAGGCGAGTTCAAGCCATTGCCATTGTTGTTCATAGCATCGGTCATGGCGTTGGCCTCCATGGTGCTTTGAGGGATGTTGAGCGGGGGGTACTGGCCAGGAGCACCGCCAGCCTGGGCGGCAGCGGGCATCTGAATCTGGTTGTCGGACATGTTTTTCTAGACTTGATCTGACGAGGAAAGAGATCGAGTCGGTGTAGAGCTGCGGTGGAACAGGCCGAGACAATTAATCGAACAAAGGCCGGGGTTGAAGCTTAGACGGGTGGGTAGGTTGGCTGCAGGAGCTGATTTCCGGCGGGGTTGATATCCTTCTCGACAAGGTGAGGAGACGATGAGCTTGCAAGAGTATACGGATACAAGATGGAGGAGTTTGTCGGGACGACTCGAGCTGTGACGGAGAGTCGGGGTCGAGATAGGCGGGCGGCCTGACTAAAAGAGATGGGGGAACAATTGGGCAAGGAAAAAAGTGAGAAGTTGGCCAAAAGAGAAGCAACTTTTGCAAACGCGCGGAAAAGCTCAAAGCTCCGAGTCAACGCAAAAGAAGAGAGTAGGAGAGGAAAGACGAGCGACGTGACAAGCAGCGAAGAGACAGGTGGGAAGAAGGAGAGCCGAGTGGGAGGAGCTTCTCGTCACAAGTTGACAGCCCTCTTTCATTTAGACGTTAGCGCTTCCCTCGTGCTGCACTGTTGCACTTGCACTGCTGCCGAGACGGTCAGGGTCCGTCACAGCGCCTTCTCCGCAACGTTGTCCCAAACTTTCAAAACCTTGCCTGCACTGCACAAGCCGCAATACACGGTCCCTTTTCTGTCACTCGCTGCCGTGCTTCCGCCAGCCTACTTGCCTTGACTTGGACGTCGCTTGCTATTTGGGAGAACTGCCGCTGCCAGTCCACTCCCGATATCGATCACTTCTCTGTGCCCCCTCCTGAGTGGATCGTGATAACGCGGCTTCTTCCAGAGCACGGTGTCACGCCATAATCTCGACATGGATCACGGCCAAGCCGTCAGATCGCCGCTGGACCAACTCGAGGCACAGGTTAATCTTGTGGTGCGTAGTATTGCATACCACTTACTTTTGCATGTGTTTCTTCCTTTCACTCGTGCTAATCAAAGTTATCGAATAGTTGGAACACACCGGACGTTTGTTTGCGAATAATGCCAGAAACCACGGTCAAATCAACAACCCTCAACGACTGAAGCAAGTCATTGCGGGTGCAAACAATTCCTTCCACGATGCCTTAGATCAGCTTGAGGGTGAATTGGTAAGTTTTGATGACTTTACTATTTGAGTTTAGCATTTCTGTTTCCCATCTCACTTCTCCGTTGCAACGTTCCGCTCTATCTTATCATCTTAATCGACAACAAAAGCTGATGATGATATCAGACTCTGGCACGCGCGGTGATGCGTCGTGATCTCGCAGTGTATCGCTCACAACGAGGAGCCAAACTGAAGCCTGACGCAGTGAATGTATCAGTACCACCATTCGGAGATGGAAACACCACCACGATCAGCATGGACGACGACATCATTATGGGCGAGTCACCAATTGAGGACTCGAAGCCTTCACCACCCAAGGAAACAATTCCACAGCCAGAGGAAGAACAAACAGGGAAACCAAACTCGCCACTTCACCTCGACATTCCTGGCCAGGATCACCAAGCACCAGGCCACCCCGGCGACGAAAACACAGGCACCTACAGCAACTTCGACTTCGAGTCCCTCTTCAACGATCCAAGCAGCGCAGGCGCCGCCTCCCGTGCAAGTCCCAAAGACATACCCATACCCTCACCACCAACCCAACCTCAGGTTGAACCTCCAGCTGCGCCTCCGGCCGAAGAACCAAAGCCGGATCCTCCTACACGAACCATCACCATCCCTGACGAACCCATCAAACCTGCCTCCTATAATGAACCCGACGATGGCTTCGACTTTGCAGACCTTACGAACTTCGGCCCAGACACGGATATGCAAGATACCGATGGCATTTCCTCTCTCCTCCCCGGTCTGGAAAGCTACGCCAACTCCGGCGGTGGTAATGGGGGTACAGATTCAAACCCACAATCCGTACCTGCAGACTTTAACATCTTCGACGCAGCTGGTGCAGGAGACTTTGGGAGCGCGCAACCTCAGGACCAAAAGACTGATGCTAAGCAAGATGGACAAGACCAGCCTGATATGGGCAACAGAGATGACACTTTTGATGATATCATGAACTTTACCGAGTTTGACATGGGTGAGTTCTCGGGAGGTGGTGAGAGTCAGGGCGGGGAAAGCAAGTTTGATGCCTCCTTCTTTGATATTTGATTGTCAAACCAGGACAGATTTGGAGGTGTTTCGCACAACACAAGTCCATCAGGGGTGCTCGTTCGCTTGGAAGATGATTGGCAACTGCTTATAAGCAAAGCTTCAAGAGAAGCACCATTTGCCGTATCAGCATCGGAGGAATTTTTTATCTCAATGAACGTAAACGTGCAAGATAGGAAGGAGAGCTACTAATAGAACATTTGCTCTCAGACGAGAGAGCCAGGATAGTCTAACATATCTCTACATAAACTAAACACGCGTATCAATTTCAAATATTGTGAAAGCACAGGAACACAAAAAGAGATTGTCCAAGAACTAAATATCACGACAAATAGGTATATATCCTTGTCCATGTCTTTACAGTCGCAAAGATGCATATCACTTCATTGTCATTCCAAATCTCTGATATGGGAACAGCAGAGCGCACTGCTGTATCAATGAAACCCACCTTAACCGACCCAGAAAGCAATATTTATAGATTCCAATCTCAAAGCCAAAGACGACGGGGAATCTTTTTCTTTTTTCCCTCCTTGTCGTCGTGGTACAAGATGAAGAGGTAATAACAGCCCGTACGACAAAGATCAGCAAAGCACAGTAAAGCAGTATGAGTGATGTCTAGATTTTGCGAGGGAAAAAAAAAAGAAAAAGAAACGAAAGAAAAGGAGCGCGTCCTGAGCAAAAGGAGGCAAAAAACGATCGTGGCTCGGACGAGTGAAATAAAAGAGCGACAAGACCATTGTGGGAAATTTCCCAGTCTGGACGTAAAAGTGAGGAAAGGAAAAGACCATGAAGGAAAAAGGAGGAGAGGTACCCGGTTGTGAAGAAGGGCCTGAGCATGCAAGAAACAATTCGTCAAGGACGAAAAGAACAAGGACACCAGGAATCAATGCGCAAGGAAAGAAAGGAAGCAAGACGATAAAAGACTTGAAAAGTGATGAACATTCAGAGAAGGAAGTAATGAGTGGATTTCTTCTTTTCCATGCCCTGTTGGCTAATCAACACTGTTGCGTTGCAAGATGTTTTTTCTCGCGGAGACAAGTCTCGGCCAACGAGACCCCTGATAAACCCCCAACACCATCGCTAAAAGAAGGCGGATAAAAATGAAAAGTTTAGAGAGGAAGAAAGAGAAAGAGTGAGAGGTGAGAGTGAGGCCATGAGCACTGCTACAACAGAGCCATGGACTCCGTTGGACATGGTTTGTAAGATGTTGTAGATGACAATCACTCCCCGTTATCTTCATCATCTTCATCGACTTCCATGCCGAAGTTCCTGCGTTTCATGGCGAGTTCGCTCTCCAAACTCTGGAGCTTGTTGATGTTGCGTTGCCTGAGCATGGGGTTCATGGAGCGCTCGACGTTAGCGCGCGCATTCGCAACCTCCTTCTCCAGGTCCTCAATCTCCTCGCGTACTTGAGCTTGCACCGCTTGTTCTGCGACCAACTCCTCGTCGATGGTATCGGGACCTTCATCTTCGTCCTCGTCGGATTCTTCGGAATCGTCGTCTTCATCGCTAGAGCCTTCTTGCGCTGGTGCGGGGGTTTCGGCAGATGCTGCTGGTGTTGGTGCTTCGGTTTCTGGTTCGGCTTCTGCCATGGCTGTCTGGACGGCTCCCATCTCGGCGGCCGCATCGGCTGCAGGTAAGGGTGGCGCGTCGGTCATATCTTCGTCGAACAAAGCAGCACCAAGCATGCCTTCTAGATCTTCGTCGTCATCTTCCTCTTGCATGGGTTCTGTAGTGTAGGCCTGACCGAATGCATCCTCGACTGTCGTTCTGTAATCGGCTGGCTCGTCTTCGTCGTAGTATTCTTCTTGATCGCCTTGAGCTTGCGGATCGGGAGCATCGTGATCGATAATGTTATATGTCACAGTCCCTCCTGCCTTTTCAACCAGTTCGTCGGCTTTTATGAGACGTTCCACCTCATCATCAACATGTTCAACAGACTTGTAACTAGCTCGTTGTCTGAAGCGCCTCTTACGAACCCAGTGCATCGGCGGTGTCAAGCCATGGGCATATGCAAATGTGCTCTTGTTGACTTCGCGTGGTAGAGGATGGTTTTTGGCTGTCGTCTCACTGTCGGTGGTTCCCAAGACTAGCAGCATTTGGCAAATATCGGCGACCTTCCACCATCCTCTTTTGTCCCAACTCTTCATTCCTTCGACGATGGTTGGTAGATCGACCATGACAGCAGCATAATTGGTCTTATTGACCGTAACAAGAGCGCGTCGCAAGTCCTTGTCCAGAAACTTAAGATTGACATAGGCGCCGCCTGCTTCTGGCTTCTCACCCAAAGTCTTGTTTGCGATAGCTTCGCGCAGATATTCGCAGTCCGGACCAGGTTCCATGCGTAAGATCCATTGGTGCTCGATAGCTGGGTCGTCTTCAGCGTCGCTCGCCTCGGAATCGTAACCAACACCGACGGGACGCTTGGGTACGTATTTCCTGGATACGATAGAAATCGACTTGGGACCAAAGCTTTGTTTTCTGGCGCCTGCGCTCAGTTTGATGCGAGCGGAGGTGGGTGTAGACGCGGCCGACTCTTGATTACCACCACTACTGAGCTTAAGGGAGAACTTCTTCTTAGGAGGGAGTTGTGTATTGATAGTGGGTCGTTTGGGAGCTGGAGAGATATCGTCCTGAGCTGATCGCTTCTTCGAGGCGTCGTCGGTGGGCTGCTTTGGTTTCTTGATCTTTTTGGGTATGGCGGCCGGGATGGCAGACTGAGGTGGACGTGGCGGTTGTGAGGGAGTTGATTCATTCTGAGGAGTTGGCGGTTGCGAGTTCTTGATCTTTAATTTGAAACCACCTGTACTGGGAGTGGCAGCAGCAGGTGTAGGCGGTACTGATTGCGGCGCATTTGGATCCGCAGGCTTAGCTGCTGAGAGTTTGAGCTTCATCTTGGGCCTGGTCGCCTCTTCAGCGGGTTGCGACGCGATCGCTGAGGTGAAAGGATGCGTTAATGTGGTTAGTTGCGACAATGATGAAGATGTCTGGTGGGTAGGTAGCCGTCTCTGTGGAAAGAGCGACTGCCAAGCCAGACTTGTGAAGTCAGTCAGTTGCAACTTGCATGTGAAAGGGCCATGGAGCTTCCACATCTAAAACCATCGCATCCTTGATCTCTCTACCTAGCATACCGGCATCATGTCGGCGACTCAACAGTTGCATACATCACTGCTGCGCGCACCCATCCTCCACATCCTGCGTGCCCAGGGCTTCCACTCGACGCGACCATCAGTACTGGACACTCTCGTCAACATCACCGAACGCTACCTATTACTTCTTGCCGAAACGACGAGGGACCATGCTCTGCTCAATCACAACGACCCGATACCCACCGTCACTGATGTCCGCATGGCTTTGACCGACTGCGGCACTCTCACCCCCGTCCTCACAGCCGCCGAACAAGACTGGTTGGAAAAGTTCAGACGACCACTAGAAGACTTTGACCATCTCAAGCATGGCGATATCCGAAGAGAAGGAGAGCTACGGCGACGCGACGAACAAGATACTCAGGATGTTCGCGACTTCATCAAATGGATTGTCGGTGACCAAAACCGCGAGATCCGTCGCATCGCTGGTGTCTTGCCTGAACCTGGCCCTGGAGGCACCGTCAACGGCGAAGACTATCTGACCGTCTTGAAGAAGAAGCACAGCAAAACGGGTGAAGAGTCAAGGTTTCAGGGAACTGTACTCGGAAAGCCCGCAGAGGACAGACCACTCAAGATCGAAGGCGGCCCTGTGGAGACTCTGACCGAATGGAACAATCTCATGCACGACCACTCCGAGCACCAACTACCTACGACAAAAGACGCCGCCGAAAGTCCGCATGAGGCTGAGATCGACGAGCAGCAACTACTGATGGATGTGTCTTGAGGAGTCTCCAGTGTAACTCGACACTATTATATCCATCAACAACCACAATCCTCTAAGCGGGACTAGCTTCTCTACATGAGCTCGACACAGATCGCCGAAAACGGCTGTCGAGTTGTCCTCTAGACCTGCTCGCTCCGGCGTTAGCACCGATGCGCCAAACGCGTATGATAGCTCACAGCGAGCCGCTCGAATACAGGTCACGAGCCCAAGCAGGAATAAGAGAAGGCAGTAGAGAGGCGGCTTTAAGGGGGGATGTTAGAAGGCCCCGCCGGTCTGGCCAGCAACCACTTGTATCACTTATCAGCAAGGTCAGACAGTGCTATGCTGCAGATGACGATAGACAGCAACACAATGAACAAGAGCACGGCTCAACATCAAGTCCAGTCCAGTCTTCTAGGTAATCTCGGATTTTTGATGAGTGTGACCAATAACAGCTATAGGGAAATTCCCCCGTGAAAGGCCCCTCCCCAGTTTGCAAGCTCGTTCATGCTGCCGGTCAAAGATACACGATGGTGTCGAGGAGGAAAGGATGTCCACTGCCTTCTCAAACCAAACAAGCTGGATTCCTCGACGAAGGAAGCACTTGCGAAGAGTCCCTCACCAGCTCACGTAGAACCCACATGCTTACTAAAGAACCCAACACCACCCAAATACTTGATCGCCTGCAACGCAAGCTTATTCTCCTCATCCATCTCCTGCTCAACAAGCTATTTTCACAAATTAGCAATTGCACCCCTTTAAATCTCACAAAGCAGATAATCCAAAAAACTCACCCTTTGAAACAACGTCTTTCTCTTCCCCTTTTCCTGTGCAGAGGAAACATCATGCTTATACCTACACTTGTTTCCAAATTTACACCTGCCTTGGTTTGCGAAACTGACGCAGGGTTTTGCTTCTGCTTGGGGGGGTTTTGGGTGTGCTTTTAGGGGTTGGGTTGGTGGTGGGACGCGGATTGGGTGCGAGAGTTTGGAGGATGTTTGTTCGGGTGCGGCGTCGCTGTCGGAGTCTGAGTGGTGGTCGAGGAAGGGAGATGTTGCTTCTGTAGGGGCGTTCTGGTCTGGTTGATCTGTGGGTGCTTGGTCGAGGTTCATGGTTTCGGTTCGCTGGTGTGAAGCATCAACAGCTTGCTCTGAGGTTTCGGCGAAGATTGGTGCCTGTCCCTTTTCTGCTAGGAGTTTCTGCAGCTCTTCAACTTTCTGCATCTGCACTGCGAGCTCCTTTTGTGTGTCCTCCAATGTCGAGTCGTCTCTCTGTCTTGCTTGTCGTTCAGTAGCGGGTTTTCTCATCTGCCTTGGTTGACGATCTTCCCTGACTACAGGCTGATATTCTCCACCTGAAGCACTGGCAATGGCCGCTCTGGTCTCTTGCTCAATACGTCTACGCTCCTCCATACGTGAAAGCACCTCTTGCTCCTTCTCTTCTACTCTGCGTTTACTTGGCCAGCGCTTCCTGCGCTCTGCGATCCATTCGGCGATATCTGCTGCTGAACCTAGTGTTGACAGTTCGCCATTGAATTCAAAACTCAGTGGTCCATCTTGCAGAGCGCTCAGGGCGGCTTCCTCATCGACATCTTCCTCTTCTTCCTCATCATCATCCTCGTCGGAAGTTTCGGGTGATGCGTAGTCCTTTGGGATAAGTCCTAGTCCAGTCGAAGGTCGTTGCTTGAGACCTCCACCGGATAAAATTGGAGCAGGAGGCTTTTGTGGTAGAATCGGAGCACCAAAACTGGGAATCGCAGGGGCGACCTGAACTTTTGGCGCACTTGGTGGCTTCTTCATCGGATGTCCTCTGTTTGATTGGCCAAATGCTTGTTCTCGTGTTCGCTTTGCTCCCGGTGGTGAGTTGGCGTTACCAGAATTGCCATAGGGTGAGAAGTCACTTGGTCCAGCAGAGTATACAGGTTGCTGTCCATATTGAGAGACTTGAGGTTGAGGGTACGTCTGAGCCTGCATTCCACTAAAAGCAGGGTTTACATATGATTCAGGAGGAGCTTGATATTGCTGAGGGGGCTGATACTGTTGCGGGACCTGGTATTGTTGAGCATTTTGGTACTGCTGAGGAGCTTGATATTGTTGCTGTTGGTTGCCATAACTCGGTTGGTAGTTGCCAGTATTTTGTTGGCCGTAGCCAGATTGATTATTGTTCTGCTGTTGGAAACTACCTCCACCGCGCTGAGGTGCACCGCCTCGTCCTCTGGATGAACCACGGCCTCCACGACCGCCTCTGCCGCCTCTACCTCCGCGATTGTTAAATTGATTGGTTGCCTCTGGCTGTGATGATGATGCTGCTTTTGGCGGAGGTGGAGGCGGCGGCGGGAATGAGAATCCGTTCATGAGGAAGTCCTTCCGGTATGATTGATCCTAGATCCCAGATAATCCTTTTGTAAGTTGTACAGAATTTGAATGATGCAGTCGAGCATCAAAAAATGGTGTTTGCAAAAAAGATAAAAGCATTTCAATTCTCGAAAGGACAGCGGCAGTAACAGCAAGAAGACCCGTGCCAAGCCTTCACCTTTAAATCCGTAGGGCTGAAGAATGCCTCGAAGCAACCAAACCTCCCGCCGAGTTCGACTCTCACACCTGTGCATACACATTGACTGGAAAGGATGTTATTATAGCGACACTCGAAGAGATATCTCAATCACCACAAGCTTGAAATTATTATGACTTCTTTGCTGGACGACTATTTGATCACAACGCTGCCTGAATATTTGACCTGAAGAAAAATCTGCCGGGCGTCGTACTGTCCAAACTCCATCATCAAACATGTATATCATCGTAAGTGTCATAATTTTCCTCTACAAATCTATCAGAAGCAAAGACAGAAAGAGCAGTGGAGACAGAAATGAGACAAGCAAAATGTCTGGAGTCAATACTGATTAAAAACTCAAGGTCACCATCGCGGACTTGATCCAAATCTCACCCCAAGACTTCGAAAAGCGCAGCGCGCAAGCAATCGAAGACAACATCAACCTGAAATACGCCGACAAAGTCATCCACCGCGTAGGTCTCTGCGTAGCCCTCTACGACATACTCCAAACCAGCGAAGGACTCATCGGCCACGGCACCGGTATCGTAAACGTCAATGTCGACTTCCGCATGATTGTCTTCCGCCCCTTCAAAGGCGAAATCCTGACCGGAAAGATCTTGTCTTCTTCGGACATGGGTATCCGAATCTCGATGGGGTTCTTTGATGATATTTTTGTGCCGGCGCCGGGGATGCTGTTTGAGCCGGCGAAACATCATCTTACCGAGGATGGCGAGAGAGTGTGGGTTTGGGAGACCGCGCCGGATAATCTGTTGTATTTCGATGTCAACGAGGTTGTGAAATTTCGCGTGGAAGCGGAGACGTGGACGGATCTTTCGCCTGAGAAGCAACCTGCACCGGGCGAGGAGGTGGAAGTTTACAGACGCTCTCCTTACGAAATCACCGTGAGTACTAATTCTCTTCGACATCAAAGAATCAGCACTCTAACTCCCAAAACAGGCATCAATGCAACTCAGCGGTCTCGGCCCAGCCTTCTGGTGGAGAGAACCAGACGAGGAAGAAGCAGCCGAAGAAGGCGAAGAAGAAGCCGACGGTGGAGCAGAAGACATGAACGGCGATGCAGTCGACGTGATGGACGAGGGAGTTTAGTACGACCCCTCCATGCCAACTCGTCCGCTCGCCCCAAACCCCGCAGAACCAGAGTTCGAAGCAGCTCCAGCGGCTCCTGTCAATCCTGGTCCAAAGAAACTGGCACAGAGAAGAAAAGGCTAGATGACCTACTCTACTGAAGAGTTTGAAGCTGCAGCACAACTCTGTAGGCTATGGCGAGAAGGACGCCTCGGGTACTAGATAGAGAGCACCTGATGCCACAGGACATCGGGTCGGGTCCAGAAAGAAAAGAAGGTCTTCTAAATCAGACTCGCAATTTTTTGTTCGGCGAAAATTTGAAAACCACAATCAGATCCAAAATCTGACCAGCGACAAAGGCGGACGTGGTAAAAGACTTCAGGACATGTCGAAAACTGTAAAGAAGCACGGCAGACTCGTGAAAGATGTGTTGCTCAGCAGTATGGACTACTCGAAGGGAACTCCATTTGACATGACTTTATTCCAGGCAGAGACATCCATCTCTAAAGCTAAAAGCACGTATAGATTACAGCAAACGAGGAGAGATGGATAACATTTCGCTTTTCTGATAGACTATGCTCGCTAGAGAAACGAACTCCCCATCTACTTAAGTCCCAATCTAACCTTCAACACTCCCTCCCAAGCATCCAAAGCACTGGCCTCAGCCTTGTTGGCAAAGTTTCTGATCCCCTGACTCAAGAACTCGGCCTCGGCCATAGCGTCTCCAGTAACACCCTCACGCAATGCCTGCACCATATCTCTACCATCGATTTTTGCCTTCTGCTCACGTGCAAGTGTCTGTAGAGCTGAGAAGTGTTTGGCAACGGCGTCGCGGACGCGTTGGATAATTTGGGGTGGTAAGCGATTGCCTTGACGTTTCTTCTTCTCTACTTCGGTGGCGATGTTGCAGAAGAAGGCGCTGCTGCGGAGGAGATCGAGGAGGAGGTAGTAGGGTTGCAATGTGTAGCTTGATGGAGGCAGGCCTGAGGATGTTTGTGTCCCGAGCATATCTGAGGGGGAGAGCTCTGAGATTGAGGTTGCCAGACGGTCGAGTAGACCTGTGTCAGGCTTGGTCTCGTTGGTGCCGAGAAGCGATTTTGTGGCTTGGAGGAGCTGTGCCCAAGGCTTTGCCAACGACTTCTCTGTGGGAGTGAGTTCCTTGTCGCCTGCCTCTGCGAATGCAGCAGCTTCGTCCTCTGTTACGCTGCTGGGCTTGGCGCATACAGTGGGTCTGTTAGACAGCAATGCCCAAACATCCTCGCTCACGATAGCTTGTGAGATCCAGTTGGTGTTAGGGATCTTGCCTCCGCTGTGTAGTCTACGCTCAGGCGTACTTTCTGTGCCGTTGCCATCGAAGTTGAAAGTTTCTGCGTAATCTCTGCTGTCCTTGAGGTCCTCAGTCCAGTACTTCAAGACACTTGGACGAATGTCCGGGGTGCGAGGGTGGAATGGATTGTCTGTCAGACGAGCCATTCTGCACTGCTCAAGGATAAGCATGCGTCTGGTGAGACTGTGTTCGAGTGTATCGCGTAGTTCCTGCAATTCGAAGATCAGATCGCACTGTCCTTGCTTCATGAGTGATGACTGTGAGTGTGCGAGTTTCTTGTCGGTAGCAAAGAACATGTCCAAAGCGTTGTCGATGATCTCGTATGGGTCGACTGAAGTCTCACCTCTTTGGTCGAGTGCGAACGGGTGGTTCACGGAGATTCTGGTCAGGAGAGAGTGGGCCATTGTTTCCTGCTGGATCTCTCTCACACGCAAGCTAGCGTATTGCCTCATGGCCAGAGAGTGCAAACCCAGTTCTGTCTCGAGGTAGACAAGCAATACTTTACCGGGGTGGGCATCTTCTGTGACAGGGCCAGTCTCAAGGAGGTATGCTGCCTGGAAGAGGTACGTAATGTCCTTTTCGAGCTCGTAAAGGCGGATCAGTGCTGACACGGCCAAGTAGCAAGCATCTGACAGGCGCAACTTGCTCTGAGAACTAGTCTCCATGAGTTTGATGCATTCGGTGGCAAAGTTCTTGATGACTTGTGCCTCCGGTTTGGCAATTCCAATGTTGATGCGGTACTGGAACTTCAATGAGTTGATCTCGGCAGTAAGCAGATCGGAAGCCTTATCAACAAGCGTCAGTCTCGCATCCATGGAGTAGAGACAGTTTGCTTACCTTTGCAGATTTCTTGGTCCCGGTGTTGGTCAGCTTCATCGACGAGTCCGAGACGTGCTTCAAAAAATCTTGCTGTGTCTCGGCGGGTAGTTCGTCCATGAATTCCTTGATGTCACCGTAGCAGAATGGGTATGTTTGCCACTCGTTGAAGAAGTCCTTTGCGGATTGCAACGTCTTCTCCGATTTGGCATTTGCGTCGGTCTCGGTTTCCGAGAGGACTGAGGCCTGAACCTTGGCCATCATTTGTAGGCGCTTGATGCGCCAATCGTCTTTCTCAGTGATGTCGGGAATGGCGTCCGTCTTTCCGAGCTTCGAAGAGGCCTTGACGAGACCATCCCAGACGACCCAATCATCTCTGACTCTGCTTGCCATTAGTCGTTGCCCACGTCCTTGCGTTGCGTCGGAAGGACATACCTCAATGTACCGTCCGTAGAAGCCTCGCCGAGCAGAGAAGAGCAAACGTCGAACAGCTCCTGCCAACGAGACTCCGCGATGTACAACTGAATCTTCTCCCTCGTAAAAGGCCAGTCGGTCATGATCTGCTTAGCTAGCTTGTCGTCCTTCTTGTCCTTGAACGAATCCAAAGCTTCAATCATATCCTTCTTCTGACCCTGTCTTCGGTACAGGTTCATCAAAAGTCTCAGCTGTGCAGAGTCCTCGACTGGTGTCATCTTGAGAGTTCGGAAAGCAAGGATACGATTCATGCCAGAAACCTTTTCATCTTTATCGGCTTCACTCAGCAATTGTTGGATAGCGATGTGGGCGAGTTTGTAGCGCTTGTTGGTAGGGTCGGCCTTTTTCATAGCAATCAATGCCTGTGAAGGATCAGTATTCGTTGTATGTCGAATGATGTCGAACGCCGTACGGTAGCCGCATCCTGCCATCTCTGCTCGTTCACCGCGGTCGAGAATCTTTTCTGATTGATAGCAATCACACCGTTCTTGCCCGCCGCATTGGTGGCATTCGTCCACAGCTTTCCAGCCCTTGGACCATTACTCAAAGCGCGTGGATATTCGTCCGCGACCGCCATTGTAGCCAATCCATCCAAGTCTGAAATGAGCATCAGATCAACAATAGGAGGATTCCTACTACAAAGCTGATCAAGAATTTGATTGGCCTCATCGTGTTGCGTCAAGCTGAACAAGAAGTTTGCCTTGAAGTAAAGTAATTGGTTGTTCGCGGGCGACTTCTTAAGAAGCTTGTTGCATTTGCTCAAGCCATCCTTGTATCTTCCAGTTTCCAGATAATCTTCCAGTTCTCTTGCGGCCGCCATGGTGACTGTTTGATGATAATGTCCGGCCAAAATTCTGCAAATGTGTGAAAATGCGCGCTTTGAGAATAGTATGAGAAATGTGGATATAAGAAGTATAATCCAAGACATACATGCCAGAAATGCGTAGAAGATAATTAGAGATCAAACGATCTATGATCAAGACTTTTGTGAGGGAAGTGCGGCCAGTGGAATTGACATGCAGAAAGGTTGTCATCGATTGCCGAAGCACCGATGAGGTCCGTGCATGGTTCTGTTTGGGACAGGGTTGCACTTAGACATCAATTTAGATTGAAGCGTTATACACAAGATGCGCTGATAAACCTCGCAAACAATTCCAAAGGAGCTTGCTACACGTCATATAATCATTGAGGCTTCCCCCAACCCTCCTCTGACAATGATTCAAAAACTCCGTCGATGAGACCAGGGGTGCCACTAACACTGATGGCGGCTCCTTTCGGACCTGGGTTGTTGAGCATGGGCACAATACGAGTCTGTTCATGGCCGACTTCCAAGATAGTTCCTCCCACCATATCCTCATCTTCGACGAGCTTCAACATTGCTTCTGCCACCTCTTCAGGTGTCGCCCAAACATCCTTCTTCTGATCGACGTATTTCATCTTGTCCGGGTTGTCCGTCCACAGAGGCGTTTTGATAATTCCAGGACAGCAGGCATTGACACGAATGCCGAACTTCTCATCGAGAGCTGCCAACGAGCGTGTGAATCCAATTATGGCGTGTTTGGACGCGCAATAGATGGGTACTAGGAGCGAAGCACCTTCACCGGCAACGCTGCTGATCATGACTATACGCTTTGGGTTCTCACGGCTTGCTCTACCGCTAGCTTGGTGGGACAAAAATGCCGAGATCGCCAGTTGAGAAACCCTGATTGGATGTGTGACATTGATGTCCAACGAAGCGTAGCGACCACCTTCGATGCTATCCTTCGACTCTGAACTACCGGGAGGATGCCAGAAGTTCGACCAGTTGGGTTCAAATATACCTGTTCAAATTCATGTTAGCGCTGGGGAGAAATCACAAGATTATGTTACGCAAAGACAAGCATACCAGCACCTGGACATACGAGGTCAGTACCACCAAACTCTTTCTCGGCCACTTCGAACATCTTCGAGAGTTGGGTCCAGTCTGTGACATCTGTCTTCTGAAATATGGCTCGAGGTCCACTTGAGAACCCAGAGTACTTGTCGGTAATTGCTTTGGCCTCGGGACGGAGACCAAGGTCGGCAAAGACAACATTACAGCCTCGAGAAAGCAGCAATGAAGAAAAGGCAAGATTGATACCTAGTAGCTTGTGAGAAGATTCAAAATATGCTTGCGAGAGCCAAATCCTTACCAGATCCCGCTCCAGTAACAATTGCGGTCTTGCCCTTGAGAAGGAATGGTGCAAAAGTTGAGGCCATGTTATGAGATTGGCGCGTAGTACGAACGAGTTCGTAAGGAAGCAGATACAAGGCTTCGTTTCATATGCGTAGTTCAAGAACTACTTCAATGTTTTGTCGTTGATATATGCTACGTCAAGCAATGACGAGGGGTAGTGGGGAGGGCGGGGTCGACATCCGGACGTTACGACGATCCCGAGTTGCGAGCACCTTTTGGAGTTGTTGCATCAAATCTTGTAAATTCAGCCGATGGTGGACCTTGAAGCAGATTGTCATTGCTGTGCTGTCGATAGTCACTCGGTATCCATAACAGCGAGGCTTCCGCGGAAGAACGATGCCCGAGCAGCACGTTTCTCCTCTAATCGACAGCAAGTGATATCCTGCAAGTAAAGTCGAAGTCCATGAGTGAAATTTTGTTTAAAATAGGCGTGGCCTCGATTTTGATAATGAGTTGGGTGGGTATCTTTGGTTGGTTGTTGTGGTGATTTTACCACCATCTGCCTTGCTTTCTCTTCTCCTCCTTCATCTCTGCCATCTGCCATAAAGTCAGTGGGCGAATACAAGATTTCATGTTGACCGATCATACCCATTGCTTCTTACACTCACGGTATGCTCTACACATCTTTGTCAGTCAAGGCCTTTCATAAATCGATTCGAGAAGAATTGGACATACTCGAAGTAATCTGAGCAAAGAGTCTTGTCACCACCATTTCTCCTTAGGCATCTCAAAGATCTGTCGGCGGCTTCCTGACAAGGATCGAAGTACTCGCTGTATGCTTTGCTGTATTGAGACTGTGATTAGACATGACTTCTTTCGGTGGTGGCGGGAAGGAAGATTGATATACCTGCTGTACTTTGCGCCGCCCTTCTCCCAAGCTTTCTTATTCTCGTCCTCGTGAGCCATTGTGCTTTCCTCTCCTTGAAAATGTTCGAGAAGAGATGCAGTTGTGATGAACAACCGGTTGCCACGATGGTAGGAGAGTCTCAAAAGGTGGAAGAGAGGCCTGTGCTTTTGTCGGCAGATCTTGCCGTCTTAAGATTCCCTCAACTCGAACAACACATCTTTGTCTGAATATGGAGAGACACTCGAGGCTTGGAAAACGTTTATAACTTATCGGGTCAAAAGCACGTGGGACAGAAGAACACGATCTCTCGCTATTGATCCTGGACAAATTTGTCGCGAGGTTTCATCTTTATTTTGGAATAGAACTATTACTTCTTTTTCGGAGCGGCATTGCCTCTTCTCCTTTCCCAAACCATCACGTATGCTTCCTTTGTACTCAGCAGTTCGGCTTCGACTCTGCCGACCCACAGGTCTTGCATCTCCACCCAGCGATCGGTGTCGGCATTGCCGCCCTTCTCCTTGCCCCTATCCAGCAATTGCACACGCCAGACCTTCTTCTCGGCTTCTCCCTCGACACTGTCATCACGTACGCGAACACCTTCGTGGGTGATGTTGGCGACTAAATCGTAGATGATGGGCTCTGCAGGAGGATGTAGTGATGGGTTGGGTTCGACATAGGGGGACATGTCTAGTGAGCGAGGAGAGAATGTGACGATGGTAGGATTGCGTTGTGTCTGGAGGAATTTGTTTGGCGCAAAGCGCTTGACGTGCATGAGCAAGTACGGCGGAAGAGGATGTAGGAGACGATAGCGTAGGCGAGTGTTGAGACGTTCCTGGGCGCGAATGCCATCGTATTTACCCAGGATGTTTGTGAGACTGACTTGAGGGATGATGTTCTCATTTCTGTCGTCTTGAAACAGCGGTGCGGCCGGGAGATCCAGTGTCAACATCATGAAAGGCGTCACGGCGCTTTGGATGGCAGCATCTTCGAAGCGCAATCGATCTTGAGCATCGGCACGAGCGGTGATAGATTGCGATTCAACGCGGAGTTGGCCTTGGAAAATCTTCTGCACGATGCTACTTCTAGGCTTCGACCGACTACCTCCCAGGCCGGTGTGTAGGTTGTTTAGGAACCAGGAAAGGAAATCTGCAGGATCGGCTTGTTCTGTCAACGAAAACTTCTTGTTGGAGCGCTGTGAAATTTCCTGCAGCAGTTCGTGAGGAGAGACGTGTGCTTTGAACGAGCGAGGGTTCCAGATCTTTCGTAGCAGAGTACCAAATCGCTGGACCAGCTGTGGGCGATCGTGCAAGTCCTCGAGCATGAAGAAGTTACGGAGCGGAGGGACATGAGCAAGGGCGTGGCAGACGACGTTGAAGTAGTCGTTGGCCTTGATGTTGTTCATACCGACATAGCCTGGCGTGTATTTCTTGTCTTGAAGGTCCCAAGCAGGTTCTCGGACCTTGTCCAGTTTCGCAACATCTTGTTTTGAGTAGGTCGGATCAACGACAAACTTGATATCTTCCAGACTCTTATGCTTGACCTCGTAACCATCGGGCAGTACGTAAACTTGCTTGGTGTGCATGTTGATAAAGACATGGTGACCGATGTCAAGGGCGTGGTAGTAGGCTTGCGACTTGGGGCCACGACCCTGGTAGTATGTGCCGCATACCAGACAGGCGTAGACGTTGATATTTGAAAGGGTGACACTGCACAATTTCTCGAAGTCAAAGTCCAGCACGCCGCGGTTGATGGTGTCCAAGTACAAGTCCGAGTAACCTTCAGCTGGCGCTTTTTGTCGCGTCGGGCCTGACACTGCAGGTAGGTTGTCCTCATCATCGTCTTCCAGCTCGGCCTCTTCTAGCGCGCCATTCTCTTGCGCGGCAGCATCAGCTATGCCATCGGTATGTCCGTTGGTCGGCTTTGTGGTAATGGGAGCAGGCGCATCCTCATCGACGACGTCCTCGACCCTCGCGCGTTTCGAGAAAGGGGATGCGGTGGTTTGTTCCAGAGGTTCCTCGGCCGGGCGCTTGCTCATTTTGGATGTTGGATATAAATTGGAAATTAATCGCGTTCGGAGGTTCTGGACGGTCGCCGCAAGCTCGCTGGTTGCACCGCCAAGGCTGGAGCATGACAGCGTTGTGGGATTTTGTGAAGCAGCAACAAGCACCAACAACTTTTTGTTTCCCTCTCATCCACATATCCCACGAACATCGCAAAGATGGTGTGTTCCTGTCCCTCTGTCCAGTTGGAGTGCTCCTACTAACCCTCTCCCAGTCGTACAACAACCCCACGCAAATCTTCGCCGACGATGTCACAGAGGAAAAGGGCGAGAATGCCCGTCTGTCAGCTTTCGTTGGCGCCATCGCCGTAGGAGACCTCGTCAAGACCACTCTGGGTCCCAAGGGAATGGACAAGATCCTGCAATCAGGTTCCACCGGCCAGATCATGGTCACCAATGACGGTGCCACCATCCTCAAGTCAATAGCCCTCGACAACGCTGCCGCAAAGGTCCTCGTCAACATCTCAAAGGTTCAGGACGACGAGATTGGTGACGGCACCACTTCAGTCACTGTTCTCGCTGCTGAGCTGCTGCGTGAGGCCGAGAAGCTCGTCGACCAGAAGATCCACCCCCAGACCATCATCGAAGGTTACCGTATCGCTTCCGCAGCCGCCCTCTCAGCCCTCGCAAAGACCGCCGTCGACAACAGCGCAAACCCCGAAGCCTTCCGCAAAGACCTCCTCGCCATTGCCAGCACCACTCTCAGCTCAAAGGTCCTCTCGCAAGACCGCGCATATTTCGCCAACCTGGCCGTAGACGCCGTTCTCCGTATGAAGGGTTCCACCGACCTCTCCCACATTCAGATCATCAAGAAGGCTGGCGGTAAGCTGTCCGACTCATACCTCGACTCTGGCTTCATTCTCGATAAGAAGTTCGGTGTCAATCAACCCAAGCGTCTCGAAAATGCAAACATTCTGGTCGCAAACACTGCCATGGACACAGACAAGGTCAAGATCTTCGGTGCTCGCGTCAAGGTCGACTCAACCGGCAAGCTGGCTGAGTTGGAGAAGGCCGAGCGTGAGAAGATGAAGCAAAAGGTCGAGCGTATCAAGTCGCACGGTATCAACTGCTTCGTCAACCGTCAACTCATCTACAACTGGCCCGAGCAGCTCTTCAGCGATGCCGGTATCTGCAGCATTGAGCACGCCGACTTTGACGGTGTTGAGCGTCTTGCTCTTGTTACCGGTGCCGAGATCACTTCCACATTCGACCACCCCGAGCTCGTCAAGCTGGGCCACTGCGATTTGATTGAGGAGGTCATTATCGGTGAGGACACTCTGATCCGCTTCTCGGGCGTTGCTGCGGGTAAGGCCTGCACAGTCGTCCTGCGTGGTGCCACCGAGCAATTGCTCGACGAAGCAGAACGCTCCCTTCACGATGCCCTTGCCGTTCTCTCCCAGACCGTCAAGTTCCCCAAGACCACTCTCGGTGGTGGTTGTGCCGAGATGGTCATGGCCAAGGCCGTCGACCAGGCCGCCCAAAACGTTGCCGGCAAGAAGGCCATCGCCGTCGACAGCTTCGCCAAGGCTCTGCGACAATTGCCCACCATTCTTGCTGACAATGCCGGTCTCGACTCCGCCGAGCTCGTCAGCCGTCTGAAGAATGCAGTCTACAGCGGCATGACCAACGCAGGTCTCGACTTGTTGACCCCCGGTGGCGGTATTACAGATATGCGCGAGTTGGGTGTCGTCGAGGCTTACAAGCTCAAGCACGCTGTCGTGAGCAGTGCCAGTGAGGCCGCCGAGCTCTTGTTGCGTGTGGACAACATCATCCGCGCCGCACCGAGGAGAAGAGAGCGTATGTAAAGTCAAAAAAGTTTCAGATACCCGATGAGTAAAAGAAAAGATCTTTCGGAAAGCCTTTCAAAGCAGACTGTCCATTCTCTATTTGTCTTCTCTTCGATACCGCATCCCTTACCTTTGCATTTGGCATGATCATTGAAAGATGTAGTGTGGTGTTTTCAGGACGGATAGCAGGGGACATGACACTTGCAGCGTTTTTCACCTTCAGTACGTATACAAGCGATGAACACAAGAACAACATTGATGAAAGGGCAACCAGTCCAACACAAAACGCGCAATCGTCTCCTAGTATTTGACCCGTTACAACATCGCTCTCAATTCCTTCAAATCACCCCCGTCCAACCCCAAATGCTCCACCATCAACCCCATATGATCGAAGCCCCAAAACCTATCCACCTCTCCCTGCGCATTGGTAGCAACGAACCAAGGTAATCCAAATGCGCCTTCTTCAAATGCCATATCTGTATTTTTTTGCAGTTTTGCTTTCGCTTCTGGTTTCGTGCTCTGCGATTTCTCCATCAGCAATTGCCTCTAAACAACGAAAATGGAAAGGTGAGTAGACATTGGGGTTTGGTGGGTGGTAAACTCACATCCTCAACAACTCTCCTCGCCTTTTCTTCTCCCAGTACCTCAGATAAGATGGCGCCGAAGACGGCGGGTTCATGGATGGATTTGTCATCCACCCACATTCCCTTGTACAAAGCCGCTATAGAGTTCTCCAGCATCGACGCATGTTTATCTTCAACGACAGCCAATGCCCTCATCACATGCAAAGTAAAAGGCGGGAAATTCTTAGGCATGGTGGGGGAAAGTGGGATAGAGTAGCGTTTCGCCCAGCGCTTGCGTGAGGTTTCGATGTAGGTTGATTTATCTGCACACACCACCTCATTATCAGTTACGTATACTTTGGCAAGGAGAGGGTAAGGAGAAAGAGTGCAAGGAGGGGGATTGGGAAAGGCAATTGGGGAGGATGGGGTTCTTTGTCACTTTTTATATTGATGGGAGGGCGATTGTCGCATGCTTTCATTACTCCGCCGAGGAAGATTGGTATGTAGGTTATTTCTACTTGGTTGAAGATTGGGGATTTCTGTGGCTCGATTAGCCTCTCGGTCAGTTTTTTGTCTTCTTCTCCAATTCTGGTGGTGGGTTCTTGTCATTACCTGTAGGGTGTGGAAAGCATAGTAACCGAATGGACTGACTATGTCCACGAACAAGGTGAGCTTTGGTTTCTGAGCCATTGTTGTGGCGGTTGTTGAGTTTAAGCTATGAGGACTTTGAAGGAAGAAATGGTTTGATTTGCAGGCTTGGAGGAAGAAGAATAGAATCAATGTTGAGTCAACTTGATAGATAGGTAGTCGTTGCCCTCGGATGGAGGTTACTTTCTTGCATGAGCCGAGGTGCGGGGTGATGGTTCGTTTCATGTGGAGATGGGAATAACACGGGAATAACAGTGTGAGATGTTGATAGACAACAGCACTCGAACTTTGTTGTTTGTATCTATCTATACATAAAGATACTATTCTGCTGAGTGACCGAGAGGGCAAGAATATCTTAGATTGAAGGAGACTTGTAGATGTTGAGAGTGGCAGAACCACCACACTTCTTGGTATTATCACCAGCACAGTTTCTGTTACAAGAAGTGTCGTCTGCCAGCTTCTTTGCTCCATTGATCAATTGGATGGCGTTACCGCACCTAAGGTCTTGTCAGTACATGGTGTTACCAGAGACGCTAGGATGAAGACGACTTACCAGCACTCTTGACCAAATTCAACACCGGCAAACTTCCAACCACGAGCCTTGCAGAAAGACTGGCAAGAGGAAGGAGTCATAGCATTACTGTCAATGAAGTAGGTCGAATTCAAGGCACGGTTGTAGTTGGTGGCCTCGCTGTAGCAGCCAACATAAGTCCAGTTGGGATTGGCCACGGGCTTGACAGTGGTGGTACAGGTAGGTTTTGCGGGAAGAGATTCGCCAACAATACCACAGAGCTGACCAGAGAATTGCTGAGTCAGAATGAGGTCTGCAGACGAACAAGCAGAAGCGACACAGCAGGCCATGTCATTCATGAATTCGGGGTGGCTGCAGATACATTGAGGGTTGCCTTCGCACTCGGCAGGGAGTTGTTTGGCACAGTTTTGCTGCACAGAAGGTCAGATGTGCGTTCATAATCAAACACAGACGAGAAGGTGATGTCAACTTACAGCACAAGCTGGAACCTGAGCAACATCGATGCTAAGCTGCTGGCTCAAACTAACAGGAGCAGTGACTCTGGTGACAGGAGCAACCGAGGCAGCAGCACCAAGGTAAGCAAAGAGGGCAGTGAAGCCCAAGATGAAAGTAGACGTTTGCTTCATGTTGATTCGGCAAATTGGCTCAAAATTGACGAAGTTGAATTGACTTACAGGAGGGACCACGAGGTAGAAGGATACATTATAAGATGCGGCTCATCTGCTGCCACATGACGAGAGCGATTTGATTGTCGATGAAAGAAACGGACGCCCGGCCAAGATTCAATAAGTATTCCGCTCTCAGAAGGGCAGCAAAAGTTCGATAGTTCATTGTTCGGAGACGCCGAATGCGTATATACCATTTCGGTAAGCATTCCCTTAAACAAGCCTCTGCATCGAAGGGCATGTATGTATGACTTGATTCTTCTTTGATGGTTCGAGCCGCGGAGCGCACTATCACATAAGCTCTCGATACTAGTCGCCCAAATGCCCTCCATCTGAGGGATGTAGTTCTTGGTGGCTAGGCGACTAGAACGAGTGTCAATTCTACGCGAGAGTGGATGTGGAGAAGAACAAAGACGCGGCTTCGATCTTTCCGAGTTGGCGGAACGTGGGATCCGCAATGATGACGAGGAATGTAAATGTTGGCAAACGCTCGACCGCTCTTCCCTTATGTGGCTGGCTAACAGAGGATCAACTGCACACCGAAAGAGAGGCGATTGAACAGCTTGGACAAAGGACTTGATGCAATTCCAGCTGAGGATACTGTCAACATTGAGTGTCTAGCGACTTTTCATTTCTTGCACCAGACAACCGTAAGAACATATGAGTGGAAGACAAATACGGGTAGTCGTCGATGTCCTTCTCAAGGTGAGTTTAGCATCAATCCAGTATATGCTCGCAATTTCCAAGTAAAAGCCATCGAGGTGTTGAGGACAATTAGAAGATTGAATCGTGTATGCGCTGACGTTTGACGCTGCGTGTTTTTCTGCAACGCGATGCTTCTAAAAGCCACTAAGTGACCACACTGCTCCATTTGGGAATCTGCTTCGAATGCGAGCACTCTCTGACTGGAAAGCATATAGCAATTGTTCGGAGCTGGGATGCTTCTGATGAGGTACGCACACCGGGTACATCGTTCATCTAGACGACTCAGCACTTCATCCACTTTGGTCTGCAGGAAGCGGTTCCTCTGAATGGTTCTGCAGAGTGCTACTAAGCTCAAAGGAAGCCTTTTGGTTCTTCTCAGCTGTTACAAGCCTAAGTCTGGCTGAATTATGTCGCTGCATGTCCGAGCTCGCACTATGAGACTAGAGGATGCGGTGGGATCATCAACAAGACATATCCCGGTACAAGGCCCCTAGGCGAAGCGCACAATGTCGTCTCTGGCGTGCACGTCAAGCTACAAGCATCTCGCCAAGCCGACTTTTGGGACGATGCTTTTCAGAATCAGAACATAATGGTTTGAGAGCCCATGGAACATTCGTCTCTGATGTTTGGTCTTGCAATCACGAACAATGGTCTTTCGCAAAGTCGGAACAATTTGGCGCGGTCGTCGCCTCGATGTTCGCCGCGATTCGGCTTCGCGCTTCATATGGTCCACTCCTGAGGCAGAAGTGAGCAAGATATGACCAGAACTTGAGCAAGATATACCAGGATCCAGTCATAAGTGACAGATATCGCCGCCGCATGACTGTGAATCATCCTGCTTAGTAATCAAAGCTCAGTTGTAGGGCGACTATAAAGTATGCCTCCCTCTCCCTCTCTTCTTTCTTCCTTTGAATCCTCACCTCGACCACTCCCACCGGACTCCTCTCCTCCCAGCGTGACTACCGTCACCAGAGGTCGCAGGCGATGCGCGGTGGCTGGACCTCTCAGGCAACCTCCCACCAGTGGCCCCGGTCACTGGTGCTGAGGCACTGCCTGGGTCGCCAGCCACACGCCATCGCCTCCCTCTGGTAGACGGTAGCACGACTGGTAGAGGA
>JGI24891J29808_1000373_pt1 | contig 30911 bp, 29 predicted proteins | sample FreactcultuFSWF8_FD_29808 | JGI IMG/M metagenome (IMG submission 29808) | reverse complement strand
GTCGTCATCGTCGTCGGCCACAAGTCCAAGGATTGCCATGTAGGAGTACCGGCGGGCGTAAGTGACCGCCGAGCCTTGCCCCTGTGGGTCTTGCTTGGGAAGGTGCAAGAGCATCTCGTTCTCGATGTACTGCCCCGACTTGTGAATCAGTGCGGTTTTCAGAGCGTCGAGGATTGTGTCCCCAGCGATGATGTAGGTGATGCTTTGCGTGACAGCAAGGCCGTGCTTTGCCAAGACTGGTGCGGCGTGAGCCACTACGTCTGGGAGCGCGGCGTACTTGCTCTTGAAGAAGGGGTTGTTACTCCCCTTCGGGACTGCCGAGAACTCGGCTTGTGCGGCAACGAGGGCCGCAGCCAACTCGTTGATTTCGTTACTGCTTGCCATTACTGGACTTCCTTTCTTTTGGTGATAACGGAGTCAAGGATGCGAACCTGACCGGGGCCGTCCTGCTGGCAGGCAGTACGGAAAGCGCAGTAGTCGCATTGCCAGAACTTGCTGGAGTCAGGGTTCAGTTCGAGGAACTGTCCACCGTCAGTAACGCCGTGGCGGTCAGGCAGGTAGCCCTGCTCGATGTTGTAGGCGAGGCCACGCATACGGCTCAGTTCCTCCGAGGCCAGCGGCTTCCACTCAGACGATGGGATGTAATACTCAGCCAAGAAGCGGTTGACGCCCTCGACGCCCATAGACGCCGCCTTGTTCTTGGACAGCGCCTCAAAGGTGATGGACCCCATAACCAGCCACTCGATGTCAATGTCGGGGTTAGCCGCCATGATGCCGAGAGCGTTCATACCGGCCTGTGCGACCGCCTTAGACGCTGGACCTTCGCCCTCGCTCACGGTGCCACGCATACGGTTCCAGCCCAGCTGCTTGTCGAAGGAGTACGTACCCATCGTCTTAAGTTCGTACAACAGGTGCGTTCCCTGCCCCCAGTCCACGTCCCAGTCCTCGTTGGCACGGATGTCGTCAAGGCTGATAAGTGCGTCGCACGAACCAGAGATGGCTTCAACCTTCGAGGCCACCTCAAACTGTGCAGACGGGTACTTACGGCTGATGCAGTCCTGCAACGCTTCGTGGATGATGGTGCCAAGTCCGGTAGCCCAGGCTCCGGCTTCGTCCATCGGCTCCGTAGGCTCCGCATCAAACGCGGCGTAGCCCTGCTGTCGCCCGCACCCGAAGGCAGACGAGTAGCGCAAAGGCGTACCCATCGCAGTCGGCTTCGGTACTGCTGACTTGGTGTGCAACTCTTCGACAAGCGCACTTGTAATTAACGGTGTTTGTGTCCGTATCATCTCAACCCCTTTCAAGAGTTAATCATAGGGTACTGCATTGGTGTTACATCTAAAAGAGATTGGTCTTAATCTCTGCGTTATCGACAATGTAGTCGGTGAGTTCGTCCCACTTGCGAGACGATTCATTGTCCTTGCCAGCCCACACCTGCGCGGCCGTCAAGCCGGTCATAAGCGAGGCGTACTGCTCAGCACTAAGCGTTACTACGAATTCCATTTTCCCTCTTCCACTTGTATAGGTTCTTGCGGCGCTCCTTGGTGGTCATGCCACCGTAGATGCCGTGTTGGATGTTGTTCTCGTAAGCGTACCGCAAGCAGTCCTCTACGACCGGGCATTGCTGGCAGTACCAGATTGCCTGCGCCTTACGCTTAATAGTCAACGTTTCATTTTCGTCGGGCATGAACACAGAAGTATCCACCCCGGCGCAACGTGCGTTTGCTCGCCAGCTGGGTTTTAACACGCCACGAACCGTACAGCATGGCTGTCACAGAAGTCAAGTATTTATTTTTGACTAGCGGTTAATGTTGTATTTCTTCTTGAGAAATACCGACAAAGACACGCCTTCGTAACGGCGGCAGAGGTAGTCAAGAGAGATGAACATGGGGTCGTAGGAACCGTCTACAACGTCGTGGCAGACGATGATGCCGCGCCAATGGGCGTTGCCCTGATAGCCCTTGTAGTCCTCGTCATGGAGGTAACAGGCACCAGCCACAAGGGCGTGCTGGCTCTTGCCATTGACAAAGCGGATGCCGTAGTCAAGAACCTGCTGGTGGCCCATCGTGTAGGAGTGGCCCAGGTTCTTCAGACGCATCAGCGCCGAGCCACCCAGAGGCTTGCCGGTCATGGTGTTCTGCCAGTAGTGGGCGTACCAGATGCCGTCAAGGTTGACCGGCTTTAGGAAGGGGTGGACTTGCCATCCTGAGAATCGGTAGTTGAGGTCCTCCGTGCTAATGACCCCTTCCAGTTGCGCGTCCGATTCCACCGCGCGGTTAATACGGTCCTCATGGTTTCCAAGAAGTATGTGTCGCTCTGGGAGCCATAGCCCGTGCTTCGTTTTCTTCCGGTTCGCATTGAACTCCCTTAGAGCTTTGTTGAGTACATCAAAGGCTTCGTTCGCCGCAACGATGTCCTCCTTGTAGCGCCTGCCCTCCATGCTCTTCTTGCCCTTGTCGTAGGACGAAAGCGAAGGCATGTCGGCGTGGTCACCAAGGTGGATAATCTTGATGGGCTTGTCGTGGAAGTGGTCCACGATGTACTGCCCAATCCAGCGGAGATGGTCGGTCGGGACACCAGCCTTAGCCTGGGTGTCCGGGATAACTACATGGGTAGTGGCTACAGGAAGCAAGGCGGGACCTCCTTGGTCCCCCTAATACTAGCACCTTATAGCACACTCGTGCAGGCTTGTGCAATTTCTGCTGGGGTGCAGGTGTACACGTCGTTGAGTTTCATCAACGGCTCAAAGCCAGCGAACCAGAGTGCCGCTGCCGCCAGCCCTGAACAAATCCACGTGTCGCCACGACGCAGGCAGATGGCATCCGGGAGCCACATGTCGAACGCCGCCGACAGAATCGAAAGCCACGAGTACTTGTCGCCCACCTGGGCGCGCGCGAACTTCAGGAGCTTCGAGCGGTCGGCAGAGAGGGGCAGAGGGATGACCTCGTAGCGTCCACCCGGAGCAACTGAGGACAACTTCTTGTCGTTCGTTACTCCGCTGGCTTCGGCTTGGATGACGTACCACTCTCCATCCACCAGCCGGTCAAGAATTGCAATGTGGTTCCACTCTGCGTGCCGGCTGTCTTGGAGCCGTCGCTCGGCCACACGAATAGACCGTCCGAGAATCCCCTTACTGTGGCATAACACCAGGTCCCCGGGTTTGTATTCACTCATTGTCCTTCCTCGTGGTATTCCTCTAGGTCCTCTTCGACCTTGATGATTAGCCCCTTGAGTTCGTCGAACTGTGCCGACTCCATCGCCAGGATTTTTCGGATGACTTTGGCGTCGTTTTTGGTTTGCTCAAACATCGCAATACCCACGACGAGTTCGATGAACACGGCCATGTAGGACGCCGAGAAGTTCCACCACTCAAGGACGAGCGGTGAGCCGATAACCCAGCAGATAGCGGTGACAAGGGTGATGTACCCGACGAACGACCAACGACGGATACGAGCCTGCACCAGCCATGAGAGGTGTTCGCCCAGGCCGATTTCATCGCCGGTAATGGGGTGGTGGTACTTCGGCATTACAACCCTTCATGTGCGCCAAGGTGACGAGCGAGTTCGATGTTCAATTCGTGGACACTCTGTTCAATGCGGTCGATGGCGTCACGCATGGACGAGCCGTGGTTGGGCTTGAGTTCAGCCTGCATCTCACGCAGGTTGTCGGCCACCGACCGGGACAGAGCATTGTGGACTACGCGCCAGACACCAATGACGGCGCCAGCAACAACGACGATGGCTTCGGTGATGTACCAGAAGTTCGCAGAAGTGAGAACATTAGCCATCATGCGGGCGGCATCCGAACTGGCTTGTTGTTGTTGGTGACGTTGCGCAGGAAGGTCTGGGGCTGGCGACCGTCCGAGGGGTAGCCACGCGAGGGAGCAATCTTCGGGGGGTTGACCCAGCAGTAGCCGGGGCCACCCTGCTGACCGTGGCTGACGGTAAGAACATCTTCGCCGTAAATTTCAACAATGATTGCAACGTGTTCGCCAGGAGCGTCACCATAAACAACGTAGTCACCAACCTCAATGTCATCAATGGTGATACCCTTTAAAGTCTTAATCAGCAAAGGAATGTGTTGCTCGTGTGTGAGGAAGGTGCCAGTCCAGCCCTCGTGGTCGAAACCCAACCCGTTCGGGTCATTGCCGTTTGCCCACCAGGCGTAGAGCGTGCAAGAACCAGAGCAGTCGGTGTTGACTGGGAACTTGATAGGCCAGACGCCGATGGCGCTCATGCGGTCGCCGCCTTCGGAATAGTTGAACTTGTCGTGGTTAGCGACGGCCCAGTTGGCCCACGCTACTTCGGCTTGGCGGTGGTCAATGACTGCCATGTTGCTCCTTACGTGCTTGGTTTGCTGTATGAGTAGGGTCCGAGGGTCTTTAGGGTGACAACGCAGTCGCCCTCAAAGCCGTTCTCGTAGTTGTTGCGGCGCTTGTGGGGAATCCAGTCCAGCGATTCGATGATGGCGATGTTCGCACTCAACGGGCCTTCTTGATACGTCACAAGGTTCTGTGCCTGGCGGAGAGACTCCAGCCAGTAGAAGTTGTCGTAGGGGTCCATGTAGACCTCGGCACCGTCTACCACGTCCACGGAGAAGAGCTGCAAGACCACCATGATGTTCGTACCGGACACCACGTTCGGGAACGACTTGAGCGTCCAGCGGTACATGATTGGCGTGGTTGTGTTGCCGGTACCAGCGTGCAAGGTCATGGTTACTTGGAACTGCGATGACTTCGGGTTAGAGATACCGCTGACCGTAGGCATTGGGTATTCCTTGGTCGCGGTACCGATGGTCGTAGGAGAGGTGAACGCCGATATAGGGAGCGTGAGAGCGAAGGACTCTAGCGGTTCACATACCACGTTCGCCTGGATGTAGGACGTGCTGGGCGTGACGCCACCGTACTCAAAGTACACGGGCGCCTTCTGGTCAGGGATGCCGTAGTCGAAGATAGACGTGGTAAGCGTGCCGGAAGCAACGTACTGCGTCGCCTTCATAACACCGTTAACGTTGGTGGCGTAGGGCTGCCAAATACCAGAGTTGCCTACCGCGATGATGGGGATGCTCTCCCAGGGGTCCCAGGCGAGGGAGTTAATCATGCCTGCGCCGGTCTGGTAGTTGTAGGTACCTGTGTAGGGAATCATTAGGTCGGAAGCGTAGACCGGGGCGAGGGGGTCGCCCGCAATGTATGTGGTCAAGTCCAACTTGCCAAGCCCCGTACTGTACGAGTCGTAGTTGTTCCACGCAAACCAGACAAAGCGGCCGTCTCCGATGATTGCCGTGACGGGGTACGACAAGGGCTGGAGTACGTTAGGGATAAGCGGTCCACTCTTGAGGTCGCCCGTCGCCGTCGCCGTCGGGTCGTAGATGCTCAACGTCTGCGCCATGCGGATGCCACGGTTGGTACCGATGAAGATGTAGTTGAGATACGACTGGATGCACGTGGGGTACTCGTCAGGCGACATGGGCAATGCCTGGATGGGGGAGACGAGCTGGAACGGCTGGGCAACTGTGCTGGTGCTTACTGCCTGAACGTTAGTTGATGACGTCGTGCTGGAGCCGAGAAGGGCCGAGCGGTAGATGCACCCATTAGAACGCGGAACGTTGATGTCGCTGTAATAGCCGTTAAGCGAGTACCCGGCGAAGTAAATCTGCGTTTCACCAGAAGTGGCATCGGACCAAATCCAGTTTGGGTTCTCATGCGTGAACAGAAGGTCGGTGGAGACTTGCGTGTCAACGGTCAGGCTGCTTGCTCGTCCACCCGTACCAAGTGGCGTTGACGTTGTTGGCAGGGAGATGGCAAACGTGTAGTTGTCAATAATTGCTGCAACTGTGTAGTTTCCGTCAATGCCGTAACCAGCCGTCGAAGATACGATTGCGTAAAAGCCCGTACCAAGGGCGTTAGTAATGTTGGTCGCCTGTGCGCTTGTAGTCGTGTAGGTAAAGGACGTGGACGACGGCACCGTGTCAACCACACCGGAGTCGGTGATGGTGCCGCCTGAGTGCGAGTGGTAACGAACGGTGAACGCCGAGCCGGGGACCATACCATGAGGTACGCCTGTAGAAGTAGTGACGCTTACGGTAGTACCAGAAACCGAAACGGTGCCTGACGTGTACTGCGCGGTAACACTACTTAGGTTGACCGTCTGACCCTTGACCACGCCGGTCGGGTTCTTGCATTGGACCGCCGCGCCATAGGAAACGCTGCCACCCGCATAGGCGTACATGGTGACAATGGGCTGGTTAAAGGCTTTGCCCGATGGGGCGTTGCCATAAGTTGATGCATTACGTGGCTGAAAGGCGTACAGGCTTGGGCCACTTGCAGCAATGAGCTGGTCGTTCGCCCACTTGACCATGTTGTAGCCACCTGTGTAGGTGCCATCGTAGAACGTGCTATTGGGGTCAATGCCAGCGTACAGTTGGAACGTTGTGGCGCCCGCGATAATGTCAAGGAACCAGATACCCTGCTCCGTTGCAGCGAATACATACCGGCTATTGGCTGCAATGTCGTACAACACGTGGGGGGTAGAACCGCCGTAAGTGGTACCAAATGTGGTACTAGTTGCGCCGGACCAACCACCCGTCCACCCGCTGCTGGTGTTTACATACTTAATGTAGACGGTGCCAGCGTAGCTGTACCCCATAACAATGTATTTGCCACAAGTTATTGCTTGCAGGTTGTATGCGTTCGATGGCGCCGCAACCTGCTGAACGTCAGGGAGTAGGGTCGCTTGGTACGGATAGTTAAATACGTCCACGCCCTTGCTGGAGTAGAAGCGCCCAGGCTGGTCGTCGTCCTTGTGGTCAAGGTACTGCTGACCTGCGCCCTGGTTCCACTCGCGCTGCTCTCGGCGCCACAGACCTTCGGTGTTCACGGTGCCTTCACCCATGATGTTCGTCATCTGGATAGCTTGGCGCTGTCCGGGGATGGACTTGTGGCGGAAGGCTTCTCGACGGTACGGCTCAAACGACGTGTCTACAGGGAACGTGCGAGTCTGCGCTGGGTAGGAGCCGGTGCCGTCAGGATACGGCACACCATTGGTGTCGGTGATAGAGACTGCGTAGCCGCCGAGTTCTGCGAGTCCGGGAGTAGACGTGTAACTAATCGTCACCAGGCACGCACCTTCGTGTACTGACGGCTGAGGCGGTCGGCCTCTTCGGAGATACGCTGAGCCCGTCGCATGATGAGCGCATTAACCGAACCGGCCACGGCACCAGGCGCAACCTCCTGAGCCTTACGTGGGTCGGGCTGAGACTCCATGAAGTTACGGCTAATCTCTCGCGGGAGCGTCAGGTCAATCTCAGCACCGAGGGCAGGCAAGTCCAGCATCGTCGGGGTCATGTTCGGGATGGTGACGGGTGCGGCGGCGTTGATGGTGATGGAGCCGGAACTCGTGGAGACGGCCGCGTTGCTGAACGTGACCTGATTCGTGCCGGTGTTGATGGCGGTGATGACCGTGTTGGCGGGGATGTAGGTGTACGCGCCACTTGTATCGGCTACGGGCATACCCGTGTAGAGGCCGACCGTGCTACTTGCCGTGACGGTGGACGAGCCCACGGTGGTCGCGGCGGTGAAGGACGTTACAACGCTGGTGGTGTATCCGTTGAAAGGCGGTGCCTCGTCGTTGGTGCCGGGGGTGTTAAGCAGCGAGTCAGACGAAGCCACCAACTTGATGAACGGCGCTGAGTAGGTGACGTAGATAGGCAAGCCAGGCCAACCCGGCTCGTACAGGACCAAGCCCTTACCAGACGGGAACGCGGGGTCGGTGCTGTTCTGTTGCCAACGGACTACCTTCCATCGCTTGATGGCGGGGAAGGTTCGGTATGGCGGAGCAATGCGATAACGGACTTCAAGAACGTCAATGAAGTTGTCGGGAAGGGCGCCGAGGTCGTAACCAGCAAAGACAGGATTATAAGTAAGTTCAGCAACACCCACGCGGAACAGACCGTTGCTAGGAGAACTAAGAGAACGTAAATCATCGTTGATTGCCACCCCAATGTCGAAGCGCGAATAGCGAGGGTTGATGTAGGCCAGCGTACCGTTCACGTGCGCCGACGCCTGCGAACCATTGTAGCCGCGAGACACGGTGGCAGTAAGGGTAGTGGCGTTCCACGAGAGGACGTAGAGCAACTCCAGTTCAATAGCGAGCAACACGCCAGGCATGATGCTGGCAGTCTGCGAACCGGAGAGGACTACCGTGGAGTCGCCGGAGCCAATGCCTCCGGTCTGGTTGATGCTGACGGCACGCTCACGAACGCCACCCATTGTGCGGCGGTAGACCTTTTCGATTACGTCGCTAAATGTCTGGCCGCCTGTCGATGTGCCCGACGTACCGCCTACTGTAATGATGGATGGCATTTAGTTTCCTTGCTTTATTTCACTAGCAGCGATTACTTCGAGTGCAACGAGCGCATCTGCCAGCCCTTGCGCTAACGTAACCACTCCCTGCACCGTGCGAGCGAGGATAGGTGCGAGTGCGTCCGTCGAGGCGGCAAGGGTGGCAAGGTCGGTCTGGGCTTGAGCAAGCGACGGGGCCATTTGTGCCACGAGTGCTTGAAGGTTGGCGTTAGCGGCCTCTATCGCCTGCTGATTAGCCAGCGTCACGGGGTCGGGGGTGAAGGTGGCAAATGACCCACCGTTCGAGAGAACCACTTCTTCGAGCGATGAGCCGTCTGGGTTCTCCGTGTAAGTGGATGACGTGACCGTGCAATCTCCGAGGCTTTGTCCGACTGTGTATTGTGCAGGCATAAGTGTCCTTATGTGAGGAAGTAGTGAGGGCGACCGGAAGTACCTGTAGCCACGGAGTAAGAGGTTCCGATGGATGAGGGGCCTGTCGAGCCAGTAGGGCGAGGGGAAAGGACGGGCGTTTGCAGGTAGGCAGGAGTCTGAGGCGTAAAGCCCGTAATGGTTCCCGTAGTCGTTCCCGTGATGCAAGCGCCCACATAGTAAATACCGCTCGTGGGAACGGTGTAGGTGGACGAGGAACCAGACGAGATGGTAGCGATGGGCCAGGTGAACTTAGTGCTGGCGGCAAGTGAGGTAAGCCCCTGCTGTGCTGTTGCCGCTACCGAAGTGCCTGAACTGTTGGTGATGACAGCCCACGTTCCCGTCAAAGAGGAAAAGGCTGTGCCACCGACAAGGAAATTAATGTTGCTAATTACCTGACCGGCATAGAGGTAGATAGCCGATAGGAAAATAGAGCCGCTCGTAACGCCAACACCGGCCTGAATCAAGTCACGAGGGAACGTCTCGGCAATCGTTCCGGTGAACTGCGCCCATTGGAGAACGGGGTACTGGTACATAAGACCAGCCGCGGTTGGGTTAACCGCCAATAGTTGCCCAGCCGTTCCGAGAGACGTGACACCCGTACCACCAGCCGCCACGGGCAACGTACCAGCGGTAAGGGCCGAGGCAGACGTTGAGTAAAGGGCGTTATTGGCGGCGGTGAAAGTCGTAAGGTTTGTGCCTCCGTTGCCTACAGGCAGAGTGCCGGTCACGCCGGTTGTCAGGGGTAGACCCGTCACGTTGGTCAGCACGCCCGAGGCAGGAGTGCCGAGGGCTGGGGTAGTCAGGGTCGGGCTGGTGAGGGTCTTGTTGGTTAGGGTGTCGGTGGTGTTACGTCCGACCAACGTGTCCGTTGCCGCAGGGACAGAAAGCGTGTAGTTAGCCGAACCCGCAACGGCAGAAAGCGTTGTGTAGTTTGGGGTAACACTGTTCTGCATCAAAATAGTCGAAGGGGACGGGCCGGTGTTTAATTGAACAACCGGCGCTATAAGCGTGGGCGACGTCGAAAGAACGTTGTTGCCCGAACCCGTCGAGGTAGTGACGCCCGTACCACCGTTAGCCACCGCCAGGGTTCCGCCCAACGTGACAGCGCCGCTCGTAGCCGAGGCTGGGGTCAGCCCAGTCGTTCCACCAGCAAAGGTGGTCACGCCCGTCGTAGAGGTGAGCAGGGTGGCTGAGGTGGGGATAGTCGTAGAGTTGATGGTGGAGCCGGTGATGTTGGAGGCCAGCCCGAACGTGACCTGCCCGTTCGTGTACGTCACTACCACGTTGCCGGTAGCGTCCTTGTTCAGCGAAGGAACCGCCGAGGCCCAGCTGCCCGAAGCGCCGGTCGTTTCTACGATGCCGAGCCAGTAGGCAGACGGCGCAATCCACACGGGAGCGTTAGCCGCTGCGCCGTCGATGCTTTGACCCGTCGAGGGGTAGAGCAGGAGCCAATGGGTTGAGTCTGAGTTGTCTACCCAGACCGCCTGACCCTTGTTCGAGATGAAGGGCAGATCGACACCCGTGCCTGCGCCACCGTTGGAAGTAGCCGTAGCGCCGGAGACGATGTTGTAGTTGTAGGAAAGTGCGCCTGCGCTGGTTTGCGTAGAGCCAGCCGCCGTGACTGAGCCGGTCGTGCCGACCGTACCGCCGCCGACTGACTGCCACGAGCCAGGCGTACCGCCGCCCGTGCAGACCCACATTTTGCCGTACTGGTCAACGATGAAGTCGCCCGTGACGAACGTGCCGGAGGTCGGTGCGCCGTTGGTGGTTGCGCCGACGAATCGACCGCCAGCCGTTGCACCCGTGAGGCCCGTGGCGTTAAAGTCGCTACCAGCCACTTCTCCCGTGACCGAAAGGCTTGTCCCCGATGCCGCGCCAAGACTGGTAACAGGACCCAGCGAAAGAACGGGGCCTACTGCACCACCACCCGAAAGACCAGGGAGATTGTAACTAAGACTTATCGGTCCTGTTGTCTTTATGGGAGCATCAAAAGTCGTCCACGCTCCATTAGTCCCCGTACCTGTACAAACAAATTTTGCCGTTGCGCCGGTAACAAGAACGTAGGGGACAGAGGTCCCTTTAGAGTCAATCTGCTGGTTAGAGGAAGGGGCAGGGTAAACATTTACGTTGTAACTTTGTGAGTTATACACCTCTACCCATTGACCAAGGGTTGTGGTGTACGGTAGCGCAACGCTATACGAACTTGGGCCAGCGCTTGAAATGTAATTGTAATTGTACGAAAGCGTCGGGTACGGAGCAAAAGAACCGGCACCTACTCCGCCCGTTGATAGGTTGAGGTTGCCCGTCATCGTGCCACCAGCCAGGGGCAACTTGTTGATGTCGTTAACCGTGGTGGCGGTTACTGAAGTGACCCGACCCTTAGTGTCCGTGGTGACAACCGGGATAGAAAGCGAAGAGCCGTAAGTACCAGCCGTGCCGACCGCGGTAAGTTGCGGGGATGTGGCGGAAGTACCAGCACCAGCGAGGTCGCCCGCGAGTTGGATGACGCCGGGGGTGGTCGTGGTGGCGTTGGTCGCCCCACCGCTTAGAGATTCGTCCAGCGTCCAATAGGTCTGAGCGCCGGTAGCGCCGATGGGGTAGGTGACGGCAATGTAATAGGAGTCAATGGCAACGCCCGATAACTCCCATTGTCCGGGGCCGCCGAAGTTCGTGCCGGTGGTGACGGGGCCAAAGACGTTCGTGCCAATCGTGCCGGTGGTAGGTGCAGTCGTGCCAGCGGCAGGCTCAGAGGTGAACAGCGACGTGCTGTAGGCCATGACCTGTGCGCCGTTAAGCGCACCAGAAGGTCCAAAGACTACGCCTGACAGAACGCCTGTTGACATTAGAGTACCGATTCACCTTTGTTGATTGCCGCTTGAGTTTCGTCTAGGCGCTTACCGAGTTTGACGTCGCCACGCAGGGAGGTGTTGGTTTCCACTTCCCACTTGGAGTCGGCGCGTGCCTCAAGTCGAGCTGCGCCCTTCACCGACTTGGGCTGTAATCCGTTCTTGCGTAGACGCCGGTAAGCGGCCACGTCTTTGTGCATGATGCGAGTCTCACGTTCAACCGTGCTTGCCTCGGACCGAGTAGGCATAGCCGAAGGAGCGAAGGCAACCGAAGCCACCTTGCAACCAAAGCACCCTTCGGGGCATACGCCTGTGTTGTGTCGTAGTGTCGTCATTGAATACATCCTCCGTAGCCAGCATTAACCAGGGCGGTGTATTCCTCAATGTTCGGTCCGTTCGGAATCGGAATCGTCTTGGAAATAACCGTTGGTCCTAAGTACACCTTAATGATGTAAGGGTTCTGAGATACGCTGGTGCTGGTCGGTCGAGGTGGCGTCTGCGTGTAGTCAATGAAGTACGACGTTGAGTACGGCGCAGCGGGGTTGTAGGGGTTGTACGGATACGGTACGTTCGTGTTCGTGACGCCGACGATGTTGCCGCTCAAGTCAAAGCCATTGGGCGTGTCCTGAACAAACGTGCCGTCGCTAAGAGCAAACACGGCGATGTACCGCTTGCGGTTGGGGAAGTACCTAAACAGACGATTCCCCAGCCCACCTGCGAAGGGCAGGATGGGTGGGTTATCGTATGCTACGGGCGGAGTGAAAGTTGCCACTCCGTACTACTTTCGACCTTGCGCTCCAAGACGGATTGCAGCTTCGGTGTCCGTGGTGCCACGACCACCCGTGGTCTGCACTTCGCCGCGAGGGACGGTGGCAGTACCGACTGGCTTGTTCACGCGGTCAATACCCATCTGGCTCTGCTCAAGCAGAGTGGTCGGGCGGAAGTCCATCACGAAGCCTGGACGGTCCTGGGCGTCAACGCTGTAGACGTCATCGTAACGGCTAGGCATTAGATGTCCTCTCGTACACGGAACGGGATAACGTCCGGCTGGATAGTGGCGGGGGCGTAGTCAATGGTGGTGATGCCGGTAATCAGCGGAGCCTGAAAGCCGTCGCGTCCCGTGTTCGCTTCCACACCACGTACAGCCTCACCCTTGCCGGTCGTGGAAGTCACGTTGGGCGGGATGATGCCGGTGTCAATCGTGTTAGCGGCACGACTACGGAGGTCAAACTCCGAGATGGGCTTAAATGCAGCGCGTGATTCCATTACGTCCACCTTGCGTCGGTCATAGAGCAGTTCCCGCAGTAGCACGGGTCTGAGGTTTCTCCCTTGACGGCCTTAGCGTCATTCGCCTTAGCGGCGGCAACGCGGTCAAACGAACGTCCGGGGATTGGGTCGGCAGCGTCTACGCCGCGAGTGAGGCCGAGGCCAGTAGGTACAGTCATAGTTCCTCCGAGGTGTATTGGTCCTGGATGGGGACGAGTACGCCGTGCTTGTCCGTGAGTCGGCCACACTTAAGGCAGTGGATTTCGTCAATCCCTGCCTGTACGTCACGTGAGTGACATGCAGCACAACTACGCGGCCACGGCATACTCGCCCCTTACCAGTCTGACTAAGCCAGGTTGGCGTCAGTCGAGCCGGACTCACCAAGGTTGACCAGCGGGTCAAACGACGCGCTCTGGATGTCAGCACCCAAGGTCGAGACAGACTCAAGGCGCATGATGGAAGCCTGACGGAAGATGCCGTAAGCACCCAGCCAGTACCAACCCAGCGGAACGTAGCGGCGCAGGCGGTCGGTGATGGGACCGGGAACGACGTGCGGGTAAGCACCGTTGCCGTCAATCATCGAGTAAGCCTTGGCGAGAGCCTGACGTCCGAGAATCATCGTGCCGTAGACGTTGGCGCCAACAGCCGTGACCGTGACCGTACCGGAAGCGGTGACACCCGAACCAGTCGAGCTGAACGTGAAGGTGTTGCCAGCGACGGCGGTGATGGTGTTCGTACCGTTCAAGGTAGCCGTACCAGCGGTCAGCGTCGAGCCAATCGTGGGAGCCTGACCCGTGAAGGTACCGACCAACGAACCAGCGGTCACGTTGTAGACACCAGCCGACAGACCAGTAGCCGAACCAGCGCCTTCGTAGATGGGCGCACGAGGCGTCTCAATCCAACGGACGCCTTCGAAGGCACCCAACTCACCAGTCCAGATTTCACCCGGCTGAGCGTACACGTGAGGCGCACGCCATCCCTGAATGTTCGAACCCGAAACGGTTTCGCTCTGGATGTCAGCCACAATGTCCGGGTGGACGTAACCGACGTACATACCGCCGAACGTGGGAACGTTCTGAGCGCGGAGACGCGCACGAGCGGCACGGATGTCCAGCGACGAGATGGTGTTGGTGGCCTGCACCAAGTTGGCACGCGAGGTGACGGAGCCAAGCGAGGTGGCACCCGAACCCGAAGCGTACATAACGTTGGTACCGCTGTCGAGAGCCGCACGAGCAATCGTGTCAATGGACACACCAGCGTTGTAACCAACGACGTTGGCGACAACAGGGTCAATGTCCACGAACGCGGTACCGCGCAACTTGGCAGTCGTGAGTACGGCGTTACCGTATTCAGCCAAGGTCAGCGTGACCTGCGAGTCGGACAGCGCAACGGTGGCGACGTCGCTCTGCTCCGAGAGAGCAGTCGAGGCAATCGCCAAGTCGTTAACGATGGTGAACGCAACAGAGGCACCAGGCATCGACTGAGCAGTCGGCTGGACATCGGCGGCGGCGTCAAAGTACAGCTCAGGACGGAGGGCGAAGTACGCCAGCCGGTCGTAAGCAGCCTTTGAGAAGTCAAGGGTAGACTGACCAGTATAAGCGTCAGTACCCGCTACGTTGCCAAATTCATTGGCCATGATTGGGGTTTCCTTTCAGGAAGTGAAAGGCTTAGTACATCCCCACAGTAGAGACGCCGACCTTACGGCCTACATCTCCGGACGCGATACGCATGACTTCCTCGACGCTAGAGGCTCCGGCTAGTGCAGCAAAATACTCCTGCTGGGGGTCGGGTGTTGCACCAACTGACCCAATAGTTGCACCTTGCGCCCGACGCTGAGCTTCAAGTTCGTGGTCAAACGACTGGTCTACCTGCTGGGCTGGTGCGTCCAAGATTCCGTACTCGCGGGCCTTCTGGCGGATTGCCTCAAGGTCTGCTTCGCCACGATAGGCGTCCCGGAAAAGATTTCCGAGAGGTGAATCTGGAATACCTGCCTTGGCTAGTAAGACTTCACGCTTTTGATTTTCAAGTTCCTGACGGAGAGCGTCTAGTTCCTTGCGAGCCTTCTCAGCTTCACGCAACTGCTTCCGAATGTTCGGGTCAAGCGGCTGGTTCTGCTGTTCCTGCTCGTCAAAATCGTCGTCGTATGCCATGCAATCGCTCCTTGCGGGTACGCACTTTGCCAGAGGTTAACAAAGCGGATAATCAGTTGATGCACGCTGGTACGCACCGGGGGTGTGCAATCCCCAATGGGTTTGGAAGCCAGCGCGCCTGCGGCCAAACAGGGCCAACTACCTACTTAGATGATACATCGCAAGCCGTGTTTTGTTACGCTAAGTACGCGCAGTTCCCAAGCCGGTGACGCCCTTAGCGGTTTCCACGTAGCCACCGCCCTTTTCAAACGGAGCGACCTTTGCCTCTTCGGCACGAGCCACCTCGGTCTGAGCGGCGACTTGGTTGATGCCACCGTAGCCTGCCAACTGCGAAGCGATAAGAGTCTTGGTATTGACTGTGGGGTTTGCCTGCCCTGGCAAGGAACGAGTAAGGGCGACGTCACGGCTGGCGTTGAGCAGACTGTTCTCAATCTGCGACACACCATAGCCGAGAGCTTGATTGCCTTGAGTTGAAGCCAACCTAGCCATTTCCGCAAGTTGGCCAGAGCCGCTACGGCCAACGCCAGAAAGACCAACACGACTTGCATAGTCTTGAATTTCAGCGGATGCCACTTGACGTTGCATCTGGGGCAAGCCTTCCTTGGTCTTTGAGCCGGGAAGCATGCCCGTGACAACGTAGTGCATCAGGTCCTTCTCGTTGATGCCAAATTCTTTTTCAAGAAGTTGCTTCGTACCGGCGTCGGCATTTCGTACGGTGGCGTAAATGTCTTGGACCCGCTGCTGGTATTCGGCCCGCGAAACATTGCCGTTTAACAACTTGCCAATCTCTTGCTTTGTTGGCATTGGCGCACCGTACTGTGTGGCAGAGTCTTGGATGCCCTGAACGTAGGTCTGGTACTGGTCCTCGGTGAAGTGAACGTTGGTCTTTGAGTTGTTGTAGGCGGTGAGTCCAGGGAACGCTTGGTTGTACGCCTTGACCATTGCTTCGTCTGCGGCTTTGCCAAGGTTGCTTGGTGCCTCGCCACGGATAGCGGAGAGGATGCCTTCGTACTTAATCATGTGGTCGCCGGACTTAGTAACCATGTCCCACACGTACTTAGACAAATCACCCAAACCCCAGCGGTCGAGGTAGTTCATTACGGTGGTATAGGCGCTTGCTTCTTGTCCTGCCGTCGCCGTTGAAACGGAAAGGTTGTAACTCTTCTGGTTAAGAAGGTATGAATCGTAAGAAGTTTTTGCGTTTAGTGCAGCGGCGCTGGCGGTGCTGAGGTCGGTGTTGATGTAGTTAAGTACGGCGGCGCTATTGATAAGGGCATCGCTGGGAGCGGTGTACTGTGAAAGACTGTAGTTAGCGCCCTGAAGATTCAGCGTTGCGGCGGTGAATACTTTGGTTGCATCTTTTTGCGTGTCGGTAAAACCATTACCAAAAGCCCAGCTGATAAGTTGGGCTTCCTGAATAGGGGTAATCTTGCCTTCCGACTTGGCTTGCCGAATGGCGCTGTAGAGTTCCTTACCCGTGCTTGGGGCGTAGGGCGCGCCCTTCTGCCCTCCGGGGTTGAATGAAAGCGCCAAGTTTTTTGGCAAGCCAAACTGCTTAACCAAATTCTCCGGGACGGGCATACTGCTTACGGGGCTTGTTGCCGAAGTAGTACCTGTTGTCGTACCCCCCGCAGGCGTGTTGACGCCTACAAGCCACTTGCCGGTCTGTGCGTCTTTGTACGCAAAGTATCCGGCCTTTTGTTCTTGCTCTGGGATGGTTGGTTCAGAATTAAATGTCTGGCTAGGGTCTTTGGGGTTAAAGACTGGTCCGGTGTTTTTTGCCATTATTGCGCTCCCCGTGGTGCCGTGAATCCGTCGTGTAATGCTGCGATAATTTTCTGTGCCTTGTCCATTGCTTCAGGAGTTTTGTCGTAGCCGAACGACGGCTCAGACATAATGTGTTGCTTCCATTCCTCCAAAGACATGGGGGCGGGCCGTCCGGTCGTAGGGTCGGTGCCACCAGTCAGCGCAGCAATGGCATTGGGGTCGGTCTGAAAGTTTGGTTCGTACTGTTCACCAAGCTTCTGCTTGGCAACTTGGCGGTAGGGGTCAAGCAAGTATCCCGTGGGGATGCCTGCATCAATCTGCTTGGCAAGCGTGGGGTATAAACCCTTTGCCGTCATCTTGATGTATTCTTCAAATGCCTTGGACTTTTCTGGGGTGACGCTACCCCCGGCGATACCCTTGAGTGTTTCTTCGCTCATGGGTACGTGGTACAACTCAGCCATCTGGCGAAGGTCGCTAACCGTCATTGTTTTCTGCGGTGGAGTTTCTTCTGGCATGATTCCTACTTTGTCGGGGCTTTGGCTAGTACTGATGTCAAGAAATACGAAATACCCTGGTTCTCAGGCTTGGTGGCGTAGGCGTCCATTTTTTTCGCAAGTTCTTGCTCAATGCCCCACTTGCCGGAGCTGGAAGTGGTTGCCTTAATCTGCTCAATAAGAACTTGGTAGTCGTTGTATGCCTGCTGCAACTGGTTCACTTCGGTTGTGGTCCACAGATTAGCGTCCGTGACTTTCTTGATTGCTTCGGGGTCGTTCAAAAAAGCACCAAGTTGTTCAACGGCCTTAACTTCTTTCGGCTTTGACAAGGTGCCAAATGGCGAACCCATCTGCAACCACGTTGGGTTATTGTTGTTGCCCCAGTTAAGGGCGGCGGCCTTCAACTGCTGCTCGCCGTAGTAACTAATGGTGTTGCGCGGGTCATTGTCCCCGTAGTACTTGCCGTATTGGTTGTAGAACTGAGGCATGAGCTGACCGTAGTAGAAGTCATCGCCTGCGCTGGCCAAGAACGTGTTGATGTATTCTTCGGGCGTGTCACGGCTACGCAGGCCCATGCTGACAAGGTTTTGGTACATACCGGGAAGGTACGTGCCGTTGCGCGGGATGCCGTAAGCAAACAAATTGGGGTAGCCGGTGTTCGGGTCCATCAGTTCGGGAACGCTCTGATACCACTTGCCCGCTACGTTTGTTTCGGGAAACGGACCAAACGGGTTCTGCGACGAAGAGATGGTGTCCACCCATTCCTGCGGGTACGCCTGGGCAAATAGGTACTGCGCTTCGCCAAACGGAATCTGCGAACCATCGGGCATCTTTAAGTTGGCGAAGTCGTTGAACTTGTCTTTAGAGAAGTTGGCTTGAACAACTGGCGAGATGGGCGAGAAGAACGCAGGGAGCAAACGACCAAACGAAAGCGCCAGCGCAGCAACATAACTGCGCTCAATGAACTGTTGTAGGTTCGTGCCTTCGTTGAAATAGATGCTCGCCTGTTCTTGAGCAAAATGCAAAGCGTTCACATTGTCGGTGCCGGTAGGCGTCTTGATGTTGTGCATCGCCATGTACTCGTCGATGTACGTAGACAATACGTTTTGCAACGCTTCGTGCAAAGCGGTTACTTGCGATTGGCCGACGCCGCCCCAGTCAAGTTGCTGACCAAAGAACTTGTACGCGACTGCATCCGCCGTATACAAAGCCGTGTCTCGCCAGAAACTTGATGGGAACAGGTCGGAGAAGATTCCGGTCTTTGCGCCAATTGGGCCAAGAAGGAATTGCAATACTTGAGCGTGCGTTTGTGCGTCAATGACGTGGCTGTCGGCTAGGGCTTGTGCGCTCATCTTGGTAATGACGCTGACATAAGGGCTGGCGTCAGGACGCAAAATGTTTTCAATCATGTTGACGCCCGTGTCTGCGCCAAGCGGGTCTACCGTCTGGACCGCCGATGGGTCGCCCAGCATAGTGAAGCCAAGGTTGGTGTAGAAGTTGCCGAGCAAGTCGTTACCGCTGGCCAGCGCATTGACGGCAAACTGCGCCGCCTCGGAGCCACCGGGCATGCCGAGGTACGAACTGTTCTTTTCCTTTGACAAGTGGAAGTATTGCGTCACGCGCATACAGATACGCAGGTAACGAACAAACGCGGCTGGGTCATCGTCCAGCATACGGAAGGCACGACGGTACGACTGGTTCTTAGCAAACCAGAACGGCGAGAAGATTCGCGTAGCCTGTTCAAACGCAAAGCGGTCTGATGGGTTGTGAACATACTGAACCATGCGGCGGAAAGCGCGATTGACCGCAATAAGTTGAGCCTGGTCTTGCGTGATTGCAGGACGAGCAACCAACTTGCCCTCTTCCTCAAACAAACGGTTCATCGTCTGAGGACGGAGTTCTTCCATCGCAACGTGAAACTCCCACAAGAACACAGGCTCACGGCTCATCCAACTTACAATGTTGCCAAAGAGTCGGTCAAGAACAACTTGGTTTGTAAGGCGGGGCAGGGAAGCGACTGCCTTGAGCCACTTACGGACGCCCTCGGTTTCCCACGACGAACGTGCATCGGAAGCAGCAATAAGGTGCATTGGGTAAAGACCCTTTACCTTAATGTAGTCGCCGGCCAGCTCCGACTCCGACTTAATGTTGCCGGTTAGAACCTGGTCAATAAGGTCTTGGTGGAAAATAGATTCGGTGCCAAGACCTTCAATAGACCTTTCACCAGAAAGGGAGTTCCACACGGCATAGACGTTGGCGCGAGCGAAGTCCTCAACGGGGTCGCCCGAACTGTCGGATGAAAGCAACTTGCCCCATGCACCAAAGCCCTTGAGTTCTGACTCAGGGATTCGCATAAGACGAACCATCTGCTTTTCAACCAACTGGTCAAATGCTTGCTTCTTTGAAAGACCGCTGTATTTGTACCCGTTAACACCCATCATTTCGTTTATGTCCTCAACGATGGGGAAATACAAGCGTTGCTCACGACGGAGAAGTTGCAGCTGGTTAAACAAAGCAGATGCGATGTGAGCCTTGTCTGCCTTGGTGTAACCATCGCCTACAAAACGAGTGTTACTTACAACGCTGTCGCCCTCTTCATTGGTACCATAAGCAAGTTGCGCCATCGCTGCCGCCTCGCGCCCGGTGCCGTAGATTTGGTTGATGCCGTGCGAGATGTCGGCGGTGTGACCGCCACACATTTTGAGCGCCATGGCAAAGTCAGACAACATCCGTTCGAAGCGTTCTGGGGAAAGAGCTTCAAGAAGTCCACGCTCGGCTCCAGTCAATGAACCCATGTAAAGAGCGCCAGCAAATTTGACGGGTGCCATTAACTTATCTGCCGTACTCATAGCGGTGCTAGTAAGAAGTTTGACCTCTTTAACATCTACGGGCTTACCATCTTCGCCTATGTTTTTTGTTTCGGTAAGCGGCATGTAGTCAAGTTCGTGCTTGACAATCGAAGCGGCGAGACGTGATTCAAAGTAGTTAATTGGTCCAATGCGCGAGATGTTAAGCAACGCTTCGGAAGCAGAGATGCGAATAAGGTACGCTCCGGTCGAGAGCATCTCCGGGATGAACAAGTAACTAAGACCCTTGTTGAGAGCGTCGGCAACTTTGTTGTTAACGCGCAGGTAGTTGATTTGCTTGGAGCGAAACTTCGCCATCTTTGAAACCAACTCTTGACGCGCCTTCTTTTCGGCTTCTTGAGAGTCAGCAAGTTTTACGAGTTTGGCTAGGTCATCAAAGTGCTTGAGTGGAACAGCGGTGGTGCTGATGGCTTTGTAGACGCGAGCCTCCATGTCCATCAAAGCCTGAAGGGTTCCCTTGGCGCGTGAAATCTCTGCGCTAGGAATGTGGACCATCATCGAAAGTTGGTTGCGAAGTCGGCCAGCGTCAGGTGAACCAAGGCGAGTTGCATCGTCAGCAGCCTTTTTCAATGCGTTGTAGGCATCAGCCTGTTCAACCAAACCCTTATAGTTTCGAGCGGCCTTGAGTGCTTCACCAGAAATACCCTTTGCATAACGAACAAACTTTTGCGATTCACTCAAGTCGGCGGCGTTCATCGCTCGGTCGGCAAGACCAACGACACGAGTAAAGCCATCTCGGTAGCCCTGTGCCATGCCAACAAGACCCTGCTTAAAGTACGACTTGGTTCGTCGGTCAACTAGGTCTTGCATAACAACGCGTGCATCTTTGACCGTAGCGTTGGTTATTGATGCAACGCGAGCCATCGCTTCGTCCTCAAGGATGCGGGCCTCGGACGCTTTGTTGATGATGGTGTTGTCGGCAACAAGCGCCGCTTTAGCGTACTTAGAAACCATGCCCGCAATCTGGCGAGGGTCAATGAATCGGCCCTGGCGCATCTGGCTAAAGGCGCTACCGTACAAACCAATGTCGTTAGGGCCATCGGGGGAAACCCACGTTGAGTACTTCATTCCCTCGGCGCCAGGCACGTAAAGGCGCTTGTCCTTAAATGCACCACCGCCACGGAAACCGTACAAGTTCTCAAAGTCTTGTTTAATCATTGGCTCAAAGTATTCTTTAAGTATTGCGTAGTTGTCGCCCGCAACTACGCCAAGTTGACCGCTAACAAGAACGGTGCTGAGATTAACCAGGGCGTTGCCAAACTCAATGTTGGTTTTCGCTGAACGCAAGACATCGCCCAAAGCCTCTACAGCGCGAGCGTTGAACTGTCCGGTCTGAAGGAACATGCGCTGAAGCACGGGGATGGCGTCTTTGTCGCCAAGCTTGAAAGCGTAATTTGCCAACGCAGGGATTTCACCCTTTGCCTGAGCATCGTCAATCTTCCAGATGGCTTCGGTGGAAAGAGCGTTGAGCCGCTTACGCAGACTGCTCCGAGCAAGGACGCGGATGTTGCTTTGCCCCGTTCGGGTTTCCCAATTCATGTCAATTTCGGGAAGGCCAGCCTTAGCCAACTCTTCGTTCATCATGTCAACAGAACGGAGAAGGTCAGCACTCGGAACGGTGCGACCGAACACGTTAAGGCCCGCGTCAAAAATCCTACTGATGGCGCTACCAATGGCACGGGTGCCAATGCGGAACACACGGCTGGTCGGCAAAACGTACCCGGTAAGACCGGCGCCATCGGCAATGTCGGCGTGGATGTCTACTACTTCATCCCACGTCTTTGCGTCTGCAAGCGCCTTAAACGTCTTGCTATCGTACATGCCCTTAAACATCTTGCGAATGTCGCCCTCGCCGTGGTCAACCATGTACTGAATCGCTCGACGGCTACGCTCCGTTGAACCGGCAAGTCGAACAACGTCTGCGCCAGTCTCAACTCCAAGTCCACTCCACCAGCGTCCTAAGACGCCACCAATACCTTGAGCCGAGTTGGCGGCGTCAAGCAAGTGGAACGGCGTGGAAAGAGGGTCACTTGAATTAAATGATGCTAAGTCGGTTGCACCGGACACAACGTTGAAACCAAAACTGACCCTGTCAAAGCCAAGTGATTCGGCAAAGGACTGACCAGGCGACAAATGCATCGGCATGCCACGAGCGTCCAACACAACACCATTGGTGGTCTTTTGCCAAAGAGCGGCCATCTGCGGGTCTTGCTTTGCCTGTTGCATCATTGACGCGTAAGCCCAAACCAATCGAGGGTCGCTTGTAGCGGTGAGGTATGTCTTTGCTAACTTTGCAAACGGACCAATGCCCCACTTAACTACCGGCTGGAAAAAGTTTTTTGTGGCGTCAAAGGCTCCGGAGAAATTACCCGAAGAATCTCGCATCTTGATTTTAGAAACCTTTGCGCCAATTTTATTTAGCAAACTAGAGTCGTTAGTAGCATCCTCTAGGTCCGAAGCGGCGACGTCGCCCGGTATGGCAGAAGGGTCGTACTTACGTGCCAAGCGAACGGCAGCAGCCATGTAACGAGAAACCGTGGTTGCGTCTGCCGTGCCTGATTGCACTTTTGCTGCAAGATTCGCTACCGTTGCGGCATCGTCACCAAGCCCAGCTCCAGCAAGAACTTCGCCACCTGCGGCAGCGGTGATGATGGACGGCAACGTGTAAGCAAGCGCATACCCCAAACCACGCTGGTGAACCATAGACTCAAAGTAAGCGTAAGAGTGCTTACCTAGAGTCCAGTCNTTAGGTACATTGATTGCGTTAAAAAACGTTTGCTGGGCATCGGCAAGGTTGGCGGAAAAGTCACCAACGCCATGACTACCAATAAAACCAAACGTACCTAATTCGGCGCCAGTCGTTAAAGTGCGGTTAAGAAAATTAAGGCTTCCCTTGGCAGTATCTTCCCAGCCGCGTAGCGAAGCCTGACCCAAAGAAGTGCGCTGGTTGGCATTAAGGTCAGCGGTGTAGACCGGAGTGTCAACCTGAGCAATGTCATTAGCCCAACCCCAGAGCGTGTGACCAACATTAGAAATGTCACCCCAAAGACTATTGGCGTGGGGGTCGGAAGTGGCGTGGTCTTGAACGGCGCCCTTTACTCCGTTAAGCGTGTCGTTGTACGCGCTTAACTGACCAAGCGTTTGTGCATCTACACCGGGAGTAGTGGCGATTGCGTGAACCGCCGCTGGGTCATATGCCAGGTTTGGGTTGGCGTTAATTGCGTCGTGGACACCCTGTTCGTATGGGCTTACGCCCGTTCCACCGCTCATTAAACTCCCATCATGCTTGCCATAGCGGCCAAGCCCTGCAACGTTTCAGAGCCGCTCAAACGAGCAGCGTTAGACAAATGCATTGAAGCATTTAGATTTTCTGGACCAACGCTGTCTGGTCCGGGTCCAAAAGGAAGCCCTGCCGTAACGGGTTCTTCGGGGCGGTTGGTTGGCTCAAGGTGGGGAAGTTCGCCAGGTCGAGGCAATGGCGCACCGCCAGTCGATGCTGGTGCTGGCTGTGCTGGTGCTGCGGCTACCGGCGAGGCCGCCATAGGTACGGCCCGCTGTGCGTCTGCCTGTTGCTTCGCCATACCGTACTCCTGATTGGGAACTGTTGAGATGGGCTGGTTCAAGTCCGTACGTTGTCCGTACGCCGTACCTGGTGTGCCTTGGCGTGCGCCGCCCCTACCCTTACGTGGCATTTACTACACTCCTGCTGGTGCTGGTGCTGGTGCCTGTGCGACGGCTGGAGCCATACCGCCCTGTGGTGGCATGGCTCCGCCCGAAGGTGCGCCGCCCGTGTGCAACTGCTCAAGAAGGTCTTGGAGGCTGGGCTTGCCCTGTGGGGCTGGTGCGCCCTGAATTGGATTGTCGGGGCTGGCACCAAGACCGGGCTGTTGCTCGGCGGTCGGCGGTTGCTGTTGGGCTTGCGCCTGCGCCTGTGCCTGCTGCTTCTCTTGCTCTTCCTTGTGAATCTGAGAAACGGCATCTTCCAGCGTGGTGTGGCGCTGGGCTTTTGCCATGGCGATGCGGGCGATGATGCTGGGGTCGAGCTGACCCTGTGCCGCCTGCTGTTCAAGGCCGGTTAGAAGTGCCTTGCGTAGTCCTTCAATTTCGACCAAATCCGCTTCACGCGCAGGGTCCTTAATCGCTGGGTCCATGGTACGGGCGGTTTCGTTGGACATGATACCCATGCCAACACGCTGTCCAATAGACACAACCATAGAATTGACATCGCTACCCGGCATAGGGTAGACCACGCGCGACATGTCAGTTTCGAAAGTTTCATTAGGGGTGTAGTCCGGTCGTTCGATTTTGCCGTCAGTACCGAAGAAGAACATACTGGGCTTGTTGCCGTAGTACGCCTTCATCATCTTGACAGCGCGGTTGTTTTCCAGTTCCATCGAGTTTGCCAGAATCTCCTGGTACTCCTGAAGTGGCATGTCAATGGCTGACCCCAAGACAGTAGCACCTCGACGAGCGGTGCGGATGTTAGAACCGGACTCACCGTTAAGTTCTTGGGGAATGTTGCCTGTCATACGCTGGGCGCGCTCAAGGTTGCTGATGGCAATCTGTGCGTCCTGCGTCTGCTGCGGGTGAATTAGTTGGATTTGTCCCTTATCCAGAATTCCTCGGATACCCATTTTGCCATCGGCCTCTTGGATAATTCGGGGACTCGTGGGTGCGTTTGCGGGGGAAACCACCCACTCATCGGGGAACACATTGCGGAATACCGCGATGGTGTTAAGTGCGTCAAGTTTCGCCTCTCGTTGGTACATGCCGAGCATCTGGTCAAACTGACCCTGCAAACGGTCAAGGGTGATGCGACCGGCAATGACAACAGGGCAGACCTCTGCGCGGTTAGGGATACGTTCTAAAACGATGTTGGATGCCGAACCCTTGCCGACTTCCTGACCGTAAGGGTTCTGAGCTGGGCGCTCGGCGCCGACTGCTACAAGGACGGTTTCGCCTGCGTCCATGTACTCAAGAATCTGGAAAAGGTCCGACTTGCCCTTGTCGCCACGGTACAGCACGTTCATCTGGGCGGGGTAGTTTTCCTGCAACCAACCAAGCGGGCGACGGTCGGCAAAGATACAGTCGGTCGGCTCCATGTTGTCGGGGTCAATCATGGGCGACGGGTAGGTAGCCAACGGGTTGCGTACACGCCAGAACGGAATCTGTCGGCGGTCGTTGGGGTCGAGGGCCACAGGCGAAATGGAGATAGCCGACATACCGTATGCCGTAAGGTGACGCGCGCGACGGCGAACCTTGGTTCCCATCTTGTTCATGTCCCACCAACCGAGGTTGGCCATGCGACGGTCACGGGCTTTGTTCTCCGATGACTGGATACCGTTGCGAAGAGCGGGGTACTGAATGTCGGGCAAGACCGACGCCACACGCATTGAGAACTGGTCAATACCCTGAGCGATAAGGTTCGGGATGGCTGGCTTCTCAGCCTCGTCCAATTCCGGCAGGGGAACGATTACGTCACCGTTGTAGTGGTCACGCACTTCGGCCATTCGCTTGAAGATACCAGAGCGGCTCATTCGCCGTTCTTGGTACATGGAAACGATTTGTCCTGCCGCCTTCTCGTTGTCAGGTGACAATGCCATGTATTACCTCAAGTTCGCTAATTGCGTGTTTCGCACCCATTGGGGTCGCCACGCTTGTACCTGTCGAGTCTTAGGCTGATAAAGGTTAGGGATGTTCCACTCGAAGAACCATTCCGCCATTACGCAGTCATCAGTACGTCCGTGAGGGTATTTTGTTACTTCGTCAATGAGATGCATTGAACGAGTTTTACCTTCGCCCTTACCCATCAATCGTACACGACCAAAGCGCCAATGTTGCGAAATCGTCGTAACACCGTAGTTTGCGTCACTTTTATTCTGCGTGGTGTTGTGGGGAATTACTTCCACGCCGTTGAGCTGGCGCCACCGTTTGAAGTGGTCATACTGCAACATAAACCGCTGGGCGGCGTTCTGCTCAATAATCCACCATTGAATCGGGAAACCGAGCGACGTTGATAAACGCTGCCACTCTTCCATTACCCCGGTGAATTCGCCCAGGTTGTAGTTGTACTCTAGAAACTCCGGCGCCTCCATCTTTTTGCGGATGAGGTCAAGAAGGAACCGTTGCTGGCTTTCAGGGTGGTACAGCCAACATTGAATAGACCAATAGTTCGTCGGGCTGGGGTCAGCGGTTGCGACAACCATACAGTCTGCTGGGTTAAGGCCGGGTGGTATTTCCCAGCGGTCGCGGTCCTTGTCAATACAGCCAATAGACTGACCATGGCCATAAACCCATTCGTTCCTGACAAGCACTTCGTCAAGGGCGAGGTCTTGTTGCTGGTAGACGACGGCAAAGCGTTCGCCTCGGTTGGACATGAGGTTTGAGATTTCTCGCCAGGGTAGTCGCCGTGGGTCAAGCAAACAGCCTACGGGGTAGGCATCAGACCCTCGCTTGTGGTTATCCGGGGAACACTTTTCTTCGTAGTGAGCCTTGTAAAGAAGGTGCTTGTACTTCTTGTCATGGCGGAGGTTTGCAATCTCGTCATCGCTGAGGACGTCCAAAACTTCGTCATCCTCAATCGGCTGGGTCATGTCTAGTGCAAAGCGATACAAATCGTCAGGAGCAAGACGCTGGCCAATAAGAGCGAGCATACCTGCCGGTTCAAGTCGCGTCTCAGCCACGTCTTGATACCAGTCCTCCATCGCTTCACGCTGTTCAGCACTACGGACTTTTCGAGGGTCCACGAGGTCGTCCCAGAAACAGCCGTCGAAGCGGCCGCCAATAAAACCAGAGTCCATACCGTAAGCACTTAGCGTCGGTTCCTTTTCTGAGATAGCGCCGTTTTCTTCCGGCTGCATAACAATGAACGCTTCATTTGTCCATAGTTCTTTGTCGAGTGGTTTAAAGCGTCCGAAGTCTAGCGCCAAGGTGGACTCGGCATCTACCGCCTGCCCGCGTGCCTTGAGTTGGTCATCGGCTAATTCGGGGATGACACGCTCCAGCGAACGACGAACACGCATCAGGTTGCGCTTGGCGAGGCTCATGGTGGCGGAGCCGGTGAGCAGACGCACGGCACGGTTGCGGCAGATAATCCAGCACGTCAAGTCATGGAGCAGGGTGGTCTTACCGGAGCCTGGTGGCATGTTCATCACCACGTACTCTTTGTTTTCCGACTCCAGCAGTTCAACTAGCTTGACGCCAGCCTCTTCCTGCCACGGCGTAGAAACGCGACCAAAGTACCGACGGCGAAAGTAGCCAAAGTCCTCAAGTGCTTGCTGGGCTTCGGGGCAGAGTTTGTCGTAGGATTTAGGGCCGTCAAGTTTTGCTTCGGCTTTTAGCTCACGGTAGTTAGATGCCGACGAATCAATGTCGGTATTCGCCCTGAGTGCCTGCGCGGCTTTCTCTACGCGGTAGGCGGTCGCCTCGGAGAACTTGGCTCGCTGGGCGCTTTGAGCAATGGAAAAGCCAGCCGCCCGTGCCTCAAAATACTTCTTGCGCTGGACGGGTGTAACGGCCATTAACTATTCAATGCGGTAGCCAACAACCCTGCGATACGGTACTGGGGCGCATTGCCGTAAATAGTAAAGACACCGCCATTGCCGTCGCTGTAATCAGAGACAGCAACGACAAGGCAGTAGTCCTCAACGACGGGCATCTTCCACTCTTCTTCGTCGAGAAGCTCAGCGTTGATGCTCGTCAAAAACTTGGGGAGGTTATCGTCCAACCACGTCTTAAGCGAGTTCTCGATTACGTCCCCGTGGCTCATTAGGCAGCCGGGGTCGTGGGGGTTTCGACCGGAGCGGGTGCAGCGGCAGGCGCAGGAGCCTGGGCCAGCAGCGAGTTGACAACGTGGTCAGCGGCGGCAAGGTTGGCCTGAAGGTTGTGCGTCTTGATGAAGTGCAACGCCTCGATGGCCGCAGCAAAAATGGCAGGCAACGAAACAGCGATGCCCTGAACGAACGGCGGGATGGTAAAGCCAGGGTGGACAAGCGCCAGAATCGACGTCGCCCCCGACAGCAGAGCTGTGATGTGGGTGCTGATGTTTTTGGTCATACCCTCATAATACACGAAAAACCCCACCTGTTACGGTGGGGCTTCTCGCGGAAGGGTTTGAGTGCTTGTCCGTTGTGGACGCCACTACCTTACCACAAACGGTATGGTCACGTCATCACTCTTTTGCGAGGGTCCTAAAAAATTATAGAAATTTTGAGGCACCGGGGTGCAGAAGTTGCACCTGAAATAGTAAAGCCCCCGGTGACTATGCCGGGGGACTTTACTCGCATCGAACCCGGACTTTCCGGGGTACAACATTCAGTACCCCTATCCTAGCACAAAAAGCAGAGAAAGGGGGCGTAGTCGGTGTTCAGACCCCCGCGGCTTACTATCCCATTTCTCCGCGTTTTACTTTACCGTTTCTCAGTAGTCGTCCGGCGCCGGGGGCATGGTCGTGATAATCGGGTCGCTGGAGAACTTCTCGGCCAGCGCCGCGCACCCCTCGCAGTTACACAGCTTGCCGCATCCGCAGGTTCCACACATTATTTCTTCCTCGCTTTTCCGGCCTTCGCCAACGCAATCGCTACTGCCTGCTTCTGGGGCTTGCCAGCCTTCATCTCCGTCTTGATGTTCGCGGAAACGGTCTTGCTGGATTTGCCGGGCTTTAGAGGCATAGTTAATTGTACCAGCGGGGTCCCAAAAAAGTTACGCCGATGGACTTGACAGGGCGGGTCAAAGGTGTACAATGGGTTATCACCTTTGGTAGTGGTCGTGCGTGGAAGTCGCCGCGGAGTGTGAGTCTGGGAACAGATACTCGCCGTAGTTACCCGGTTAGAGCGGGATTAGGTTGGCGCACCCCGAATACATTTCGTGGGAAAAGTCGAGACTCACCAGTCACAGGCGTTCCTTGCGCCGTGCGGTTGTGGATTGCAGCTCAGTAGTTTTGAGTGAGGCGGTGCTGGCATAATTGTTTTTAAAGCGTAGTTCCCTTTCGACAGGCGGATGCAGAGAAGAGGGTGCGCGTCGAAACTCCAGCATCTCGAACACTCGGCGTTGAAAGCCCGCTGACAGCGGTTTTGCAATACTTTCTAAAGCTGGTTTGACAGTACCCTTTGTCTCCAGCCTGGCGGCTGTAGACGTGTGGAGTTTTTCTTTCAATGCTTTTAACCACCAGCGCCGCGAAGCGGTGATGGACCCACAGAAAGCCTGATGAGCAAAGGGATTGGAGAGAATGACAGTTCACCGTTCTTTGAATAACTAAAACACAAACTACATCCGCCTCGGCACACATCCGGTCATAACTATCGACTTCTGTGATGATTGTGTGATATTAATCGAGAATGTAGATGGGCTGGGGTTGGCGATGGCTTGGCATAACACCAGTCAAAGCACCACTGTTCGATCGTCGACTTGCGAGTAATAACGGCACGAGTAAGGGAGTGGAATGCGTTGGCTAAGACATCTCTATAAGACATCTCTATAAGACATCTCTATAAGACATCTCTATAAGTCACTCCCTAACCAGTGATCTATCTCAGTCATCACCTCCCACGATCATCTCTATCAGTCATCTCTATCAGTCATCTCTATCAGTCGACACCACGACACCACGACACTTGCGAGATTCAAGCCGTGATCTAATCGACACCGGGGGAACGGGCCCCCTACGCCCGCACATTACGCGACACCACGACAATTTTGGAACCTGATGCTATCTCTAATAAAGATAACCCCTATCTCTAAATAAACTTGCAATGAAACACTACACCCTATAGAGTGTAGTTATGAGCTACACCGACAACAATAAAGGGAGTCAAATGTTTAATGACGTTAGAGACATAGATTACGCCCCCGCAAAGGCGGCGGGCGTATCGGTAGAGATCGGGCGCGGTAGCGGGTGCATCATCCTATCCGCCCTGGTAAGTACGGGTCGGCACCGCGGTGACGTGTGGTATGAACGCATTAGCTACTACGGCTACACGGTGGAAGAATTGGAAGAATGCCTAGAAAGTTACCTAGACCACTTAACCAATATGGGTTTCTTTATTCGTGACGAGGGCGATGACGAATGACTAGACAACGCCGCCGGGCGCGCCGCCGTCAGATTCTAGACATGACCGCGGGCGCGGGAATCTTTATAATGCTCAGAGCCTTTATTAACGCCGTAGGACTAACGGCGGGGGCACCAGAATGGGCGGTAGTGGCACTGTTCGCGATACTGTTAGCGCTAACCGCCCTAATGCTATGGTGCTACCGCGAAGCTAGGCGGTTACTGTAGTAATGGGCGCGGCACCCATATGGGGGTCTAGCGGGTTCGATACCCGGCCGCGCGCTACTTGCAATAGGTTAAACTATCGCCTATAGTAGGTAATAGGGAATAAATGAAAGGGATAAAAATGAAGAAGTTTAAACTAGAGATCCGCCTGGGCAATGATGCCATGCAAACGGCAGCGGATATTGCCGAGGCCCTGGAGCGCGTAGCCGTTGGGGATATCCACGGCGGCAGCGGCAGCGGACTTATCTTCGATTACAATGGCAACTCGGTTGGCGTCTGGAGCCTTTACTAATGGCTACCTACACTATTGCAAAGATCGACGCCGCGCGCATTACCAAGGCCGGGAGGGATCTATTCGAGCTCATGCCAATTGAGATACGACAGAACGAAGAACTGAGCTACGAGGTCGACCGCGAGCGCCGCGACCGGGTTAAGGCCGTTCTTAGCCTTATGGCGCGCCACAAGGCTAAGAACGGCCTTA
>JGI24891J29808_1000372_pt1 | contig 31342 bp, 36 predicted proteins | sample FreactcultuFSWF8_FD_29808 | JGI IMG/M metagenome (IMG submission 29808) | reverse complement strand
TGGAGGTTGTGGNGGGGGGAGGAAGGGAGGGGGGGAGAAGGTGAGAGTGAGAGACTGATATGGGAGAGAAGGGCAGAGGATGGGTGCGTACTTTTCGTTTACTTGGGCTTCTTCGTCTTGGTGGACTGCGTAGCTGAAGCGTTTCCAGAAGTCTGGGTCGCGGGGGACTGCCATTGTTGTGACTGTGTTTCTTCTTGTCTGCTTCAATGGTAGACTCTGTCGTTTCGACGGCTTGATGTCGACCAATAGATGAGTTGAATGGTGTTCGGAGTCCTGGTGATGTTGTTCGGTTGGTGGGAGGTTTTATGTCGTGGTCGTGATGATCTTTTGCTGGCGGAAGCTGGTCTTGGAATCTTGTTGTTTTGTTTCGGTCCTGCCGTTGCTTGTAAATTCTTTGCTATGTCGATTTGTCGTGTTTGCAAAGCTTGTGGAAGATAGAGCGCGTTCCTTTCTTTCCTTTCCAGTGATATTGTTGAGGTTTCTCTTCAAGCGAGTGTGTTCGTGACAGCTAGGATTATGGGAATTCGTTTCGAGTAGTGATACCGCTGTCTGGATGTTGATCTTTTCCAGAAAGTCAAGAAGTCCAAGAATTGGCAGATGAGCTTATTGTCGCGTGTGTTCGTCGATGCTTGAGATTGCAAATCTGGGGGCCTGAGGAATGTATCGCAGATCCTGTGTACTCGTGACGTGTCCTGGTAGGCCTTGCAAGAAAACAAAAACGAATAAACGGATCGAATCAATCGATCGCTGATACAAAAAGACAAATCGTGGAAAGGGACACAAATGAACAAAGATGGACGGGGAAAATGGAGAGAGAGGGAAGTCAAAGCAATTGTGTATCCGCAAGTCATTTTGACACCTTCACCCTGCGTCTGAACATGCGACCTACCTGTAACTAATGACAGCTGCCGAGTAATGCTAGTCAACCACGTGAACGGTAAGTCAAGCAATAGTTGAGCCTCTTAAACCTCCTGATTGATGGTCGGTTGTCGCAAAGTGTTGGTCTGAGGCAGCGGGCTTCGGGAGTTTGAAACGTGCCAAAATTACATCTTGATTTTATTACTTTTTTCTCCATTTTTTCCACGATGTCGATAAGGGTATCACCCTGCTCGTTCTTCGAACCCACAAGATGGTCTACATACTGGTTCTAAAAGCGAGTAAGGTGCTCTCTTTAGCCAATCGAATGGTAGCAAATACATTCTTGCATTCTTCCAAATCATTCACAATGATGCGGGCGGTTGAAAAGGAAGGAAGTGAACTCAAACTGTTTCGTACGAATCTCATTTCTCACCATCCAACTCTCGGCAACATGATCACTGTGATTAGCCACTCATCGTGTCTCAAAACCTTTCTTGCATTCCAGCTGCTACCAAACCACTCGTATACCGCTCAGATCAAGCTGCTATGAATATACGTCAAGAGCTCCTCTTCCCGGTCACCATCTTCTGACTAGTCTTGCACAAAGAAGCCGCAAGCTGGGCGCACAAGCGTCAGTGATCTCCGTGAGCTCTAGACGTCCAAGGTGGAGAATTGCTGATGTGTCCATTGTTAAGAACACTTGATCAGCAGAGGCAGTCATGTTCGGACAGGCTAGATTTCAGGCACAGCAGCATTGGCAATCCGGGCCAGGAAAGAACGATTGTCCTTTCGCAGGCAAGATACGAGGCCACATGCCCATGCTGCCATGACCCCTATACTGTAGAACGCCGAGTGGGGATGACAAGTACTTCATGAACCCATAATGGCCGGGTCTGTAAACTGTTTTGGCCGGGCGAGTCACTGAGACGCTTGTTCAAACAACGAAACCCAAGAAAGATGAAGTGGATGAAGAATTGCAACATCTCGCTTGGAACGAGAATAGTGTCGTGCGTATGTACCGTAAAAACGCGTTGATCATGGCTTTTTCTTTACCTGCAAAAGTGTGGAACCAAAAAGGGTATTCTTCCCTCAAACCCGAAGACTCGCCATTAACGCCGTGTGAATGCCTCTTTTTCATGTAAAGAGCTCCTGCTAGTTTCCCTCTTGTTGACAGGGCCAAAGCATCTAGAATCTCTTTCTGCTGGGTTCGGGGGTGGGAGATCTGCTGGCGCTCTTCTCGTCTCTTCCTCTCTGTCTCAACCACTTCTTCGTGGCCAGCTCGATTTCGCGATCGAGTTCGGGTGACGGATCCTTGCGATGGATGAAGTTGCAGAAGCCACCACGTACACAGCCTTCGCCCGAGTTGAGACGACAACAGGCTTCTCTAAAGTCGGTGACGGGGGAGAGTTCGCAGTAGATGGGGCGACCGGCGTACCAGCGGGAGTTCAGGGCGTCGCATGCGGCTTGTGCAGATTCCTCGTACTTGAAGCGGGCGTAAACGTTGCCAATGAGATCTGTCTTTGGTCAGTGTCTGGAGATGTACAAGTGATGCTGGTCTACTCACGGTCGTTGTTGTTGTCGCACACGACGACCTCCTCAATCTCTCCGTACTTGCACATCTCACACCAGAAATCCTCGTAAAAGGCGTCGAAGTGGTTTTGGAGTTGTTGCGGGTTCATCTTGCTCTTGGGGTCGTATGCCGGGTTCTGGTACAAGTTGGGGAGGAGGATGGTTTGCGAGTATGAGGGCTTGACATGTTTGCGCGAGCAGCGGTCTCCGTGACGGCATGCGCCGATTTTGTAGTAGAAGGAGCAGTTGACCTGTGATAGAGCTGTCAGTAAAGAGTCGCGCGCGTGTATCGAGATGATGAAGAATGCGCACCTTGTCCTGTTCGGTACCGAAGATGGAGGCGAGATAGTTGGCCATGGTGAGTGTGATGTGATGAATGCGCCGAGTTGTGACGGGAGTGAATTGCGACGAGTATTCAACCTCGAGCTCGTCGTCGGCTTGTCTGGGCGTTGCGCGCGCGTGGCGACTCTTTTGTCAGCGGTCGACTCTTCTGGCAACCGCGACGGACCCTTTTCAGCCTCAACTCTCAGCCACATGTGGCTGCCCGCAGCTTCCTCTCCCGTCGTGTGAACAATCACGACTTCTCTTTTGTACGTGCTTGCTAATACTTCGGTTGTTCTTGAGATGCATCACGAAATTCCATGACAATTAATCTTGATGCTTGTGAACATTCGCAGACCATGTCAGCTCGCAACTCGTTGAAGACATCCCGGGGCAAGCTCTGCGGCTCAGTCCATGAATCGCCTTCTCCCAAATCATGCATCTCAAGCATTCTACGCTCGGAGTCGTGCCTGCTCCGCTCACAGCGAACATGCTTTGTGGTAAGTCATCGATATCTCACTTGAAGTGCGACCAGGGTAGTCAACATCTCTTCGACCATCCTCGGTGTCAGCAAGAACGCTTGACAGACTGGTCGGCTTCCATCGAGGAAGCCTTAGCACCTGCCGTGCCTGAACTATCATCCAAAATACAGCATTGACAGCAGGGTCATGAAACAAAATCGATCAGTCAGAATTCTAGAATGTCGGCTCCTCAATTTCACCGTTGAGTCTTCCACTACCAATAAAAAGCCCGTCCAACGCATTCCAACGGTCTTCAGAAGCCTACCCTCGACCATTCTGTTTACATTCCTCACCCAGTCCACGCGAAGTCTTCCAAACACTGTGTAATCGCTACAAGCATAGTCAAGATGTATCCTGGTCTCTGGTCGCATCCCTGCGACCTTTCGTTCCTTGTCGTCGCATCAATTACACTCGCTCGTTGTCCTCGCTCTGAATCATTCTTTTTCGCCGTCTAGTCAGGCTCGTCAGCCACCCACGCTGCCAACAAGACACGGATACCGTTGAGCATAATCGTTTTCCAGTTGCCGGAGATCTGTAATCGGAAGACCGTTACCACTGCTTGATCTGTACAAAAGTCTCTTGACTTCCTCCCACGCGTACGGTCGTGCTCGTCCTCTCTCTCGAGTTTGGAGATGAGAACCATTGCCGGGTGTTTGGTGGTGTCTGCTTTGTTTTTGCAAGATGCCTTAGGCCAAGGTATGTCTGATCGATAAGGGAGACCACGAAATGGGCTAATATTGGTTCAGCAGTTGTCACGCCCACAATTGTGGTGACCACACATGTTTCCGCCTGCACGTCCTCTGGTACCGGGCTCTTGTTTGGCACAACATCAGCAGCATCGGATCCCTCGTCCTCGCGAAGTCTGATTCCGTCAGGCTTCGTTGTGTCTTCGTCGGGCTCTTCAGGTTCGGTGACTTTGGGTGTCTCTTCGTCAAGCCTGCCATCCGTAACACCAAGTTCAATCTCATCTATTCCGGGCTCGGCTTCGTCAGCATCTGGCTCTTCCTCCCTAATCTCAAGCACCTCGGTCACGACCCCCACGGCCGTGCCCGTTTGTGGGCAACCTTACTCTGGAAGCAACGGAACCGAATATCAAATCGCATGCGGACAGACATATGGTGGAGAAGTGATTACTCAACAGCAGACGGACAGCACACTCAATCGAAAGCGTCAATCGAGCGGAGCTTCTTTCCAGGCCTGTGTTGCCTCTTGCGAAACTCTTCCCCAATGTGTGGCATCTGTCTTCTTCATCGGAGACTGCACTTTGTTGTCTGCGATCAACCGTATCACCAATACCGCAGGAGCATTGGCAGCCATCAGGGCTGATTATGTCGCCATTCTGGCTGCTCTTGCAAGCCCCAGTGCTGTCACCACAGCCACAGTGCCTGGTCCAACAGTGACGACTGCGACGCAAGGCTTTTCTTCTGCCATCGGAGATCACCTGTCTCAGAAGATATCGGACAATGCACCAGTGCCAACAAGTGATAACACAGTGGTTTACGTCAATCCTAGCCCGGCCATGTCTACAAGCAGTAGTTCTGCTGCAGCATTCTCGTCGCAGATCTCGGACTATATCTCGCAACATCTCTCGGATAATGCACCGATTCCTACTGGCCCGGATACCGTCGTATACATTACGAGTTCAACATCTTCCGAGCTCTCGACCATCGCTTCAGAAACTCTCTCGTCTACATCATCTGCTGTTTCTTCTGCTGTTCTATCTTTTTCTACCTCTTTGTCCGGTCCTGGAATAGTCTCAACTACGGGCACCTCATCCGGAATTGCTGTTTCTAGTATCGCTTCCTCAAGCAGCTCACTCGCTGCAAGCGTGTACGTATACCGTCGAGCCACGATTAATAAGAAGTCCACTTCTCTGCACAAACTATCTGCACATACCTCCTCCAAAACCACATCACACAAAACCACTCCGTCTGCACATACATCCTCCTCTACGCCGGTCGTAAAGAAGACTACCTCTACCAAAAAGCAAACACCTCTCAAAAGCACATCATCCAAACATATTGTCACTGCACAAAAGATTGTGAAGAAGTCGTCTTCCACGAAGAAGACTACTTCAACCAAGAAGACTACTTCATCTAAGAAGACCACATCGTCCAAGAAGAGCACTTCCAAGAAATCTACATCAACACCAAAGCCCAAGACTACCCTCATCAAGAAGAGCACCTCCCTCAAATCCACTACTTCATCGAAGAAAACATCATCTTCCATCAAGAAAGCCACATCATCCTCTAAGAAGGCCACTACCACCACCAAGGCACCAACGTTGAAGAAGATCACAACTTCTTTGATCAAGAAATCCACAAACATACCCCTCAAGAGTACATCCTCTTCAAAAAAGACTACCACTGCACTTCCAAAGACAGCAAGCACTACACTAGTCACCAAGCCCAGCACTACCCTTCTCAAACAATCAACCACTTCCAAACAGAGCTCGAGCCCCTCTTCCTCGAAAAGCACATTCACATCTTCCTCCAAAAGCCCAGGCACATCTTCCAAGAAGACAACAAGCACACTATCCAAGATCGCTAGCACGTTGATCAAGAGCACCGTCACTACCTCTTCAAGTTCCTCGAGATCTTCCAGTGCTGCACTCAATAAGCCATTTAATCCGCTTATACCACTGACAACGGATCCGCTAACCGCTTCAAGAAGCACTAGCGCACTGGCTATTTCAGTACTTTCGAGCACGTCAGCGTCATCAGCACTCTCAAGCAGAACTTCTTCACCAACAACTTCGAGCACATCTTCTTCATTGACGCCCTCGAGCACATCTTCTTCATTGATGCTCTCGAGTACATCTTCTTCTTCACCGATCTCGAGTGCTTCATTGTCAAGCTCTTCCACGAGCTCGAGTGTTGCCAGGCTATCTTCCTCGAGCAGCGCAGCAGCATCCTCATCGGCCATGTCCAGCTCTACTGGCTTGTCGTCATCTAGTTCGAGCAGCGCCAGACCGACTTCATCCAGCAGCTCTGTCAGCTCTTCGCGAAGCTCGACATCATCAACATCAACCAGGACCAGCTCTTCGAGCAGCCGTACAAGCTCGAGCTCTTCTTCGGCACGTGCCTCCTCTTCATCGTCTCGCTCTTCCAGCGCATCAAGCACCCAAAGCACGGCTACCGCTATACCCACACCCGTTCGAAACTTCGGCAAGCGTGGTCTTGCGTACAATCAGGCCAATCTGACCATGCCATTCTCTCTCGACGGTCAGAACAGTCAAGTCTCGTGGGCCTACGACTGGTACTACGCTCCATGCAGCACCCCTGGTGTGAATAACTGCAACTTCAACCCGGCTCTCGAATTTGTTCCTCTTCTTTACAACAATGACCCGAACCTCCTCAGCAAATGGCCAGCTGCGGCACAAATTGCCATCGACAATGGTTCCACAGCACTGATGTCGTTCAACGAACCCGACTTCTGCATCGCTGGAAGTGCTTGTATGAGCGTTTCCACGGCTGTCTCCTACCACAAGCAGTATATGCAGCCTTTCGCTGGCAAAGCTCTTATTGGTGCACCTGCCATTACCAACGCAGGTGGTACCGATCAAAACCCCATGGGCTTGAAATATCTTCAATATTTCCTCGGCAACTGCACAGGCTGCACTATTGACTTTATTAATCTTCATTGGTACAGCAACAAGTATGCTGGAGCTTCATACTTCGAGTCACACGTCAACGCTGCACGTGCTGTTGCTGGTGGACGTCCTATCTGGATTACGGAGATTGGCTTAGACAACGAGTTTAGTTACACGGATGCAGAACTGCAAGCTTTCTTGCAGAAGATCATGCCGTGGATGGATCAACAACCGGATGTTGCAAGATATGCTTACTTCATGGATTCTCCTGGTATCTTGATCAACAGTGCAGGCAATGCCATCAGTGGGACTGGTATGGTTTACAACAATTTTACTAATAGTACGGCACAGCCCAATCTGTTCACTTGATCAGGGGTGGAATTTTGAGGAAGATGACATGAACGGTGTTGGGAAGATGAGAATATTGTCTTGCAGGTTAACGATAGTATGAACTTCAATATGATCTTGGTTACGATGTTTATCCGGCAGTTACAACCAGTCAGCTTCTTCCCACTCTTTCTCGCCATCAATACATGCTCGGTGACCGCCGCTGTGCCCTACTGATACGGCAGGCGCCATTAGAACCATCCTTCCACAATAAATGTACCTCGCTCTGTCCTCTTCTGTCTGTCCGATATCATCATCATCATTTTCGTCATCATTGATACATGTCCATCCTGCTCACCCACCATCACAACTCTCTTTTCCAGAAAGACGAGCGGCCTTTAAACTGTCCACTCGAATTGCTAAGCCGTCGTTACCTCGTGCGAAAACCCTTGGAAGTTGAAACATTCAGATTGCGGAGCCTCATGCTTCTTCTTGGACTGCCGCTAAGCGGATTCGGACCCTCGCAGTCTGAGTCCGGTTCGTGGCTTGGGCTAGCGCTTTGCTCAGGCTTGCTTCGGTATGAGATTCTTCTGCTTTTTTCGACTCTCCCCAACACGAGTTTCGTCTGTCTTGTTTGGCGCTTCTCGGGCTGCGTCACTGGAGACTGCTGATCTCTCTTTTGGCGCTTGCTATTGTGACGATACTCGGCGTCTTCGTCTGATTCTGACGCCTGGTCTTGTTCTAGCTCTGACATCTGATCTTGTTCTGACTCTGACATTGCCGAATCTTGCCCATCGTCGGTTCCCTCTTCCGGATCGTCATGGACACCGGAGAGCTCGGACAAAATCAACTGCATCAGATCTGTGCCTTGCTGGACCAAAGGATCTGGCTGACCGAGAACGATGTTGACCAGATTGCAATGATTTTCCAAGCACTCTTTCACGAACTTGACTGTATTCACCGTCTCCAATTCGGCTGATCTCTTTCTGCTCTTGTAATCCTCGGCAGCAGCCTTGGCTTCGACAAGCGACTTGACGGCGGTGTCCGCTTCTCCCAGCTTGTCGATAACCTGTGCGTGAGCAGACTCGATGGCACGTAGATCGCCTGCCAGGTTACTCAGGATTGTCTTGGTCTCACGGAAGAGTCTGTCATCGTTGTAGCGGCCTGACGGATGGAATGCGAGCAAGAGGTTCTCTCGAACATGGTTCAGCTCAGACCAGGCATCTCCCACGGCCGACTCTCCTGTGTGCAAGTGCCTGAGCGTCTCGTCCAAGATCTTCACCTCACTGGCCTTGCCATTATGGTCGAGGAAGGCTTGAACAGCGGGATGATTGTCACGCTCCAACCACTGCTTCCACTTTTCCTCGGCCCAACCGGAGTTGATGTCGCTGTTCAGACCCCTGCGAGCCCGAAGATAAGTGAGCAGGTCCTCATACTCTTCAGCGCGAAAAGAGCCGTCTGCATCACGGTGCCAGATTGTAGTGCTGTCCTTGCGGCTTTGCTGATGGTTAAGGATATAGAGCTCCAAATCGAAGTGAGTACGCTGCAGATGGTCAGTATTAGGCTCCAAGAAGGTGAAAAGCTCACTTACATGTATTTGAGGGCGCCTGGGCTCGGGGCTGCTGGTGAGATCGATTTCTTCAATCTGGCGGGCGAAGTGAGGCTTCATTGGCGTTGATTCGAGTGTGTTCATTGTCGCGATGTTTGTGCTGAGCGGTTTTGTAGAGAAGGTGAAAGAGTGATGTGAGGTGTAGTGGAGAGACTGCTCTGATTGGGAAGTGCGTTCTGAACTGGTGTTGCGAGTTCACTTCACTACTGATCTAATCTCTCTGCGTGGTTACTGAAGGCTTGAGACAAGAACATGATCAGAGAAGGAAGGATGTGTCGAGGTAGGAGAAGTGGAGAATCTTAAGTCAGAAAGCTATTCGTCTGTCATGAAAATGGCCATCTCTTAGTCTCCACGATGACATGCCCATCTGACTTTCTCCTCTTCATGATCGAGCAGCTACCTACAGCTTTGAATCCTCGATAGTATATTACAGCCTTCCACCCATGTTTGTCTTTCTTCTGGGTCGTGGTTTCTGTTCGCGCTCTCCATCGCTTTTTTCTCCAAAGCCCAGGCCCACGATCTCACTTGTTATTAACCTGTCTTCGGGCGCTTGGCTCCTCCCTGTTCTCCCTCCTTATTCTGCTCATCCTCGGATGTATGTCGATTATCTCTTGCTAGATGCGCTTAAAGCGTTCTTTGTTCTTCTCATCGAGGACTTTAAGGTTATCGAGGGCATCGCAGATGCGGCTGACCAGCTGGTTCTTCTTTGCAATCTTCTCCTTCTCCTTCTTCTTTGCTGCCTGGTTCGATCGAGGTTCTCGCTGCCCTCACCCACGACGTTCAACGCTCAAACATCCAATCCCAGGACATGAACCCTAAGCACATCTCTCTGAAGCCCGGCAAGACGTTCGTTTTGTTGCTCATCATGGCCCTTGAGACTCTCCAGCTCTGCACAGATGTGTTCTGTCAAGCGTTTCTGCTCATCTCTCTTTTCCTTGTTCCTTCTCTTGGTAGCAAGACCTTTCTGAGCAGCCTCTACTCTGGCAGCCCTGATCTCCAACTCCTCGCGGTTTCTCTTGATTTCTTCCTGCTGCTCTCTAATCTCTTTGTTGTACCGCATCAGCTCTACGAGAGCATCGGTGTGTTCGCCGAGCCTTTCTTCTGCATTGGATCTGGCGTTGCGTTGGTCGGCGGCTTGACGGGCGAGCTTGCACGTGCTTGGGTCATCACACTCCAATGCATAGTAGTGGCCTTTGTCATTGCGCTGCCAGACGGTTGTGTCGTTGCAGAAGGCTTGCCAGGTGTTCAGAGTTTGGACATGATTGTTGTTGTACTGAGAGGTATCGAAGAGTACGAATTCGGAGAATCCACGCTGGTTGTGATGGTTAGAAATATAGATAGGCTGGAATGTGGAGGACTTACAGCTGCCATGCGCTCGCGGACCCAGATGTTGAAATCATCCATGATGTGAGGCAGGTATGTATAAATCCGGGTGAAGACTGATGTTGTTGACTTTGAGAAAATGGTGAAAGGCAGAAGCTTTGTTCTCTGGAGGCTTTTGGATGTCGCGGGCTGGAAGGAGACTTGACAAAGTTGTGTCTATGTTGACAAGAGTTGCACTTGTTTATAAGTTCGGAGATTAAATTGTGAACATCATCCCACATGCCAACACATGCCAACACATGCAAATCTACTTGACACAAGGCAAAATTGCAGATAGTGAAGACTGCTGAGGTGAAGGAAACAAGTCTTCTGATTTCTCTACGAGGTATGTACGACTGTCTTCCCTTTGGTGGTATCATTGTCTTCCTTGTCGTCTCTTCTTTGTCCAACTTCTGCTCATGACAAAGCATTTCCTTCTCTTTGTACCGTGGAAAACATTTGAATCGGTTAAGACTGTTGTTTGGAAAAAGAGCGTCACACATTGATGCTAGAATGCTGCTAATCTTAAATGGAAACTTGGGATTGAATGTCATCTCTGGTTCTGTAGCACAATCGGTTAGGGCATATTGAGTTAGCGGACGGATGGGGCGTACTGTTACGACCCAAGCGAAGTCAGGCAGGCACGTACACCTGAGAAGGTACCGCTCTGAAACTGTTGTGAGGTCCCGTGGGTTCGAGCCCCTGAAGAGAACATCTTTTTTTTTGCAATTTATGTCTTCGATTTTTGATTTGGTTGATGTCACAGTTCCTCTATAGGAGTTGATATGAAAGACAGCCGCACGGAAGAGCTTGTATGATATGCAGCCCATGACTTTTTCTGAAGTCTAGTGCGAAGAAAGGTGACTCGAGTCTACTTTTTGGTGATGAGGGAAGAACTGGGCGCGCAAGCGGAGAAACTTCGCCGCAGCCGAGCGTCTCCCACCTCACCTTCCTTTCCAACGACCATCATTTCCTTCCTCTGCTCAGGTGGAGCCAGGAGCCAGCTTGACACCAGTAACCTCAAGCACACTGCCAATGATCCAATCAAAGCGTCTCTTCCACTCCTCATCCCTCAAACCCTGCCACTCCTTCAAGAAAGCCAGCTCCTGCACCACATTAATCACGAGCTCCTCCTTCTTCTTTTCCTTGTTGACCTTTCTGCTGGCAGCTCCTCTCTTGGCGGCTTGCTGTCTGGCGGTAGCCTGCATGGTCTCTCTGCTGTACTTGGTAGAGTTGTAGTCGTACAAGGCGGCGAAGGCGATGGTCTTTTCGTTCTCGTAGTCATCCATGGAGAGGTAGATCTTGTTGTTTGCGGTAGTGTTGGAGATGGCGGTGGCGCGGAGGGCGGCGCAGTCGACAGGGGCGAGGTTGCGGTGGACGTAGGTGCCGTCGGAGGGGATGCGCTGCCAGAGAGTGCGGTTGTCAAATTTGGACTGGCAAGAGTTGAGAGCGCCGACGATGTTGTACGAGCCGTCTTCAACGCTCTGCTGGTGGAGTCAGACGGAGGGTTTTGTGGTGAAGGGAGAGAATAGACTTACTGCCCACAAAATGGGGAGATCGGTGGCATCGATGAGTGGATGGTCAATGGCTTGCTGATCTTGAGCATCCATATCGATCTTGAGTTGGGGGTCGAGAGTCATGTCTGATGATACTGTCTCCATGATCGCCGAGGATTGATGAGAGAATCAAGACGAGCTTTTTGCGAGCGCCGAGCTTTGTTGACGACGAAGGGTGAGCGCCGAGAGAAGAGGAAGAAGAGAGACGTGATGTTTTGATTCACGCCGAGATGTTGTGTGATGAACAAATCTGAACGCGATGTTGTGATGTTGACGCCGTAGTGAAGGACGCCGTCGTCAAGTCCTGTGCGCTCTCGTTCACTAGCTTCACATTCACTAGGGATGTTTTCCGCGGGGGACAAATCACAAGGCTCTCCTTGGGAAGATATCTCAACACTGACATGGGGCAGAAGGCAGGCAATTGTTTCGTTGCCAGAGCTGGGAACAAGAGCAAAACCATCCAGTCTGGGCACATGCGCAGTCTGTCAAGATTATAGGATACAAAAGACTCAATCAATCATGGCAGAAGAACATAGCCATCTGTCAAGATTGGAGAGCTGATGTTGAAGACTAATGACCTTCTGAGTGGCTTGGGACGATTCAGGGGTCAATGGAAATACAGAATCACAGTTCTTATTTGTGGCATGTGCTAATGATTAGTGAGAGTATTGTCGAGAAGAAACTGTATTGAATCCGATTGAGAATGTGTAGCTCTTCGTCATCTCGCCCACACTCGCCAACCTCATTGTTCTGAAAGTCTTGATGAGCCGCGTCAGACGAAACGCTGAAGCGGGAGGAGTGCAACGGGAACGGATACAAAGCGAAAGCGAACGACAAAGAAGCAGACCTTGTACATTCTTTGTTCCTTTGTGTCAGTTCCATGCAGCAGTCTCCAGACTCATAGCCTTCGCGGGTCTCGCTCAAACCGACTTCTTGCCGCCATCGTCCTCGGATGCGAGGTCACATCTAGCAAGCTCAAGAGTCAAGACAGCGAGCTTCTCGATGCACATCTTGTACTCCTTCTCACCACCATCAAACCCATCCTCACCACCAGCCATGAGCTTGTCAAGAGCATCGAACATCCACTCAACCATTCTCTGATGATAGCCCTGATTGACCTTCTTTCTCTCCAGCGATGCCAGAACCTTGTGGAGATGCTTGGTCTTGGTAGAAGTGACCTCGTACTTGTCAGACCATTCCTCCATCAGCTTGACGTCTTCTTCGTCGATGAGGATGCGGTCGGTGAACTTGGGCTTGCCGCTGAGGTATTTTCTTTCGAGTTTGATGGTTTCTTGGCCGTCGCCGATTGCGTTGTGGAGGATGTTGAAGATGGAGGCGGCGGGGAGGTACATGCCAGGGACATCGTTGGTCTTGTTGACATTGTTGACGTTGTTGCTGTGGCCTTTGTCGTTGCCTTTGTCAACCTGTGGCACACCGGCGCCGTTCTTAGTTTCGTTGTGTTCTTCCATTATTGACTGCTTCACGCTGGCTGTGAGAAGTAGGATTGTTTGATCTGATACAAATTAGCCTAATTAAACATGATCATTTGTGGCCTACTCACGCTTGAGAAGTGTTCTTTTTTTCGGACGTGTTGACGCGCAGAACAAGTCGAAAGCGGAAGGAGCAAACAACGAAGCATTGCCTTCCGGCCGAAGTCATTCAGTGGATTGTGGATCAAAGTCGGTGCACTCGCTTACTTCACTTTGCGTTGGGCATATTCTCAGGATATCTCATTCGTCAACCGGGGCAGAATCAGAATATGATTCAGGGACCAATCATGTGATTCCTGCACGCCCTAACAACTGTCTGTTCATGATACCTAAAGGCAGCCATGATCAAAACCTCCCATTTCCTTCATTCCAATCTTACTACAAGATCTAACAGCATGGGAAGACAACTAGCCACCGCGAAGATAGAGTGGGGTTGTCCCCTCAAAGATCATAGTCATCCATATCCAAGTCATGGACCTCGCTGTTGTACCTGTCTTCCTCGCTGTTGGTACTCTCGCTGACCCCCTCTTCCTCTACTTCGTCGTCGATGAACCCATCATTCTCGACTTCGGCCTCCCAATTTTCAGGCAACGCGGCCAGCTGCGAAGCCCAGCGCGGACTCATGAAGAAGCCAAAGAAGTTGCGAGCCAGTCTGATCTTCGATGTGATGTCGTTGCGGAAGTGGTGACTGGTGACATGGATCTCGGTAGTCTCAATCGCATCATCCAGAAGCTCCAAATGTTTGGCGATCATGCGTTCTTTCTTGACTTCGTTCTTGTCTTTCGTGAGTTGAGCCTTCTCGACTCTGAGATCGGTCTTGCATTTCTTCTCTTCTTGTTCTCGGCGTACTCTGTCCTTGTTGACGCGTTTCATGAGTGTGCTGAAATGCTGCATGCGAAGCAGTGACTCATTGTACTTGAGGTAGATTTGGTTGGTAGGCTTGAGATGATCTTCAATCCACTGGTCCCATGGGATGAACTCGAGAGGCTTGCCTTGGTCACTGTCCAGAATTCTTCTTCTGACAGTGTGACATTCTTTTGCATTGTCCCATTCGACGCCCTTGTAGGGACCGTTGTCATGCTTTATCCAGATTGTGGACGTGTTCTCGTGGGTTTGACGGTGATTCAGGATATGGAGAATGTTTTGCATGCATGGATCCTTAGAGACGTCAGTGGGTTGTCTTCTCGAGTGGCTGAGAAGTCTTACTTCGCCGCCACTGTCGATGTAGTTGTTGACAGCGCAGCTGGGTACGGACTCAAGCAGAGTGCGAATGTGGTGAGCCATGACGGCCAATGCCGAAAGTCTGTAGGGCGAATCGATAGGTTGTTATGCTGCTGTGTTATATGTAAATTTCTAGAAGCTTGTATGTCTAAAGGTGTGGATGTTATGATCTTCTGTGTTTATCTGTCACATGTGACATTGCACAGACTTTGGCAATATGATCTGTGCACTTCACATGTGAGCTGTAAGGACTTGTGCTTTGGCGATCTCAGTCTGAGATCACCAAAGAACTGAGTTTCCACTCACCCGCCGAGTAAACGGAGCACGAATTGAGACTTAGGCGTCAATTCAACATCAAATTCCGTCGTTAATGCTTCCTTTACCATTTCAGTTTCCCGTCTCAATAGCTCCTCCACGTCTGACTGAGCAACATCACTCGATTTCCCGGGATAGGTGCCTATTTGATCTACAAAGGCTGAGTTCAGACCTATGGTGTCTTGGACTCTCGCGTAACGTATGGCGTCCAGTCCACCAACTTCTTGTACTGCCTCGAGAGATGCTGGTGCATATATCCGCATGCTCTGCAACTGCTTGATAACAACAGGCAAGTGTGGATGGAGACTTAGGCGATGGTTAGAAAAGTGCAAAAAGAAAAAGAAGATTTGCCCGGTGCAGGATTCGAACCAACGTCTGTAAGGTAATGCTTAGTAGCGACTGAGTAACACAGATTGGAACACAGCAGCCGTTCCCTCACACCACCCCACCACCGGGTGAAAAACTGGTGGACCTGTGGATATCTATGCTATCGAAAATCAATGCTCGTGGGCATATCGCTAAGTTGTATTGTGCAGCTTATGCTGCTGTGTGATACGTAAATTTCTAGGGACCTATGTATCTACAGTTGTGGATGTTATGATCTTCTGTTGTTATCTGTCACATGTGACGTTGCACAGACTTCATCAACATGATCTGTGTGAACTTCAAATGTGAGCTGTAAGGACTTGTGCTCCTGACTTGATCTTGGAAGTTTTCAGGTCAGTGGATCAAGACGGAGCATGCATTTCATTCAAAGGCTGTTTTTCGTATCTAATAAGCAGTCGTGGCCCATCAGTGGAGTCTTTCCTTCCCATTCCCGTTTCAGCTCAATGTTGTCTGTCCTGGGCCAAATGAATCGTCGTAGAATCTTCTTTCCCCTTGCCCAACGATTTTCAAGCCATCCATGTCCGACTGATGCAGCTCTACTAATCTTGGATGTTGTTGATTTGCTCGACGTAGCCGGCGATCTCTTCGTTCAATTCAGCGAGGTTCTCGGCGTATTTCTTCATAACGCGAGCTTCCAGCTTGTCGGGGTTTTCCGAGAGCTTTGCAATGATTTCATCGGCCTCCTCATTCTCAGTGATGATTCCAGAAATGCGCAAGAGTAAGGTTTTGGTCCCGGGAAAGTTTGCAAGTGCGCGTTGGACTCTTTCTTCGGCACTCTGGTAGTTTTTCTGGATGTCTGTTGGTGATTTGTAGTTTCTCTTTCGTAGCGTAAACATACCTCGAACTCCAGACGCATCCAGGTGATGAACACAGTCTTGGACATTTTAGAGGACTTGAAGAGGGTGAGGAGGTCCTCAGTCGACACGACGCATACGAAGGGGTCTGTGGAAGAGAGCTTTCTGGACATCTCGTTGGTTTCCATGACAGAAGGTGGGTGTATTGTATTTGTCGTTGTGGAAGGAAAGAAGGTTGGTGTGCAGGTGCGGAAGAGATTGTTGTATGGTGCTTTCCGTGTTCACTATCACTCTTTAGTGAAAGGCGCTTCGTTCTCACTGCTTGCGAAGGATCTTTGGTAATTTTGATGATCTCTAATACGCATGTCTGACTGCGCGCATTGCATCGATCGGCTGCTCATACTATCTGGCAGGCAGCTGCGACTGAGTTCTTCCAATTTTCCCATACCCATTCCCAAAAATCCTGTTGCCATCCGTGTCAATCACTCTTTGTGCCGTTGGATCTCCTCGATGCAGTAGGCGAGCTTCTCCTCCAGACCAGCCAATCTTATAGCATGCTCCAACTCGAGGGCTGCCTCCAGTGTGTCGTAGGTCTCAAAATCTACTGTGTGATGTGTGAAAATGGTCTGAGCAGGCTTTATCGCTGTCAGCGGGTACTCACGATGCGGGCATCAAACAGCACAGTTTTTGTGCAAAGTCCAACGAAAGGAAAGAATTGAAATGGTTACGAGTGTTCATTTGGGGTTGTAAAGAGAGACCTTTTTGTAACTGCTATCTTTCGCCCTTCCGTCCATCTGGTGCATGATTTCTCTCCTCTGTGTCATGAAGAAAAGCAATGGTCCTTTCTAAGATAAGATCTAACTGTTGTTGCCATCACTCTTGGTCTTCCTTCCTGTTGTTACGTTTTCTGATTTGTCTGAGGCGCATCAGAAGATCTGCTCCGATGTCGGTATTGGCCTGGACGGGTGCCTGGATTGCGACAGGAACTGAGTCTCTCACGGGCCTAAGCGTATCATTTAACCATGTTCGAAAGCCAGGATCGGCCCCGTACCGTCTCATTCCCACCTCTGCCTGCACTTCTTGAGCAAATTGCATCCTCTCCAGAATGTTGCGCTGTTCCACTATGGCGAGCCTCTGAGCTTCGAGCTTCTGCATGCTCTCTTCCTCTTGCCTTTTGACTCTTGCCTTTGTTTCTGCTGCCTTTTTGGCAGATGCCTGCTTCTTCTTTTCCTTGGCATCCTTGAGTGCCTGGTCTTCCTCTTCTCGTGTAAGAGCGACTGGCTCTTCATCCGTATCATCAGAACCAGTCGCGCCAGAGTTGGGGTCCCGCTTGCGCTTGCCGCTGCTGCCCATGTCTGAAGGAGTCTCCTGATTCTTGCCTCTCTTCAAAGGAGTCTTTTTGTTGTTGCCCGTATTCGTAGTGGCAGTCTTCTGGCTGCTTCTGGAGGTTGGAGCTGTCTTAGTGCTTTTTCGGCCTCTCGGGGTCTTCGGGACGCTTTCGGTAGCAGTCGTCTGGGTAGTCGCGACTTGGGTAGTGGTGTTCTGACTCATCTGAGCTAGAGGTGCGTTTACCTGATTCAGAGTGCCCTGCTGGGGATGGTAGACCATCTGTGCGTTGTGGCCCACCATGCCATACTGAGGTTGCTGAGGTTGCTGGTCGAACGATCCGAAGGGGTCGACGAATCGACTGTTCACACCAGCATTGAAGTCGGCCTGGTAAGCCGTATACTCATTGTGGTTGGGACCCTGAGGAACAGGAGGTGGAGCCATGGGTGTGTTAGTGTGACTTAAAGTTCCGTACCATGAGCCTTGGAGGCCTGGGTTGTGCATCTGAGTCTCTTTTGTATCAGTATCTGTCATTCAGATAAGAGGTAGAATACAGGGGGCTTACGGAAGCAGAGGGTTGCATGCCATGGAAGTTGCTTGGCGTAGGTTGCTGAGGCGGTCCCAGCGAGGCAGTCTTACGATTCTGGCTCTCGGTCTGCTGCATATATTTGTCAGTCTGGCCATTGAAATTGCCTGCAGTCACGTCTCTAGGAGGTGCACTCTTGGAGACAAATGACCACAAGAAGGAGAACTCACAGGATAGCTTAAGAAGTTCTGAGCACCAGAGAATCCATGGATGTAGTTGGTGCCGTGCAAATTGTTAGCCCGGGAGTCGCTCATGGTTCGGAAATCGTTGTTGGGCTGGTAGCCGTTGTTGACCTGATAACATTTAGCTTCAGTTTTATAGTGTGTGTGGAAGTTCCATAGATGTGCTCGAGAGCGGTGACTACTTTGCACGATAACACTTCTTGCATATGAGGACACAATGGAAGTAATACTTACATCTTGAAAGGAGTCTTCGTACTCAGAGGCCGAACGGCCATCTTGGTGCTGGTCGATGGTCAGCATGATCTCTTAATTGTCAACTTTCCTACAATTGTTTGGGATCTTTCTACTGCTTCGAGCATAGTAGATCGATGAGTCTTACACTTAATTGAGTAGGCATAGAGGGTTGAGAAGGTGGCGGCATCCCGTTGCCCATGTGCTGGCTGCCCAAGTCCTGGTCATCGTTAGCTTACCTGCTCCAAGAGTGCCTCAGACTGCCTCTGTGGGTAGACATAGGGCGTGATAGCACTTACGGGGAAGCCCTGTAGATTCCATTCTTGGTTTCCCTGATGCTGGTGAGCCAATCTTGCAGATGATAGCGATGTGGTAGTTCAATATCAGGCAAGGAGTAAAATGCTTTAAAACAGTTTGTGACAGGCGAGATGAACTTACCCAGAAAGATTGGTCGTGAGGTGGATCAACAGAGTCGTGGCCATTTCCGAGTGGAGCAAGGTCTTGTTCGAATGCCGCCCATAGGATGTTGGACTGAATGTCATCGTTGACCTGATATAATTGTTAGCTTGTTTGTTTATGATACGTGAGAAGCTCCCAGAGATCCTTGGGGTATTCAACCCCCTTCGACTCGATCGAGAGCTCGTTTTTGTGTTAGAAAGGATGAAAAGAGACCACTCACCGAACCCGACTGTGCTTGATTTTGTCCCGACACCACATCTTGGTCCTACTTGATGTTAGATGTCACGTGCAATGGATAGAAGCTATACGTACCAGACGAGCAATGGGGGGAACGTGTTGCACGACATCACCGTCGTTGTTGTGTTGAGCCTCAGCTGTGTCAATGTTACCCTGGACCGGAGCTTGGTTGTTCATGGTCGGGTTATCGCTGGGCAACTACGTTGTTGTCAGTAAGCCTGCTTTGCGTATCTCAGTGAGTTCGGTGATGATTGATATGGTTGCTTTTGCTAGATCCAACCAATTGATCACGTAATTGTAGACAACTTGGACTGTTCTGAATAACGAGTAGAAACTTACATGATCAAGCGGATCGATTGGAGGGCGAACCGGTGCGCGACGGTTATTCTGCTTGAGAGTTAGCGTGATACCTTCTGATGACAGCTTGACACCAGTCCTACCTGTTGATTGTCTTGATACGACGTCTTTGCTGATATCGCAAGAGAATCCGTGTGATGACGAGCAGAAAGTCAAGTTGGATTGAGGAAGAGACGGCTTATCTAGCGTCAAGGTGAGGAGCCTCGATTTTCCGGAAGTCGTCAGAGCGATGATATTCTGTTGCTTCCAGAAGTCTCTCCAAGCACTCTTGTTGTTCTACCTAGCACTTGGTGTTGTCTATCATGTTCCTGCAAGTGCTTTAGAGAGGAACTTTCCATCTGTTCTCTTTCTGTGCCTTTTCTTTTCTCTATATCAAAGTTGTTCCCCCTCTACGTTCTCTGTGTTCTCTCTGTGCGTCTTTGCCTCTCTGTCTATGTGTTACTTAGTCCACTCTATCATCCTACACAAAACCATGCCTCTACTCGACGACCTCACATGAAGGGGATCCAAAATGGGCGAGGTTTTTTCTTCTGACCTGGAGACGTATCATCGAGCCCATACTAAGATTAGCTATCAAGACATTGTTGTCTCAAGTCTTCGGTGCTCGACCGTCGCAGGCGTCGCTTCTGTTCGAATAGCTATCGTCGTTTCGTACTCTCGGCGACTTTCCAAGATTGACAACCCTTGGTCTGTTTTCCATCTCTCTCTCTCTCTCTCTCTCCTTCCAACATCAAACATCCTCGCACACGCGAGCATCAGCCACGATGTCTCAACCACCTAGACCCCCTAGACCCCCTGAAGCCAGACTCACAAAGCCACACGCAAGTCCTATTCCCCTTACTATCAGATAGCCCCCTCCCTAACACAATCGAACAGTATCTCCTAACCTGGATGAACGCAATGCAAGGCACCTACAACAACACGACCGTCTGGAGCCACGATACCACAACCGGCCGTCTGGTACCCACCGAACACGAGCCCGACTCTATCTCCTACCACAACGCTCTCGCCAACATCAAGGACAGTGACAATGCTCAGGAAGAGCAGGGTTACACTGTGGCTCAGCAGATGGTATCCGCGTACAATCGTCAGCGTCGTGAGCATGAAGAGAAGCAGCGTCTTCGGGTTTAACGCCATCGTGGAAAGGCGGAGGTCAAGCACGAGACAGGTCGACTCAGAGCTGGTTCTGCTCCACTTGGTCCTGTCTCGCCGAAGATCAAGCAAGAGTCTTCTTCTCCTGAGGCTGAGATCAAGCAAGAAGCCCCTGAAGCTATGAACACTATCACCCCGCTGGCCAACACCGTCGACAGCAAGAGCAAGCCAGAGCAAGATTCCTTTGAAGGACACAAGAAGAGTCTGATCGACGCAGTGGAGCACCTCCGCGATGTCCTGTATCAGAGGGAGATGATGAGAGGTGTTAGAAAAGAGGTCGACGAGTACCTGGGTGGCCTTGAGAAGGAGATCAAGAAAGCCTATGATCATGAGAGACGCTGATCTCATCATTCTGGAGATCCTGAAGTCTAAGAGGGAAAGACTTGGAGTGGAGCTCATAGAGGATGAGAGTGAACGGAAACATCAAACATCTCGCAAGTAAAGCAAGGAAGATACTCTAGTCTCTCCAGTCAAAAGCAGTATACAAGCACCACCTCTCCATCAGAGTTTAATCTCACCTACTCGGTTCTTGTCTTAGACTGCTTTGCCAATTCACGGGACTTTTGGATTATCCTTCTTCGCAAACTGTCCAGACTGTTGGAGCCAGCGTGATCTTTGATATCCTTGCCGACTCAGAGAACGTTGGCTTGCAAGATCGAAACTTGTCGCGGCCAACAAGGTCCCGGACTACCTGTACTCCCAAAGGTCGTCTCGTTGATCACACTATGTACGCTCGGCGCATTGCGTGAATGCAGAGGTAGTAGCGAAGCAGCTGAGTGGTATGCGAGAGCGATCGACGCAGGCTCCTTTGTAGACGACCTGCTTTTGAATGTACAAGTCACAGCACACCCGTAAACGAGGTTGCACTTCATCTCATCTCTCCCACCTCTCTCATCGCTCCGTGTAAACTTGTTCTCGCCTCGCACCACTGCAACAGTGGTACCAAAATAGACTCGCTGTAGCTTGAGATCACGTCGCTACTTTGCACGGTCACTGACGCCATCTCCGTGTCTCGTGAGGCGTACATGTCACGCAGCGAAGACTCCACGATCAGACGTTCGATTGTCCAGATACTGGCAACACGGTAGACCAGCAAATTGGCCCAAGCTCCGTCTGAGGAGGAGATGTCGATTGATATCAAGATCGACGAGTGCGATCGAAGGCTTCAAGTAAGCTAATCGTTGTGAAAGTCAGATGTGTGAATCGCAGAGTTGTGAAAGCCTGGAGATAGTCCTGCAAGGTCAAGTGGCTTTTGAGATGAGTGAAAACGGGTTTTGTGAAAATGCGGTTGGCAGTGGATGTTTGTAGCTCCCAAGATGTTGCGCTCTCTTTCGCAATCGTGGGCCAATTGCGCCTTTGTCAAAATGCAAGAAGGTTTTTGACTTGGTCAGTTTGTCCACTGAGAGCCTTGTCAAATTGAGCTCTCAGTGGACAAAGCAGCAAAATCACACTCCTTTCTGCATCTTGACGAGGTGTAGTTGGTTTAGCCAGCAAGCTGGAAGATGAGAAGGGAGAAGGAAGCAGGCAGAATTCGAAATGGCAAGTGCAATGTGATACAAAATATATACAATCAATCGTGTTTCTCGTTTAGCATTAAAGGTTCGTTGAAGGGCATGTACAGTAAAGCTTTTTTGCAAAAAGAAAGAAAGAGAAAGCAGCAAAAAGGGCATAGACAAGAAGAGAAGCGAAAACAAATGCAGAGATCATCAGAGAGGGTACGAAAAGGGCGTGCAAATGCTCAAGTCAATGCTTAGAGCATGGTAGGGACGGGCACATCAAACTTGTGAGGAGCCTTGATGACGATCTGGCTTTGAGAGCGCTTGTGCATCTTGGGCTTCTTGCCGCCAAACATGCCGAGACCAGGCATGCCCCAGGCGTTGCTTGCCATGGAGACGGCAGGGCTGACAGGAGCAGAAGCGGGAGGAGTGTTGACCTCGAGATGTTGCTGAAGGCGGACTTGCTGCTTCAATTCGACGATTTGCTGAGTCAAAGCATCGGTGGTGTGGGTCTGCTGTTGGAAGAGCTGTTCCATGCTGGCAGTCTGAGACTCGAGCAATTGACGGAAGGTCAACTCATTGGCGGTGCGTAGCGAATGCAGCTCCTGGTTCTTAGACTCTATCTGAGCGTCCAGTTGAGCAAGAACAGTCTTAGTGTGTGCGAGCTCGGCGTCGTTGCCAGCAAGGCCTTCGTGGAGTTGCTTGATCTCATCTTCCTTGGCTGTGATGGAGTCGCTGAGTTGGGCGTGTTCCTGGTCCTGGAAGGCGACAAGCGAGTTAAGCTTGGACACCTCGGTCTTCAGGGTAGAGAGATCAAGGTCCTTGGTCTCGAGGGCGAGACGCGCATCCTTGACGTCCTGATCGATGTTTGTGAGGAGAGACTTGAGGTGGTGGATGCGCTCATCCTTTGCTTCGACATTGGCCTTGCAGTGCGAGAGTTCATCCTTTGTGGTAGTGTGAGCCGTGGCTTCTTCCTTGTGGGCGGCTTCTGATGCGGCGAGACGAGCCTCGAGGTCGGCGATCTGTTGCGATTGCTGGCCAATGGTTTGGTTCAGGCTAACGACGTCCGGGATCTGGCCGAGGTGCTCGAGCATGGCGGGAAGGCCATTGAGGTGGCTGAGGATCTGGACGAAGTTGTCGAGGTTGTGCTGCTTGTGTTGTTCGGCTTGGTCTGCGAGTGCCTGCGGTTGTGTCAGTACTTCTGCGCACAATTGGAGTAGCAGGTACAAGCGCACCTTGAGATCTTGAGCGAGGTCGGCCAGTTCGCGACTGCTTGCCTCAGATGCATCCGATCTGGGAATCTCTGCGATGTCGAAAACACCAGATGAGGGTCGGCTGGAAGACGAGAAGACTCCAGACGAAGGACGACTGGACTTCTCAAAGACTCCGGAAGAGGGACGACTGCCCATCGAGGGACGCAAGCTGAATTTGCCCATGTTGTTGTTGATGTGCTTGGGTATTGGTTTAGTGATTCTTGTTGACGGCGCCGAAGAAAAGCTGAGATCTTCTACGAGACAGAAGATAAAGAACCAGTAAAGTCAGTGTTGTATAGAACAAACCAACAAAGAGAGCTCAATGTGTTTAATATAACCAATGGCCTCGCGAAAAATGGCCTGTGGCGGTGTATCAAAGCTCCTGGTGGATGTGCGGTGAGAGGCCCGTTCATAGGCCTAAGGCCTCCCGATCAAGCCCGCATATTAATTTCGAGCGGTGAAACTCCAGGGCATAACAAACCATGACGAACACAAAGACAACATTCTGCTTGAAAGAGCTAGATGTAAACACACTAGGTGCTTGATAAGAAGAGTCGGCAGAAAATGCTTGCTCTGGACTTGTCGTGTTGCTGCGTGCGAACAATCAACATTCAATGATAAAGACCTACACTTTGGCGATGGCTGCCAATTCTCCAGCATTTGGTTGATATCAGGTGCAGAAGACGTTTGAGATCACCGCAGAAAGGACCGGACTTATGCAATGGTAAGGAGTCCCATGTTGTCAGCTGCCTGAAAGTGGCAGGAGCTCCTCGGGGAAATTGTTCGAGACACCGTGTCAAAACGTCTTTCCCGACTGGCCAAAAGTCGCATGACTAAGCATTTGAATCCATCGACCCATAGTTCTCGTTCATCTTCGTCTCCTCACATCACACACTCGTTATGCCTGGAATCGATCCTGTAATATGTTCCGGAAAATGGTCTACATTCTTCTGGACTATAGACTTGTTTTCTTGCGTCCCCCAATCACTGTCTCCAGACATGTTCCATCTCAGCAAGACACAGGACAGCAACCAAAATCTATTAAGCATTGTAAGCGACCATTTGACGATAGCACAGTTCTATTGACACAAATGTTCAATGGTTCCGATAAGGGTTGACTTACGAGACTGATGTCGACTCCCGTGTTGATACGTGCCTTCCAGACAGTCCGATCAAGACCTTTCTTCTCAAGCGAAGTAACATCGTTGGCCTCAGTATTCATGATCGTGGCAAGCTCAATACCCTGATACTGGACGACTGTGGATAGCGCACCTCTATCTCTCGGACGAATCTCAATCGTATTTCCGATGTCATCCGCCGCAGACTCGCCATGTATCACGGCATCCAGGTTGGACCTATTTTGCGCCATCATGCCGTTAACATGCTTCAGTGAGCAGATCCTTGTTCCCTCTACGTCCTCAACAGCCCAGTCGTTCTTCATGGCATAGCCCATATGGCGAAGTTCAAAGAGCTTACGACCGCTTCCTTCGGAAATCGCTCTTCGCCAGCTGAGGGATGATGCACCCTTGCTGCTGACCCTGAATATAGTCTGGCCATTGGCGTCATCGAGGACATCGACGCTCTTGAAGGTACGATCATGACAGTGGACTGTGATATTTGCTTCCTCTTCGCGATTGAAGCCGGGCAAAAGAGTAGGTAATTTTGATGTAGACCCTGTGAAAGAACTCATGTTTGCGGACAGGAAAGTTCCGGTGGACTGCGGTAGGGACAGAAGAGAGTCGACGTGTGACTGGTGTGCGAAGAAGTCAAGAAGGTACCGAAGGGTCATTTCGAGAGATTGGCCGAGCCATCTCTATCCGCTGCCAAGCTGCATGATTCAATGCTAATCTGATTCTTGGTTAACAGTATGATTATATGACGGTTGTAGGTAAGATCATCAGTTCCTTTAAACCTTTCTCATCCTTCGTTACTTTTGAACACATATCGCATTATACATTTTCTCTAGCCTAGCAACGGCTTCGGTTAAATAATTACTACCGACGTCGTTCCTTAGATTAACATAGCACTCCTACTGCCATGCGATCTAGACTACAATTGAAGCCAGAGCTAGCGTTGCAAAACAAAGCCACGTCCTGCACAAATAACAGCACTCTTTGGCCAAAAGTGATGCTACGGCCAGCAAAAGAGATGATTCCGCCCGGGTTCGAACCGGGGACCGCCTGTGTGTTAGACAGAAGTGATAACCAACTACACCACAGAACCAATTGATGTGAGTGAGACGGACAACAAGCCTTAACAAAGCGTGCACGCATGTCGACGCCAAGATGGTTCTCGTGTTACCCCGCAGTGCTGGACAAACAAAAATTGCAGGTCAAAACCGAACTCTGAGTCACGGCGAAACCGGGAGTATTATACTACTAAGGTATCGACCCTGTGCGGCATCGGAGTTCCTACCTGCAACTCGTCCGTACTCATTCGCGTAATCATGGCATGGCCAGGCAGTGCCGACTTCTCGGGTCTCCAACAGTCACCGACATCGACACCATTCGGCGGAGACGTGCCGCCGTCCCTGCAGCAGGTCCAACAGCAGCAGCAGCAACAGCTCACGCCCACATCCTCGTCGACAGCAGGACCACCTCGTAAGAGGAAGAAGAGCGAGATACAGGATGACCAGAGCCCTCAGGCAGACGCGTCAGGCGGACTGGCAAAGGCGCATCCGGTGAAGAGAGCCTGCAACCAGTGTCGACAGCAAAAGGTCAGACTCTGCACGCGACGAGAACGCGTCTGGGGTGAGATGCTGACGAGAAGAGCAGCTACGATGCAACATCCAGACAGAACCAGAGTTCCAGCCATGCGGCCGATGCATCAAGCACAACCTGACGTGCGCCATCGATCCTGGCTTTAAGAGGCAGGAAAAGCGACAGAGACATGCCGAGATGGAACGCGAACTCGAGTCGCTCAAGGCCGAGAATGCGAACTTGCGCATGGGAATGGCAAGAGGAGGCTTGTCCAACACGGCAGACCCTCTCCAACCGCCGACCTTCCCTCCTCAACCACCCTACGTGAACCCGAACAATCCCTTCCCCGGTCCGAATGAAGCTGCCGCCTCGCGTTCCCTGCTCGACCTGGCCCAAGGCATCGACTACCCGACACGAGAGCCGACACTCCACACGCTTGGAAGAGTCACATTGAGCGAGAACGAGGTCATGGACCTTGTCGGAATCTACTTTGCACGCTACCACCCATACCTGCCTCTGCTGTCTCCCGACACGCCATACACCGCCTTCTTCTCCATGTCTCCTCTGCTGCATTGGACCATTCTTACAATCGCCATGCGCCGATATGACGGTCGCCCTGGCCTGTTGCAAGAACTCCGCCAGTCATTCACCGACCTGATGTGGACCACCATCGCCTCAGTCCCGCAGTCGTACCACGTCGTCAAGGCTCTAGTTCTCATTTGCACATGGCCCATGCCTAGCAGCTCGACATCACACGATCCGAGCATGATGCTTTGTGGAACTATGGTCCAGCTTGCCATGCAGTTCGGCTTGCACCGTCCTTCGCACGCTCAAGACTTTTCTCGCAACAGAATTGAGCTTCGAGATGAGGATATCCAAGATCGCATGCACACTTGGGTTGCTTGCAATTTGATTGCTCAAAACACTTCAACTGGGTACGGCATGCCTCAAATCTCTCGCTGGAATTGGTACACTCACGGCCTCCACCTCGATCGCATCTCCGGTGCTTTCCGCAACCGCATTCAGATTGAAAGATTCGTTGATAAGGTCACTCGCACTCTGTACATTATGCAACGGGACGAGTTCGTTGGTGGTGACGAAGCTCATCGTTCTCTTCTTATCGATACTCTCGGAAGAGAGTACGAGGAGCTCGAAACCTCGATCCGCGCAAACCACGCCTCACACATTGATCTACTTCATGCTCAGATCGCTGCTCTCCATCTGCGCCTAACAGCATTCTTTGGCTCCCCTTCAGCGCCGACATACAAGTCTGATCTCTCAGCGTTGTACATTGCTGCTTCAACATTGCTCAAATCATTCTTGGCACTACCACCCAATGTTGGTGTGCATACTCCTGGCGGCGAACATCTGTCTGGTCCCTACCAATGCTTTGCTACAAATTACATGATGCAGATGGTCTTGGCAGCAGGCTTCACTCTCATGAAGTTGCTGAACTCCTTCTTCTCCAACAAAGTTGATGTCACCAGCGGCAGAAACTTGTTCCTTCAAACTGTAGCCGCTCTCCGCAACATCTCGGTTGTACCTAACGACTTGCCTCAACGTTTGGCTGAAGTCCTCGCCCAACTTTGGCAAGCAAACGGTGGAGGCTCTACCAACAAGCTCTTCCCCGACTCGCCAAACTTCATCTCAGATCCGGAACACTCTCTCCAACTCAAGGTGCGCTGTCGCATGAGTATGAGTTTGCTCTACGACAGTGTGTGGCGCTGGAAAGACCACGTTGGTGCTGGAGCTTCTAAGAACCTCGACCGTGCTATCCAACATCCTACCATTCCTACTGCTATCCCCAACAACGACACCAGTGATGCCCTTCCGCCATCCACAATGGCTCCTGATCAAGACTTGACCTTGAGCGGACTGGAGAACTGGGAGAATCTCAACTTCGCAGCTAATGCGCCGTTTGATTCGTTGGGTTGGGCATTGGATGGTTTCCTGGACATGCCTGAAGGCTTCATGGCATAAAAAATGAGTGTTAATATTAAGGTATCGGACGGGGTTTTGCTTCTTGAACATAGGCGTTTTGCGCAGCGATGGGTGGCTTATTCTTTGTTTCTTGCTTCAACAGCTTTTCATGGAAATTGAAGTTTTTGATGGACGGGGTTTAGCTAGATGAATGATGGGAAAGGACGAAAAGAGAGCGACACAACAGATGAATTCACGATCAACTTTTGACATTCCGAGTCTATCCGAATCTTCCAATTCCAACTCATGTGTCTCGCTTGAGTGTTCTGTATACACCGGAGAAAATGAATTCTCTCGTAAGCAAAAGGATGTAATTGGAAACACCAGTGCGCTCGGATGTTTTGTTTGTGTTTTTGGTATGCTCACCTGACGAGGCGTTTTTCTTCGTCGTCGGGTGTTGGGGGTTTTTTGGAGCTTCTCCGCGGACGCCTCAAGCGGAAGTGTATCTTTCTATCAACGACAACTCTATCATCGCAAACAAATTTCTTCAGGATATTGATAGTAAGTATGCAACTATTGCGCTGCATAGTGATGCTATATGATCAAGCTTCAAGCATGCAGAAAGAAGAAGAAAACATGCAGCTGAAGGTTGCACACCAGCCCCTCGGAAAAGCAGTCACGACGCTCGGGTGACGTTTTTCAGCTTTTCGGCGAGCTCAGGGAAAGACGAACAATTCTCACGTCACGCTTGATGTTTTTCCTACCCTTGATGACCAAAGCGCAAATTGCCAATGGTCTCTTGTGGCTCGACTCGAGGTAACAGAAGGCATACAAGCTTTCTGTGACTCTGCATACAGGGCAGTGTGTAGGGTTATTGCGGATGCTGCGGCGGTCCGCGTAACCCGTGTGATGTTTCTGTCCTGCTATATATGTGCTATCAAAGCTGAGCAGGTAGGTTGTGTTTTTGTTTTTCTTATCAGTGAACACCTTCTTATCATCTTTCTACTTCAACAACACTTGTACTACATCAAGACAACAAGCAACAGACTATCATCATGTCGTTGACACCAGATCAAGTCAAACTCATCAAAGCAACCGTACCAGTGCTAAAAGAACATGGCAACACAATAACCTCCCACTTCTATCAGCTCATGCTCAAAGAAAACCCCTCCCTCAACAGCGTCTTCAACCAAACACATCAGAAAACCGGTCATCAAGCTGGAGCTCTGGCTGGAAGTCTGTACGCTTATGCCTCGCATATCGATGATCTAGGCGTGCTTGCTCCTGCTGTGGAGAAGATTTGCCACAAGCATGCGAGTATGTATGTTCGACCTGAGCATTATGGTGTTGTGGGAACGTATCTGCTGAGAGCGATGGGAGATGTACTGGGAGCGGCATTGACGCCGGATATCTTGGAGGCTTGGGGAGTGGCGTATTGGCAATTGGCGAATATTGTAAGACATCTACTCCTATCCTCCTCCGCTTCAAGTATGGTTACTAATGGGAGACACAGATGATCAAGCAAGAAGACTCCCTCTACAAGTCCGCCGGCCCTTGGACATCCTGGCGCGACTTCCGCATTTCCAAGAAGGTGCCAGAGTCTGAGGAAATCACTTCTTTCTACCTCTCCCCTGCCGATGGAAAACCATTGCCTTCTTACTTGCCTGGCCAATACATCAGTGTCGCCACCTCCGTGCCATCTCTCCATCACGATCAAAATCGCCAATACTCTCTCTCCGGCGCACCTTCCCCTCAACACTATCGCATAAGTGTAAAGCGCGAATCCGCAGTCCAAAAGGGCGATCTCACACACCCAGCCTACATATCCAACATCCTTCACGGAGAAAAGCAAGAGGGAGATATTCTGCAAGTATCCCATCCCTATGGTGAATTCTTCGCCGACCCCAAGAATACTGGCAAAGGAGCTCTGGTGTTGATTTCCGCCGGCGTGGGCATTACACCCATGATCTCCATCTTGGATACATTTACACAGGAGAATTCTGATCGACGTATCTCTTTCATCCACGCGACTAGATCTTCTGGTGTCCAGGCTTTCGGCTCTCATGTTCGCGATATCACTTCTTCCCACTCCAACGTCTCTGCAACAATCTTCAATAAACTTCCTGCAGAGGAAGCTAAGCAAGGTGTTGATTTCGACTTTGCTACACGTATGGATTTGGATGTTTTGGAAAAGAAAAAAGATCTGTGCTTGCAGGACAAGGAAGCATGTTATTATATCTGCGGTCCTAGCGGCTTTATGACGGATATGGGAGATAAGCTCAAGAGCTTCGGTGTTGAAGATGCAAGGATAAAGTTGGAGATTTTCGGAACGGGAAATATGTCTTGATATTTCGCTGGTGGATGGGAAAGATGTATCTCTACTCATGGCATTGTCGGTGTTGAATGTGTTTGTGCGTTCTCATGGCGTTTGTTTTTGGTGTTTGGTGGAGGCTTGCGATGAGGTATTTGATAAGTTGCATGCAGAAGAAGAGGTATCAAAACCTCCCCCATGGTCTTCTTCTCTACTCTTCTTTCTTTACCAAAACATGCTTTCCCCGGCCCAGGGCGAACCAACGTTACCTGTCGACTTACCTGCAACTGCGACTTTTCTTCTTCTATGTTGTTGTCGAGGTACTCGGATAGACGTCTCGGGTCGACGTTGGAGACAAGCCTGGTGGGTAGCCTCGTATCGAAACGGAGCTCAAGTCTTGGGAAATGATGACGAGACGCACGACGGTGTATCTAGTAGTCGGTTCGGAGCTAGAGTAGGTCGTCTGGTAATGTTACGAATGCTCAAGAGCGAATAAACGCTTGACTCTCATTCGGCAACTTCTTGCTATCGAATCCAGTTGTGCATTCGAGCAGTCGTCTTTAACAGCTACGATTGCTAAAACAAACGTTGTGGTTTTCGGGAAACCTTTGTGTGAGGTTTTCAAACTTCTTGATTTCGCTTCGGATTTTTTGTGCCGAAGATGTTCCAGCATTTTTAGCGATACGCGCAGGAGAGGTATGTTCTGCTGTGGTATAGACTCATTTTCTGCACAAAGCCATCTTGAAAAGTGTTTTCTTCAATATCATCACCACTACTGGCTTTATGGACTTCATAGTCCAGATATGTCCATCAATTATCTTGGAAAGGCACGCTATATAAAAACATTGGCCAAAATCAAGTCGCATCACCTCGTTATCGCCCTTCCAACCCCAAAAATGCTTGTTACACCTCCCACCCTGCCCTCCAACGCCCAGCCCGCACGAGCCCCATCAGCCCTTCCCGCCCGGCGCACTTCTCTCCGCCCAACGCAGCCAGCCAGCCAGCCCTATCAAAACGCACGTCCCCCCAGCGCAAAAAAAAAACTCTTTCCACCACCAAACCTTGCATACCCTTCGCAGAACAAAAAGAAATCAATCGCAATGCAGTTGAATAGGAATAGCCGAAGGCGGGGCTCGAACCCGCGACCTTGAGGTTGTGCTTATAACAATGATAAGAGCCACACGCTCTACCGATTGAGCTACCCCGGCAGG
>JGI24891J29808_1000370_pt1 | contig 31478 bp, 33 predicted proteins | sample FreactcultuFSWF8_FD_29808 | JGI IMG/M metagenome (IMG submission 29808) | reverse complement strand
CGGCAGCAGCAGCCACTGCATCGGGGGTTTGGACAGTAGCGGCCATGTTGCGGGTGAATTGGTATCGGCGGGACAGAGAACGGAGGGTGCGTAAGGTGTGAGTCGAGAGAGTCGAGGGAGTTGAGGAGAAGAGACGGACAAATGTTCGTTGGGAAGCTGGCGGTATGTGTGAGCAATCGAGGGCAAGATGGCAGTGACAGAACGACACGAGTAACTCACCACCGAACATACACTGCAGATGGTTGGATAAATAGCTGACCAAGATGGAGTTTAGCAGATGCAAGTGATATCAAAAAGGTGATATTAGCCGCAGGGAAGACTGGCGGGGTGCTCGCCGGCGCCTGCAAAAGGGCGGGCCGGCATCGCATTCGCCGGCTGCCCCGCCATTTTGGGCATCGTCATCGACAAACGCCGACACGCAGCAGGCGTACCTGGTAGCTTCCTAATCTGTGTTTACTGTCCAATCCATCAGTTCCACCAAACACTCGAACCAGCATCATCATGGCCGCCACCGCAGAGGCAACACCACCTCCTCTCCACGGAGTTCCTACATCAAAAGAGAAGAGATATGACAGACAACTTCGTCTTTGGGCGGCCAGCGGACAGGCGGCGCTAGAAGAAGCTCACATCTTGCTCATCAACAATGGTCCTGGTGTCGTCGGTGTCGAGACTCTCAAGAACCTGATTCTTCCCGGCGTTGGACAACTCACCATACTTGACTCTACTGTCGTCTCAGAGCAGGACCTAGGTGTCAACTTCTTCCTCGACGAGGATAGCCTTGGTTCCTTCCGCGCTGAGCAGAGCAGTCGTCTGCTGCAAGAGCTGAACCCAGACGTCAAAGGTCACGCCATCACCGAGCCCGTCGAATCCTTCATCGCCAAAGACGCCGCTCTCAAGCCATACACGCTCATCCTCGTTGCCGCTCCCATCACGCCAGACGTGCTCCAAGTCATCTCAACACACTGTCAGACACACGCCGTGCCTCTGTTCTACTTCCACTGCTCCGGCTTCTATTCGCACTTCTCCCTCTCGCTGCCTCCCGCCTTCCCCATCGTCGATACCCACCCCGATCCCGCGTCGACCACCGACTTGCGCCTGCTTGCTCCTTGGCCAGAGCTTATCCAGTTCCAGAAAGAGAAGACAAACAACCTCCAAGCCCTGTCACCTGAGGATATCGGCCATGTCCCATACCTTCTACTCCTCTTGCACTTCCTCGATGAATGGCGTGCATCTCACAACGGCCAACCACCCCAGTCGTACCAGGACAAGACGGATTTCCGCGCCATGGTCGCAAAGGCCTCACCTCCTGACGAAGAGAACTTTACTGAGGCCACTGCTGCAATCATCAAGTCCCTAAATCCCCCAACCGCTCCATCATCAGTTCTCGCCGTCCTTGGTGCCCCCGAGTCGCAGTCTTTGGATGCCGCCTCCCCCTGTTTCTGGTTCATCGCCAGCGCCGTACGCACCTTCTATGCCACCCATGGCCAACTTCCTCTTCCTGGAGCAGTACCCGATATGAAGGCTAGAAGCGCCGATTACATTCAATTACAAAACATCTACAAGTCAAAGGCCCGCAAGGATGCCGCCGATGTATTGCAGATTGTTCGATCACTAGAGTCTGCCGTTGGCCGAAGGGACCCCATTGATGAGAAGGAAGTCGAGGCTTTCTGCAAGGGTGCCGCCCATATCAAACTCGTCCGTGGAAAGCCTCTTCGTATTGCACGCGGTGATGCCCCTCTTCACTGGGGTGAAGAGTTCGCCAAGTCTGCTGTTGAGCAGCTCAACAACTTGACTTTTGGTCTGGACAGTGGCATCTTGCACTACATTGCATTTGTAGCCTGGGACACGTTCGTCGGAAGTCACGACGTCGATGCACTCGGCGGCGGACCTAGAGTGCCCGGCTCAAACAAGGCTGAACTTGAAGCCGACGAGAATAAGATGGTCGGTATTGCCTCAAACATCATGGATTCTCTAATCAAGGAGGCCGGGACTTTTATCGAGAACCCTACTTATGACGAGCTTAAGGAGAAGAGCGCCAAAATCGTGCGCGAGCTGTAAGTCATATTTATCTTTTACCAATCTCGAATTCTGCTAACTTTTATGACAGCGTTCGTGCTGGCTCATCAGAACTACACAACCTTGGCTCCCTCACCGGCGGCATGGTGGCCCAAGAGGTCATCAAGGTTATCACGAAGCAATATGTGCCCATTGACAATACTTGCATCTTCGACGGGATTGAGAGCAAGGCAACCGTCCTTCGCGTCTGAGCCACTTCGCATTTCACGACTTCTACAAAAGATATGGCGTTTACAAGGGATATTCATGGCTATCAAGAAAGCATAGCGAGGCGTTTTCGATTTTGGACTTTCTCTTCATCACCTAGTAGGTCATGCTATTAGATCTAGCTAGACCTCAAGAAGTGGCATACTAGTTGCATGGAATGCATCATGAAAACATACAAGATTACTTCTCACACTCGACAAAATTTCATGAAATGCTTCTTTCAACTTCATCAACACTCAGCACCACCTAAAGTTTGCCGTGTTCACGTGGTGGCGAGCTTCAGGTCAATGATTTTATACCGCTTTCATCCCTCTCCTCCTGGAGGGCGGCGTAGTAGAAGTCAACATGATCTGTGGCAGGAATTCCAAGACGGTGAAACTCGTTTGATGACGTTGCTTGCTTGTTCTCTGCTATGTACTGGACCCCCTTAAACATCGACAGTCGACCTCCGTGGAACCTAGAAACAAGATCCTCTCATCACCGCCTAGCACTAAATCACACCTGCGCCTCGATATCCGCTGAAGCAGCGAGTGATTCCTGTCGTGCTTGCTACGAGCGAGAACATCGGCGCGATACAGGAGGTACATGGACTAATTTTGCACTCTTCAGGAATCGGATGTCTTCCAGCCTCGTAAATGCTGCCATTCGTCCTTTTTTGATCAGCAGGAGACTGTATGGAAGGGCTGGAAGGTGGGATGCTTGATCAGAACTGGTTGGTGGCTTGATTTGCTTGCTCTCTGTGTGTGCTTTGGACTTCACCTGATTTTCAATTCGGGACGAGTCGACGCAGAATCACATCCTCGACCACCTCTTTCTGGCGAGCCATGGTTGGCGTGAATACGGATGATGTATTGAAAGTAGGCTTGCCAGAGGTTTTGTCACGTCATCTGAGCGAGAGGAGAAGGCGCTGTGTTGGTCTCGATTGGGTTGATGGTGGGGGGAGAATGTTTGGGAGCGAAGATATATTCATAGATTCTCTCGTCGGCATGGCTAGTTCGCTCTTGCCAAGGAGACGCTATCATCACAGTTCTGGCTGCCATACACCGTTCTGACCATATCCCATTGTCATGTCTGGTTCGGCGAATCCAGGTGCGGTGGCTGCCAACACGTCGTCCATTGTCCATGAGAACTGCTCTGGTTGTTGATTTGCTCCTTGTTGTTGAGTCGAGAGTTGTTGATCCCACATTTCCTGTTGAGTGGTTAGCAAGGTGTCCGTGATTGGTTAATGTGCAAATGCTTACCCAGTTAATGTCGTTGGACACGTCCATCATGTTACCCAATGCCGAGAAATCATTCGGAGGCGTCCATTGGTCCATCGCTGGCCAGTCATTGGTCACTGGTAGCGTGTTGGGCATCGGTATAGATGGCATCGATATCTGCGACCAATCTGCAACCACAGGCACAGTTGGCGGTATCACATCTCTTGCCTGATCTTTCCTGACCTTTTCCAGCATGACCGCCATCGCCTTGCAAGCTTTTCTGACTTCCGACAATGCTGCATTCTCTAAATATGCTCCACCCGCGTTAAACGAAGGTTCGAAGCAGTCATCTTGACCGGCTTCTTCCCAGACTCGCTTCGACGCTTCGAGTGCTGCAATCATATCTCCACGTGTGACGATCTTGTCCGCTGCTGGATCCGATTGTTCGTTGAGTTGTCGTGACAGCTCTACACAAATTATCATGCTCGCTAGCAAGAAGTCGTGTGTGCCGATCGAGCACATGTACCAAGACACGGACTCGAGCTGACCTCCAGGGGAAGAGGCTTGATAGATTTCTTGATGGTGGCGCAATGTTTTCATCGCTGAGCCAATGCAGCATTCTCGGGAGTATGACTCCGCTGCTTGGGTCGCTGTAGCCACCATGAATCGTCTGTGAAGTACTGTCTTTGTCTTCAGATAGAGCAGTTCCAAGTTGAACCTGCACATCAACGATTCTGGATCTTCTGTGACACATAACTCCAGAGCCTGGAACTGTAGCGCACCTGGTATATTCGCTTTCGCTTCCTCCAATTTTGCATCCAGGTCCATGACCTCGGTATACGATGGTGCCGTTGTCGCGTGAGACATGTCTGCCGCCAGAGCGAAGATTTGGCACATCCTGAACTTAGCAGCGCCGTACGAAGATGGCGTGATCTGGTCTGTAGGCCTTGAAGGTGGTAATGTTTTGCTGTGAACGGAGAAGTCCTGGTCAAAGAGGTTGTGTGGTGGTCTGGTGTCGCTCTGTACAGCGCGCAGCATGGCAGGCAAGCCCAGTTGAAACGACACGAGAGTGTCGACCATGTACAGCATATGCCACACTCTTCGCCGCATCTCCCCTGTCAGTACGGTTACGTTGCCGTAGTGACTCGGATCGCGATGATAGCCCATTCGAAGTGCCAGTCTGAAGACGACACCCATGATAAGCCACATGTCGAACATGTTGTTCGTTCGACTGCTTCCAGCATGCAAAACCAAGCATTCGATTGTATACGCTCTCGGTTTCATGTAGTTGCCCAATACAGCTGCAGACGCCGCTAGCTCTTGGTACAGGTCCGCCTGCTTGATGGCGGCGAGTACTTCTGGAGTATTGGGGTTTCTCAAAGCACGCATCTTGAACAGGCTCGCCATGCTAAGTATGCCATATAAAACGCCTAGCCACATGACTGGCGCACTAGTCGGTGAACGCCAGAACTGTCGATATTCATTTTGGAATTGAGGGGCGTGTATGATAGACTTGTAGGGCTGGGGTGCTCTGAACCACAGCGAGACGAGCCCATCCGCTTCAGGTCTTGGTGGGAGCATTGATAGCAGTTCAGCTTTCGTGACTTTTCGAGGCGAACGCAATAATCCAGGTAATCCATCATCATGGCTGTTCAGCGGTTCTTCATTCTGCCATGCATCAAATTCTTCGTCTGACGCCTCGGCTTCAGAATCGTCCAGATCGCGCTTCAATTCAGAAATACTGTCCAAGATGGTTGCCCAGTGAGATGACCCGACATAACTAGTCCCCTCTTTGCTGATTCGTAGATGACCAAATGATTCTAGTTGGGGCGCTTCATGCTGATGATGTCTGACCGGTGAGTGATCATCCTCGCTGTACGGCGGAGTCACTTCGGGATAAGCCTTGTCTGCTCTGCATGAGCTATGTGTACTGGTCTGTGAGGCTTCGGTCTGGGAAGAAGTGGGTGATTCCTTAGTACTAGTAGCAGTGCTGTTCGTTCGCCCACTACTGTGTGTCGCATTGCTATCATTTGTTGATCTCGAATTCATCAGGTCGACAACAAGCTGTTCAAGGTGTTGAATGCGGCCTTTGACATTTTGCGCACTTCGTGTTTTCGCTGCTGGTGGCAGATATGAACACAATGACTCTTTGCTTCGCTTCGTACACTGATCGCATGGTGTAGCACGGTTGCATCGTAATTTGCCTTGTCGGCAGGCGGTACAGCTGAGTTGTGACCTTGCGCGCTTTTGCTTCATGTGCGCCTCGTTGGATTCTCTGTTGGCCATGATGTTCGTGGTGTTTGATGATAGTTAAAGCTCGTTGCAGAAACATTAGGATTGAGAGTGCAGGGATGGAAGTTGTTGCCTTGCCAAGACTGGTTGGGCGTTCCTTCTCTCGATCACGGTATAGACCTTTGGCCACGGCGAGTTCAATTCCATGTGTTACTCGACGATATATTGACACTACCTGCTTGACACCTTGTATTGTGTGTAAGATTGAACTTAATGGGTGGTTGTGACTTCTATCATGCCATTCATGAATCGGAATGTCATTTGTCAGCCGTCTGCGACTCCATGTCACCATGTCTTTTCGCTATGACCCCAACCCTGACTGTAGTTTCGAACTCGTCGTTAGAGGTGGTGGTCAACTTGAAAGTAAAGTTCTGTGAGTTCTTATGATATCGAAGCATCTTCTTCCTTGAATTCGTTACTTTGTATTGAATTGTCACTCGATATATGATGCTCATGATATTCCTCCGAAATCTTGCATTTGAGGATTCCATAACCCTATGCAGCACCTTCCTTTCTGGCACCAGTGTAGAAAGCCAAACCATAGTCCTCGGTTGTGAATGTAATAGTCGAGCCTTTGGGGAAAAAGAAAACGTCACCAGGCTTGGCCTCCACTTTGTTGCCAGTCTCATCCGAGATAGTATATTGACCTAAGCTGATATCAGATATTGGAGTCCCGGACAAGTGGAGTCCAACGTACCTTCAACGATAATCTTCATTTCGTCATAAGTGTATGTGTACACAAGAGGTGTTCCTTGAATATACATCAGATGATTTGAAATACAACGCAGCCAATGGGAAACATACCCTTTTCTAGCCTGTAGAATCCACAACTGATGGGATGCTCGGGATTGGTCTGATCACTGCTGTATACATCGCCAAGAAATGCGTTCTCATTGGCAATGAGAGGAGGCTTGTACTCCTTCTGGGCCTGAGCAAAGTGTTTCATAGCAACGGGGGCAGACATAGTGGTAGATGTTGAGGTTATTGTCGATGTTGATATGTAGCAACTCAAACGATTGATGATAGATGCGAATTCGAGACGAACACTTCCACCTTTTATCTACATTTTCGAACACCCAAGCTCACTGTTGTTGTCGATAGACCTATTGAGTACAAGTCTCTACAAGGTAGTTCGGCACGCGTGTTGAGATTGTGAACTCGCGCGAAGTAGATAGACGCGATAGAGGACTAGATGTCCCGAATGAGCTGCGATAGGCGTGTTCAGATATGCCGTAACGGGCTTGGTCAGACCGGGAGATGATACCAAGCCCATGGAGAATCTTATCCAACGCGTGCCACCACTGTCTTCAGAACGCTTTATCAATTGACGAATCGGTAACCCTTCACAGCTCAAGACATGAGAACGACATTATGTCGACTTATTTCCAGCTGGGCATCGTCTGATGCCCATTATGTTCGTGCCTTCTCACAGCCAAAGTCCTGCTGACGTCTCATGATGAAGCGTGTGGTCGATAAGAAGAGCTCATGCACGTCAGTCGATCCCGGTCAGACCCCCGCCTCGCCCAGGGCGGCAGCGTCGGAGTGGAGAAGACAAGGTTGTGGTTCGCGGCAAGGGCGGGCAAGAAAGAGTTGGAAGGTCTTGCCCAAATTCAGAAGGTCTGTCCTGACCCCGCTTCACGCGATGATGGCGTGCTGCCGAGGCGTGCTCCCGAAGCTTCCCATAAAACGCTCCGTCTCCCTCTCCCACCGAGATTGCCCTTCTTTTTGGAGCTCTCAGCAGCAGAACACCGTCCACCAGAAATTGGAAAGAATACAGTGTACGTTGATAAATCCTCATCTGATAACTGCAGAAAAAAGAGAAATCAAAGCCATAACTTCAACATCTCTGTTATGTTCCAAGTCCGAACCCATTCAAGAGAAAGACTTGTCATGTTTTCATCATTGGTGTCGACAACACAACACTCCAAAGCAGCAATGCATGTACTTCTCCATGCCCGACAGAGAAACCAAAGCAACACTTCCTGAGCGACTCATACAAAGCCGAACCAATTTACCAAAGCAGCACTTCCTGAGCAACTTACCCAGCATTTCCTGAGCGACCTCTTCGGTCCTTTCCTGAGCGACCTATCTATCATCTCCTAGCGACTATTCCTAAGCGACAACTTCCAGGTACCAGCAAACCTACAAAGTCTTGACCAAGCAATATCTATGCGTGCAGTATTGCCTCAGCAATTGCAACACAGCAATATCATTCAGGCACGAACATCGATTGACCAAGTCATCCATGCAACACTCACGCACACCATATCATCGAGCAACAAGTCCAAGCAACACCCATCCGAGCGGCATCATACTGCAGCAACATTCGTCCAAGCGTCAAGATCCATCCAAGAGACATTTCTTCTACGTGGAAACCCGTCGAGCAATTTGATGCAGCATTGTTCATTAAGCGGCAATATTCGATACCTCAACCAACTCCGCTACCGAGCGCCCACCAATATCCAAACAATTTCTGTTCACGTAACGTTTTGTCCGGGCAAGCTATCACAGCAACATCACATCCATCCAAGCGACAGACACCCAGGCGACATCAATCCATGCAACATTTTCATCCAAGCAGCACTTGAACGGGTCAGCTCACGATGGAAGCTTTGGACTTGTGGAAAAACTCACCTTCCCAACCCCAATCCTTCATCACACCAATCCAATGCAACCGTCCGCGTACTGTGAGCAGCGTGCCTGTCGCACCATTCACCGCATCGCGTGATCCTCGGCATGAGATGGAAGCAGCGTCCATTTGACCCGGATCACCGCCGGTCATGCGTCGCAGCTTGTCCGCCCAAGCCATGGTACCCTCACTGGCACCTGCAATGCTGTTGAAAGATGAGCCACGTCTGGTTGATGACGGTCTGTTGTTGCCTCCCGGAGCCTGCAGATCTGCAGTCGCAACAAGGCTTCGCCTCACGGGCAAGACTTTGTTCTTGTACTCGTCCCTTCTGCGCCAGACCTCTTCCATCACATCGACACACTTGTCGATAATGCCGATTCTCATACGTTGAGACATGGCAGCCCAGCGGCTCTTGATCCATTGTCTGTCCTCTTCGACATCGGCTTCACAGCCGGCCATGAAGAGAGGGTAGACATGAATGATGACACAACGACTGGCAAGAGGGACTGTGGCCAAAAACACGAGAACCTTCTTCGCCATGTCGGCTGTTGAGAGACGTTCAGGGATCTCGGGAAGTGCTTGGTGCAGGTACAAAAGTGTAGCCCAACGGTATGCTTCTGCTGTCTGCAATGCATGTCGCACGTCACATGTAGGATCTTCCGGTGGTTCAATGAACGCCGGTGGTTCCCATGTTTCGAGCATGAGCTTCAGTTCCATCGCTTGGCTGATCATGGGAGGCGAGTTCGACTCAGCGCGATAAACTCGGCGAATGAGGTTTGCTGTACGACCGATCAATGGGAACAGAGTGCTTGCACATCCCATGAGAGGGTCAAGGTTGGAGTCAATCGGCAAACCGAAGTCGATGCCGAACCCTGCATGACCTGAAGGCCCAATCTGAGGACTGTCTGGTGTACTGTAGAGACAGTACAGGTTGTCATAGTCATCGGACGTGTCCTCATCAGCGGTTGTCACGCGAGAGAGAACATCCAGGTATACCCATGCGTTAGCAAGGAATTTCAGCCTGGCGAGGTTTAACCCGGTCAGAGCCGATTGCTTGTGCTGGTTCAGGGCAATGTTGATCATTGCTCGAGCACCCTGGATGTGATCATTACCACTGGAAAGGTGTTGATCCCAAGTCTCTGCGAAAGCAAGAGCCAGAGTGGTGGCAATTGCTGTGTCCAAGTTCATGGTGCTTTCCTCAATACCTTCAAGCAGGTTACGCACACTCTCACTCTTGTGCTCATGGCCGGCCACACGAAGAGCAGGGATATCACGCGAAGAGTGGAATGCTGTCATTGAGGAGATGGCGTGGTAAAGCGCTGGTGAGGTCTGAGCCATTGGCCAGATCAACGTACGCCAAGGGTTCTCGTTTGGCCCATCCTTGATCGAAAGAATACCACAGGTCAGCCGATCAAACCGAAGCATTAACATCTCTGGACTGGTTTGGGCAAGTGATGGCTGCTCGTACATGTAAGTGATTCGTTGCGGGAAGACCATTGCCGGCGGGCTCGACATCGAGTTGTCGTCTTGGAAAGTCGGGCAGTGAGAGAGCTGCAGTGCCCAGGCGTCATAGTCGGGCACGATTGGGGTAATTCCTCCAACATGTTTGTCAAAGTCTGTCTCCATCTCATCCATCAGTGGTGGATCCGTCATGTTCAGGAAGTCGTCCATGAAGTTCATATCGAAGTCGAACACCTCTTTGGTGCCTGGCATTGTATTGGGCGGCATGTCATTCTCTTTCGGTGCACCATCAATGATGGGGTTACCATGAGGTGATCCTTGAGACGATGTTCCAGCATCGTTGGCAGAGTCGGTAGGGGATGCACCTTGCTCGGCTTGTACTTCAGCGGGCGAGGTTTTCGAAGAGTTCTGAACCGAACGTTCCTTCTCTGCAGACGGTGCACGTTGTGGTTTGGGCGGTGCGGGAGCAACGAACAGCTGCTGTGCGAATGAGGAAGATAACTGGGCGGGTGCTTCTGACGACGGCGCTCTTGTTGTTGGTGACGCTGGGCTTCGTTTACCCGAGCCGTCAGCTGCACTTCCTAGCACTATCAAGGCTGCGGGAGGTATGCGTTAGCAACGACGATACTGCATAGATGGTCGAAGGCAGGTAAGTCGTGAGGTTCCGCCGTCAACATAAGACGACGATACATTGCCTCACATGACGGTTTCATGCTGAGTACTCACATCCATTGTTCTGTTTAGCAATGTTCGTGGCGACGTTGGTCTCCTCGAAGGGCCTCCACTTGAAGTCCTTCTTGTAACCTCCACAGTCAACGTTTCGTTTCTTGCATTGTTCGCAACCCGGTTTCTTCTCATCGCACTTCAGGCGTTTGGCTTTGCAAGTGACACAACCTGAAAGTTATTTTGCTCAGTACAAAAGAAGCACATAGAACCACCAGAAATCAGGTGCGGTTTCAGCCTACCATTACGACTCTTCGACTGCTTTGGCTTAGCTACAGCGGCACCATCGCGACGAGGTTTACAGGTTGAGGCGGTGGACTTTTTCCTCGTGGTGGTGTTTCGTCTCTTGATAGGAGCCGCCTTGTTTTGCTCGTCGCCGAGCACTTGTTCAGGCTGTGGGACAGGTTCAGGCGAAGCGCGGAGAAAGACAGAAGGGGACGGTATCGTGATCGTATCCGCCATGTTGTGTGCTGTGATCTCGAAAGGGTTAATTGAGGAAGAGGCAATAGGGCATGCTATGAGAAGGGGTGGATTGTTCTCTTCCTGACAATGTTCCCTCGAGATACAAAGAGATAGCTGATACCGCTAGTGGGAAGACGACCCCGCACGAAATGTGGAGGCCAGAAGATAGGCCTAGGACAAGACCTGGCGTTGCATCATCAGCTTCGCCATTGGTCAATTTGGCCACGCTATCTAATCCCCAGCTGCATGTTATCTAGAACGTTGACCGTGAAGGAAGATTACGCCTCCAAACAAACCAATGGGAGTCGCGAAATAAATCAAGACTAATTCCCATCATTTTCACGACATCTTTACGATGTCCATGACTATCCTTGAAGAGAAATTCGAAGCGCTCTCACCAAGGGACTCGAGTGACTTTTTCAGGATGTTGCAACGCTTTGCTCGTACGAGCACTGAACGCGTCCTTTCGTCTCCATGTGACCACAGATAGCGGCCTTGGGCGCTCTAAGCGGGGAAGCCTCGGAAATACAGGAATTCAAGTACCGCCGGCTTGGTGTCCGATCTCGTCCGCTCGAGCAAGCAGCAGGATCTATGAATGAGTTGAACCGATTGCGAAGGAGAGAAGTCCTTGATGCAACCGGATGGTGAAGATGCCGAGATGTTGCAGAAGAGAGAAAATAGAACAAAAACCAGAAAAAATCGTGATATCTTGGCATGAAGAGAAATTGTTTTGAGCGAAATCAAAAGAGAAGTAAAAGAAAAAAGAAAAAAGAAAAGAAAAGGAAGATTGATAGGGAGAAAAAGTATAGGATTTGGACAAATCAGACACTGACGGCGAGATGCAAGAAATGATGTTCATACAAGACCATAACGTTGTAAGTCGAAGGACATCACAACTCCCATGATTGGAACGCTGTTCTTGTTCGCCAGTGCGTGTGTTCTTCTTTCCAGTTCTCTCGCCAGCGAAGCAGACATCTCGCTTGCGTGTTGGGAAGGAATGTTAGGGCCTGAATCCCATCAACTCAGGCGAGATTGCATTCTGCTCGCCAACCATGGCTCGAGTATGACAAAGCAGTGCTGCTAGCGACGAAAGTCAAGACGAAGTCTCAGAGAGTAATCCAGGCTGAGTCTTGGAGCCAATAGGTGTTCACCTGCTTCAATACGAATGCGCCAGCGCGAGTCATCCATTCTGTATAATATTTTACGAGCTGAGTAGATGAATAGCAAGCGAGAAACAATGTTTGGTTGCTTCGATAGGGCCGCTGGCTACCCTAGGCTTCTTGTTCGAAGTTCGGGTCGCTGTACACGAGCACGCAACACTTGCACGTTCGGGATGACACAGGGCAAAAATCGGCAACTAACCAACGTGCTGGATGTCGGATCCTCACGTGGTGATAGACTCTCGGGGAGGCGAAGCACGTATTGATCACCATGCTCAAGGTGGGTTCCGTTCGGCGTAGGTTCGCGCCGCTGCGAAGAAGTGGCTATCTCATGCGAACCTCGGGACTTGGAATGGTAGAACGCGCACATCGAAGTCAAAGACAGTATTGCACAGTCTGGCGAACAACCCTAACAGTATGGTTGTATTAGGTCTTGCGACTTCTGCGAGCAAAGATATCTCTTTCATGCCTGGGCCAATTGCCGGCAACTAAAACGTGGCACTGGGGTCCCGTTCGGTACCACGACTGTTGAAGCGTTCGAACGCCTGCCTCTGTGGCTGAGTGTCAGAGTTGGTCTTAGCCTACGCCTCTTGACCCTCGAGACATGAGACGACACCAAAGGGAGATTATGCATCGCGCAGGGACTGAACATTCAGGACCGAAGGAGTGGTAGCTCTGAGTCGGAAGTCTTGTTTGTGAAAAGTGTCGTCGCAAACCTCAGCTGGATTTTAGTCATCCACTTGTTCGTATGCGCATCTTCTGATGGATCTTCCAGGACCCCACTAGAGCCGCAAGCAAGGTGGGGCCAAAGTGGCGCGCGGTCCTTGAGCTAATCGGTTCAACGACTCGCACCGATGTTTCCTGCAGGCAAGCGCGAAACTTTGGCACCACAAACTTCTGCGTCATCGATGACATTTGAGCGACACTCGTCAGCTACCCTTTTGGAAGGTCCTTATGAAACAAGACTACGAGAAGTACGCGGCGCTTTCGCGACGATGATGGTCGGCGGAGATAAACAGGCCGAAACTCCATGACACTGGCAATCCTCACTCAACCAGCAGATTCTGCCAAATGTCGTGGCGCTGTGAGTGGCCCAACGATCTGTTTAGGCTGTTCGAAGTGATGAGCGAAAGAGGAAGATCAGCAAGGTATTGCTTACACCTCCTGCCCCTCTCTCTCTCGTCAGAGGAGCGAGTGCGAGTCGTCGACCAGGCTATGCGCGGAGACGCTTGTTCTTGTGGATATCTCTACGTCCTTCTTGCATCGCGCCTGCCAGGAAACTGCCGTGCTTACAACGTCCAGGAGTAATGAAGCCTCGGTAGATTGGCCATGTGTTTTCCAGGTCTAGAAGGCGCTCCTTTGATCCCACGCACATCACCGGGTCCGAGCACCATTTAGCGCCAGACCCAGGCATGGATCAGTAGTGACATTTCCGCCGTTGAACTGGGCAGAACAGCCACCATCCATGATGCCCAGCCCAATGCAAGGATTGGAACCAAAAATGCAACAAGTCAAGGGCGCTCTTTCCCATTTGCCACCATAGCAATGGCCAATCTCGTAACCGACTCTTCTACTGCATCCAGAAGGCGTGGGTCCTTCCCCAGGAATCGGTAACTCCGTGTCAAGGCCCGAGCCTGTTCTCTAGAACCTGTAGTCCATCAGTAGCCTTCTTTTTCTCTCCAACTTCCCCTTGTAACTCGTCTTCATTCATTCGTTACTGCTTCTCATCGATCTGCAAACCGTACCTCTGTTAATTCCCGCCGGCAAATCAATCTTCCCCTCGCACGGATTTGACCTTGTCACCTTTCATCATCATATCACCTCGTATCCTACGCGTACACACGAGGGTCTTTTTCCTTGCATCAGATCTATCACCGCATCTGTGGTCCTGGTTTCACGGCGCATTCTCCATCAAGGGCTGGATATCTTTCGCGTAGTCGCGTCCATCCAATCGATTCTTTTTCTTTCTCCTGAGTAATGGCCGGCGCTTGCCAGAGCCTTTGATATTGAGCTGTGTAGTGTTCTTCACTTGAGCTCTTCCATTGCCACCTGGAGGTCTACTGGTCCGCTCCTGTCAGGTCGTTGGACCTTGCATCACTTCGAGTCTGTTCAAAGAAACAGACATGCCGGAAATCGATATCAAACACGCACCCTCCGACTTCGCATCAACATCTCCCACGGACTCTGCTCCTTCGGCGAGTTACTACCATACACCTACACTACCACACTCATCATCTGCCGGAATTGCAAAGAGACGGAAGAATTCAAAGGTCAAGATGAGCCCTATACTCAAACGCGCTTCGTCAACTCCGCAGTTGAACGGCCTCTCTGTTCAGGAGGCGGGGGGACTCTCTCCCACAGCTCTCGACAAGAGAAGGAACAAGCTAGGCTACCAGCGCATATCAATTGCTTGCTGTAAGTAAAGGACACATTCGTTATGGTACTGTGTGGCATATACTAACTATCATCAGCGCACTGTAGACGCAGAAAGATCCGCTGCGTTCTGGCTGAGAGCGACGACATGGGCCGATGCAACAACTGCATTCGACTGAAGAAAGAATGTGTCTTCTATCCTGTTGATTCAGCCGGTGGATCTGAAAGTCGCGCGCAAACCAAGGGATCTAAGGATTCATCAGTAATTTCTAACTCGCCATCCGAGATGCATCCTCCGGGCTCAAAACTAGAACATGATCATGAAACAGGCCGTTTCCCTCATCTCGCATCGAACGCGCCACCGGAATATGGCTCTGTCGACCCTGCCACGGGGTTAGGCATCTCTACAGGCAGTAAGTCTCGTTGCATCGCATTGACTCAATCAGAGCTGATAGTTTAAACAGCACCCGTCGCGTCCGAGTTTGCATTCGCTCGCCCTGGCTATCCCGCCATCTACACCAATGACATGTCAGGAACCGAGCCCCCAACCCCTGTGCATTGGAGCTCGTCGCAGATGGGTGAATACCCCAACTATTCCACTACAACAGCCGAACACTCTCCCAACGTATATCCTTCTTTCTCTTTCCCGCCGCAAAGAGATGAGTATGCTCTCCAGCAGCCCCCGTTGCGATCCATGTCGTATGGACACATCGAACCCCAGCTCGGGAACTTTGCACCGGCTGCAGCTCCTATCGAATACACTAGACCAGGATCAGCGCATTACAGTCTGACACCTCTCGACACAGGAGCTCCTCCAGTCTGCACCATGTCAGAATCATCTATGACACCTGTCACGAGTGAGCCAACCATGACTCCTATTGGCATGTACCCTCCTCAGTGGGGTTTCTATCAGCACCAGCAACAACCCCCCATGGGTATGGACTATTCGTCTAGACACGACTCTCTGCCCACGCAGTGGTATCATCCTCAGCAGCTCGGACCATCTATGACAGAGCACGATTTACATCACCACCAACAGCACCCCATGTCCCATGCTCCCGGAAGCGGATACTCCAAAAGACCTTAAGCGAAATTGCTCTTGGACCTATCAACCACAACTCCGACTACGTTTCGAGGAGCTTCACTTCAATTTCTAGATTTATGGGTTCTTTCTTTCATTGGGCTTACATTTGGGCGTTTTCAGCGGTGTAAAAAATCAGGGTGGGATATGTATCTTATCAGGCGTTTTCAAGACGTATCGACAGCACACGATAGGGTGGTCTCTCAATAGGAGACTTGGAGTTCTGTGTTTTGGGAGGAATTAATGGGCCGGGAGAATCAATCTGGTGACGGATTGATGCACATACAGTAGTTTGCTTTCTTGTTGGAATCAGTACACATGATAGTTCTTCTCTTCATGTGGTTTTTCACCTTTTCTCGGAGTTCTAATTCACTGTGCTGACCTCTCCCTCCTCAACAACTGAGCGTCTCATGTTGCGCTCCTTCGGCCCTCAAAACCTACACAACGCGAGCACTTTCCCCTTCGACTTTGACGATGTGGAGCCGTTGTTAGCGCGTACGATTGAACGCCACAGACTCACAGTGTTGCAATCAGGATCATCACTCTGCGCAAACCCACGACTCTTCCACGATCTTGTGGACCTGCCAAATTATGGTGTGCTTTAGCGTTTGTAGACCAATGACCAACAGTTTCCAAGAGTCTAACGCAAGGCAGGTGAACGATTGTAATCGTCCGCATCAGGGCGTGATCCTTGATCAGTAATCCTGCCTACAGTTTTTGAGGAAAGGTGCCCTTTCAACCGACACGTATGCACAATAATGCGGAGCCCGCATTGAGATCGGAGATCAATTCATCCGTCGATACAACCACAAGCAGTCACCTTGAATGAGTGATCTTCTGATCTTCTTTTTGAGAAAAATGGCATTCTCCGTGAGAGTTCAATAATACACGTGGACATGGGAATAAGAGTGCATGCAATGTCTGCAGCAGCGATCATGACATTCATCAGGAGAGGTGGTGTCGTTAAACATGTCCAACCATCAAAGCGCGAGCAAATGAGGGATGAGGGAGGGCCCAGATGCCCCATAGGCTTTGCGATGGCTGATTTTCTGAGGCTTGACAACGTTCCTTTCGTTTAGCGTTGGCAACAGAAGAGCTCCAACGGTTTTCTGCTCTGACCTGATGATCGCCCGAGCTTTTTCATGTGGACTGCTCCTCCGATGACTTTTGGCCTCTTCCGGTTCACGGGTCATTGCATGCCGATGCATCATCGTCCACCCAATCACTACCAATCAACCACATCTTTTATTGCGGAGAAGTTCGGATCTTGGATGATGTACGAATAGGATCTATGGTGTTGTGTCAGTAGGGGAAAGTGAGGAGATTGCGCGTGCGCCCTGTACGTATTTTGGGCCAGACATTATATGGTGACCAACTCGAGACCAAGTAGTGGAGCTGGGAAATTCTATATCCGATCACTGATATAGGTAATAGCAAAGCCAGGCTTTGCGCGTTAAGTGGAGGCAGGAGGATACTCCATCTCCTCCGTGCCAAAAGAGAGAAAGTGTGTGCAATGTTTAAGGATTCGAGGGTCAAACGTTGCAATCGATTTGTGCCCTTGTTCTGGCCTTTGCCCAATGACATCCAGCCCGGAAAGCCATCTCCTCCTCTTTCCATTTTGTCTTCTCAAACACAGCCACAGCCCACTTTCTTGCCAACAGGAAACGCCCTGGCGTTGGGGGTGGACAGGAAGCATGCCAATGACATGCCCTCCTACGGGGTTGTGACCGAGAGCGAAACCGCAGATCTGGCAGCGGCCGTTGTGCGGACATCACTGCGCAAGCCTTATGCTGCATCTTGCTTACTCGCCGTCGGTCGCTCTCACACTCCTCCTCGCCAAAAGACCACATGCATTTGTGGGGCCCTTTGTCTTTGACTTGTCTTGACCTTTCCGACTGGTAAGAAAACCGGGGCCTCCTCTCATGAAACACAACGGACACGACAGGCTGCTAAAAAGACTAGAGCGAGGATGATAGCGAGTCGGGTGCGATGCCTGCAAGCGCTGCCGGCGGCTATGTTCGGCGGGCGCAACGTAAGGCACACGCTTGTGTGTTGATGTACAGTAGCATTTTTTTGTTGCTCTGCGCAAGGCTAAATCGGCGATGGCAAGACAGTTTGACGAGAAAGAGCGACTATCACAATCCCCAAGAAAACAAGCGACGGCAAGACCCGCAATGCGCTGGGATAATGCCAGGGAGCAGCTAAAAGAAGGTGTGCGTCGTATGGCAGCAGCGGCAACAATATCGGCGGGGGCAAAGGGCAAGAACAGCGAAAACCTGGGTTAGTGCTCGCATCGCAATTTACACAGGGAGTAGGAGAGGGTGCACACCTAGGTTTTCGCGCCCTCTCTTGCTTGTCGCACATCTCACAGCAGCATCTCTTGTCGGACGTCATGCTCTGTGTGTCGAGTCGAGCTGCATGTCCACCACGTTCGAGAACGCCGGAGCATGGACTTCACGTGAGACGAGGCTCAGACAACCATGCGTCTGTCATATGAAAGACTCGAGGCACGTCCATCAGTGTGACGTTTCCTATCACGACCGCTTGCTATCGACTATCAAGTTTTCCCATCTCGACCTTGGTCCTCCCTATCAACCCATGCTGTAATCGCATGGAGCCTCAATCAATGAGACCAATCAAACCCGATCACAAGGGTCATGTAGGACATTATCCAAGGCTGAAGCAGACAGACCACCAGACCCAAATGACGTTGGTGGTAGAAGAGGGGTGAGAGGTGAGCTTGGTTGTCGCACTGTACTTCTACACGACCCCTCGTTCTGGTCTTATATAAAGGTAGCTATTGTAGGTGAATTGTAAGGAGTCTCATCAACATACCAACTTATCCTTTTTACCAAATACACAAAACAAACCCCACCACCACCACATACCAATCAACATGTCTGACGAAGGCCGCGAATCTTTCACCGACAAGGTCTCCAAGACCGTCATGCCCGACAGCCAAAAGTCGACCGGCGACAAGTACAAGGACAAGGCCTCTGGTGGCATGGACAACGCCGCTAGCTCTATGCAGCCCGACAGCACAAAGTCAGACACCCAAAAGGCCGGAGACAAGGGCTCCAGCATGTTTGAGCAAGCCAAGGACGCTGCCAGCAACACCTTCTCCAGCGACAGTAAGTTGTTGATCTACTCACTTGAGAGGAGCAATGATATGCTAACTCGATGTGCAGAGAAGTAAAGCTCTCAAGCTGTAATTGCTATGATGATATGATATGATAATGTCGAGGCCTGTGTGCCTACTAGTAACAGATACCCTTAATCAAATGTCAATGAAGTGTGTGTACCACCTTCGACCGAACTCAAAGCCTCTCAGTCACCACACACCCTCAGAAACACACCTGTAAACATGCAAAGTGATGTATTGGTGTCCGGTCTTGACCGCTGAAAGTCCCTGGCCAGCAGGCATGGAAGCATAAAACCGACCTCGCGTGCAGAGTTGCTCCAAGTATCATATGCTACCATCAATGGCATTGGCTGTCTGGCTGCTCGCGAAATTCCGCAACTCATGAGCTTGCGCTGTTCTAGCCAACTCAAAGACCGAGGTGCAGACTGCCAGACATGTCGATGGCTCTATCAGGTCACCAACCGTTGACATGTGCTCTAGACCATATCAGACCCACGCGGTTATTTCTAAGTGCATCCTGCATTGCATCCGTACATGACATCGAGGTTCGAAGGCTTTTAAAGGAAGGCCGAGCGTCCAGAAGCCCGGTGCTTGTTCGTTGTAACTCAACAGTACATTGGTGCATTGACCCTGGTGTCGTTCGTGAAGGATCTAGACTAGTTGTTGTTTCGTTCGGTGACTACGTCGTTTGGTAGTGCTCTCGTGCTTTCGTGCAGGGTTTTCTAGGCATCTCGGCCAGCGATGCGCGAGCGGCAGCAGTTGCAGTAGACACTGTAACCCGAGGCTCGAGTGGAGGGAGTCGCGTAGGGATCTGATCTATTAGAAGGCAGGAAGTGTTTCATGATCAAGAACCCATACAAGAGATAGTACAGTTTTAGGTATCTGCTCTCAGCGGACTCCTTGGCTAATTTGAAAATAACTGTGTATTTGGATGGTCAAGCATTGATGCGAAGCTGGTGCTGGAGAGAGAGAGCTGGTGACGGAAGGACCAAACTGAGCAAACACAGACAGCTTCCTTGAACTTGCGTCAGAATTTAGAATCACTAAATGCGCCCTGACAGACCATCACTTTTCTCGCAAACCAACCTCTAAAGTAAAATACTCTCGATCTTCACAATCACTGTCGCATAGAGACGCCCAACTCAACCATCACCGCTAGCTCCATCTAACCCTACACCAAGCAACCTCTTCGGCCAATACAAGCTCTAGTAGAGCAAAACCCACCACCATAAAAAATGCCAAAAGAACGCTCTATTAATCCCGTCGCCGCCCAACACAAAGCAGACAAAACATAACAACTTGAAAAACTTCTCTTCTATGCCTATTATCCGGCGCAAACGACATACAGCTCTGCACCTGTGTTGCGCAACCTTAAGGAAGAGTCGAGGAAATTCGTGCAGACTACGGTAGCTCAAAATATTGCGAGATAAAAGGGTTAAGGTAGGCGATTACTAGAACCGGAAGAGGCGGACAAGCTAGAAAAGGCAGGCTATAACGATGCGAGAAAGGTAGCCGATAAGATGGAGAAAGAGGCAGAATTCGAGATAATGAGTCGAGGAGAAACTAGAGGACAATAAGCTAAGAAGGTACTCAGACATGTCGAGATGGAGGAGGTCGAAGACGAGGGCATCTGATCACATCTCGACATTCACAGAGCTCGAGGCGACATTCATACTTGCACAAATAATTCACGACTTTCACGACAAGCTGAGAAAAAGTGTTCATGATTCATCTACTACTGACTACTGTATCCGTCTGCGTTGCTTCATAGCTTGGGTGTGTTGGCCGAAGTCCTGATAGAGAGTTGTCAGCATGATTGTTTAATCGCAGGCATATCGCAAACATCCAATTGCTTACCAACACAGCGAAGCACTTATTACATCTCGTAAGTGTAAGGAATGCACTTACAGGTGCTCGTGGAAGAAGTTCAACAGAACGCCGTAAGCATCCATGTAGTTCTTCTTGACATTCTCGTCCTCGAGGTCGGCACTACAATCATCATTAGCATTGTTTCGTTCCATCAATCATCAACGCAGAACTTACCGAGCAGCCATGAAGCCATGGACCTGGTCGTTGTACCACTTGACAAGATGCTTGGTCTTGACACCCTGCTCCCACTTCTCCACAGCCTCCTTGTCCTCATCCTTGCTAGGCAACATAGCAATAGGAATGCTAATACCAGCAGCGTCGTTGGGGTCGACCATGGCGGGGTGGCAGGCAGCGGCAGCCTTGAAGACAGTATCCTTCTGCGAAGACAAGTTCACGATCTTGCCTCCCCAGCAGAAGCCAACAATGCCCCAGGATTGAATGCTCTGGTTCTGCGACTTGATCTCATCGATGACCTTGGGGATGCGGCCGACGGTCTTGGGTGGTGCGCCGGTGGTCTCGAAGAACTTGCCGAGACGCTCGCCCTTCTCCTTCTGTAATGGTTGTTAGCATTTCGATCTCAGTGGCCCGATTGCAAAGCACATACGGTGTCAGGAGGATAGTCGCTAATGTCGACGGGCTTGCCCTCAAAGAAGTCGGGCATGAAGACCTTGTACTGGTTCTCCTTGTCGCTGGTAGCCAGGATATCGGCACCCTGGATAGTCTGGTCCTTGAAACCGAAGATATCGTAGATGACCAAGAGAGCCTTCTTCGCATCGCTGGGGCCAGTGACATAGGTCTTCATGCCATCGATAGTGGTATAAGTACCCTTGGCATCATAGCCCTTGCTAATGACGGGAGGAACGGTACAGCAAGCGTGAGATTGAGCCATTGTGTATATATTTCTGGGTATTGAGAGGTGATGGAGTTCAGTGTAGCGGAGAAAGGAAAGAAGTTGAAGAGTTGGACTTGAAAGCACGTAGAAGAGGAAACGGGTAAACGCATTTGCTTCCAAATCACCTGCAAATCGTTGTTTTGGCTTTGAACAGCTCCACAAAGGAAACCACCCGGGTGAAGCACCATCGAGAGCTCGAGAGAGATCGAGCTATGGGGTAGAATACGTCATGGTTCGTCAGATGGCCGGAGACCGAGGCCGAAATGTGATTGATGGTAAGCGGACAACCCTGTCCGGGAATTACAATACCATATCGGAACACGAACAGCACCATTATTGATCTTGATACATGACTTCAGTGAGGCAGATGTTTGTTCTCAGCGGCGAATTAGGGTCTAGTCATCCTTTAGAGCACATTCTATGGTTGTCGTCAAGTCTTATGTGCTTTTGTGCAATTCGACGCATTCGATGCAGGAATCCCACTCCCAGACAGTGGCATATCATCATATCAGGTGTCTAGATCAAAAGAACTTCTACCACGACCCTCCCCGTGTGCTAAAGTTTGTCACTGATGCTGCTGTCAAAATGCACGATGATTTTCGAAAGTAGAGCCAGGTCTAAGGAGAGGCCGTCAGACAGCCGCTCTTTATGGACAATGTGCTCTTACTCAAAATCGTTGTGCATTTTGATGGCTAGAACGATGCGCATCGCCGCGGCTTGAGAGTTAAAGTTACATACTTTAGCACATGGGGAGGACGCAACATCAAGTCCTTAGCAGGCAACAAGCACATAGTTAAGTAAAGCGCTGCAACTAGACGCAACCCGGGCAGCGCGACCGTGACCTACGGGCACATCTCGGTGTCGCTAATCACGAGAGTTGAAATGCCGTAACAGCGCTGAGATGTCACCAGAGATGCCAAGATAAGCGAAAGCGCTCAGAAGGTTCCATTGCCTAAAAGTAAAGCGGTAAAGTGGAGTCACTTCTTCTATATTACCATAGCCTTTGATTTGACTGGCTGTTTTTTCAGCCAATAAAATCAAAGGTATTTTCATGACCGTGATCTCGTACTCTCTGTTTCCTGTTGCTCCCTCGGCCTCGCAGGCAAATTCAACATACCGTCGTACACGTCTCGAAGCCATATCTGATAACAGGCACAGTCCATCAAACTCGATCTGTTGCGAAAAGTTGTCGACAGTCGTCTCCTGTATCGATCATCAGGTCGCCAAGAAACACCATATTCCCCCAGGTTGTCAGACGACGATAGAATAGGCTGCAGCAAGTGAGTTGCGTGCTCCCTAAGCACCTTCGTCTTGGCGCTCTCTCTCGTCCATACCACTCTGCCCCCGAGGCAGTGCGCATTCATTCGACAAGACCAAACATCATCCTCATCTTCTATCATGTCCAACCCGGCAACAACACTCGCGCCGTCCCCAGTCGCCGGTCCACGCTTGTCCACCGAACGCTCCAAAGAGGAACTCGAACTCGCCGAACGATTGATCGAGCACTCACAAGGCATCCAACATGCCCCACCGATAGCCGACCGCCGAACTACACCATCAACAGCCGACGGAGGCAGCAGAAGTGGTGGAGATGTCGAGCGGTTGTCTGATGATGGAGGCAGTGAGACGAGTCTCTCGGCGCAACAACAGCAGCTCACTCCGCAACATTCACATCATCAGCAACAACAAAACCTGCAACTCCCGTCCATCCACGAACTCACATGGGTAAAACAGAGGAAACCATTCAATACAGGCATGGGCGGAGCAGGTCAAGTCTGCAGGTACGCCATCTTTAGCCGCGACATGCCATTCTCATACTAATCAAGCACTAGCAACTGCGGTACAACGAGAACACCACTATGGAGACGCTCACCAGCAGGCGACACGATTTGCAACGCTTGCGGACTCTACCTCAAGGCCCGAAACCAGATGCGCCCTGTCAACCTAAAACGAGGAGCCCAAGCACCGGCAGCCGGCCAGCAACAGCAGCAGCAAGATCAGCAGACGACGGCATCAGGAAATAGAAAGAGCTCATCGCCGTCGGCCAAACAGCTTGGAGGAGCAACATACGTCGCCGACACAACATCGAACGGCACATGCCCCGGCGGAGGTCGCTGCAACGGCACTGGAGGCCACGATGGCTGCAACGGATGCCCAGCATACAACAACCGCGTCAGCAAGACTGCGCAGATTGCTCTGGCGCAAGCAAACGACAGCCGCGCACAAGGCCAGCCTCAAGGTCAACACGCTGCCAGCCAGAGCCCGTATCCGCACGCTCAACACAGCCCCGGGCCAAGCCAAGTGCCGGCGGCCAGCGTCACGGTCGCCTGTCAGAATTGTGGTACGACAATTACGCCATTGTGGAGACGCGACGACAACGGACACACCATCTGCAATGCCTGCGGTATGTTTTACGAATGCCATTTCTTATCTTATCTTGATCAAATCTGATTCAATCTTTTAGGTCTCTATTACAAGCTTCACGGTGTACACCGCCCCTCAGGCATGAAGAAGTCGGAAATCAAGCGTCGTCGCAGAGTCATGCCTGCTACCAACGACCAGCATCTTGCTCCCTTCTCTGTCAACAACACGCAACCCATCTCGCCTCCCCCCGAACCCGCTCCCCCCGTGCAAAGATCTGTACCGCCATTCTACCCTCAGCCGCAGCAGCAACACCAACACCCCGAACACTCTCACCCTCACCAGCTTCCTCTGCCTGCTTCACTCGAGCCTGTTCGCATTTCCCGCGCCCCAATCGCTGTCGATTTTACGCATTTCGGCAAGCCATTGCGCCCGACATCGGCCCAGCAGCCCGCTTTTGCCCAAGCTTCCAATCCGCCAGTCTCGCGCAAGCGTTCATTCTCCATCAGCAACGCCTCAGATCAGGCCCGCCAACCTCCTTCACCCGCATACCCTCATAGCGACCGCAGCCATAGAAGCGAAGCCGAAAACATAGATCCTTCGCTTTCTTCAGCACCGCCCGCACCTGGTTCCAGTACTTCAGCACAAGACTACAAAGCTCCTCTGGCTGTCATGGGCGCGGGTGAATTCCTGACACCATCGCGACAGGAAAAAAGAGCAAGGCTGGAACAAGAAATGGCAATGATGAGAGAAGCGCTCCTGGCCAAAGAAAGAGAGATGGCCGAGTTGAGCGAATAATCCATTTCACGACATTCACGATTCCCTTTTGAATAATTTTCCTTTTCTGCATTGCTCTGGTTGTTCGGTGGCTTCTTTTATGATATCTGGCTGTGTTTTCAGCGCAGTGGGGGCATGCTTGGAGGATAACCTAGGCTCAATTCTGCTTTGTTTCAACTTCTGAGGGAGTTGACGGTGGTGCGAGACGTTCGCATTCGCAGGTGCATGTGCATACAGGACTGGTAGTTACAGTACAAACTTATCATAGCAAGATGTTGAAGTATCCTGCAGATCAGCGGTACCTGCATACAAATGAAGCCTGTCATGAAGATCATATTGCACATGAACCACTTTCTGCGATGTAGATTTTCGGAAGATAAGATGCCGTTCTTTGAAATCGATTCGTACTTTAACCGGCATCCGATCATGTTTGAGCATTTGGAGCAGATACGATGATACGAGCCAGCGAGATCTAGTCGTTAGTTTACCTCTCCCTTTGTCAGACATGAGTGCTTGAATATGTGCCTGACACCCAAGGACAACGATCAATTCGTGGCGACAGCTCGTCTACTGAGAGCACTATCGCTGCTCAGCATTAGTTTGCCTGTCGATAGTTATCACAGCTTATGCGCTAGATACATGCATACATTTTCAAGCAGACATTGATACTGCTCATCGGTAGAGAAACCCTCGGTCTGTACTCACACTCCTTGATCCGAGGTCTCCTATTCCGTGATAGCAAGATGGTAGAATTAAAGGTCGAAACTTGTCAAAGGCAATAAGCTTCTTGACGCGCTTGGCCGATGCCGCCCGTCGCGCTTCGTATTCCGCGCCAACTTCCACCTCCACCTTCCTCTTTCGCTATCGCTCTTGCTATGAGGCATGTCGCGTGCTGAGCGTGCCTCTCTCGCAAATTGCAGAGTTTATTCCTCCATATCCTGGCCGCTGCTCTAGGTCTATCTAACCGAAGTTGTGGCTACGAGCTTGTATACGGATCTGCGGCCGTAAAGGCCTTCGTCGCGACCTTTGCATCTGAATAGGCAGGTGAGGGATGGCGAACCTGCACTGATCGCCCTCTAGAAGCCCCTGAGACCAAGTCTTGATCTCGTGCTCCACCACCTCGCATGCCTCCAGCAGAGGCTTAAGCATCGCGTCTAAGCATTCGCCGTGCCATCCACTCGAGTTCCTAGCACATACCCCATGATTGCTATCTAAGTTCCCGCAGTAGACCGAACACTATCTGCAGGTATCGTGTTCTGTAATTTCCCAGATATACTCCGCTATCTTGTGGAGCGGCACCTGTAGAGCACAGGTGCTACTGGAAGTTCATGGAGCTCAGCAGGTACCCGTGAGGGGGTATAAACAGGCAATCATTCCCTGGACTGTTCGTGGTCCCTCCATCCAGTCGTACTCTCTTTGTTCGCGTCGATCAATATGTTGTCGGCTTCTCTTCTTTCCATTGCGGCTCTGACCGTGCCCAGTGCTCTGGCAGCATCTCTTCGTGACCAGCTTCCGGGTGTACCAGCAGGATGGTCCGTCTCTGGTACCCCCGATGCCTCTCAGTCCATCACCTTGAAGCTTGCAGTCAAGCAACAGAACATCGACCAGCTCGAGGGTCTCTTGAAGTCGGTTTCTGACCCATCAAGCCCTAACTACGGCAAATACTACACCGCCGACCAGGTCAACGCTCTCTTCGCACCATCAAGTGGCTCCGTTGATGCTGTCACATCTTGGGCAAAGACTGCAAGCCTTGACAACAGCCTTGACCGTGGCCTGCACGTCACCATCAAGACTACCATCGGTAACGCCAACGAGGTCTTCGGAGCCAACTTCACAACCTTCAAGGACGAATCGACTGGTGTTGAGAAGCTGAGAACGCTGCAGTACTCCGTTCCTGACGAGATCTCTAGCCATGTTGATTTCGTTTCACCTACTACTTTCTTTGGACGTACGAATGCGGAGAGTGCTCTCAGACTCCCCGAGAATGTTGGCGTCGAGAGACGTGAGCCAGTTTCGGAGCCACAGTCAGGCTTGACCAAGCGTGCCCTTGCTTGTGTCTCTTACTCTGCTCGCGGAACTGCCTACCTCGGACCCGATTGCTGGAAGCAGGTTTACAACGTGACCTATGTTCCAGACGCCTCTTCTGGTAGTCGCATCGGTTTCGGCAGTTTCCTGAACGAATCTGCCATCGAAGCCGACCTGTTCCTCTACGAACAGAAGTATGGCATTCCCAAGCAGTCATTTAACGTAACTCTCATCAACGGCGGTGTCAACCACCAGGAGCCTGAGTACACCACAATCGGCGAGGCTAACCTGGACGCCCAAAACATCTTCGGCTTGGCTCACCCCCTGCCTGTTACCGAGTTCATTACTGGAGGCTCGCCACCTTTCCTCACAAACTTGGACCTCCCAACCGAGGCCGACAACTCCAACGAGCCTTACCTCGACTACTACGCATACCTCCTGTCTCAGTCTAATGAGGCTCTTCCCCAGGTTATTTCCAATTCTTACGGAGATGACGAGCAGACCGTGCCTATCGATTATGCCAGATACGTCTGCAACCAAATTGGTATGATGGGCCTTCGTGGTATCACCATTCTCGAGTCCTCGGGCGACACTGGTGTTGGTGCTCCTTGCCAATCCAACGATGGCAAGAAGACTCCTCAATTTACTCCTGCCTTCCCCGGTACTTGCCCTTACATTACTGCCGTCGGCGGTACTCAGGGATTCAACGAGGAAGCCTGGGATGGATCGACAGGAGGATTCAGCAACTACTTCCCTCGTGCATGGTACCAGGAGTCTGCCGTCGAGACTTACCTTGGTTCTTACATCAGCAAAAGTGTTCAGGACTACTACACACCGTTCACCAACTTCAGCGCCCGTGGTTTCCCTGATATCTCAGCTCACAGCTCCAACCCTTACTGGCCTGTCTACGCTAACGGTGTTCTTGCTCTCTACTCTGGTACCTCTGCTGCTGGTAAGCTTTTGAATTTCGATTTTTCTTCTTTTTTCCCTTCCCCCAAGTTTCTTGATGGTATACCAATCTCAGTTTAATCACAAGCTAACTCCCGTTTTGCCCCTGCTTGGGGCGCCTTCGTAGGATTACTGAACGACGCACGCTTCAAGGCAGGTCAACCCGCTCTTGGTTTCGTCAACCCTCTCTTCTATTCCCTCAAGTCTGGCTTCACGGATGTCACTCAAGGCGCTGCTACCGGCTGTAACGGTGTGAATGCTCAGACTGGTGCTAAGATCCCTGGTGCTTCAATCATTCCCTGGGCTACTTGGAACGCAACGTAAGTCATGGTTTTCCATTCGTCTACAATTTAGAATTGTACTAAAATTCAACAGAGTCGGTTGGGATCCTGTTACTGGTCTCGGTATTCCCAACTTTGGCGTCCTTCTTGACACCCTGGGTCTCAGTGCTTACAACAAGACTGCCACACCTAGCTGCCCCAGCTGGAACAGTTTGGAATACACACCTTCGACTGGCAGCACCTACAAGATCGAATGTGGTACTGACCACGCTGGTGGTGTTTTCTCTCAAATCTACGTCAACGGCACCGACAGACTCAACAACTGCATCATGGCCTGCGAGGGTACCAACGGCTGCATTGACGTCCAACTTTCCGGCACTACCTGCTACCTCAAGGGTGCTGTCGGCACTGCCGTCTCCAAGCCTGGTGCCGTCGGCGCACGTCTGATCTCCCAACCCATTGGCAAGCACGCCCAGCTCACCGACAAGCCTTCTTGCCCGAGCTGGAACAACACCATCCTGAACGTTGGCACTTCAAAGTACTTCGTCGAGTGTGGTGTTGACCACCAGGGCGGTGATCTCAAGCTGGCCTATGTCAATAGCACCATCCAAGGCTGTGTTGCCGCTTGCGATCAGACTCCCGGCTGCATCGATTCCTCCCTATCTGGCTCAGCCTGCTACCTCAAGAGCAAGGTTGGCAAGGCTGTTCCCAACTCGAATGTCTTCGGTACCCTTTTGATCTCTAAGGGTAACTCGACCGCTTAAATGCTTGTATGATTGTATGATTTACTTCTGAAGCCCTGTTCGTTGCTATCTGTAGCTACAAAATTTATGATCTCATTCTACCAGTACCACACTAGATCGAATGTACCAAAGCAAAAAAGATGCACTGTACTATCAACGAATCAAAGTGGCAGGCGCTCCGGCGAGGCCGAGTCACGCAAACAGGTCTGTAAAAATGCACAATGATTTTCAGTTCGATTGTGCCTTCCAAAGAGAGCTTGCAAGACCGTCACATCTTATTGGACATTCACCCATATATGAAAATGTCTCTGCATTTCTACCACCGTTTCTGAGACCGCATCGTGAGACGGAGATACTCTTCAAACACTGCAACCTCTTCGCTGCTCCGACTCTCAGGAGGCCTTGTCAAACTCACTGCAAAAATGCAAGAAGGTTTTTGGATCTCTTGTTTCGACCAAAGAGAGCTCAGGGGCGAGCGTCTCTCTTTGGTGGTACACTGATACCGTGATCTTTGATTCGTTTTAGCTCATGGCCAATACTTTTCGAGCCAAGCACATCCTTCTTTGACCCAGTCCTCATCCATGGTCACCGCACCATCGAATCCATGTTCACCAGGCTGTATCGTATACCTCAACGGGGTAATAGGATGCGTCTGCTTCAACTTGTCGACAAAATTGTTTGACGCTTCGATTGGCACCTTCCCTCCGAGTCAGTAAATATTCATCGAGACCCTTCCTTCGCTCCTTTTCCCACTTACAAGTGAATCTTCTTTGCCGTGTATGATCCAACATGCAGGCACACTCCCAGCCGTCTCAAGATTATCAATCGCATGCACACCCACGCCATCGCCCAAAAACTCCAAATACCTTCCAGCTTGCACGGTCGCACAGATGAACAACCACATTTCCCACGGATGGGTTTCCGTCCTCACAGCTCCTTTTTGCATATCTTGGAGGTAATCATCTACTTCTGATTCGGGCTGTTGGGGTGCTCCTGCCATGTGTTTTTGACCTTTTTGGGTGAAATGTGGGATTTTGTTGTCGAGCATGCCGTATTGTGATATCACGGCTTTGATGCCTGCGGATGGGTGGAGGAGGGAGGATTGGATGGCTAGGTAGCCGCCTGCTGATTCTCCGGCTACTAGCGTATTGGTTGTGTCTACCTCGACTCCTTTTGCCATCTTTGCAACTTCCGATGGTAAAGACGTCTTCACCCATGACCAGAAATCGTTGATGTCGTCGAGCACTTCTCTTCCGTTGGCTTCAGGTAGGAGTCGGTAATTTGGTGTGACCAAGATTGCATTCTTCTGAGCTGCGAGTTGAATCGTCCATGTCGCATGCCACCCCTCGTAAAGTTTCGAGCCACAAATCAGGAAACCGCCATGGAAATGTACCAGCAGAGGGTGCTTCCCTGGCGTGATATTCTTCGGTATTAGGATCGTGGTTGAAATATCTTGGTCGTTGACGGTCTTGTAGACAACGTCTTTCTGGTCAAAGTCGGCGTACTTGGATTGAGTTTCCATGATCGCTATTCCCTAGTCAGATTGGATGTGTTCAAAAAGTCGAAGGAGGAAGATTGATGATATGACATGTTGTAGCTGACCTCGGATATAACGGTACCTCCGAAATATTATCGCCGAATCTTTTCGAACGTCACTCGTCAATGCGACACTCAGTCCTTTGAAGAGTTGACATCAGGAACATGCGACTTCTCCAAGCACCAAACACTCTTTCGGATACAGCTATCAAAAGGCGCAATGTTATTGACAATCCAGAGAAGATCCGCTGAGAGTTCGAATTGTTCGCCCTCTCACTGGACGTTTTCCAATTGCTCAATAGCACTGTGCATTTTGATCTGTAGTTTCATTGACCGCACTGAACGGGGGAGCCTCAATCAACACGCGTTGGTCGAAAGCTGACTCCCTTCCTTTGTGGACATAACCTCAAAACACAACATCTGCGCTTTGACAGGTATGTTGCTCTGAATGCTGCAAGATAACCCCTTCATAACCCGGCTTGCAAGCCAGAATCAAGATGGGGGGGCACTCGTACATTGTTTTTGGTGATTGTTTTGTGTTTTTCTTGAATGTTTTTGGTTTTTCTTTTTTGAGATGTCCCGTGATCTTGAAGACCACTTTCGCGTGATAGGGCTCCTAAGAGACTACCCACAAGTTTGAAGCGATAGCTCTTACGTGGCGTGAAGCCCATGAAGAAGAAAGAGAAGAAGCCTGGAAGGCACTCGTGACTGGAGAAGCCCGACTAGGTGGTGGAGCCACTGCGACCATTGGGTGCCTGACGAGGCGAGGCGTGTCGGTCCACGATGGACCTCACCGTGTCACGGAAACGGCGTAGCAGAACATCCTGCGATACGTTGTGGCGATTGGCACCACCACTGACGATACTAGTCGCTATGCCAGCGACTGCTGTTATGCCTGCGCGTTGGATGGCAATTTGCTCGTTAAAAGTGAGCCGCCTTGCGACGCGGCTGTTAGCACGAGAGCCCGCGAGATCTCTCACCGTATCCATGACTTCGGCCAAGCCCGGATCTCTGTGGTCGGCACGCCTGTTATGGCGAGGCTGTTGTACAGCGCGGTTAGAAGCCCTATTGCGATTAGGGCGAGGAGGGAGGACTTGGCCAGGAAGATGACCCAGGGCGCGCTGCTGCACACCCCACTCACACTGCTCAAAGGTGTGACGGACCCACCTGTGGTGCCATGTGCACCACTGGCGCTCGGCAAGGCTTGGGCGAGGGCCTTCACCATTGTGAGCCTGCTGCTG
>JGI24891J29808_1000369_pt1 | contig 31579 bp, 31 predicted proteins | sample FreactcultuFSWF8_FD_29808 | JGI IMG/M metagenome (IMG submission 29808) | reverse complement strand
CCCCCCCCCCCCCCCGCCCATCTTCCTTCAGTCCTTTTCCTTTGCTAACTCTTAACACAAAACAGTGGCAAAAGCACCCTCCTAACGGCGTTCCTACGCTTGAGTACCATCCACCACGGTTCCATCATCCTCGACAACATCGACATCACAAACGCCTCTCCCTTCCTGCTCCGCTCCCGCTGTTTCATCACAATACCCCAAGATGCTTTTTTCCAGCCGGATATGAGTCTGCGTGATAACCTCGACCCCGGCAACCATCATTCGGATATTGAAATCATGACGGCGTTGGAGAAATTGCAACTTTGGTCTTACTTCCTCGACACTGTTTCCTCCTCCTTCCATGATGATCGGGCAGGTCAAGTGCTAGCGCAACCGTTATCGTTTTTCCCACCTCTATCGGTCGGACACTCGCAACTGCTCTCCCTAACCCGGGCCCTCCTGCACTCTTCCCACCACGCCCGCCTCAACAGAAAACCGATGATCCTCCTTGACGAGCCAGCAGCAAACCTAGATGCAGAGTTTGAAGATTTGTGTTCCAAGATTATACAGGAAGAGTTTACAGAGAAGGGGTTTACGGTTTGCATGATTACGCATAGTATGAAGGATTTGAGGCAGAGGGTTAGAAGGGGGAAAGATGTGGTTGTTAGGTTGAGAGATGGAGGGGTGGAGGTTGTGGAAGATGTGTAGGGCATGGTTTCGGAAGCATGTTTGAGATGGGGAAAGAGGCTGTGATGGTCGGGTAATGGAAAAAGTAGATTTGATGTTGGATAAATGAAACACTATCTGCTTGAAGCTCGTTTGCTCAAGATTGATTGGAAGGTTGGGGAAGCGCTCCCTTGACGCCTTGCAAAATGCGAAACCGTGCCAAAAAGAGGCAAGGAACAACGCCGAAGTTGTGCTGCTTGATGCGAGCAAGAGAAATCAAGATGGAAGCGAAAGACTTGAGTGGGTCGCGTCTTCTGGATATAGTCAGCGAAACCTCCAAACGCTGTGAACGATTGTGCTTACCAAAAGAGTGTGTCTGACGGATGTGCCACAGGTGCTCAGAAACGACCAGCGTTCAGAGCAAAGAGATCAAGCGGCAGAAGAACCGCATGTCTAGGTCTTGCATGCAACCTACGACACGACACAACCCCCAAGGCTCTTCTCAACCGATGGAAAACTGCTCCAAGATAGCCATCTGAGCAGGAGTCGGAAGCACATTTGCTGTCATGCTTGAATAAGCCCCATGTTCATCTTCCAAGGCCGACAAACACAAGCTGCCCTCTTACCCAACATTCCAGTCAATTCCAGGAACCTCTTTCCCTTGACCTCCTTTTCCGGATCTTTAGCGCCTTCATACCAACTCGCGGTCTTCTCTTTGCCGGCGATGAGCCAGATGTCCTCGTTGACAGGAAAAGACCAGCTGAGCAGGAATCTGGGCATTTGGAGTCTGCGGAGTGCATCTCTTTGTTGGAGACTCAGACCGTGGAGGAGGAAGCATAGTGCATCTGCTGCGGTCAAGTTGATGACGAGCGATTTGTGGCTCCAGATGTGTTTGAAGGCGAGATTGGAGATCAGACGGTTGGTCAAGAGAAGAGCGTATGGGTAGTTGGTGACGGTGTAGCGCTTTCGGCGTGAGACGAAAGGGAATAGACTTCGCGTCAAGGATGCAGATGTAGGAGCCAGGCAGATGGTCATTGGCTGTGTGTCGACGCAGTAGAGGATGATCTGATCGAGAAGCTCGACGGGTAGATCGAGGAGGCCGGTTTTCGGCACTGATGTAGAGTGCTGCATGGTTGAGCTGTGAAGGACAGCGGCTGACATGCCGAGTGTCGTATGTGGCGAGTATCACAATGAAGTGTTTATGTCGTGTAAGTCGCGTTCAAGTATCCTTTGGTAGTGAGCGATTGCAAGGCGGAATCGTAGAGAGTGAACGATTGAGACAGAAGAAGACAAGACGAGGAGGTGGAGAGCCATTTCAAATAGGCAAGCGCAATTGATTCGAGATTCACAAAATCAAGAATCAAATCAGGCAAGTGCCAGTAGACTGGAGGTTGAAGAATATACCATAAAGATTCTACACTAGCCCCACAATTCGACGGTACCTTCTCGATGACGGTCGGCTGGTGCGACTTTGGGCCTGGCACTTACCTAGGTCTAAATGGATGGAAGAGTGTCAGAATAGACATGGCGTTCCATGGCACATGGTCTTCTGATGTCGCCAGAGCATGTTGTTATGTGCCACGAATGCGACTACGACCTCGGCGCAAAAAGGATGACGCTTTGTACAGCAAGGAAACATCATCAACAAACCTTGGATATACACAGGCAGGTGACGTTGAGTATGATTAAGGTGTAATGTCTAACTTCCAAATCTCATCTGGGCCTGAGCATACTTGTACAGGCCACGCAAGAAGACTTGGTATCCAACACCGTTGTTGTCCGGGACGTGGCTGGTGATCAGAACATGTCAGCGTTGTGGAGCATGGAAGCCTCATTCCAGAGGGTGTGACTTACAAAATCTCGGTGAGTCTTAACTGCCACGGAGGGTAGCCTTTTAAGTGGACACTATCAGCGAATAACATGAGAAGATCCGGCTCGCCCATGACGCTCTCGGTGAGCTCGGCGTCAACCAGGTCCATAGAAATGTCTTTCGGGGCCAGCTTTCCCTTCTGGCTCATCTCAGCCAACGTCTTTGTCAAATCAACGAGGGTTCCACGGCCGTCAGAAGCTGACAAAAGCAGGATGGAAAGATGGGGAGGCGACTTTGAAGAGTTGGCACTGCTGTTTGATTTGGGCGAGGCAGGAGGCGAGAAAGATTGCATGTGAGGAGCGCCCAGCGAAAGGGTTGGCTTGTTTGGGTTATCATGGCCGAAATAAGCAGCCAAGGTACGGGAGATGCGGCGGTGTACGAGTGGTAGGGATTGTTTGAGTACACCTAGAAGGGTTAGACAGAGGACATGGTCAGGGAGGGCGGGCCGCGGTACCGGATGGTTCATAGATGCTCAGTAATGGCACACCTGCGCAAGCCGACCAGGCGGCAACCTCGCAGACGTCGTGAATCAGAGACTCCAGACTTGCGTTGTCGTGTCTGTCATCGTCGAGTTCAAGTATGACCGACAAGTGCTTGGGCAGCTTCTTCAGGCGGTGGACATCTTTCTGTATGTACTCTGGGGTACGGTGGTGGTAGTACAGGACAGCGAAAACGCGGTCAATGAGATTGTTGTATGCGACGCGGAAGCGATGGTAGACGGAGAAGGCGAAGTGGATCAGGTTGTACAGGAAGAGGTGCAAGGCAGCCTTGATCAGCTGGCGGAGAGGTTGCGTTCGCGGGTGCTTTCGAGGTGAAGCATCGGGAAGATACGGTTGTAACAGTCGTTCGCGTTCGTGTGCTGAGAGAGGGCGTCCATCGGGGCCGATATTGCTACGAAAGGCCTCTTGTTTTACTGGTCCAACCATTGCGACGGCATTGGACTTCAATTGGAAGGTGGGAGGAAAGTCGAATGCCGCCAGAATAATATTAGGCAGGAGCAACGTCAGCTCTCCGCGCTTGCTTCGCCCAGCCCACGCGTCTCCACCACCCCCTCGTGCTTTCCCGCCCCGCTACCACGCCCATGTTATGACTTGACATTGACAAGCACATGATAATTTGACAACCTGACATGATTTCGTCGAGGCTCAGGTAGCGCGACAATCACGACCGCAATGCCTTCCGCTGCCGACAACGCGTCCATCTTCTCGGGCATCTCGGCCGCTCCTTCTCGATTTGGCGCTTCGCGACAGCCACAATTCACCCTCGACACCTTCTCTAGTCAGGACTTCATAGTAAAGGACTTTATCGAAGCTCTCTCTGATGCTGCAATCCCTCCGAGTCGTCGTACTGGCCCGCAAGCTGTCGCCTTTGATCCCAAACCCTTGATCCGTACTTTCGAACTGGCTTTGAACAAACTCAAGCTACTGAGCGAGGACCTTGAGCTGCAAGAGAATGAATTGTCTGGAGGTGTCAGAAGAGCGGAAGCTATACACAATCAGAATGTCCAGGCCCGGGAAAGAGAGCTTGAGCGTGCCGTCGACTCCTTCCACCGGCTAGAAAGAAGCTTGGACAATGACAAAGATCAAGGTGGAAATGCTGCTGTCAGAATTGGAGAAAGACTTGACGAGTTGGACCGTCAAAGCCAACGCGCTCAGGATGCAAAGTTCATCCTACAATGCTGGATCGACGTGAGTGAGCGTCGCGACTTATCAAGTCTGGATGATGTCAGGAGACTACAAGGTGGTGAGGGAAAGTTGCGCTGTGCTCATATCGCTCGCCAATTGCTCAAGATCAGCCAGCGTCTTGATGCGCCAAGCTCGCACACTAACGGTGATGCTATGAATGGCCACGACACAACTACTGAGCTGATTGAGAAATTCCTCGAATCCTTGGAGAAGGACCTCCTAAAACAATTCGACGATTTCTATAGACGCCAGAATTTTGACGGTATGAGAGAATGCGCCATCGCATTGAAGGACTTTGGTGATGGCGCTAGTGTTATGGGTCTCTTTGTCAACCAACATCAATTCTTCATTGATCGTAGTCAGCTCATTACAGAGGACTTGGCCGCAGATCCAGAGACATGGGAACGTCTTGCCGACCCAGATACAGAGCCACCAGGTGTCGAACCTAGTTTGCAGAGTTTGGTAGACGAGGTGAAACTTGTGGTGCAAGAAGAATCCTTCATCATCAAGAAGGCATTTCCCTTCCACGAAGAAGTGCTGGTACGCTTCTTGCAGAGAATTTTCCAGCAATCTATCCAACAAAAACTCGAAATGGTGCTCGACAAAGCAGACTCTATCTCCTCTCTGGCTTTCCTGCGCTCATTACAAGCCAGCAGGAGCTACATTTCCGCTTTAGTTGAAGACCTGAAAGCACATGGCTTGACGGAACACCCAGAACCTGCTTCTGCACAGACTGCTGCAGTGCTCGATCAACAACTTGAGGATCTCTTCGTGCCATACTTTTCTGGCTCGTCATATATTGAGCGAGAGAAGAGGAGTCTGGAAGAACTCTATTCATCCCTTCTGTTCAAATTCACAACCTACCACACTCGCCGACGAAAGATGCCAACATCATATCTTGGCTCCCTATCAGCACGAAGCAGAGAACTCATCTCATCAACCCGCGACACCTATCTCGATAGACTCGAAAACTCTGACATCCCAGCATCTCAGAAATCCACGTTACTACGCATCGCTGGCCTCAACCCCAACGCCAGTCACACACACAACAGGAACGATGTCGATGTATCAGAAGAAGACGGCGCATTGAGTCTACCATTCATCAAACGTATGCTCAAATGGCTAGCCGAAAGTGTAGGCCGCGGTCTCGAATTAGCAAACGGCCACGAAACTCCAAAGGACGTACGCGAACTCCTAGGTCTGTTGATCGCAAACATGGGTGAAATCTACCTCGAAACCGCTCTCGACGCCATAACAGAATCCGCCACTACCGCCGAGTCAAGCACGAAGAACGAACCCGATTTCAACCACCTCACCTCCCTACGCAGCGCAATCTCCATCCTCCATCTCCTGCTCGCCACAATCCAAACCCTCCTCCTCCCTCTAGCGTCAACAAACCTCACAATCCACCGCGATCTAGACAAAACAACCACCGCCTTCATCGACCGCAGCGAACAAAAAATCGACACCATCCTCCAAAAAACAATCGATGCCTCCCTAACCTATTCCTCCCGCCTCCTCTCGCAACAGAAGAAGACAGATTTCCGCCCTAGAGACGACGCACTGTTGCAGCTAGACCAACTCCAAACACCCACTTGCCTCGCCCTCTTCACCTTCCTCACAAAAGTCCACGCGAGAGCAGAAACGGCACTAAGTGGCAAAGTCCTAGAAAGCTTTTTGCTAGAATTGGCTCTGGGCATCCGCGCACTCCTCCTCATCCATTTCCGCAGTTATCCAGTCTCTCTCACCGGTGGATTGATCGTATCCAAAGATATGGCAAAATACATCGAGCTTCTGAAATCTTGGAAATTACCTCAGGGGTTCAAGGAAAGTCTTGAAGTGTTGACGGAAATTGCGAATTTGTTTGTTATTGGTCCTGATGCTTTGAGGGATAGGGTTAGAGGATTAGATGGTGTGGATGGTGTGGGAGGAGGACAGGGACAGGGACAGGGACAGGGGCAAGCACAAGGGCAAGCGGGACAAGGTGCGAAATTGGAAAAGGCGGATTTGAAACCGTACATTTTGATGAGGGAGGATGCTAGGAGTATTGGTGTGCAGAGTGTTTTGGGCTTGTGAGATGAAAGGAATGGATAGAAGCCATGGCATAGAGTTTTTGATATTCTCATTTCCTCATTTTCCCAAGTTCTTCTCAATCTGGAGGTTTTCCATGTCCTACTATCAAAAGGCTGCTTGTCGTGGATGTGGATCAAGAAGTTAAGTGGATCCATGCTCGCATTTTTACGTGTGTCTGGCTACCATCTTGTTGGGAAACAACGAGTATAGAAGATGAATAACCAAAATCAAGTCAAAAAATTGCAATTTGGTATTTCCGGGGGGTATCTCTTGCTTATATACGATAGACCTTTTTCAAAACACAACAAGCAACACCCTGTACAGCATAACACAGATTAGTAGAAGAGTGGCAGAAACAGCAAAGAATAACCCAACCCACGCGACCTAAGCAATAAACGAATGTGTACCGACCCAAACCCAAACCAACTCCAAAATCATTAGCGAGCGTTTGTGAGGAAAAAAAAAAAAGGAAACATCACTCAGCATCAGGCATCTCCTCGATAGGCTCTGGTTCGTTCTCCTCAACCCTTCTCTCCATTCTAGCCCAGATGTCTTCCCAATTCGTCTTTGTGACTGATGCGTCTTCCTCGAAGTCTTCGAACATGAGAGCGTTGCCTGTCTGACATCTGATGACTCTATCTGTCCAAGCAAGGAATCGAACGAGGTTCATCGAATCAACATCAGCTTTACCGACCATTGCTGTCAACCCGCCACGCTGGTTGACCATCTTGCGCAACATGGGTTGATGTGTCTTACGAGCCAACTTGGCATTACCGGAGATGGAGTCAAAGAGGGCGACGAGGTTGAGAGACAGTATTGTTGCGTTGCTGTAGGCGCGTTTTGGGTCCTCGAAAGCTTTGTTCATACATTCCACCGTGCGGTTTTGTAGCCATCTTGGGATCGCAGGAGAGATAAGACCGGGTGGCATCATGATGGCCGCGTTGGAGAGGAGGGCGTAGAAGAGGGAGGGTTCGGAGCCGGCGAGACGGAGAGGCATCGAGTTGAATTCTATCTTTTCGTTGACTGTCCAGCCGGTCAGAATTTCATCGAGTTGGACGAGCATGTTTGAGCGGTCTGTTTCACGGTCAGCCTAATGGTTGTTGAATGCATTGCGAGTGCTGTATTCACAGTTATGGAGTAGTCTGCCATAGAAGGGCTGCCACTTGACGGGAAAGACGCCAAAAGAGTCACTGCCAGAGTCCACGGACTTCCACATTGGATAGTCCTCATTCAGGACCAACTCGAGGAAGGCAGGGGTGGATGACTTTTTCGGCGAAGGCTCAGGTGAATGTAGAGCTCTTTCTGCGGCAACATGGTTGCTTTCATCGTGCGTTCTCGAATCACGCAGGGTTGGCGTAGATGGCTGCGAGGTTGAAGCGGTCATGTCTTGAACAGTACTATACTGTCTCCAACTGGTACCTAGCGACGAAGGTGGAGCAGTGAGCATGTTGGATAGAGATGGCAGACGTGGAGAAGGAAGCGGGCTGATGGGTGGTACAGGGCGAAGAATGTCGGCTCCTGGCATGGCCTGTCGCGACTGAATCGAGAGAGGTGATGCAGCAGCCCGGAATCGAGACGCCACGACCTGTTGTGCTACCGTATCATGCTGGGGGTAGGCAGGTCTTGATTGCCATGAGGAGTGTCCTTCATTGGAAGGGTAGCTCGAGGCGGCAGCTCGGCTCGAAGTATTTGTTTCGACCTCTTGAACTCGCACATGTCCTTGTTGGCCGTGACGCTGGGGTTGATGAAGAGGTGACGACGATGGACATGGCGCGGAAGTATAGGAATGAGCTCGACTAGCAGAAATGGGGGGGCGTGAGGCAGAGTAGGCAGTAAATTGAGCTTCTCGGCTCGGAACATGATGTTGTGGCGGCTCTCGTGTGGCTAGAGATGAGGGGCTCCTAGACTGTCTTGAAGCTCCAGCTTCAGCATGATACTGAGTCGGTCTATTCACCGAAGGTTGTGCGACTGGCGAGTATATAAGTGGTTGTTGTTGCGATGATGATTGAGCTCCAGGCGCGGGGTCGACATGTGTCGTTTTGCGACGCTTCTTGGGAGTCGAGTCCTGGTTGACGGCCTTGTCGTCCTTGGAGGCAGCTACGGCTTTGTTGCGACTTCTTTGCGACCAACCGACTTTTGCTGCATGCGATCGAACATATTTCTTATTCTCGCGTCCAGAAGAGCCAGACTCAAAGACAAAATTGAGCCCGCCACTTTCCTTGTTGGATGACTGCATTGGTTAATTAGGGCAAACAGTCCAGCGCAAAGAGTTTTCTGCCCAAACTCCACCACCGCGCGCGCATCAGACGTTCATACGAGGCCGCAATCAAGTCGTTCGGTCTGTGCAAGAAGAACAGAAGAGTCGTGTCTAAGTGGTTGTAAAGGTTTCGCGGACCGGTCGAGATTGCTACACGTGTGGTAGATTTATCAGCATCCGCGTGTCATAGCGGCCGTGTCACTTTGAGGTTACAGTTGCATACTCTTGATTGGGAAAGCCCAAGTCCGCCTTCCTCGGCAATTCTTGTTTGCCTCTGCTCGCGGCAACGGGCGACATGCCGTAGAAGGTGCGTTCTGGCGACGCCCAGTCCCTCAAACTCTATGAGTGCGACGATGCCATTTTGACATTCCCATCCTCCAAATCTGCATTGTCCTCGTATGCCAATTCGCGAAACATAATCCTTCCGATACCATGTCGAGCTCAATTGAAGAAGATACTGTCGCAAGCATACCTCAAGTGTCGCGACAGGGATTACAAGCATCTAATTGCGGAGATCTTTCGCTCCGCGCTCGCATCCAAAACAAATTAGGCAAGATGTGCATAACTGATGATTCAGCCAATCCTGTAACCACTGCGTTGGGTGTTGCGTTGTCCCCTCCCGATCAATGCAAGTCCAGACATAACAGCGACAAGACTCTGGCTAAGGCAAGCAACGTTGGTTAAGTCATTGGTATAAATTAATTACTACTATATTCGTAAAAGTCATGATATGTTCCGCAACCCACACAACCATTGGCCTGTTTCCATACCCTTCTGAGGACACTTCCTTGTGTATCTCCAACGCCTTCCAATGCAAAGTCGTTGCCTATGCTCAACTACTCAGTGCCCAGAACGACATTTCAGGCTCCAACACGCCTCTGCTGCCTTAGGCGGCCACCATATCCTGGCCTCTGCTCACAGCTCTGAAAGATCGAGGCACCGACGACCTGCGTCTAAGTGTTCCAGGTCTTGCAGTAGCCTCAACACGCTCATTGAAACTACGCTGTAGCTGACCATGCTGACTCTCCAAGAACTTCTTGACAAAGTATGCAAAAGTCTTGCTGCACTTTGCATCACTTGTGATAGAGATGAATCTCTGCCCATCTGCCTTCTTCACCAATCTCCACTTATTCGTCGATGTAAAGCCACCGGGCGCTTGAATAGTGATGTCGCAGCCATCGTCCACAGGCTTGAAGAATGCAGTGTACCAGACTCCTCCACTCCAGAGTTTCTTGGGTACGAAAGCGAGGCTGTCTTCGATTCTGTATTCTTGAGGGTTCGCTGATGGATCCGAAACGAGTTTGATTCCTTTGCAGTCGGGATTGAGATGCATGATGACATCGATGTCGTGCATAAGTTTGATAGCGACGCTGTCGGAAGCGTTTCTTGACAGCGGTTGCTCGGAGGAGTATGAGAAGGATGAATCAAACATTTCGATGTTGTTGTAGCGTGTATGTCGGTGTTTTTTCGTGTCCCGGCTGCTAAGTTGAGTGAAATTGGGCTCTGTTTTCGGAGATGAGGGAATTGACGACCACGCAGTGTAAAAGATTAGATGAATAGAGAATTGAACAAAAGGAGACGACTTCAACATATCATCTTTTGACCAATTCGTAATTACAGCAACCAAATAATGACTTACGTCACTATCGAAGTGAAACGCTGATGGTGTGGCCGAGACTTCCGAACGAGCCATACCAGAGTTCCACGGATCGTAAATCGAGTGGTTAGAGACTGAGTCTATTGAAACAAGCGTTGCCCTGAAAGGAAGCCAATTCTGTTGTAACTCTGTGCCTGCGTGACAGCCTGTTGTCAGACTCACAAAGCTTCGCAAAGTCCATCAAAAGATGCGCCGGGTTGAGCGGTATGCATATTGAGTAGTGGCATGATTCAACAGGACGAAGGTAGCGTTGCCATGATGCAAAGAAAGATCCGGGCTCATGCCGGGAGTGCCAGTCTCACGATTAATGTTGATAGGATGCAAACGGTCCGATGCAGACTTTATGCACACAGCACCATCCACTATAGGACATTACAATGATGATTACGGTGCTACCCCTGTCGAGATCGAAAAGAGAAGGATCAAGGTCAAACAAATCAGTTTCTACCAGAATGATATCAACTAATATCTGTCCAGACAAAGAGATATGCTCCAGGCTCGAAATCGGCCATGCCGTCTACCACACCATACCCACCGAAGGCAGTCTCGGGCAGCTCGGAACACTCCCGCGAGAAATTAGGAACATGGTGTCAGTAATGCCAATGAGTTGTGAGCACTCACTCACATAACTCATAACTCATTTAACTCATACTATATGAGTCATGAGTTAGAAAAGTCATGAGTGCTCATGAACAGGACAGGGTCACTCCCGCGGCGGACCCCTAAATTTTTTGAATCCTCGACATCCGGGGTTGGCCGCAACCAATTTCATCACTCACTCAATAACTCATGAGTTAATGAGTGAGCTTACTCATGAGTTATAGAGTTATGAGTTATCCCAAAATCCATGAGTGAGCACTCATTGGCATCACTGCATGGTGTACGTCTTCTTCGGACGCACAGTGCGAGCCGATGCACATTACGATGAACCTCTGTCAGAACAACTACGAAGATGCCACCTGCTTAACACTAGCAAAGCTCTGTGTGTCTCCAAAGATTAGGTCATTGGGGCAGGAGATGGGTGTTCGACAGAAGCATTGAGAGTATTCTTGACATTGGGCAGACATGGGCTATCACGATCAACAAGAGATATGAATATCAGTGAAACAGCATGGCTGGGCAAAAGGGAGGATGAACAGACACGGTGTATCTTTCTTCTGTGTTCAGGGACTTCTATTGCCACTTGCTTTCTCAGTTTGCTGCTTGTCATCCTTGTTCAACATTGATCAAGTCCTCGCTGAACAAAGGTCGACCACATCCTTTCCATCCTCTTCATACCCGTACGCTCCAGTAACCCTAGGTACCTAACATGCATAGGACACACAACAGGTCGTTGGTTAGAACTTTGGTAGTGCCACGAAAGGTACGACATTCCTCTAAGAAAGCTCAATGTCAGCACAAATTACTGCAGACCGACGTACAGCCGTAGTCCGAATACAGCAAAGATCATGTCACGGGCAGGATCACATTTCAGACCGCTATGACCGATCGATCTGTAGTTCTGGACAACTAAGGAGGAGTTACGGTACAAAGGGCATTATCTCTTTGACCTTGCTGAATCATGGCTCGACGTTGAAAGACTGGAGTCTTGTGAATGAGATCAAAACCTTTGTATTTCAAAGGTCGAGGGTGCTCCGAGAAGTGAACGGCGGCTTTTTGATACCATGGAGACTGCGAGATATCGAGATGTGACTTATGACGAAGTTCTTCGAACTTCGAAGAACGCCGCGCATTGAGATAGGGCTTGGATTGAGCCAGGTTGAGTTGCTCTCTCTGACTTGCACCTGCCCTTCGTTACATTCCACTTGAATCACAAGTTTCTTCACTTTTCGCGATACGCGTTTGTGTTGCCGTTTTTGTTTGGCGCCTTCCTGTTGTTGTGCTTTGGCCCCTGACCAAGAACCATCACTCAGCTCTGTCAACTTTTGCAACACGACAGAACCTTCACGTCTTCACAATCACAACAAATCTGGATCTGTCAATCCTTCACTCCGAGAAGACGTCTTTCACTACTGGCAGTCGGTCATATCGTCTCTGGTGGCACTTCGACGCGTTTCAATCCGCCCTTCACAACAACACCTTAGAAGCATATTCACTTTGGCATCTTGGTCCTTGTAAATCGATCTCTGCCGAACGGTTGACTCTTACTAGTCAGCTTCCACACGCCAAACAACTTTCTCCATCCACTCGTCAGAGTCGATCAGCATCTCCCACTATCAATGTTGCTCGTCCTTGTCTCGCTTGCCTCATCAAACACCAGACAGACATCGTTTGTCACCGAGTAGCACGACATCGCGTACACTGCCCCTCTACTTTCGCGAATATGAGGGAGGTAAGTGTCCGGCTCTTTCTATCACAAGGGCGCCTAACTGACATCTGTCTAGAACCAGAAGACCCATCCACCCGTAGGCCAAGTCACCGAAAAGAAGTTCGTCGACTTCAGTTTCAACTCTGATGACGGCCTCGGCGCGCTCTCTCGTTTTCCAAAAGAGATACGCAACATCATCTACGGCTTTGTGGTCCCTTTGGTGACGGCATCGACACAAGACGAAGACGATCCTACAATCGACGATGGCCTCGTACGTGCGCTGATGGCATTTCCACTTCTGGAGACAAGCAAGCAACTCTGCTTCGAGTTCCTCGAAATCTATATTCGAAGCATCAAACTTGAGGAGACAACTCGGCTTGACTATTCGAGCTCACGCCTGACGGACCACAGCCTCGAGGCACTTCTGGCATACGTTGGCATGCGCATTCACGCCATCCCTCATCCGAAACAACTGGGCTTCAGGATTGCCCCACCCTTCTTCAATATGTGGGTGTACACTGCAGAGTTGAAGGATGATGTTGCGCACCTGCTGCCCAGACAAGTCAAGCGACTGTGGACGTTCCACGAGAAGCACGGCGTTACATCAGACAAACTGTATATCAAAATGACCTACTCTGAGCCAGCAGAACTCATCGCAAGCCTGGCTTCCACCAGCATGACAATTAGGAGCTCCACATTGACCCATCTTTTCTACACAAACTACTGGCTTCACAAATTCGACATCATTACTGCCAAAATTTCCATATCCAACCGAAGCGCTTCTACTCAAGCAATGAGTGACATGGTGAGTTCCGCAGGTGCTCAAATCAACGAGTATCGCGTCTCCAAGATGCGCGACCTTCAACGCAATTGCACTCCCGCCGAGTCTATCTTGCTTGAAAGCGTGTTGAACGATGAGGTCGCTCCGTTCTGGGATCAGCGTTGTGTACCAAGGCTGGTACGACTCCACGCTACCGTTATCGATACCGCTACAGAACTTTGGCTGGCCATGGAAGAGCAGTACAATGTTCATCATCTGTTCGACCTCGCCGAGTCGTGGCTCGATCTCGACTGAGATACCGAAGATTGGAAAGATTGGTCGGACAACAACTACGAGCTCTTCATCATGTACATCAGGTAATCTCTTCAACTTTGAAAAGCTTACTTCCGGCGCAAAGGCGGTTTCCTACAAGCTGTAGCAGGCTACGTAGTCAACCTCAACAATGAGAAAATCCTTGGAAACTATGGTGTTCTTAACTCTCGTGCGCTCTCAATGACCAAGTGCCGAAGATGGATATCGTCATGCTTTGACAGGCGTACTCTGCCACATCTAATCTTTACGGGAGAATGAGTGAATCTATGTCCGCGTAGGTATTCTTGTTTACCCTAGAAACCAAGAAGACGCCCCGATAAGTGATGTTTCTCGAAAAGCCCCCCAAACTGTGCTCATTCTCCTTTGATGTTCAGTGACGAAGCGCTTGTACTGATGGGTGGAACAAAGAGGCCGGGAAAGAAGCCAAGAGGAATGTGCACCAAGATTATGGAGTTACTAGAAGATACGTTTCTGATCTGTAAAGGCGACGAGGACAAGAAAGAGATGTTTCTGGAAGAGTATTGCGGAACAGAGCGGACGAGGTAACCCAGGTAGTGTGGGCATCTTCATAACCAAACTATCAACGGACTAGCATTCATCGTCAGAGCTCATCACATGTCAAACTATCAATTCAAAATTCAGGGGTTATATTTCAAACATTTCACCAACATCTCACCCGGACCAATCATGCTAGATTCGCTCGTTGTGATTGCTACACTCTAGTGTAGTGGTTCTTACCCTTGTGATGATTGATTGGTCCGGCTTCTCTCTTCATCGATCACAATTGAGGCTGCACACTTGCATACAAATCAGGCAGGAGTGTGTATGTAGTGTGTATGTAAAGCTCATGGTGTATTTACATGAGGCAAAAGTATCTTTCTCATGACTGAACGCACGAGAAGGAAGGTGATGATTTGTAGCCTAGTCTTCTCCGGCACTGCCCAATCCCGACTCCATGAGGCTGAAGAAGTCTCCAACATTGTACTGATTTTCCATAGCCTCCCAGAATTGGTGTGATTGATCCATGAACTCTTGATGAATTGCCTCGAGTCTGGGAATACCGGCGTTCTTTAGATCGAGCAAGGCTGCACAGATGTTTGCAGCTCTTAGCTGCTCGTCTGGATGGGGGTGTCTTGAGGAGCGACTGATGGAAGCGGTATAGGCGTCGTCTGCCTGGCTCTCAAGCCGGCGCATTGCTTGTTGAAGTGACTTGATCGAAGCTGGCTTGTCTCTTGGATAGATCTGAACGCGCATATCGTCGAATTTACAGTCGAAGGTCAAGTCCCCACGCTGCTGTCTTGAATTCATATAATAGATAATGTACTCTTTTGCCCGACCGTAATCGATGTCGAGGAAGAAGTTGGGAGTTTCCACTTTGTAGTCATCGTGGAGATTCCACAACTCTCTCAGACCGACTCTCAGTTTACGGCATGGAGCCTTCAGGTCTGACGGACGCGGTCGGCCATAGTTCGAACAGAACGTAAGAACAAAGACTGTGAGGCCCAGGTCTCCAATGGGAAAACCAACTCCTAGACGGGTACTGACGAACTTGGCGAATTCTCGAAGCATGGAAACACCACTAAATGATTGGCAAAAAGATCGCGTCCTGATGCTCGCGGCCAGAAATTCGACAAAGAATTGCTTGTTGGTAAGCCTGATCGGATGCATCTTCAGCTGCCGGATTGCGCGGGAGACATCACATGCTTTAGTCTGAGGGTCATGATATTTGTTCAACTGGAGATCCGCCCAGCACCCATAAATCATATCACGGACTTCACGCGGTAGCTTGTCGAATAATCCGAGATTGGGTGGGCCAGTCGGCAGGCTACTGAAGCGGATGGAAGGCGTAGCAGCTGGCATTGCGTTCTTGACGAAAATCAGTATCAAGACACTTCAATCCGTAGAGAGACTGTTACTCACCACCTGGTTTATGTCTGTGTCTGGAGTTGGGTACATTCGGATGTGAGACGACAGCTAAACTCTGCCGCCTGATCAGTCTGGGGATGGCAGTGTTATATATCGACCAGCGGAAGAAAGAGGATAGCGCTGTTGCTGATTGCCCTTTATAAGATGCTTGACAAAATTCTGCAACGTTAGCTGATGGGGAAGGAAGTGGTTGGAAGCGATGTGAAATCCAAGCGTGAGACCAAGGAAGGCGAACAGAAACAGCCAGACTGTTTTGCGCGAGGAAAGCACTCTTGTCGCTCGCGATTGCCACCACGCATCTGAGACAAGCGTACACAAAGAAAGAATGGGGAAAGGACACTAAACAGACGTGCAAATGTTTGGCCCAACCTCGTACAAATCAATATCATCAGACCTTGACTGGCGGAAAGAATTCTTTGAGCTCTTTATAACTCTTTTCTCTTGGAAAGTAGAGCCCACGTACTTTGGGGATACACAGAGTTTGCTCTTGGACAGATCCCCTATTCGCCATACCGCTAATATGAGAAGAATTATGTCATTATATGTTTTTTCCGTCCTGTTTGGATGTCAATGTTTCGGGGACCTGCAGCCTACGTTTTTCTTGTCTTGCTGACAGTACGCGGATAACGCATAGATTGGATTGGACCGGATTGACGACGAGATCGAGCATCATGTCGCGAATTTCGTGTGTCAGTCTGCCCTGTGTACCATACTGAATACTGGTGGGGGGTTTTCGGATGTTGAGGTGGAAGTCAGGGGTTGGGGGATTTGGATGACGACTGCGAATTTGAAAGCTTGAGAAGTGTTCAGCACGAGGGGCGGGAATTGCGAAATGCATGGCTTCTGAGTCATTATCGAGTGGTTTTGCTTTCGTCAGTGATACTACCCTTTGATGGCCAATCTGATCGCTCCCTCTTGTTATTATCCTTGCACCAGAGTGCCACGGCTTGCTCGATATAGGAAGGCATGAAATTTTGAGATCTTGGAAGAATGCACTGCCTAGGGTTGTGTCTTCTTTCTTTGATCTCGAGTTGACCAACAGTGAGAACAGTAGAAGCGAAACCCTCTGATGCAAGGTTAGAAGTTGTGTCATATGGGTGGCTCTAGCTTGATTTGAGTGGATGAAGAGCAACGTACCTGCTTCGAGCCGAGAGTTGTTGATGCCTACATGATTTCTTGTATGGCTTCCCAGTCGTCTGAGTTTTATCTCCAAAGGATAGAGGTTGTTGATCTTTCGTTTCGGGCTCCTTGTCGTCCTCCACTTGCCAGCAAAGTATCGCTTGCTCGATGAGCAGTAAGTGATGCTCCTTGATGATGGCCAATTCTCTGACCGCTTGAGAAATAGCCTCTTCGTAGATAGCTCCCAATCTGTGATCCTTTCGAATGTTTTCAGGTATTCGTGGATCATTGGCCAGGTCCTTGTAAAAATCGCAAATCGTTCTTTCATTCCTTTCACACGCCTGGTGCATGTTCTTGATTGACTTCCCTCTGTCACCCATGGTGATATCAATGTCAATAAATTGACCTCGGTTGACCGTATGAAAGTAGTAATGGAAACATTCGTTGAGGAGAGCGTCGAGCTTTTGCTCAAAAGGTCGAGACACTCGGTGGTAGAACCTTTCATATCTGACGAAGGAGCAAAACCTGCTTGCTGGAATACCGTACTGTTTTTGACAACCTCTCAGACTCTCAACAGCTCTCGGAAAAGATCTCGCGACTTGATCTCTGTTGTCGAGAGAAGCTGAGCCAGAAGGATGGATCACACGGATGATCCTTGTATGCTTCGTGATGTCGGCAACTAGATCCAGGCCGCTGAATATCTGCTCCAAACACTCGACGTTGTAATGGTGCACTTCGATGGGAGTTATCCGGAGAAAAGCTTCGAGCAGCTCTCGATAGAGTTGACGGCTACCCTGTGTACGGGTTCTAGGGTTGATCACTTCACTGACTTTGGACTTTGCATGCCGAATGGATTGAAGAGGGAAGCGACAGGAATTTTCTGGAGGCCAGACGACAAGCTCGAATATCATGTCTCGAATTTCGAGCGGCAATCTGCCTAAAGTACCAAGTCCAGGGTTTGGTGATTTGGAGTTGCGAACTGCCGTGTGCATACGTATACGGAGACATAACTCGGTTCCAACTCTTCGCAAGAATGTATCAGGTGGTATTAGCTTTCCCATCTTGATGCGATAGGTGTACACTGCAAAGGCTAGGATAAAAAAGTCGAGGACAGCGAGCTGTGAAGTATGGGTGTAGATATTATTTTAGCTTCGTCATCGAGCAAGTTTACGTTAACATCAAGGGTCGAAGTACCCCTTTTCCTGCTCAATCTGCCTCCACCTTACTATCGTCTTCAGACCAAGAGTTCATCGCTTCCGCGATAAGCGGAAGTTGTCGCTTTCTGAGGTATGCAGATACATTTTCCACCTTGTTTATTCCATCGTTGATGATACTCCTCAGGTGTGCCATCCTCTGTTCTTCTCCTCTGATCCTGATAGGGGTACGCTTTGGATATCTTATTTCGCAGGAGCTCAGAGCCTTTGTAAGACTTTGACGCAGCAGAGCCTCTGTTGTTGCGCAGGCTCTGTCCAGGTTCTCCACAGAACCTGCTCTGTCACCCATGATGATGTCAATGCTTAGTGGCGCGTCGTGTGCGTTTTTGGGGACGCGGTGGCGAATATCGAGCCAGGAGGGTTCGTCGAACAAAATTCCACAACCGAATGGATCTCGATACCGGACATCCCTGTATGCGACAACCACACATAACCTTTTTGCAGGTATCCCAAGATTTTTGTGACATTGTCTTAATGCTTTGAAACATTTGGAGCAATCGGTGTCTGAATATTCTGGATAGGCCGTGTGAACTGCACCAATGTTTCCTGAACAACGTGCCAAATCATCTTCACGTCTGAGATACTGCTCCAGATCCTGGATATGTCGAGCAGCCACCCTGATGACTGTGACTCTGGACCAGGCTGCCTGCAGTTCTCTGTATAGTTGACTGCTAGCATTGTCCTGGAGTCCGGGATTGATCAAGTTTCTACGTTTATCTTCGATCCCACTGATCGAATTTCCGTGCGTGTCGCTGCTCCAGGTGACGGCAAACTCGAATATCATGGCCCGAACTTCCGGTGGTAGGTTCTCCAGCACGCCCAAGCCGGAGTAATTCATGTCGAAGGTTGTGGGATGGATAGAAGTGTGACTGAGCTGCGGGTTTGGCGAGATCTGCTCAGATACATATAAGGCGATGAGATAGGCCGATAGTTTGGCAGCCTTGAACCCATGAAAAATCAGAGCATATGTTGAAGACTCATCGATGAGCAAGTTTACAAAGAGTTCTGTCACACATGCTTTCCTTGGCATCAGACTTTCAACGATGGAACGGGACCAAGACTCACTACAGTGACATTGGCCAGTCCTCAGTGATTCGGGTATGGACCAATCTAAGCACCTGCCCTGTGGTTCTGGCACATTTATCTCCTACCAAGCATAGCATCAGTAAACCAGGTTGGACTTTATCTTGTGCATTGTAATAGGTACTTACTGTACTCGCTTTAGTCTTCCCATGTCTCTGCCAACGCGAAGAATTCAGCTAGACAGTACTTCTCGAATTCATCCTTCTCATGTCAGTGTCAGAAAGTTGTTCTTCTTCCGTCTCTGGTCAGTCCCGCTCAATTTGTAGTGCACGCATACTTGACCTCGATTTCTGGGAAGAGGGGATAAGTGTTACGATATCGTGTCGCCGCACGATTTTTGATTTTGATCTGGGTATCTTTGTGTGTGTGATGAGCAGAGGCCTCATAGCCTTTCCCTTCTTCTAGAATCAACAATGAAAAAAGGCGATAGATCCATCGACTTCTTGCCGGCTTCCTTCTTCCGCCATGCATGTCGTGGTCTGATGTTTCTCCCTCCGTCCTTTTTTCGCGCAACGCCTGAACTCCGTCCTTCATGCTGAGCGCATCACAGCGCTTTCCTCATCTTGTGATTCATCTCCGCTCTTGTAAAGCCAGTATTTCTGTCCTTGTGTGAAGCCAACCTTTCCTTCTCCTTCAGAAAGTCGCTTAAGTCGCTTAAAGACCATCACGACCCTGACCAGCAATCTTCTTAAGTTCCCACTCCTTGGTGAACTCCTGATCAAGACGCTGCAGCTCCTGAATCAAGTCTCCACAAGCGCGAATGACAGCATCCTTGGGTGTCAAACTTCCGTCGGTCTGCACACGCAACTCAAAGGTTGCGAACAGAGGGTGAGGGACTTTGTAGGCCGAGAACAAGATGTTGGGCGACTTTGCGAGTTTGGCGCGGAGCAGGTTACCCAGGGTGTGATCTTCCTTGTTGAAGGTGAAGACAGCGGCGTCAGGAACACCTGTGAAAGGTGTGTTAGGAGAGATGATGTACGAGGTGGTGGAGCAGAGGATAGATCTTACGGGTCTCGGGAGCCCAGGTTACTTTCTTCTCGCCATCGCCGAGGAGAAAGAGCTCGAATCTTGGAGGGACATCGTTAGCAACGTCGCCATGGTCTGCCTTGTGTTGCGTGAGGTGAGTGACAGGAGTGCCGTGGAAGTGGTAATCGGTAGGAGCCATGTCGAGTGTGTGTGTGTGCGTGTGTGTGAAAGGAAGTAGAATGTGATGAAGTGCTTATGAAAGGCAATCGAGTCTCTTTGGCTGGTAGAAAACTAGATCGTAGTCGCGATTGGGGGCAGAAGGGAATGTGTGTGAAAGAGCCATTTTATGGGCATGCGACGAGGCAGCGGGACTGGAAGCAGCAATGTGAAGTTGGGAAGGAGTGAAGCAGTGAGAGCGTCACTGGAAGGAAGTTGCGAGTAAAGAGCGGGCCCAAGGAAACAGCGAACGAGGAGAGCGGATCTTCGACCAGGGAAAGAGCGAATGACAAGGAATGGCGCATACCTGTCTGGTGCGTTCATGTTTGCAGTAACACAGGAAAGCTGCTAATCGGGAATAGGATGTGTCGGTTCTTCGAGAAGTAGTCGTCGCGTGTTCGTTAAGTATGCCCTGGTTAAGGATGCAAACGCGTTTGTCGCGGGCGATGGCAGTAAGAGGTCGTTGGTATTGATACTTTGTGTTACTGTCCAGTCGCAAGTAGGCAAGTGAAGCTCGGCGTTGACATCGCGAAAGATACTGCCGGGCGGTCGGAGCTCCAGGGCGGGTCTTGCGGGTACAACCTTCCCGACGACATCATCAGTGTTCTGCGGAGAAGCAACGACATTCCCGAGGCACGGTCGAGAGGCAGTTACCTAGATTCTATAACCACAAGATAAGTAGTCGATACTATCTCTTCGTAGTCTGTCTAGAACATCCTCAATTACAATGGCATCCTCTCTGACAGCCGCATACCCATGGACCACAAGTCCACTCATCACTTGTGCACCAATGCGCCTGATAGCCAATGCATCTCTCGCGGCCGCAGTCTCCATGGCCGGTGGCCTCGGCTTCATAGGCGCCGGCAGCGACATCAGCACTCTTTCCTCCGAACTCTCCAAGTCCCGTGAAATATTCTCAAAGTCCATTTTCACAACATCAAAATCTGGCATCTTGCCTGTCGGCGTTGGGTTTCTCCTCTGGGGAGCACCTCTAAAAGACACCTTGGCAATCCTCAGTAAACCTGGAAACATCCCTGCTGCAGTTTGGCTCTTTGCGCCGAGAGACCAAACACAGCTCAGGGATTGGGCAGATGGTGTACGCAAAGCCACTGCCAACAAGACGAAAATCTGGATCCAAGTGACCAGCGTGCGTGAAGCTCTTGACGCAGTCAAAATCGCAAAACCAGACGTTCTAGTCGTCCAAGGCACAGACGCTGGAGGTCATGGAGCAGCTCAAGGCGCAGGCATCGTTTCCTTGGTCCCAGAAACAATCGACGCCGTTACCGAACACTGCAAGACAGCATCCACGACCTTGCCATTCTTCGTAGCGACGGGTGGGATAAGCGACGGACGAGGTGTAGCAGCAGCCATTTGCTTAGGAGCTCAAGGCGTATGTCTAGGAACCCGCTACCTCGCCGCCACTGAAGCGACCATTGCACCAGGCTATCAAGATGCCGTTCTTCGTGCCTCCGATGGCGGTACAACTACGATCAGATCCTCAGTATACGATCAACTGCGTGGAACCACAGAATGGCCCGCTGGATACGGAGGTCGCGGTGTCTTGAATGCAAGTTTTCGAGATCACGAATCCGGTGTCAGTTTCGAGGATAACAAGAAGCTGTATGAAGAAGCAGTGGCATCGGGAGATAAAGGATGGGAAGGCGATAGAGCGAGATTGACGACGTATGCCGGCACTGGTGTTGGTCTTGTCAAAGGAGTCGAACCTGCAGAGGCCATCACACGGAAAGTACAGAGTGATGCTGCGAAGATTTTGAATGAGACTCGGGCCAGACTGTGATAGAGAATTGACAACTATGGCCTCGCGAGTACAAACCCACACTGAACCGAATTGCACGTCGCTTCGTCTCAAAGTGTGAGTCTTGACAAAGTTTCGCCGAAGAAGGAAGGCACTGCCGCCATCTCTCCGCGATTTGTACAGAACTGTCACTTCATCAAGAAAATTAACGAATTTGATCAGAAAGAATATTCTCATTCGTCTTTGCAGACAAGAAAAAGCTATACACCATTCTCCCTGCGAGATCTTCCTTCGCACCTTCCCATTACAAGTTATCAGCAATGGAGAAACCCGCAGAAATCCCATCCTCCTTTCGGATCCCCACCCACACACAAACCCTTTATGATGATAAACAGACAAAGCAAAAAGCAAACAAGGATGCATGCCTGCAGTAGTGATGATGATTGATGATGATGAGTGAACAAAGGAAAAAAGTCGAGCCATAGTAGGTTGTTGATCTGTTTCCTCCAAGAAAAGGGAAGGAGAGACAGCAAAAGAATAAACAAGAAGTTTGAGTAGAAAGAACAGCAACGCAAAGAGAACAACAGAAAAGTAAAAACACCACAATCACCCTTTTGCAATTCATAAACACATTACCGTAATGTTGATAGAACCAGTCATCTTTCTGAAAAATCTCCGTTTCTTGAATGAGGCTTCGGCGCACTATCGCTTGTTGCCGTTGAGATCGGGGCTGGAACTGTGAGGAGAGATTTTGCCGGCTTCGCGAATGGCGACAATAACTTGTTCTTCTTCGAACTCCAGGGGGCGGGCGCCCCAGCCGATGAGAGACAGAAGTTCTTCTCTAGGTCCGTATAGTCTGCTCTCGAGCAATGCCAGCACACCGACTGCAGCGCGTACGAATGTCTTATCACCTTCGAAAACAGCGATGTCCCAGAGACGACTGCAGGAGTCAGGGCTGAGAAGTTGTGTGCCGAGTGTAGCGAGGAAAGGATGCAGCCACTCTTCAGGTCCCTTGAAACCAGTCTCAGGACTGGTCAGATGTTCGTGCAAGCGAGGCATCTTATACTTGAGAGTTGAAAGTACAGTTGAGTAGATGCGCGAAACAGTTGCCTGATCATTGATCAAAAAGGCGAGAGCCAGAGGCCGGTTCAGCATGTTAGCAAGAGTGATGAATGCGGATGACGCACTCATGTTGAGTACGAGTAGGCCAGCAATTGTGTGCACTCCATAAACGTAGCCCACATCGCTGCGATAGGCGGAGTAGGCGAGCAATACATCTTCCAGAGTAGCGTGGAGCGGTGCACCAGGACCGAAGATACCGAGTTCAGGGAAGACAGTGGGGACGTCGCGCGAAATGGCAGCCAGCCAACCTGCGTCGACGTGCTTGGAGCGTTCCTCTTCAGGAAGGTTGTTGACGGAGGATTGCAATGCGCGAGCCCGCTTGAGAGCGTTGGCATACGAGGCTTCGGTCAAAGACAGCTCATTGCCAACGGCCTTGCTCCAAACGGTGCCTCTGTCTCTTGGAGTGACACCGCGCCACCAAAGCTCGCGAGTCCTGGGCTCCTTGACCACGTCGTCCCAGTTGGGAATGACGTGCTGCTCCCAGATGCGGGCAATGTTGCTCTCAACATGCTTGCGTTGCTGTTGTTGCTCTGCTTCTTTGGCGAGGCGTTTCTTCTCGGCTGCTTCAGCTGCAGCCATCATCCTCTCCCACTCCTTTATATGCTTTTTCTCTTCTTTTTGACTTTTGGGTGGTAACCACGATGGACGGGTCCTTGTGAGCACAGCCTCTTTCTCTTTGCTGATTGGAAGGGGATCAATCATGACATTTCCTTTTTGCAGCGGAGGCAATTCCATAACACTGGTTTTTGTTCTGAGCTTCATGGTAGGCCGAGGAGGGCTGCCATTGGTGCTGTTGCGCGTGGAACGGCGTCTTTCTTCCGAGACGCGTTCGGCGTGTTCTTCGAGAGCGGCCGCAACCTCGCGAGCCTCCTCGCTGAGGTCTTCATTCCAAGTCCTGCCGCGTTGAAGTCTGGGCGAGGAAGGTTCCGGAGGATAGGCGCTCACAGTAGCGCTGTGATGCAGGCTTGGCCGCATGGCAGATCGGGGAGCTTCCTCTTTTGGTGTTGTGCTTTCATCTGTCGGCTTCATTTCTGGGGTAAGACTGGTGGAAACGGCCCTCGTGGGACTCGCGGGAGTTGAATGCATCGGTGGGCGTGGAGAGATGGGGACATTCCAGATGACGGCATCTTCGGGCACATCCTCGTCGGAATCGTGATATTCGGCTTCGAGCTCTTTGACTGATTTTCTAGGCTTCAATGGCGGTCTGGGAGCCAACGTCCTTGGTGCTGCAGACGAAGGAGAGCGGCCGCCATCACTAAGGGCCTGGCCATGAGGAGAGACTGATCTCGAAGGGCGAGGCTTTGCTCCCATGACGAGGGACGGCGTTGAGGGACTAGTAAAACCTCGACGGACAGGGCGAGCATTGAAATTTGCAGCATTGACATGAGACTTCAGACTGGGATAGCGTGGACGATGGGTGTTGGTCGCATCGCGCAAGACTTCAGGAGCAACTGAAGGACTGTGGCCATTGTGAGCAGAAGCAGAGACGGCTCGACGTGGGGGAGCACGCGTGTTCGAGAGCTTTCTCTGTGTGATTCGAACGTGTAGGTCGTCTGCGTCGTCTCTGCCAGAGTCGGCCAGAGCGATGTCCTCGAAGTGCGACAGATTGTCGTGACTCGGTTGGCTGGTCAAGCAGGTGGAACGGAACGAGCCCGACGACTTGGACGACTTGGAGCCAGTCAATTCAGGTGGGGAGCCGGGGCTGATGTCTCGGTCGGTATGGATGGCAGTGGTTGTGGTGAGTTTCGTATGTACATGGGTCGTCATTGTCTTTATGTCGCTGGCGCAAGGGAGAAAAGAGCGGACGCAAGGCCGGGGCTTTGCTATTGTTGATGGAATCTGGCTATGCTTCAAAAAGGCCCAATAATCATGCTTGGCCTCTGCAAAGTCGAAGTCGGAAGAATGCAGAGAGGAATTGGAAGTCAAAGATGCGAATGCGGGCGAGGAAGGGAAAACAGAATAGTGATGTTGATGATGCGGGATGTTGAAAAGAAAGACGTCTGGTTCGGAGGCTTCGAGGGCTTCCAGACGGCGGCGTGGATCATCGTCAACAAAATAAGTCAAAGCGCTAGCCATCTTCGAGCCGTTTGTTCCTGGCGCCAAAAAGGAGTTGTGTTCGCGGATCCTTTTGTGAATCTTGTGCCGAGACCGCTGCACGCCTGATGTGTGCGAATCTCCTTAGATGAAAAACGGTCACTGCTCGATGCTAGGTATGTGTGCTGTTCTATCAGGGGAGCATGGGGGCCAGATAGCTTTTGACTGCTGGCCATGCTGAGACGATAGCCTCGATAGCCTTTGCCTGGTCACGCAAATCCGGGTTTAAGCATGTTGCTGCCAAACCTGGCATGGCTGGCATGAAAACGCTGTCATTCGACACTCTATGATGCGCGCCTTCATAAGCGCCTTCCACCTCGAATAGCCAAGCTCCCGCGCCCGCCATCAACAAGGAATCCTCAACCTGCTGCTGCACTCCCGCAAAAGGCAAGCACCGCAGCACCGTTTTATCTCGTTTGACATCGCGATCGCGCGACCCGTGTCTCAAATGCGGGGTCTTTCTTTTCGAGCAACCAGTCTTGTTCCGTTGCCCTATCTTCACATCATGCACTTGTCCATCTGATCCTCGCCCAACCTCATGCAGTGATGGACCTCAACTCCGTAGGCGCGGTCGAGGTCTGCACTTGCTTGTTAAACTCTACACACCCGCGTTTTGAAGCGCCTGTAACTCTCTAGCCTTCAAAGCCAATCCCGCTTCCGCCATCTCCCGCTGTAGCCAAGACATCAAGCCACCAAAGCCCGTCTGACGTCTTGCAAATGTCGTCTTGAAAGAGTGGCAGGCCAACCTGTTTGCGAGTGTTAAAAAGGTTCAGCATATGATCAAGACCTTTACAAGCCTCGAGCGATCAGTGGGATTTTCCCGCTCTTCCCGCGGAAAACAAATTGGCAAGGTGGAGAGAGGGAACTCGAGAGGACGGTGTTGTGATCAAAGCTCCTTCGTCTTTGTAACTTTGCCCTCGTCGGAGGGTCTCCTCCATCATTCACCGTGATCGCCGTTGTAGGAAAAATGGTTATCTTGACTTACCAACGTGTTTGCGCCTTGCTCAAAGCGCATGCGTATTTGACGTCACTGCTCTTCTTCTCTCTTTTGCGTTTCATGAGTCCATATGCGACGTGTATCAAGTCGTCGATGGTCTCTGCGTGGGGCTCGAGTTAGTGAATGTGTTACCGAGTCAAGAGACATAAGATCAACGATTAACTGTCGATCAACGCTTGTTTCGGAACACTCTTGACGTCCAACGTCCGGGAAACGAGCATACGAACACAACAGTTGGTGGGTTTGGAAATTACAACATGACTTACTGATAATCAAGGCCGTGGATGGCTTCTTCGTCTGGGAAAGACATCTGATGTAGTTGAAGCACCTCTCCGCTGTGTCTGCAAACATGCGGGACACATTGGCGATCACAGTTTCGACGTTGTTGTGCCGGGTACACAAATGCATGGTGTGCATATGCAGTTTCAGCATGCTATTACACAAACGTCAATAACGGTTCATTCCTTCTTGCCGCCTGTGCGACTTTGCTGCATGCATGATAAACTTACTTGAACGTCTTGCGGTAGAAGTTCTGGCCTGGTGATCTTGAAAAGTCTACCGTCAGTGCTGCTGCTGTATCTAGGATGTAATCAGTACAGGAAAGTTTTCTCACGTCGCGCAAGCGCTTACTGTTCTGCTGTCGTCGAATCTCATCTCGCGTGATGTTCAGATTAATCGTATTGATGGCATTACCGCAGTATGGGAAATTCGTGGCTGCTGGCAATCTGGACACGTCTCTACCATCGACCTGGACGTCAAAATTGACCTTGGATTTGTCCTCTTTGACTCTGAGTCCGTACTCTGGAAGTCCTCTATGCATGACCTGGACGAACCGAGTCGCGGTGTCGCGATTGGTACTGATGAGCAGAAAGTCGTCAATCAATCGAAGAAGCAAGCTCTCGCCGTCTTGCAGGAAAGCCAGCACCTTGCTCTCGAGCTCTGCGTAAAAGAAGTTGCACAGCAAGCTCGACACAATTGATCCTTGCGGTATACCAGTAGTCTGCCGGTAAAATTTCTTCCCAATCTGGACAATGTTGCGCTCAATGTGTTCTCGAAGTAATGCAAGGATTCCAGCACGGCTCCTATGTGTCTTGCCCTCAAGATCCACAAATACGGTGCCCAGACTAGCCTCGGCTTCTTTCTGAGCATGCTCGGAGAACAACTCTTTTTGGTCAGTGACTCGTGCTTTACCCTTCCACTTCCATGAAGCTTTAGGAACAATTTTGGGCTGATCTTTAGATTGATCGCACTCTCCTAAAGCCTTTGCTTGAGCATATCGTGTGATGGTATATCCCTCTGCAGATATCAAGTCGTTCAATAACTTCAGCAGCGGTTTTTGAGGTATACTGTCGAAACAGGACTGCACATCAACCTTGGCAAAGTACAGTGGCTTATCGGCATTTTCTGACTGTTGCAATTGCGTCCTGAATCGATGCAACCGCTGATACATCTCATCGGAAGAGAACATCGAAGATCCAAGTTTTGCAGGAGTGATTGCCTATGACAAATCAGCAATGATGCATCCGCAGCGCGGAAAGATAATCTACCTTTTCCAAGTTCAATACGTGGAAGGCTGGCTCCAGGATTTTGTTGACACTCTTGCCGAGTACCAGCCTACCATTTCTCTTGGTCTGTACCCTGCGCTTCAGATTTATAATAGGTCGTAAGCCTGACTCTTTCGGTAGCAGACGCACTCGGCCGGTGCCGATTGACATGTCGGACAGCGTCTTCTTGACTGTACTCTTCCCGACTTCCTCAAACATGGTGGTTCCCAGACTCTTCAATGCCGGCTCGGAGAGTTTTTGCCATACATCATGACGGAAGTACAACAGCCTGTTTCGGTAGGTAGACGACTCTGTAACATAGAAATTGCTACTGATCAGCGGGATGAGGAAAGAGTCGAAGAGATAGTAGAGAAGTTCGGCAAACATATCTTTGCGCTTGTTGAAGTCGGATGCTGCCAACTTGCAGCCTTCCATCTCATCTGGCGGTCTCAGCCAAGAAATCTTGGAGATCTATCAACCAGTCAGCGCATCCCTCAGTCGCATGCTTCATGTTCATACTTTGATGTTTTGTGCAACTTCGTGGAGCATCAAGCTCTCGTATCGACCCAGCCTGACGAAACGATCTATTTGATGCATAACATATGCCTTGTTTACAGCTCCAAGCTCACCCTCGCCCCATAAATTTCCTGGGAAGACTTTGGCAATCACTGATCTGCAGTATGCCGATACCTGAGAAGATGATGTTGCCGATCCCATAATGTTGTCACCGCCATCTTTTGTACTGTTCCGCTTTGCGAACGATTCGGGGCAGTAGTATTGCAGTAATGCCGAATATGCGCATCTCTCATGTCGCGTGCGTAATTTACTGATCAGAGTCTCGCATTTTCCACGAAGACGTTTAGGCAAAGATCGTTGCTTGAGGTTTTTATTCGCCAATTTGATCTCCTGTTCGCGAAGTGTGTAGTCTTTGAATGGTTGAGCCGAGTTCTTCATGTCAACGTCGTTGGTGAAGACATTGTGCAGTCCAAATTGGCGTGGAAATATGTATTTGAGCATATGGGCATTCTTGTCGAGCTCTTCATCTCTTCCGATTCGGTTCAGAACATCTAGCGGAAATTAGTTTGTCGCTCGAATGGAAAAGGGAAGGCCTACGGATGTGGGAGAGGCCAAAACACGGCTCTCCTTTGGCATTCAGGTCCGGTTTTCGGTATAGTATCCGATGCCGTACAAATCGAATCGTGTTGGGTGTGTTCTTGACCTGTGGACGTTTGTTCTTTCCGGGCAGTAGAACTACTGCATTTGTACTGCCGTTCGGCTTCAGCCCACCTGTTGGATTGTGTTTGTCGAGGGAGCGCAGCTCGGAGAGATCAGTGCCTATCGTATATTCAGACAAAGCCATTAGATATCAATGAGAGCACTTACCACTGATCTGCAAGTAGTTGTTCTTTCCACCGTCCAGCGGTATAAACATGCCACAATTTTGCAGAAGCTGAACAAGGATCAAAGCACTTCCTGCACCGACTAGACTGGGAAGAGCAGCCCAAGCCTCGCCTTTGAGTCTATCGACATGCTCATTCCGATCTGGCAAGGTAGCTTCAGCTCCATGGTTATTCTCCACCTTTTCTCGATCTGCTATCTTGACTTCACCGAGACCAGTATGCCAATATCCATGGCAAAGCACATGAGGCGGTCGATGTCCTGAAGTATGTTTACGGAACAACTTCCAGATAGCAAATTCCACAATCTCAGCGAAAGGTAGTGCGGGTTGTGATCCACTGGACCTAGCCGTAGATCCAGTCACCTGTGTTGAGAAAATGCTGAGCTCGTTCTGATAGTCGACAAGATCACTTTCCTCCTTCTTCACGGTATGAAATCCCACAAGCACAGTATCCAGAAGTCTAACGAGTCCGGTATCTGCATCTTGAGAGCTGTTTCCAGTATCAGAGCCATAGTTGGTGATTCGTCGCTTCTTGTGTTTTGACGTGGTGGCTTGTAGAAGGTATTCTCGTAAGGTAAGAACTTGGGGATAGTATAGCCGAAGAATACTAGGTGCGGATTGATGGTCGTGATCTGGTCCTTGCTGGGCGCTCGCTTTTGTACGTTTGATACTGTCAGAGATGTTCTTGCTGTCTCTCTTGCGTTTCATTTTGCATGATTTCAGAAGGCTAATGTGTTCGATAAGAAAATATTCTAGATGATTGTTGATGCGAGGACGCGATGTTGCGCGAACACGCGCTTCGCTTCGAGTTGCCGTTTCTGGAGCCACTGCTCCAACTCATCAACCTCTCTCCATCCCATCGCTCCCACCAAAACAGCTATAAGAATGCACGATGCTATTCGTTTCTCAATGAGGATCCAGTGAAAGCAAAAAGGAAGCCTCCGATCAGTCGAATGATGCATCGCTCCCACCGGACGCTCACCCTCGAAAAATCCTTGCAAAAATGCACGGTGTTATTTAGACCTGGCGCGTTGTCCAGTGAGAGATATGATGCTGTCGGCTCTCACTGGCCAAACGCTGAATTCCCAAAAATGTTCTGCCTTTTCACCGGTAGAATAGAGGGATGAATTGATGCTGGGAGAGTATGTTTCCATGTATAATACTAGCTAATTGCTATTGTTCAGGGATTCACAGTAACCACAGTTCGTATCTCAAGCCTTGGCGCTCTTCTGAGCCTCCTGAATCATCTCCTCGAGACCGTCGTAGACATACTTGTGCTCCGAGCCAACCTCAGGCACTTCTTTGATCTCACCCATCTCCAACTCAGCGTCTTCCACCTTGACGGTGGGCTCTTGGACGGATTTCATGACCAGGTCCTCAGGACGAGGGGGTGTAAGGACGCCAGATTTGAAGCGCTTGTTGCTGATACAGTCGTTTGGCACCTCCTCAGGGTCGTCGTAGTCGAGGAGCACAACGTCTCTCTGTTGCTCTATGGCACGCCTGGGCAGACCCGCGTGAGGCGACCAGGCAGGCAGAGGCGTAGCGGTGCGGCTGCCGTGCGAACTCTGCATGGCAGAGTCGTAACGCCTCTTTATGGGACCAAGAGGTGCTCTGTTTGCTCCCGAAGACAACGGGCCGACATCGAATATGCCGTCCTCAGGCTTGACGTTTGGCACCTGAAAGTTGCTGACAGGAGGGTTGACCGATGTCAACATCTGCAGACGCGCAGGATTGAAGGCGTTGTGTTCGGAGAAGCCATTGAAAGTGAGGGACGCGTGGTTCTCGGGAATACCGCCAAAAGCATCCTCTGGGAGCTTGTTACTGTCAGACGTGTACACTGTGAATTGATGGAGACACATACCTTTGGGCTAGGGGCACGCGGTGCGCGTACGGTGCGTGCGGTGCGCGGAGCGCGCGAGCTGCGAGGAGCACGAGGCGCTGCAATACTCTTGGGCTTTGTCTCAGACAAGGTATTGCAGAGCGTCGATATTCTGGCGCTGGCCTTCTGAACCTGCTTCTCAAGGAGAGAAATAGTATCGTCTTTGTCCTTCTGGTGAGCGGTGAACTGCAACTGGACCTTGCGTTGTGCAGCGAGTTGGGCGCGCAGCTTCTCAATAGTCTCGTTCTTCTCCTGCACCAGGCCAGACTGCATCTTGACAGTGGTGGCAAGGCTGTTGAGGCGCTTCTCGGTCAAGCCAGGGTCAGAAGCAGCAGCAGCAGTGGGTGCTGCTGGAGACAATATGAACTCCGGATCGACGGCGTTGATGTAGTCGTATGCGGCCAATTGGTGAAAGAGGCCCTGCATGTACGGATTCTCGCTGTAAGCTGGCTCGGCGCGCTGCTCGGCATGGCGCTGCACGACGACATTGTTGCTCAGGACGTCGCCGACACGGCCATATGGATCGAGACGACGCCACATCTTAGCCAGCAAGTTGTTGCTGTCACTCAGGCGACGCTCGTGCTTTTGGATGAGCAGACCACGGTTCTCCCACTTCTGGTAAGCGGCCTCCGGGCTCTCATTGGAGGCAGCGACCGAAGTGGATACACTCGTGCCT
>JGI24891J29808_1000368_pt1 | contig 31660 bp, 29 predicted proteins | sample FreactcultuFSWF8_FD_29808 | JGI IMG/M metagenome (IMG submission 29808) | reverse complement strand
CCATGGGAAGGAATCGAACCCCCGACCTCCTCGGATCTAGACTGACACGGCGTTGAGTAACAACGAATGACTGCGCACGTGTTAAGACCACGGGTGTGTTGGACCACTACACTACCACGGCTGAGAACTTGTAAGAGTTAGAATATTATAAAATATAAAGGTTGCGTGTGAGAGGCGGCGATGAGCCTGGTGGCAAGATGAAGAGGTTGATTGAGTTAGTTGTTGGTCAGCTGCGAGCTTTACTTTCATAAGGCGCGGGGACGAGATGCGCCTGAGGTATCAAGACATCCATGCGTGAGACGAGTATGTGGTGACGCAAGGCTGTTGATTAAGATGTATCGTTGAGACTACTTACAGATATTGTCCATTCGTGTAGTGCTCCTTTGCAAAGCATGTTCACGCGCGTATTGTCGATGGAGCGACAAATGTGGTATCGTATGTAGTGGTGCTGAGAATGCTTCGATCTTCCATTAATGTCATGCTTCTCTTCTGTCGTTCCTCGATCATGTTTTTGAGTCGACGCAAGGTGTTTAGCTCTCGTTGTCGGAAGGCAGTGCGCTCAAGGACGAAGCATCACTCTGATCGGCCTCTTCTTCCTTCTTCGCCTTCTTGCCCTTCTTTGCTGGGACCGCCTTGCCAAAGTTGAGTTTTGTCTGTTTAGCCTTTGTCTTTTCCTCCTTCTCCTTGACTTTGGTCGTCTTCTTCTCGACTTGTTCGGCAATTCTGTTGCGTTCGACCGCACCCATCTTTTGCAGTCTGTCCTCGATTTCTTTGAACTCTTCGCTCTCGACATCCATGCCGACAAGGTTTTCGAGCAGCTTGATTTCTCTGGCCCAGATGCCCTTGTCCTCCATGTCTTTGCCCTTAGCATCTTTCTGGAGGTTGCCGTCTTCGTCGCGAACCTCGATGGGAGTCTCGAGGACCATGGGTAGACCAATGACACGCTCGTCGTTCATGATGGCGTGGAAGCCGCGGAGGCCTAAGAAGCCAGTGCCAATGTTGGCATGCAGATCTCTATGACTCGAGAAGGGGGCTTTGCTGTCGTTGAGATGAAGAGCACGCAAATACTTCATACCGACAGTCTCGTTGAAGTCGGACATGGTCTTCTGAACCGTCTCAGGGGTACGCAGATCGTAACCGCCAGCAAAGGCATGGCATGTATCTAGACACACCCCGACGCGAGACTTGTCTTCTACTAGCTCAATGACATCGCGCAAATCTTCAAAGGTCGAGCCAATGACATTGCCACCAGCGGCCATGTTCTCGAGCAAAGTGACAACTTTGGAGGTCTCCTTGTGAGCACGGTTGAGATTGCCAGCCAAGTGGGCAATAGCAGCAGCACGGTCACCGCCAACACTGTTTCCAGGATGGAAGTTGTACAGGGCGATACCGAGCTTCTCGCAGCGCTTCAAGTCATCGAGAAAGGAGTCGTATGCTTGTTTAGTACGCTCAGGATCGGTATGCGCTAGGTTTACCAGATATGAGCCGTGAGGAACAACGTGCTTGTTCTGGTCAAAGTCGTGCTTATTGCAGTTCTCGTGGAAGTTGATTGAGTGAGTTTCGTCGAGAGGAGGGTTTGCCCACTTCCTTTGGGATTTGAGGAAGAGAGCAAAGGCATTTGCGCCGATGTGAATTGCGTTTTGGACAGCATTTGGGGGGCCTCCAGCGGCCGAGACATGAGCACCGATGAAGAGCTTGTGACCGACTGTACGTGCAGCCAAGGGCATCGCTTCAGCTTCCTTCTCTTCCTTGGTCTTACGCTTTCGTACAACCTTGGCCTTGGTTGGTGGGGCGTCGACAGTGGTAGTTTCAGCTTCCTGGGTCTCTTCGATGACCTTCTTCGACTTCCTGGCTTTCTTGGGTGATGGCTCAACCTCTTCCTCGACCTTGGCAGCTTTACGTTGACGGGTCTTCTTGACAGGAGCAGGCCTCTCTTCATTGTCGTTCTCTCCCTCCGACTCTTCTTTGACTTGTTGCTTGACGTTGCGCTTGCGCTTGGTTCCTCTAGTTCCTTTGGGAGCAGTGTCGGCGACGGCAGTCTCTGGAGCGTCGGATACGACTGATGACAAGGCGGATGATTCTTCACTGGCAGCTCTAGCCTTCGATGGACGAGCCATATTTGTATTTCAATGGTTGTGACGAGGTCGAATTGATGCCAAGTTTGGTGGATGGCTTGGATGGGCAACAAGGTTGGACGAGACCCTGGTGATGGCGCTTATCGATAAGCTTTTGGTCGATGCCAAAAATTCCATCTTCTCTCCTCCGCGCCTCCGCACCTTCCCTATACCACAATACAATTCAAGATGCCCAAATCAGCAAGAAAGAACAACGGCAGTGGCGTGTCAAAGAGTGACCCCTATGCCGGTGCAGCCTCGCGCAAAAAGGGCCATGCCGCCAACAACGTCTTCAAGTTCAACACGGATCTCGGTCAGCATATTCTCAAGAACCCCGGTGTCGCCCAGGCCATCGTCGACAAGGCCGACCTGAAGCAGTCAGATGTATGTCTTCGATTGTCCATCCGAGTTGCATAGCTCTTCTGACGCTTTCACAGATTGTCCTCGAAGTCGGACCCGGTACCGGTAACTTGACGACCAAGATCCTGGAAAAGGCCAAAAAGGTCATCGCCTGCGAAGCCGATCCCCGAATGGCTGCCGAGATCACAAAGCGTTTCCAAGGAACTCCTGCCCAAAAGAGACTCGAAATCATACTCGGAGATGTGCTCAAGCACCCACAACTACCCTACTTCGACGTCTGCATCTCAAACACCCCCTACCAGATTTCCTCGCCCTTGACCTTCAGACTCTTGGCCTTGAGTCCCGCTCCTCGCTCATGCGTACTCATGTTCCAACGTGAATTTGCCATGCGTCTGTTCGCTCAACCTGGAACAAAGCTATACTCGAGATTGTCTGTCAACGCTCAAATGTGGGCTAAAATCAGCCACGTTATGAAGGTCGGAAAGAACAACTTCAATCCTCCTCCTCAAGTTGAGAGTGATGTCGTCAAGATTGTGCCCAAGGTCCCGCGTCCACAGATCAGCTACGACGAGTGGGATGGTCTTCTGCGCATTTGCTTTGTCCGTAAGAACCGTACTCTTCGTAGTGGCTTCTTGGGCACCACCAGTGTCATGGAGATGCTCGAGTCCAACTACCGCACCTACTGCGCTCAGAACAACATCGTACTGGATGACGGTCCGCTGGACCCTGCAGATGCCGCTATGGACACAGATATGGCTGCCGATGAACAGGATGACGAAATGGAGGCTATCATGGATGTTGATGATGAGGATGATGTTCCCGACTTCTTCAGAGAGGAGGCAGACAAAAAGGCAAAGAAGCTGCTAGGCAACCCCAACCGCAAGAAGAAGGGCAAGGTGTCTGAGCTTGTGCGCCAGAAGGTCACAAAGGTGCTCATCGAGACAACCGAACTCTGCGAGAAGCGTGCCAGAATGTGTGACGAGGGTGACTTCTTGAAGTTGTTGTACGCCTTCAACCAGGAAGGTATTCACTTCAGCTAGTCTTTGAACATTACAAAAGCATATGGGAGGTTAAGCATGGCGTATTTGGAGTTCAGCTGGAGGTTTCAATATTTCGTTTTAGCAAAGATACCCGACAAGACGAGACAAACCATTCTACAATATCTTGTATTTTCCTCCATCCTTTGATTTGCCCATTGATTCGATATTTCCTAACCACATGCATGTTTTATGCAGATTTTGACCCAAAGAACGCCACGCTGATGAAAACAAATCAAACCCGAGAAGTGGTACAACCGGCAAAAGCTGTTTAAAGCAAGTCAAAGTCGTCCAACTTGTCGCGGTATCTGTGGATAGTCCTCTTGATCTTGGACGAATCAACCCAAGTCACAAAGTCCTCCATATTCCTCGTAACCAAGAAGGCCGGATCAGTGACGACCTCGGTACCCACTCTGACCTGACCACCTTCAATAAAAGTGGTCGCGGCCTTGAGATCAGGAGCCATTTGGAGTCTTGTGAGGATGACGTTTAGACGTCTGCGGGCGAAGGCTGAAACGGTGACTTTGTTCTCGACGGCGGAGAGTTTGCTGCGTTCGCTGAGAATGGCCATGTCGTAGAGTTTGTCGAGGAGTTTCTTTTCTGTCGAGAGGCGGTAGGCGTTGTCCGGGGGGAGCATTGTGAGGCGGTGGGCTAGTTGGCGGAGTTGACCACAGAGACGGTTGTATGAGGTGTAGTCTTCGGGCTTTTGGATCATGTACTGTATGCGCCTTTGTTAGTATTGCGATTCTCATGATCAGGAAAAGAAGAACGTACGCGGCGGACTACATCGTTTTGTCTGATGGTGCCTTGTTTCGTGTCGGCCTTGAAGAAGTCGACCTTGCGGAGGAGCTTGTGCTCGTGGTGCTTGAGTTGTCTGACCATGATGGGCGGGTTGCTATGCTATTTGCGATGCGACAAGATGGCGCCTCTCGGAGTTGCAGAGAAAGGCTTCCTTGTCGATAGGGCTGAGATAATTTCTGCCAGCTCTGCGTTGCGGGCCGAAGGCGGTCATCGGATCGGCCCGCAATCAAGAGTCACCGTCCGAGTCATCGGCATGTGCTCATCTTTTTTGTTTCCGAGCTCATTGTTTGCTCTCTTCGATTCAATCATACATACAACGAAATGCCGACAGTACACCTCCTGGACTACGTGGCTGGTAACATTCGATCGCTGGTCAATGCGATTGAGAAGGTCGGCTACCAGGTCGAATGGATCAAGTCACCTGAAGATGTGCAAAAGGCAGAGGTACTGCCCCTCCAACCCCACCAACGCGTCTTCCCAACAGCTTTAGGGACTGATATGACTGACAGGCTCCCTAGAAACTCATCCTCCCCGGAGTAGGTCACTTTGGTCACTGTCTCAGCCAATTCAACAACTCTGGATATGTCGAGCCCATCAAGAAGCACATCGCTGCTGGCAAGCCCTTCATGGGTGTCTGTGTCGGTCTCCAAGCTCTGTTTGAAGGCTCAGAGGAGAACTCGGAGGTCCCTGGTCTTGGTCTGATCCCTGGCCGTCTGGAAAGATTCGACGACTCGGACAAGAGTGTGCCTCACATTGGCTGGAACTCAGCAAACACTGCTTCGGAACAAGGCCTGGACGCGAACCAGAGTCTTTACGGCATGCGTCCCGACAGCAAATACTACTACGTCCACTCATACGCCAAGATGTACGAACCCGGTGTTCTCGAGAAGGCCGGCTGGTCTGTAGCCACCGCCCGCTACGGCAACCAAGAATTCGTCGGAGCTGTCGCAAAGGACAATGTCCTGGTCACCCAATTCCACCCCGAGAAGAGTGGTGCAGCAGGTCTCCGCGTTCTCAAGGCCTTCCTGGAAGGCGACCGTCTCTCGACCCTCCCCCAAACACCCTCCGCCTCAACAACAAAAGAAGGCCTTACCCGCCGCATCATTGCCTGCCTTGACGTCCGCACAAACGATTCAGGCGACCTCGTAGTAACAAAAGGCGACCAATACGACGTCCGTGAAAAGGAGGAAGGTGCCGCTGTCCGCAACCTCGGCAAGCCTGTTTCCATGGCCCAGAAATACTACGAACAAGGTGCCGACGAAGTCACTTTCCTAAACATCACCTCCTTCCGCGAAACCCCTCTCAAAGACCAACCTATGCTTGAGATTCTCCGTCAAGCTTCATCAACCGTCTTCGTTCCCCTCACAATCGGCGGCGGCATCCGCGACACAAAGGACCCAGAGACCGGCAAAGTTGTCCCAGCCCTGGAGGTCGCAACACTCTACTTCAAATCCGGCGCCGACAAAGTAAGCATAGGCTCCGACGCCGTAACCGCCGCCCAAGAATACTACGCTGCCAACCGCACACTCTCCGGCAAAACCGCAATCGAAACAATCAGCAACGCCTATGGTGTTCAAGCCGTCGTCGTTTCCGTCGACCCCCGCCGCATCTACGTCAACAGCCCCGAAGACACAACTCACGCCGTGCTCAAAACACCCTACCCCGGCCCCAACGGGGAGCAATACTGCTGGTACGCCTGCACCATCCACGGCGGCCGCAGCACTTCCGACCTCGATGTCATTCAACTCTGCACAGCAGTGGAAGCCATGGGCTGTGGAGAAATCCTCCTAAACTGCATCGACAAGGATGGCACGAACTCCGGTTTCGACCTGGAACTCGTAAAGTCGGTCAAAGCGGCCATCAAGATCCCTGTTATTGCGAGCAGTGGTGCCGGAAACGCCGGTCACTTCAAAGAGGTATTCGATCAGACGACTGTCGATGCTGCATTGGGGGCTGGCATGTTCCACAGGGGAGAATGGACTGTGAGACAAGTCAAGGAGGAATTGGAAAAGGATGGTTTGTTGATTAGGAGATTTGAAGATGAGATTTAAGAGGACGGGTTGAGTTTGGTTTTTGCTTCGCAGAAGGAAGAGAAGTAGATTAAGCGTATGTCCATGCATATTTTCACGTTCACCAAGAATTTCAAGAAGAATGTTAAAGAAGAAGGGCGTCAAGAAGAACAAGCATAATAAATATCTAGCATGTGAGACTCCAACTAATTCAGGATGGGCGGAAAGGGTTCGTATTTGGTCAGGCTGTTTTTATAGCAGTCCGGCTTTTCCATAGGGTATGATGTTGTAAAGACTACGGAAGAGACGATGAAAGCAAAGCCGCGGTCCATAGTTCTTTGCTCGAGATTGCTATGTTACAAGTATGCGGTAGCAGCATTACTTCCTCCTCATTTACCCCCTTATTTCCTCCTTATTCCCTCTATCATCAACCGTCTACATTCCTCCTCCGCTGATCATCTCCTCCATTCGATGAACAATCAACCACAACACATCTCAACGCTTACACACCTTCTTATGTTCCTTCCAAGCAGCCTTCTGACAAGCACGATTACAATACTTGACCTTTTCACACCTCGTACAAGCCTTCAGACCAGAAAACTTGACACTTCCACAATGCCCGCAAATATCGCGGGGAGAAGCTGGAGTTTGAGAAGACGTGCTGTTGGGAAGTTTATCCAACATCATAGCCACCATGTAAGGAATAGCATGGATGATTGGGATAGCAACGCGAGTGGCGAATTTGGTTAAAGGTTTGAACTCCGGTGGCAGGTGGTTTGTATCTTGTCCGTTTCCGCAAGTGCAGATGGGTGATCTGCAGGCGAAGGTGGAGAGGGGGATTGTGTTTGTGGTGTTGATTTTGTATTCGCAGGTTTCCTTGTGTTCCCATGTGCGGCAGCGCTCGACGGTTGAGGGGATCAGGTGTTTCCAAAGTATCATTTCTTCTCTGGCCGTCTCGATTATCTCTTTGCGGTTGGCGTTGAGAGTGGGTTTGACGAGTCCGCTTTTGGCGACCTCGGGGGTCAACGGCACGACGAATGCGTCCAGGAAGATGGAGCCCGAGTCTCGGTCATGGTGTATGGCGTTGGAGATGATGAATGCGTCCACTTTGTCGCCTTCGGTCAAGACGTAGAGGCGGAATATCTTGCCGGGGCAACGAGGATGGAGGCCGACAAGACCCATGAATAGCAGTGGCAAGCCTTCTCTCAACTTCAACATGGCGGGTTTGCGCGAGTAGTCCATGTCCGATAAGTTCAAGGCACGGTCTGCTCGAGTGGAGGCTGTGGCGAACATGCCTTCCAGCCATAAATGGTCGACTGGTAGCTTGATCAAGGGCTGGCGATCGATATCTACACGTCCCATGCCCCATGCCAGGAAGTCACCAGTCCCGTTTTGATCGATGACAGGGAAAGGGTTCATGGCATAGCCACCGACCTCAACGGAGTTCGAAGTAGGAACGCTCAACTCGATGGACACGGGGTTGCGAGTAAGTTTAGCCTTCATGCCATTGATTGGGTATGGAAAGGCGATACGATGGGTGAGCTGTTCAAGAGAAAGCTCCATAACACATGGCGAGATTTGACTGATCTTGATTGCGGTGCCTTTCTTGAGAGCATGGCTTGTCTCCGAGTTTGGTGCAAAGGCTTTGGTGGCTGTGATTGATTGCACGGTGCAACCGTTCTTGAGTTGTACCACCCATGAGATGGTTTCAGCGGACTCTGTAGTAGAATTAGGGCCATCATCACTGCCTTTGTTACTGATTTCGGGTGCCGGCTTCTCCTCCGAGACTTGGAAGTCATCATCGATGCTGTCAATACACATGGCGGAATTTTGTGTAGGTTGTGCGGTCGCTGACACGGCCTTAGTAGGTGCTCGAGCGAAGATTTTGACATGGTTGCTGTCCAGATTTGCTGTAAAAACCTGGGTGCGGAACCCAAGATGGAGTGAATACTGGACAGTGTCGAATGAGGCGTTGCTGTTGACTATCAGACCAAGACAAACGTCCTTTCTGTTTCCAACAAGCAGAGGCCACGTTGGAACAGCACAAGTGACAATCAAGTCTGACGTACCCGACCAACCCTGAGGGTCTTCGTCAATGGTCATTTCTCCGTTAGCAGCGGGGGCTTCCTTGAGACGTCCAAAAAATGTGTCAATCGCATAGAAGTTGAAGTCATCGTACAACTGATCATTGAAAACGGTAAGACGTAGGCCAGGCGTGCCAACTTGATCCGCAGGGCGATCAGTGAAGATACGCAGCTTAGATCTCGGGACAACAAGGGCGACATGAACGATGGCCGGCAAGTCGTCGCTTCCCAGCATGCCACTCTCGTCACGAGATCTCGTTCTGCCATACGGAGTCATCTGCCCTCTCGGGTCTGCCCTCAGCAATGGCACATCCCAAAGGCCAGTCTGATGGAAGTGGAGATACAGCTCCTGCATTCCGTTGGATCCCAGGATCAGCGTTCGGTCATTCTCAATTGACTCCATGAGTGCGTCGATGCAAGCTTTCCAGTCAGTCTGTACAGTTCTCTTTGCTGCTGCCACAAGAGTAACAAGTGAAAGCCTAGAGTAGAAGAACCGATCGCCAGCCAAGGGACGATTCATCTTGCGCAGCATTACTGCTTTGCGAATACTGGCATCTTCTGCTTCACGGAACATAGAAAGATAAGTCTGCTTGAAGAAACTAGCAAGTTCTTGAGGGTTGATCCGGAGCAAAGGGAAAGGCTTGCAAGGCCCGTCTCTCAATAACTCTCTGTCGCCATGAAACGCGCTGCGAAAAGGAATACGCAGACGCAGTTGCGCCAGACATCCTGTTGTGGGTGGGCAAACTCTGTCGAAGATCTCTTCGCTTTCGAACGAGTCGGTCGTAGTGTCAAGGATGTGGCCCATAGGCGTAACGCCTAGCAACAGCGAGATAGTTGTGACATTAGCATGAAGAAGGGTTTCCAGAGTCGATTCATGCTTCTCGGCTGCCTGCAAAAGGCTTTCGAAGTAAAGGATAGAACATGGGGCATGTTTCAGTAGAGGTGTTACTGCAGGGAGGACGTTCAAGATGCCGTGGTAATCGATGATGTTGGAGGTATCGATGATGTCGAACTGGCTGGTAAGAGTCGGTTCCAGTAGCAGCTGAGTTGCGCACCATGGCTTGGTGTAGCGATGCGTATCAGCAGGCAAAGTGGGAGAGCCACGAAGATCTTGCAAGGCATGAGCAAAGTTAATAGCCTCGCCAGTGTGGCACATGACGCTGACAGATTTCGACTTGACACAGAGAGTGAAGCTGCGACACCAGTCGAAAAATTGCGATTTGGCCAGTTTTGCCAACACATCCATGCTTGTTGGCACGGACTGAGTGGAGCTGAATGCCTCCGCAAGATGATAGCCGATCAAGGGCTCAACGCCATATGGGACAGCGAACTCGGTTGGACAAGTCGGGGAACCGGATATGAGGGGGTTCACGCAGCCGCCATTCTCGCGACGTAGCATAGCAACATCGTCGAAGTTGCCTGCTACAACTCCAGTCTTCCAGAATTCGTGCAAGGCTTGGTTCATCGAGTCAACAGACTCCAGGCTGTGGGCGCCTGCTGAGCGCATACCGTGCGACGTAACTCTGGCTGTTCTACCATTGATATGCCAGTCTCCAACATGAAGAGAGGCGATACTTTGTCGGACTTGCTGATCTTGATCGGTTGTACGCAACTCAGAGTATGAGTTCCAGAAAGAGCGGATCTCCATCAATGTCGACTCACTAGAGAAGTGAAAGACAGATCCAAAGGGCGATTGCAGCCAAGTTTCCAGGCTTCCAGACGCGGCTCGGAGGTGGCTGACATGTTGCTTCACAAAGGTGAGGTCATCCTGAGTAATGAAGAGATGATAGTAGATCCTCCAAAGCCTGCTCAATAGATCATAGTCGGCATCGCCGGCGTCGAGAGAAAGTGTCTGGATCGCGCTCAAAAGGAATATGTTTCGAGCTGTTATGTGTCAGTCACATGCAGGAAGTGGAATTTATCACGTTCAGGATTACTTACCAAAAACAGCAGGGTTGAGGTCGCAAACGGTGAAGTTGAAGTTGCATCCGTTGCCTTTGTGTTCAGACCAGAGGGAGAACAGGAGGTTGCGCGCATCGCCACAGCCAAGCGCGAGTATGTCGACATTATCGCTATTCGAAGGGCGATAGTCGCGCAGGAAATTAACAGCAGGCGTATTGCCGAAAGGGTAGAAGTGGCCTTTTGCAAGGTCCACGACAGTAGGCGTAAGCATTGCGGTTGCTTGACTGAGGATGTGGCCAGAAAAGTGTCGGGGGAGAAGGGGATCAACTTATATGCGGCGTGTTCTTTGATGAGATTGCCCGTGTTGTCGAGAGGAGTTGGTGAAAGTGAAGCGTTTGCTGAAACCGCTTTGATAGTGCGCATCAGAAGAGGTTGGGAAGCTGTGAAAATGTCTCTGGCAATGCCGCTGATTCCAAAAATCATCTTGTCTTCTGACAAGCTAACAAGCCCAACGCCTGGCATGCTGAGATGCTGTATCCTTGTACGATGTGAACACCGTGAGAATTTGTAATCTCACGCCCTCTCTGTGGACATGCCACCAATAACGAAAACCACCTGCCTTTTGACAAACCGCTACACCCAATGCCTGGCGGGCTGAAATGTCCTCCAATATGAACATTGTGACAATGAGACAAGATTCAAGCTTCGGGACACTATACAAGGTCTTCCAACTCAAAGCTCAAATCATCACACACCGATCGCAGTCGTACTTGGTAGAGACTGAGCAGCGAGCACCTCAATGGTTTTCTCCATGGAGGCGAGCGATATTTACGCCGCTATTGAGATGGCTCTACCGTGTCGTTGACGGGTCGTAGAGCAAGCGATATGCTCGTAGGGACGCTGTGTTTGATGTCGTTGCACGCTGCTTGTCGACAAACTGCATCACGACCCCTTATCGGCTCTGTGAGATGTCGTATAGTTGTAACGAGTTCATGGACGTGAGTACGACTTATTCTACATGTCGCCGGAGCCTGTGTGTGAGCACATATGCCAATGACACTTGCGACTTCGCGGGTGTCCTTTCTTTTTCCACTTGCATCTGTACTCAAGTGAATCCTTGTTTACTTGCCAAATACATTTCGTGGTCGGTCGGTGCAGATCAAAAAAGGAGAGTTTTGGTCTCTGGAGTCTCTTCCATCTATGAGAGTCTTGATGAAAGCTCTGTAGTCATTCATCATATGCCTCTTTTGCAATAGAAGCTGGAGCTCTAAAGTGGAAGTCGCGTTGCGTTGGAACGAAAAGTTTGCCCGAGCTTCCGCCAAATTGTCGGCGCTTTCCGTCAAACTCATCATCGCCTTTCTGAGTCCGAACAATACTTAAGGATCATTCTGCAAATTCTTCAGATAGGCTATCACATATCAGATCAGGCATCTGCTACATTTCTAGCATATTGATCTTCCTCGTGTAATTTTTGTTACGAAAGAAGTATACTAAGAAGAATATTTGACTAGTCATGGTGCATGAAACGGTCACATTTGTTAGGTCGAACTGCTTGATAACCACCTGATCTTGTATGAAACGAAATGACTATGCAAATCACAGAAGGAAGCGATGTGTAGAAAAACTGAGTATAGCAATCATTCCTTGAAAGAGCTATCTTGTAAGTGATGACTACCACTAGCTTCCTTGCTCCGCCATCTAAAAGCTGTTCTATGTAAGTTGTGATCTATCTTCTTCGTGGTATGAAAAATGTACCGCTGAGCTTTCAACGCTTGCACTCCTTCTTGTGTGTCTTCCAAGCTGCCTTCTGACAAGTATGATTGCAGTACTTGACCTTTTCGCAACGAGTGCAGGCCTTCAGACCCGGCTTGATTGTGCGGCAGTGACCACAGGCATCCATATTAGAAGCATCCGGGGCGTTGGAAGACGGAATGAGCGGCTGCTGCTGCTGGCGCTGTTCTAAGCGAGCAGTCTGCATTTCATCAGTGAGCCGATACATGGATTCCTGCGAGGTCATGGATTCGAGATAAGGAACAGCAGACATCGCCGGGATAGCGATGCGAGTGGCAAAGCGGGCGATGTCTCGAAAGTCACTGGACATCTTCGAGACGTCCTTGCCCAAGCCGCAATCGCAGATAGAAGCCTTGCTTGGCTTAGTCTTCCACTTGCAGTTTTCGACATGCTCCCAAGACCGACAACGCTCAACCAGAGCAGGAATAAGAGACTGCCACAATTTTATGTCTTCTGCATCAGCGTTGATTACTAGGCTGTGATGGTTGATGTTGGGGCTCAAGATTGCCTGGAACGACTTGTGCGCAATTAGGTCGCGAGTGGCAGGCATGTAGAAAGCATCCAAGAAGACCGACCCGGTGTCACGATCATGACGGAGCGCGTTAGCAATGATGAAGAACTGGTAAGTTGATTCGTCTTTCAACACAAACAAACGAACCTTGTTGCCAGGACTGTCAGGATGAAGACCTACAGAGCCGAGACACATTTGACGAATCACTTCCTTTGCCTGAATCAGAGGTGGAATATGGTTGACGCATGTACGTTCCCTCTCACTCAGCGCCATGCTGAAAAGGGGCTGTAGAAATGCGAGAGTGGAAATTGAGGCCATAACCTGGGGTTGAAGATCAGGGTTGACGCGACCCATCCCCCAAGCCATAACGCTGCCACCATGACTGACCACAGGGAAGGAATCATGCTTGAAGCCACCGGGCTGAAGAGCGTTAGACGTAGGAGCGCTGATCTCGATCCACGAGGACTTGCGTGCAATTCTTATCTTGCAGGCGGCGCCGTCCACCGGGAATGGAAGGACAAACCCTTTCGGGCTCTGCAAATCACCAATGGTAGCCATGAAAACGCATGGAGAGATTTGCAAGATCGCCACTGTCGCTCCATCTTTCAAAGCCTTGCTCTCTCTAGAGCAGTTTGCATAATTGTTGGTGACCCTGATGCATTGCACAGTACCGTCTCTTTGAAGAGCCACGGCAGCAGAAATGGGTGGAGCTATCTCAGTGGATAGTGTCGCTCTGTGGTTGGAAGGCAGGTTTCCATCGTTACGACCAAGCTCAGAGCTGGGCGCGTGAGCCAGAACATGAACGTGCTTGCTTTCGAGGTTTGCTGTGAACACTCTCATGAGAACACCGAGTTTCTTGGTGTACTGCATAGTAGCTGGTGAAGTGTTGACTGAGAGTGAGATGTTAAGGTCCTTGCGACGGTCTAGCAGCAGAGACCAGGTAGGTACAGGACAGGTGACGATAAGGTCAGCCTCTCCAGCCCAGCCTTGATGGTCTTCAAAGACTTGTGCCTTATCGTCAATCTCCTCAAGCTTGCCGAAGAAAGTGTCGATAGCATAGAAACAGTTCTCGAACTTCATCCCATTGGACAAGGATAAGTGAAGTCCAGGCGTACCGACTTTTTCCACGGGCTGCTCGGTGAAGACAACGAGGCTTCTCCTAGGCACAACTAGAGCGATGTGAACAATTGCTGGGAGATTGTGCTTTCCGAGCAGGCCAGATTCGCCGGGAGGTCGCATTCTGCCCCATGGATTCAACTGGGCTCTAGGCTCAACCATGAATGTCTCAGCACTCCAAAGATCACTCGCATGGAGGTGCAAGTAGAGCTCTTGGAGACTACTAGAGCTTATCATAAGCGAGCGATTGTTTTCGATCATGCTCACGAGCTCTCCAATGCAAACTTTCCAGTCTGTAGAGATCGTTCTTTTAGCAGTGGCCAACAGTGCGACGATAGATAAGCGTGAACAGAAACCAAGATCGTTGACCAAAGGCGTGGCCATCATTCGCTTCAGCACTTCCAGTTTTATGCTAATATCCTCTGATTCTCGAAACATGGCTAGATATACCTGCATGAAATAGGCAGCAAGCTCGTGAGGATCCATATTCAGGCGGTATGAAGCCGACCCGCCGCTGCCATGCATCAGCTTTAGCACTTCAAGATCGCCTTGAGCCGCACGCCTCCATGGCAGACGCATACGGTACTGCTTTTGCCGACCTTTTACAAGAGACATTTCAAGAAGGTGCTCGATATGCGTGGAGTCCGTCATGGTTCCTAACAGGTACCCAACAGGAGCAACACCGAACACGAGAGATGACATCGTAACGTCCGAGTGCAGGACGGTACTCAAGAAGTTTTGTGACTCCTCCGCCCCCTGTAGAAGACTCTCGGTCTACAGAACTGAACCACAGACTTCAGACAACAGAGGAACGATGGCTGGTAAAAGACTCAAGATACCGACGTGGTCGATGACATTCGAAGTGTCGATGACGTGGTATGCGGTGAACAATGTAGATGGTAGGCTGAGAGGAACAGCACTCCAGGGCTTGACGTAGTGGCGGGTCAGAGGAGATAGAGTATCAGAGCCTTTGATAGCCTGCAAGGCATGGGCAAAGTTGATAGCTTCGCCGCAATGGTGCATGATGTTGATCGTCCTAGATGCAACACAAGATATGAAAGTTTGACACCACTTGGAGAACTGAGACTTGACGAGAAGTGCAAGAGATTCCATGCCAACGTCCGCTGCCTGGGAAGCAAGATCGAAGTGCTCGGCCAGATGGAAGCCAAGAAGGGGGTCGGAGCCCTAGTGCACGTTGTATTTGCTCGAAGGGACCGGGGAAATTGCCATCAGAGGATTGACTCTACCACCGCCATCCTGGCTGAGTGCAGAGACGTCCCTTCTATTGCCAGCTACAACGCCGGTCCTCCAGAAGGCATGGAAAGCATCGTTAAGTTGAGGAGTTGCCCAGAGGCCGTGGGCTCCAGCGGAACGCACCCCATGGCCCACAATGCTCGGTCTACTCTCACTGGTATTGTAGTGAGTGTCAAAGACGAGGTTGATCGCATGTCTAGACTCAGAATCTTCCTGTGAGCTTCTCGTTTGAGCATATGACAACCAGATGCGGCGCACTTCGGTCAAAGTAGCCTCAGTCGTGAACTTGAGGTATGCTCCAAAAGGGGACTGGTTCCAGATTGGAAGACTTTCTGAGGCGGTGTGGAGTTGTCTGGCATGTTCCTGGATGAACGCAAGGTCGGTACTGGTCACGTAGAAGTGGTAGTATGCTCTCCACAAGCGCTCGATTTGCTCCGTTTGCTTAGGTGGTGCAGATTTGGCATTACAGGCAACAGCTGTCAGAAGGAACACGTTGCGGGCTATTTAGATGATTAGCATGAATGACTAGGGCGAGACCCCATACGGGCTCGGCTGGGGCAGAAATTGGATAGTTTTTTTACCTAACACAGCAGGGTCTGAATCGCACGCGGTGAAGTCGAAAGTGTATTCAGCCCCTTGGTTAGACCAGAGGGTAAACAGAATGTTTCGAACGTCGCCGCATCCAATTGCAAGTACCTTGACCGCGTCATGTGGACGGTAGTCGCGCAATAGGTTGGCAGCAGGCGTGTTACCTATCGGATAGAAAAACGACTTGAGATTGACATACGTCGGAGTAAGCATGATTTCGATCTTGAAGAATTAGGAAGGGACGAAGAAGGTGCGACTACTTATGTTGAGTTGAGCAAAGTGCTTGCTTCGTTTGCTCGTCTCAAACAAGTGACAAGACAGACCTTTATAGAGTACGCTGGAAACCGCGGCTACACCCTAGACCCATCAACGTCCATCCAATCTCATATTGCCTCGTCGCAGTCGTACAATAAGCTTTGAGAACAGTCTGGTCGCCCAGTCTCAAAGGCATTTCAGATTTCCACGGCCAGGTGGTCCCATTCATATGTACCTGTGCCGGAAGATGCTTGTACTCATTAGATCAATCTCATGGCTCTGTGAACAAGAATAGCTAGCACGTATGATGAAATTTGACGTCGAACTACATGGCCTTCGTTTGATGAGCTGTCAATGAACTTCATGCAAACTGAGCTCCGTATGGAGAATGAAAAGTTTGCCCGGAGTTTTGCCAGTCCCTCGGCTTTTCGGTCAAACTTCAACCAAAGGTCTGCTCAATCGACATCCCACTCGATCTGAACACTCTCGTCGACCTGACTAAGCTTCTGCGCGCGCATACAAGGCCTACAAACCACAATGCTAGACCAAGACTATGCCAAATACTGCTGTTGGGCGTGCTGCCAAGACATCTTCTGCAGGAACACACGCGAGATGTTCGCGACTTGAGGAACGCGTCCGCACCGTCCAAAACACATGATCCGAACCATGAGATGTCGTCTCTCTTTGGAAGTAAACTACTGCTGATCAAGGTCTCCATTTCTAGTTGGCCTGGTGGCTGGCCGCCCAGTCTATTGCAGACGCAAGACCGGCAAGGATGCTGTGCCACCGTCGCGTTGGACCACATGATCCTTCTGCATCAACCTTGCATCAGCTAGGTCCGGTTATTCTCCCCGCATAACAGTGTCTTGAATGTTTACACGGTCAGGCGAGAGTGTCCGGGGTTCCTCTACTCTCACCGATATGTCTAACATAATATGTCCATTACTGCATCATCATGACTACTTTCTTGGGGCGCTATCGATTATGTATAACTCGCTCTCCTCAGACCGAGACTGGGGATCAAACAGTAGGACCTCAAGACCATGGCAGTTCTTCAATCCCGTTGTACAGCGGCCTTCTCAGCGTAGGCATGTTGTGGGGACCAAAGTCGCGTTAACCTGCGCAAGGTGAAACCAATCACTTTAGGCAGAATACGCTTTCCTGACAAGGTATTCGGTCAACAGACACCTACCAACCCGAACCATTCTCGAGAACTTACCGGAAATGCGAATCTAGGTATAATAGTTGGTCCTTCCAGCCGCGGTCATGGCACACTTCTCGTACACATTTTCTCCTCACAGAACCGTATCTTGTGGAACCCACAAATCGTAACAATGCGGCTTGCTCCAAAGCAAAGATACTTTGGCTTCAAGGGAGGATGGCTGGTGTTTTGGATCACTGTCGCTTGTGCAACAGACATGACACTGTTTGGCTATGATCAGGTGAGCATAAGTCTTGAAAGCGCATACAAAGCAATTGCAGCTAATCGCTGTTCTGCTAGGGCGTCTTCTCTGGTGTTGTCGTTAGCGACGACTTTCTCGAACTGCACAACCTTGTTGGGCCTTCGAAGACCAAAGTCTTGTCTACTGTTGCTGCGATCTACGATGTGGGCTGCTTCATAGGGGCAATCATAGCCTTCACCGTCGGTGAGAGACTCGGACGAAAGAAGACCATTATTCTCGGTACCGCAATTATGTCCATCGGAGTGATTTTAAAGACTAGCTCATTCAGCTTACCACAAATGTTCGTGGGACGCGTCATTCTTGGTATTGGCAATGGTATCAACACTGCAACTGCTCCTATCTGGCAAACCGAGACAGCACCAGCCCGGCTGAGAGGAAAGCTCGTTATACTGGAAATGATGACGAACGTCGGCGGATTTATGATTGTGAACTGGACCAACTACGGATTGAGCTTTGTCGCCGGCTCAATCCAATGGAGACTGCCTCTGGCGTTGCAGTTCATCTTCATCTTTGTCTTGTTTGCTACAGTTCCTTGGCTTCCCGAGTCTCCACGGTGGCTTATTGCTCATGGCCACGAAGTAGAGGCGATTCAAATTCTGGCCGATCTTGAAAACAAGTCCACGGACCATGCCTTCATCGTTGCACAGCATCAGGAGATCGTCTATGGTGTCCAGTATGAACGCGAACACTCGATAAAATGGAGGGACCTTCTTCGTGGTCGCACCGAGGATGGAACAAAAAGTGCTCGTCGTCTACTTCTTGGAGCTGGTACGCAATTCTTCCAGCAGTTCGGAGGCATCAACATCATGTCGTACTATACCCCGACGATCATGATTACCTACGTTGGTCTAAGTAACTCTATGGCACGACTGTTATCGGCTTGCAACGCCGTCTCATATTTCATCTTCGCTGGCGTCGCAGTACTCTTCGTCGAGCGCCTTGGCCGGAGATCTCTGATGATGATATCGACATTCCTGCAGCTTGTTGCTTTCCTCTGCATCTCAATCCTTCTGAAATATGCTATGGCTAATGGTAGTACCGAATGTGCCAAAGCCGCCATTTTCTTTTTCTTCTTCTACAACATCGCCTTTGCTGTGGGTATGCTCGGCGTGCCTTGGCTATATCCTACGGAGATCAATAGCTTACCAATGCGAACAAAAGGCGCTGCAGTAGCAACAGCGACGAACTGGATCACAAACTTTGTCATAGTCGAGATCACGCCGATTGGCTTTCAAAATCTTGGATGGAAGTTCTGGCCTATTTGGGTAGTGACCAATGCTCTCTTCCTACCCATCATCTACCTACTCTTTCCAGAAACCTCCTCTCGGACTCTCGAAGACCTGGATGCATACTTCCGATCCGACCCAAGCTTGATCGTCGTCGGAGACAAGGATGCCATCTCTAGCAAGAGACCTCTGAAGTACATCGAAAAAGAGAACGATGAGGTTCATAGAGTGGAGGAACAGGACGCTGGAGTCAGAGAGCGAACCAGCAAGGTCGATCTTATTGTTGATGTAGAAGCCCGGCATCACGAGGTCAGCAAGATTCAGTAAAGTCACTCGGAATCAGCACGCAGGAGCATGAGGATGATGGACTTGGGGTATGATCTGCTAGTGTGGGGAAGTTCTTTTCGTTGGTTGCACATGCAAAGCATCTTGCTTGTTCTACGCAGTCTTATAGCCTTATCTCCCTTGTGTCACCTAATCAGAGATCACGTTCCACAGATCGCGAAAACAGCTTTCGATACAGTGGAAGAAGGTGCTGATGGCGAAAAGGCTCCCGAAAGCCGGATCAGGGTCTGCCTCCAAAAGCACTCCCGAGGAGCCGCACCCCGCAATCATCATCCGGTCGATCAACATCTCGTCATCGGAACAAGGCAAGAGCGAGTCTGACATATCACCTACGACTTCATGCATATGTAGACAAACTTTGTAGCTCCGCATACAAAAACTGCTACAATCGCTTCCTCATGGCGGTCCCTTCCTCCGAACAATCGCAACTCTCGCAACCATTGTCTCCCCCAAAGATGATCGCAACTAATCTCACCACTGTCTTCAACACTCTCATTACAGGACTACATATCCTTCACTACAACGGAGTCCTGGATGCGTATGGCCATATTTCTGTCCGCAACCCAAACAATGGCTCGAACTTCTTCATGTCTCGCAACCTTGCTCCTGCTCTGGTCGCAAATAGCAGCGACTTGGTCGAATACTTCGTCGAAGATGCTGCTCCAGTTGATCCGAATGCTCCTTCTGGCTTCATCGAACGCTATATACACAGCGAGCTGTACAAGCGCTTTCCAAGCATCAACAGTGTCGTCCACAGCCACTCGCCGCAAGTCGTTCCGTACAGCTTCAGCGGCGTTCCGCTGCGTCCGTGTATCCATATGGCAGGTTTCTTGGGTATGAAGTGGGACTGAACGCTATCTTGTGTATGCTCACCTAACTGTTTGATGCTAGGCGAAACCGTTCCCAACTTCGACATCTCACAACACTACCAAGCTGGTGACAATCAAGATCTTCTAATCCGCTCGCAGCGTTTGGGTGCGGCTTTTGCAGCAGAATTCTCTTCTAATCACACCTTGCCAAATGCGACTCAGACCGGAGCCGACTATGCAGTAGTGCTGATGCAGAATCACGGCTTTACCACCGTAGCCTCGAGCATCGAGCTCGCCGTCATGCAAGCAGTCTACACGCAAGTCAATGCAGGTATTCAGACTACGGCCTTGACAATTCAAAACGCGAATCCGAACAGGAGCCAACAAGGCCTAGCGTTCTTGACTACACAGCAGATAGTAGAGTCGTGGACAACGATGCAGGGTACATCAGATCGACCCTGGGGCTTGTGGACCCACGAGGTCCAATCTTCTAACCTGTACCAGAACCTTCTGGATCCGAATCAGACTGAGTCTGCTTCGCCTGTGCTCTGAACCCGTCGGACTATGATGGAAGCCGGTGTAGCTCCCTGGTCCAATTAGTTTTTTTTCACATCTATGTCTTGAACTGTAGTCTCCTAGCTTGGTCATCTGGGCAGCTGGGCTCAATCTCAAGAAACCTCAAGAAATCTCATGCATTGTCGAGCTTCGGTTTTTGTTTCGGTGTCTGAAAACTTGGAACCATCACGTCAGAGTAGGAACGACATGTGCAATATTCAATTCCATTTCGTGTAACATTGTATGCTTGTTCCAGTCTTGTGTGTCTACCTGCCAGGAGCACGATCTGGCGTTCGTCATGTTGCCAACATGGTGCCGTTCCCAACGGTATTACTTGCTGTGGTGCACGTTGTGATTACCAACCGAGCGATCTCACAAGCACTAATCAAACATCATCGGGGTCGCAGGGGAGATCTAGACATTGGCTTGACTTGAGTCTTCGGTCTACGTGGCTCACTTGGTTAATAATAATCACGGAAATCAAATCTCACGGAAGCTGTCCGAAAAGGACGGAGGTCGACCGTGGCGGCTAAATACTTAGCCGAGAAGATGCCTCAATATTAATGGAGTCGATGTTCCTCTCCATCAACAAGCAAAAGTCTCGAGCAACTTTCACGACGGTGCTCTCTCAAAACGTGATCATCGATTTCGCGGCGAAGTTACTGGCGTCAGAACATCTCGAACGAATTCACTCAGCACAGCTGGAAAACCAAGACACTCTCCACCCCGATGCTGCTTTCTTCAGCCTGGCATCAGTCTGACAATTCCAATTCCCGTCAGACGCCGTAAATTACACCAAACGTGTGATCTGGCCTGACCACGACTCGAGGCACTTGGACTCCTCAATCTCTGTCCTGGACCACCCCGTCACGGTGGTACCATTGCAAGGTCCGTTGACGTCCACTCAGACACACGGCCGTGCGTCATACGCGTATTGGCGATTATCTCGCGCCGACTCCGGACAGGATCTGTTTGCATCAACCTCCGGATCTTCCCGCACGAAATCGGTTTGTCGCAGCCAAATCTCTCTTTTCAGAAAGATGGTTAGCGCAGGCGCAGATGCGAATACGCAGATGCCTCAATGAAAGGGATCGCAGCAGATCAAGCATCGAGCTGTCGCTAAGTTACGCATTTGTCGATTGATGGTACATGTGTTTTTAGCTCAGCTCGAAAGCGTGCCGCTATCGATCGCTGCTCAGAGATGATCGCACTGTTGAGTCAACAACAGTCCGTCTCTTGGATTCTGGATATTCCCACAACGATGTCGGACGGAGTTGTGTTTGACCGCCTTTGGCGATGAATCAGCTACGAAGTGACGTTACATCGAATCTCACACGCGGCTCTGGACATAACGTGGCCAGGTTCGTCACGACGTTGACCGTTTTCTGGATCTAGGGCTTCGAAGCTCGGCAAATCGCGGCTGCCGAGATCTAACGAGTCTAAAATCAACTTCAGGCGAGTTGGCGGTGGCTTTTATCAAGCACGAGCCCTAAACTTCGGGCCAAAGTCGTGCTTTCGGGGTAAACTTCCTCCAGCTTTCGACCGTTTCTCCTTTTTGATCGGCCATGGCTTGCAAAAGCACGCATTGAGTTGACGAGTGACTCGTTGATGGTTCACGGCTTGCGGATGTGTCTTCTACCGCAGTGGTTCCCGAACAACATCCGCCTTTAAGGACACTGGCAGCGAGGAATACGGTGAGTACTGGTGTAATACGGGAACACGTCTTAATTAAGGTTTGCCATTGCCGTGTTAAGGGTAAGGGTGTCTGTCAACCACGCGATCTTTATGACAGTCAAAAGTTATGAGAGTGGTATGCTTCTTATTCAATGAGGGAAGCCTTGCATTGCCAGATCGTCTCTATATGTGCCTGTAACCTATCTATATCACGCGACGAGATCCGCATCGGAATGTACTTGCATCTGACCTCCTGGTTGGTGGAAGTTCCAACGGTAATTCGGCCGTTTGGAGAAATTTATCTCCCGATGTGATGATGCTACACGTACCCCGAATCTCCAAATTCTAGCGTCAATCTCCAGCCAGTGGGTCTCAGCCCTGCCTTTCTGAGTTTGGCAATTCCGCGCGCATGCTTACTATGGAACTACAATACGACTGACATGGGTCTAGGGCGTGGAAAGCCAGCGTTTGAGAATCTTTCCTAATTCTAGTATCACCTTTATGTTTATTTGCTAACCCCCCTCTTTTTCTAGCAGACAACCTTCCTCTCACTTCATGGACATTTCGTCCTGACTGTCGACCTTGGGATCAGAAGTAGCAAACACGATACCCCATGAGAGCTTCCGATTCCACACGAAACAGACGCCAGCTCTCATAGCTCTTCCCACCTCTACACAACAATGTCGTCCTCGAATCTCTACCGACCACTCAGGCTGGGCAAATATGAGCTCAAGCATCGCGTTGTTATGGCACCTCTCACCAGACTCTTCACAGATGAGAACCACGTTCAACCGCCGTTAGCGGTAGAATACTATGCCCAGCGCGCTTCCGAAGGTGGTCTTGTCATTGCTGAAGCTACTGTTGTGTCTTTAGAACTCGGAGGCGGCAAGCATACTCCTGGTATCTGGACGCGTCAACAGATCGCACGGTGGAGAGAGATCACAGACGCCGTGCACGCCAATGGAGCCCACATCTTCCTCTCGATCGACTCTCTCGAACCTTTGGCAGACGCAGCTCTCTCGGCAGATAACAGAGGCCGCCAGTCCAGCGAAATCAACGACGGCCTGTCCCTCAAGAGGTGCGACTCACCTTCCGAATCACTCCCCCATGTATTGGACGAAGAAGAAGTCAAGTCGACGACCAGAGCATTCGTTCAGGCAGCAAGAAATGCCATGGTCGCTGGGTTCGACGGTGTCGAGGTTGGTGCCAACGGGTACTTCATCTACCAGTCCTTGCACCGGCACACAGATAAGTATGGCGGCCATGTCGAGAGTCGTGTCCGATTCGCCCTTGAGGTGACGACCGCGATCGCGGATGCCATAGGTGCTGACCGGGTTGGTTTCCGCATGAATCCTTCTAGCGCTTTCCGCATGTCCAGCCTTGCGCCCGAGTTCTCTTGCCTGACCCAGAAGCTGAGGGAGCTCAAGCTGGCTTACATCCACATCATCAAGTCGCATGCCATCACCAACCTCGAATGCGACAAGCACGAAGGTATTAAGCCTTTCCTCGCCATCTGGGGTCAGTCCTCGCCCGTCCTTATCGCTGGAGATTTCACACCCGATTCAGCTAAAAGCGCCCTCGATACCGAATACCCCAATAGCGACGTTGCTCTAGTCTTTGGTCAACACTTCCTGGCAGTGCAAGAAGCAAAATCGTCGGGCAGCCCTCTAGGCTCACAAATTTCAGAGCTCAGGAGCCTGAACGCCAGCTTTTACACTGGTTTTGTATGAGGAGGATCATATTGCTGTCGATTCAACAGACTGAGGGCGTTGAAGCATCGGTCTGTCTCGACTCAGGATTGGATAACGAATGCTGGAGTCGGGCATCCACCATGACATGCGCATCGCGGTCCATGACTCTGCAACAAGCACAGCCGTTAGCCGCCATCTAGCTTTCCCAACGGTCTCGGTCCGACACTCATATGTCCTTGAGAAACTCCGTTCGCGAACGTAGACAATGGACACTTCAAAGAAAGATCCGCATGCGAAAGGGAAGGACGGTGGCAGTGTTGGACGATATCACACGCAACAAGCCTTGAAAACTTAAGCCGTGCTGTGCACACGGCATTGCATCATAGGGCCATTGAATCCTGGGAGAGGTGAACCGATTGTGGCTCTTTGCAATGAGTGGTACTGCTAGAGGCAAGCACCACAACATCAGTTGCTCCTCAAGGAATAAGGATTACATTGTCCTGGTTCCTACAGTCCTCAATCCGGCTTCTATGGGAAAACACACGACTTCACGCTGCCTGTTCAGCAACTTTCGAGGATACTCTTTCAACAAGCACCGCGACTCAAATGGTCTCTTTAGCGATGACAACACCCTGAACAGGTCGTAGAACTTGAATGAATGCAGAGTCAATCATTCTCCAAGTGGACTTTCTATGCAACTTTACGTCAAAGTATACTCAGCCGACACAACCGATCTGCCATGGCTTGACTTCAAAAATCCTACCATTTGCAGCGCTTGGTTGTAAGCCAGCATCAAGAGCACATCATATCCACTCAAGGAGCAACACGCCGACTATGTTCTTGTAACCACTAGTCGATCTCGGTCGGACGGATCTCATTCAATCTCCCTAAATCAAAATCCGTCCGCCGGAAACCAAAATCCGTACATTTCGGGACGCCCTGAATTTCTCCTTCAGGCCCAACCACTTTCACGAATTAAAGTACACTGTGATGCCCCCTTCAACACGTTGAAAGTGCCGGGGTTTTGACAGGCAGGTGGAACTAGACGGCATATGCGTAATGTGCAATCAAGCTGCACTCTACGCAAGGATGATGTTTGAGACAGTTTCAGTAGTATTGCAAAGTTTGGATCCACCTGTTCTTGTTGGCAGCCGTGATTAGGATTCGTAGTGAGGTGATGCGATCGATGTATAAGGGTACCGTGGAATCAAAACATGCGAAAGCGTCTTCAAGGGCTTCACGGAAGCGTATTGCATTCTAGGTCCCCAGCAAACCTTCGCACATGTTGCTTGTGACATGGAATTGAGCCAAGCAAGAATTCGTAGGCGATTCTGTCTATGCTCTTCTTCGATGGCTAGCTAGTCCACACAGTTCTCAGGTATTGTGCCCTCAATTCCGTGTCCCTATACGGTAGAACCAGTGCATTCTATCTCGTTAGTAATACTAAGGCCTCCCACGGCGACGCTCCGAATAGTTGCTATACTAGCGAGCTCTGCTTTATAGTGAGAGAAGTCTTCGAAGAGTAGCAAAGTCCCGTGTTCATTCTTACGTAGCTCTACGACTTTGAATAATTTAGCCCTAGGCCTTAATCATCCGCCGTGTACCCACAGTACTCACTCAACGTAAGTATCTGCGACGCTTAGCGACCTATTCTACTGCCTCCTTCTGATTCTGGTGACGGCGTTTCGCTCTTGCGCAAAAACCCCCTCTCCGCTCGTTTGTCTTCGTCGCCTACCAACGTATCGTCAAGATACTGCTTGAACTCCCCGGAAATGTCGGCCACTTGCGCAATATGGTCTTCCTCCAGCTTGATCTTGCCTTCTGAGTCTTTGTGACATTCGAACTCAGCCAAGCCTACAGCCGTCTGGAAGACTAGTATGCCTGTTAGACCAAATCCTCACCTCCATAAAAACGGGTACTTACTGTTGCGTATCTCACGCCCGTTGAGGTTCAGCCGCTTGATCTCGTTGCTTTCAATATACTTTCGGGTCTCCCTCATTACTCGCATCTTGTCCCCTCGCTCTGCCTCCAATTTTTTGATGAAATTCGTCCAGATGCGCAGACGATCGTCGTCAGAAAGCGCTTTATAGTGGAGCTTGACATGGATGCGGGACACGAAGGCGTCGTCGAAGGCACCCACGCGGTTGGTGGTCAAGAAAAGGATACCTTCATAATATTCGAGTGCTCGAAGGAACCCTGGAATTGGTCAGTCATTCATGCTTATGCCACGGGATCAGCTGCAGTGTAACGCACCGGCGACGAGGCCGTTCCTGGTAAGATCACTTATAGACCGTCGCTCCAGATAAATGTCAGCTTCGTCTATGAGTAAGATCGCTCCCCAGCTCTTCGCCCGTGTGAAGTGATGCTGCAGATTACCCTCCACCGCTTCAGCCGTTGTTCCAATGTCGCTGGTGGAAAGCGTCATCAAGGGTCGACGTGCGTACTCGGAAATACATTCTTTACCATGTCAGTCTTCACAAGACGCTAGCAGTGTATTGTGATCACATGGTAGAGGGAAACACACCTGCAGTGTAGGTCTTCCCTACTCCTGGTCGCCCATGGAGTAAGAAGATTTGGCTGTTGCCCTTTTCTTTGACATAATCCGCCGACCATGGCTCAGAATGTTGACTTTCATCTTCCATATCTTGCCGCATGAAGCTCTTGGACAAAGATTTGAGTAGGGTGATACGTTTGGGATCCATGACCAAGGTGTTGATCATGTCATGAGCGAATTGAGGCGGATGCAAATTGGATACATCGACCAGTTCTGCAGTTCGAGTAAGCATTGTAAGTCGGCCTCAATCTTATTGTTTATCAAGCTTACTCCACGAACGAAACTTGAACATGTAACAGTACACGACTTGTGGGCATAGAAAGTACATGTGATTGTCAAGATTGCTGACTTCCCCTGGGATGATGTTGTCGTAGCGACCGAAATCTCCATCACCTTCGATCAAGTCCGGTCGGTCATCCGAGAATTCGTTTAGATAGACAGGGGCATCGACCATGACTTGACCTTCCAACTGTGCAGTTATGTTAGTGGGATAAGGCAACAATCAAATAGTCGAAGTCTTACCCGATGAAAAGGGTACTCCATAACATTGCCGCTGTGTTGGAAAACACTTGGCTTCAGGATGTCAACAAAGCGTTTTCCTTGAATCTCCAGATACTGCCGCAAGTTTGTACCATCATCCAGAGGAGATGAGTGTTCCATTGGTAGGACCGACAATCTCGAGAGCTCCATTTCACCATTAAAGCGATCAATTTCAACCCGAGAAGAACAGCGCCCAAGCTTGTAGCCATCAAAACGCAGATTCCAGAGCTTGATAGTCAACTCAACGGGTATATTGAACATGTCCTCATCATCTTCTTCGTATGTAACGCTCTCCACGACAGCCCCGTCGCGATTGACAACGCCAGATCGTCGCGTAGAAGATGTCCGAAGCACACTTACGTCGGTCCCAGGTCTGAGAAGGACCCATAGCATGTTCCATGTGACGAATCCTCTCTTCCGACGCTCAATTTCCTCGAGGACTGGGGGCATGATTCTCTCGTCTGCGTAAGCAAGAAGACGCCCGAGATGTTCTGAAATCCGAGTAGTCTCCTCATCGGCAACGTCCATTCCTTGTCTTCCATGCTTCTCATGGTAGGCGCGCAACTCATCGTAATGGTTTGCGATGGGTGCGTATGGCTCACTGACCTCGACGGTTGGTCGAGACAGGTCGAAGCCTGGATAGTACGTCACAACTTTCTGCAGAGCGCGAATGATTGTCTGTGATCGGATGGTGATGGTGTGTTTCGGCTGGCCAAACACTGGAGGTGGACCTGACAGTAGTCCCCCTCGTCTGAAACGAGCTTCGTCGTAAGCCGTGAAGTGAATGGCGGACCTATAATGAGCCACGACATCGAATATGGCCTTGCTCTGGTCAAGATCACCCCCCACAGAGACAATGGGATCATAAGAAGTCTGAACATACAGAAGGTCATCTTTGTCCCTCAAATCCATGTAGACATTTTTGTATTCCACGAAAACACCAGTTTCCGGCGACAAGGGCTTGGAGTTGTCGGAAGAGGAGACGGAGGACGAAGAGTCACCCTTCTCCGAGGCCAAGTCATCGTCGCGATCGCCAGGCCTTTCCTCATGTCCGGCAATGCTATCTGATTCTGAAGATCTAGGCTTTTCGGCTTTGTTTTGCTCCAGCAGTGGTGCAGCTTTAGCGCTGTCGCCAACCTCTGCATCACCATCAACACTGTTGCTGGATGCATCATTTGTCGGCCCTATCCTCGCATCAGTGGACCGGGGTCTTCCGATGTCCGCTTTGGCGTCCTCTAGATGCGCCTTTTCACGAGGACTAGTTTCTTCGGCGGCAGACATGTATCCTGAATCTTCGACAGTTTCTTCGCATTTGGGGCAATGGAAATGAAATGAGTAGCTTATGCGGTGTCTTCTTCCAGCACAAGCCTGAGCATGGCCATCGTCGACGGTGTTCATTGGCTTTCGGGGTTCCTGATCACTGTCGGGCTCACCAAGAGATGCCTGAATGTCTGATACGGTGTCCTGTATCAGGTGCTCGTCGGTCTTCTCGTCAGCGACACCCCGAGAATCAAAGTTGGTATGTTCCAGGTCGTCATCCGCGATGTTGCTATTCGATACAGTGGTCAAGCTATCATCCGAAGGTGTCTGCCTGTCGTGGTCGGCTTCATTCGTTGCACCCGTCATAGTGTCTGCGATATCGAAATGTGGAACAGAACGACTTGCCACTTCAGTATCGAAAAGGAGCGGCACTTGTGAGACGAGTCAAGATGTTCATCATGCTTAGCAGGACCCTGAATTTATGGATTGCGTACATGGGAGAGGCCCCATATGGCGAGATTGCAACCGGTGAAGCGCCTCAGCGCATGAGCTCGTCAACTAACCGATCCAACATAATCGGATTAAGCCATGCAGCACCTCTGCAGGCCAGGATAAGCACGTCCAATAACGAGTGCATATACCTCGACGGGCGTGAGGAGCAAGAAGTAGTACACGTTGGGCCGAGTGGTCGTCTCGGGGCCACAGTCCCGGATTCCGGCCAGCTCAGTACGTGATGAGCCGGTATGGCATTTTTCGCTGGCATGCCCTAATCTTATGCCATATCCTGGCCTTTTGAGTGGAACGTTACACCCGTATCGTATATAGCGATTGGGTGCCTCTCTCTTAGCAGTTTTGGTATGATTGGGGTGTAGTGGGGTCGCATAGCGCCTCCGCCGATAAGCAATGTCCATCAATAAACTTGTCGTTTGTTGCATCTTTTGATTTCGTAGAGTAGGGCAAGGCTACTGTACCAATATTGATGTGGCGTATATGGGTCAGCGACCAGCTATAGTGCTGACGCGAGGCGCAAGGGCTGTGCGCTGTCGTCCCTAGTATGTCCATATAATCGTCTCTGGACAATGTGATGCAGTGATGTTGGAGCAAGCAGACAAACCCTATGCCTTTTACAAACGACGACGAGGAGCCAAAAGCGCTGGTGAGAAGTTTCAGTGCTCAAATTGCGGCGTCTTACGATCCCAAAGATGCTTCGAACAGCACGCTGCGTGGGATCATCGCAGGAGATTATGATCGAGCGCGATCCAGTCATGGAGAAGATAAGAACTGGGAAAGGCACTTCAAAAAATGGTCGCCAGTGGCTACCAAGTGAGTTTCCATCCCATACGGCAACCAACGCATTTAACAACGAGACATAGCGGAAGTGGTAGCTATTTGCTGAGGCCTGCAGCCGTGAAGCTGAGTGTGTCATGGGCTCGATTCAGAGAGAAAGTCCCGAACAAGGAGGCGGCGTCTTGGCAGCATCGCGCGCCGGATTTCAAAGATGTATTCGATTTGATGAACAATATCAGCACTGAATTCGAGGACAAACGCAAACGAGGACCGACCGGGCTCATTAACAGGTACTTCCGGCAATCATGCGAGCAGCTGAAGGCCCATGATACCCTGCTCAGTATCCTACCCGAGGGGAGTGAGTACGTGTCTCTGTTTACTGGCGTTCTGAAATCCATCATCAAGGTGAGTGAGCTCATCGGCGGCATGTATTTAGATACGCGCAAGCTGATACCGCTCAGGCTTCTTGTAACCATGAAGAAGTATGTGCTGCGTTCGCACGTTCATGGGCAGAAATTACAGAAAAAGTCTCGCTGGTAGAGGACATTCTTGGTTTGTTACCGACGGAGAAGAACCAGGAGCTCATGATGAGCTTATACGCCAACATTTTCTCGTATTTGAGCAGCGCGCTCGATTGGTATCTTCTGGCACCCTGGAAGCGTGCTGTCAAGGCGTTCAATCAGGATCTCTACAAGGAGCATGAGGATCAGATCATAAGTATATGCAAGAGCGCACAAGAAATCAAAGACCGTGCACTGGTTGGAAGCGTAGCGCAACTACGTGACATCCAGTATAATCTTGCGGATCTCAAAAAACTCTTTGAACAAGACCAGCAACGGAAACGCCTAGACATCCCGGAACTACGACGCCAGTCAAAGCTTGACCTGGAAGGTTTCATCTCAAGCCACTTCAAAGGAGCTTTGCAACAAATCGCCGAAGACGCTCTTATTGGAGCCAACCTCCGACTCCACGGCGGGAATGGCAACACCACTGGTGGAAGCAACATGCCGGCGATCAAGTTTTCAGCTATCGAGGAGCGACAACGCCAAACAGTTTCCAGATTTCCTGCCAATCTACAAAAGTTCGTTGACAAAAGCCGATTCAGACTATTCTCGCATTCCGCAGCGTCCAATATGCCAGTAGTTATTGCTATGCGACTGCAAAAATGGGCCACAGGCGACAACTCTGCAATCATCTCACTTTCTGGAACGAATGCCTATGCTGATATCCGGACGCCGGATTCGCTCAGCAGCGTAGCGGCGAATCTGATTGCTTTCGCCGACCTCGCAAAACTGCCGGTCGTGTCATACTTCTGCACGCTCGCTACTCCTGGCGACTTGAAATCTTCTCAGACTCGAGAGACGCACGCTCTGATCGCGCTGGTCTACGCTTTAATCTGGCAGCTTGTCGAGCTAATTCCGGTTGAGACAAAGGTAGATGTAGATCTCAGCGCTGAACGATTTCGCCTGCTCGATGGGACAACGGATACCTTCTCCGAAGCTCTAGATCTTCTGCGTGATACCTTCCAATTTGCACCGCACTTACTATATTGCGTGATTGATGGACTGCATTGGCTCGATGACAGGTCTACGCGAACTCTTCTGGACAGCTTCGTGAGCTTGTTGCTGGATATAACCCGCAGTGGCGATGCTCAAGAACACCAGATCAAGATCGTCTTGACTACTGCAGGGCCTGCCCGCGCATTGTTGAGAAGTCGGCTTCCACGAATAGACCAGATCACGCTTGGGTCACCTTGAATGCGACATCGTTGGAGATTTGGACCGAGTCTCGCAAAGCATGACATTGTTGACAAGCAGGCTGCGGGAAAGCTCTACATACCACACCTATCGTTCGTTGGTTTCGTGGACACTATACTTGTAGACAGACATTAATCAACCTGATCATAGCCACCATTGTAATGGGTACGTGCAGCTTAGGAATAAAGCTGATAGGCACTGGTAGATGGCGAGTCGATAACGCACCTTCAACAAGTTCACTAGGTGAATTCTGGGAGTGCTCAGATGTCTAGGGAAGCCAAAGCAGTTGACCCATTGGCTGTGAGCTCTGTAGCCTCCCAGGTGACCAGCCGAGAAGTGAATGCCTGGTAGGGTGCGTCACTCATCTCCCTGCTTCCTATATTGCACTTCGCTTGCGTAGCGCTGGGCTATCAGCCCGCATGAACACAAGAATTCGTAGGCGATAACGCATGGTTGTGTTTTCCGATGATGACACCCGTGGACACTGCTATCCAAATGCTCCAGCAAAACAGTGGATTGAGCAACAGTCGTCTACTGAGAATAGTGGCCCAGATGGTTGTCTAATGTCTGCGAATCAAAAGAGATGCAAAACATACAGCAGCAGGGATTCCCACGTGGTCACCCACCGTAGTACTAATCTGCCGTTCAACTGCTTATGTATGGCAGAGCGGACGGGA
>JGI24891J29808_1000366_pt1 | contig 31843 bp, 49 predicted proteins | sample FreactcultuFSWF8_FD_29808 | JGI IMG/M metagenome (IMG submission 29808) | reverse complement strand
CTTGCCGCAGCGTATCGAACAGAACTCGACAAACTTTCTCAAAGAAACTACGAGCTACGCATGGAAAACGCACAACTTAAAGCACAACCCAAAGAGCAAGAGCCTGTGGCGTGGATGGTTTGGGGTGAAAACAATGTTCCGTCTTTGACATTTAAAAAACCATCAGACAAATATGTGTTTGATTTTCTCTACACCACCCCACCACAGCGCACATGGGTAGGGCTGACGCAGGATGAACTGAACATGATTGGCGACAGTATGCGGACATGGAATAGTTGGACTATTACCGATGTTTACTTTGCCATTGAAGCCAAATTAAAGGAGAAGAATCATTAATTACCTTTTATTCGTTTAATCCGAATAATCAGTTCTTGATCTTCCTGGCAGTCTTTAGAGCAAAACTGCGAGTTGGGTTTACTAACATCATTGCAAGTTAAACAAAAGCCAGTATATTTAGGTTTTGCTCGTTTTCTAATCTCATTAAGTGCAGATTCTCGGTGCAATTCCTCGGTAAAGTGAGCGTCATCTGCAATATCGTTCATTTTGCTATGTCTGATAAAAACAACGCTGCTTCCGCTTCTCTACGTCTAAGTAGACCAGCTATGACATGACCACCTGCCATATCCCATTTAAGGAACTCGTCTGCTGCGCCCTCATGGTCTCCATCATTTACTTTTTTAAGTAAAGTCGAAGTATCCAGGTTACGACATCCGCAATTAAAAGCAAAGTCCACCAATGCGTCAAATTCGCCCTGAGAGACTTCAATTTTTAGTTTACTATTAACGTGATCAACTGCCTTTTGAACGTCCTCTAAGAGCAGTTTTTCGGCCTGTTCCTGGGTAATTAAAAGACTAGGAAATACATCTGGGCCTGTGTGACCGTAACCAATTGTCCAAGGTTCTCCACCAGTCGCAGGGTCTGGGTAAGCCTCCAACCGACAACCCTCAAATTGTTTGGTTAACTTTAATCCGTCTTTAGAATAGTTCATTTTGTGGGAGTTGAGTTTGCAATCATTTCGTCTTTTTTCTGACTACCTGCTGAACTACCAAAATAAAAAGCAATCACACCAGTCCAGGCGGTGCTCAAAGACCCTAGCATAATCATTAGTTCGTCTGATTTTGTTACTTTATCAGTCATTAAAGCGTACAAGATTCCAAAAAAACCGATGGTAATTCCACAAGCCAAAAATGGAGGTATCCAGCTATGCGTTGCACTTTGCAATTGTCTAGCAGATGCTCGGTCTGCAGTAGCCAGTTGCTCAAAGTCTAAATTAAGTTCTTGCGCCTTGGCTTTAAGTGCTATCTCGGCTTGCTGGACTGAAGCAATCTGATCCGCAGTTAGTTTATTTGACTCAAGCATTGTCTTAGCATCGTCTTGAGACACTCCCAGGACTTTACTAACCGCTTCATATGCTAGACCACCTAAAGGCCCACCAATGGCGGTAAAAATTGTTGGTGCAATGCTTTTTAACCAATCCATTTTAATCCTCGCAAAATTTAGGTAAATAACCAGTTTCTCTAAAAATTTTAAAACATTCTAATTCTTTAGGGTTGTCTTCAAAAGTCCTGTGAAACTTAATATACCATCGTTCTTCTTTTTTTCGTTCCTCTGTCCACAAATGGATTTGGTACATTAAGCCACCAATGGTGAACGCAACGACAAAAATAGCAATACAGATTGCCATTCCCACTTTAATGTTTCCCGCCCGAATACGTCTTTGGTGTATTTCGAGCAATTCCTTTTTTTTTGAGCTTTATCTAAAGCATCTTGCTCTTTTATAAGCCTAGATTTTTCTGTTTCAAACTCCGTCCAGACTGCCCCAAGTTCAGGAGGTGAATCATAGATAAGCATTTGTTTTAAATCATACTCAGCCTGTTCTAGTTGCTTCTTACGCAACACATTCTCTAATGCTATGGCTTGCAATGACTTTCCCTTTGGAGGATTCTTCTTTATCTCTGCGTCTGCCTTTTTTGATTTATTTTGATGGTCAAAAAAAGAACCAAGTGCATCATTCAACTCATTTACTATTCCAACAACTTCACCGCCTGTCTGTTTAATTTCCTTATAGGCAGCTACCCCGCTTTTAACTGCGGAAAAAGCCATCATTGCTAAAGTAAAAGGGTCTATGATTTTCTCCTACTTATTAACAGAAAAATTATGCCCTGCAAGCCAAAGATAAATCATTCCTACAAATGCAGCAGAAAGCAAACCAGTAAATGTCCATTTGCCAAACGCAGCAAACTGCTCATTCAACCATTCTTTTAAGGCTTCTTTTACTGCGTCTTTGGTTATATTTGGATCTATGTTTGGCATGATTTACTATCTGTTTATTTTTCAGAAATGGGCTGAGTAGTAACTATTCTAAGCAAAGTCACCACAATAGATATTGCAACTCCTACAAACATTTGGTCTGTTGGAGATAAAGGCAACAAGTTTACATAACCTTGCAGAATTGACAATACTGCCAAAAACAAAGCAAATAGGACTGTTCGAGATTTAAGCAGTTGGAGTAACATTTTGAGCCTCTTTGTAAGCAGTAACAACTTCGGGCGTATGCACCGCAGCGCAAATGGCTTGAACCTTGTCATCTTCAGAGCTGTATTCATTTCCTGGGGCGACTACATGACGATGGAATGATTCACTGATTTGATTGCCATCCTCAATGATGCGGGTACAAGAGCGAACCTGGACACAACCGTTTTCAATAATTTCAATCAAATCAACAACAATTTGTTTTTCTAACATGATGTTCCTTAGGGATGTAATGCTTTATAGGCGTCAAATTCGGCTTTAAGTTCTTGGATGGCCTTAACCAAAGCTGGAATAAGTGCAGATTCCTTCAACTTTAAGTTATCAGGCGATTCATTGTCAGCAATCAGCAAAGTTTCATCAGTTGCACCACATGACTTTTCAGCATCAATAATATCTTGTGAAAGAAATCCATGCGTAAATTGAGCGTCTTTTTTAGAGCCATCAGAAACGCCATTTTCATAACGGCTGCGGTCATCCCGTTTAAATTTGACTGGTTTTAGCTTGGAAACAAAGTCAAGGCCATAAGAAATGTCTTGTATGTCGGTTTTGTCTCTGGCATCAGAAACAACCGTCCATGCCACATTGACGTATGCGTTTGTAATGCGGGTGTCGCCAACAATCACCCGATTGCTTTCCGTTACAAGGTTAAATAAATTGTAAGTGCCATTTCCCGCCTGGTAACCAAGCACAAGGTTGTTACTGCCAGTAGTTGCGCCAAGCCCCGCAATGTTGCCCAAAAATGTATTTTGACTTCCTGTTGTCAATACACCAGCTCCCGCCCCAACCCCTGTATTTCCAGACGTTGATACTACGCTAGACAAAGTGTTTGTGCCCAGCGCCGTATTATTTCCGCCAGTTGTTAAAGCAGCGCCTGCAACTGATCCAATAAACGTGTTGCTAACGCCCGATGAAATTAAGGGCGTGACGTTATAGCCAACAACAAGATTGTTTTGTGCTGTGTTGTCGTTTGTTGAAAACGCAGTAGCACCGCCAATGTTGATATTAGTATCGCCGTAAGTGCCAAAAGGTGTCCAAATTGGCACTCGATTAACAGCACTGCTGCTGACAATCATGTTACCGTTTTTAGGTATAAAACTGCCAAAAGTTGATGGCCCGTTTCCATAGCCAAAGAAAGCATTGTTATTGCTTGCAAGACTAAAATCAATGTCGCTTGTATTTGCTTCAAAGCGCATACCAAACCAACTTGTGCCATTGGTTGGATAAGCAACATTGCCTGAAAAAAGAATGCCTTGTTTACAATCTTCAATGTTGCCGTTTAAGAATGTACTACCTTCGCCGTCTTGCCCAGGAAAGTAAAATCCAATGCCATTTGTAGCCGTGGTTTTAGTCAAAGCACAACAATTTATGTATGTGTTTGACGTAACATAACTATTGCCATCCGCAACGGTGGTTTGGTTTTTATAGCAAATGTCCGTGTATTGAATATTGATGTTTTTTAGCGTGTTGAAATACGACCCTGTATTTGACGCAGAAATGATAATACCAATGTCTGTATTGGGTACTGGCAAAGAACCTTGGATGTACAAGTTTTCTAATTCGGTTTGAGATGTGGAAATTAACTTAATTCCAATCTGTCCCGATATGTTTAAAATTAAACTTAGATTTTTAATCCCGCCACCGATAGTTACACCAGCAGCGCCCTGTTGTCCAATTGTAAAAGTGACAGTATTAGTCGAGCAAGTTGACTGAATGATGGTCTGATTTATGCCATCACCCAAAAGGAAAGACAACCCAGGTATTTGAATGCTTGAGTTGATGGCATAAGTACCTTTTGGGGCGTACACATTACGACCAGTTGCAAATGCCGCAACAAATGCCGCAGTCGTAGCGGTTGCATTTGCACCAGTATTGTCGGCGCCATAATCCAAAACATTGGTTATTTCACCATATATCATTGAATAAGAAACTTTTGTTAAAGACATTTTTTTACCCTGTTAGACAAAATAAGAACAAGTAATTGTGAAAAGCGTAGTTGCTTGAACATAACTCGCAGCGTTAACTATTGTTCCCGCTGTAAAGGCATAAATATAAATGCTAGATGAACCAGCGATAACCCTTGCGTCTAAAGATGAACCTGCTGGAACAAGTGTCGTTTGTCCGTGAATGGCAGCACCTGACCCAAATGAATTGCCCGAGTTACAGGCATAAGGCAGACCATTCATGGTTAACGAACCAAGCGGAGTTGAAACTGAATTTGCATAGACAGTTACGCAAACCGTGACTTGCCTTCCAATTTTTGTGTAAGTTCCAGCAAAAGAACCACTTAAAGTAATCGTTCCGCTAGTGCCGCAAACCAATGTTGGTGTCCAAGTGCCTTCTTCATAATCGCTTAATACCGCACCAGACCCAAATTGTATGCTTGTGGCAAGTGCCGCACCCAGCGTTGGCGTTACAAGCGTTGGGCTTGTGGAAAACACTAAGTTTGTAGTGGTTGTACCCGTAGCACCTGCCGCCGAATAACCTGTGATGTTATTAAAAGATGCAATTCCAGCGCTTGATGCGTTTGTGCCACCATTGGCAACAGGCAAAATGCCTGACACATGAGTTGTAAGACCAATCTTGCCCCAGCTTGGCGCAGTTGATACACCGCCCGATATAACAGCATTTCCAGTGGCTACATCAGGCAGTTTTGCAAGGGTTGTGGTGGTATCTGCATAAAGCAAGTCCCCCACCGAATAAGATGTTTGTCCTGTGCCACCTTTAGTAGCAATAATAGTACCAAGTCCAGATGTTAAGTTTGCAACCGATACTTTAACCGTTGCGCTGCTTTGAACAATTGGTAAAACTTCTGTTCCTACAATTGTGGATGCAGAACTTAATGCTGATATTGTTTTATTAGTCATTTAAAATTGAACTGCAATAACAGAATAAATTGGTGCTGCAGAACTTAAAGTTAAAGTTTGACCGCTTAAAGTGTAGTTTGTTCCTGGAATTTGTGTAACTCCATTTATAGAAACATTCATACTATTTAAACTTACTGGCGTTCCAGTTAAAGAAAAAGTTTTTGTAGATCCATCTGAAGTAAATGTATTAACACTTCCAAATGAACCAGGGGAATCAACTTGTTGATCCCAAATCAAGTTATTATTTACATCAAAAACTTGTTGACGATAAGAACCTTGACCATAAACAATACATTGACCATTAGCATCTAAAACAACTGGGTTAGTATTTAAATTAACCCCTGCTGAATCTTGATATGTATTTTTAAAAGTTGTGGTTGATGGAATGTAATAATAAACTTTCCCTCCCGCTAATGGAGTTCCATTAGACGTAATAAATTGTTGTTTACCATTTGGAAGTATTGTGTAAGATGACATATCAATCCTTTTTATTATCTCTGAGATTTAAAATATTAGCCTTTTGAGCGTTCTTTTTCATCTCTTTTTGTGTTTCAGTCGCTGCTTTATTCAAAGCCTTTTCAAGTGAACTTTGCTCATATGCAGTACCTACTCTTTGACCAACATATCCACCAACTGCAGCACCTGTTGGCCCTGCAAATGCACCTCCAATGCTTGCGCCTGTTGTTGCGCCTATCTTTGGAGCATTGCTTGCAATTATTCCAAGTCTCTGAACCTGTTGCCCTGCGCCTTCATATCCATGTATTCCAGGCATGATCTGACTGCCAATGTTCAAAGTGTGAAATGCTTTTACTTCTTCTGGATCAAATGCGTGTTTAATCTTTTCAGACCTTGCGTTCAAAATTGAATTTACGTCTTTTTGATTCCATACACCAAGTCTTTTAGAACCATTTTCGTAAACTTCTCTAGCAATTGCACCTTTAATCTCAGCTTTTGCTCTTTCAGCATTTTGCCTTACTTCTTCTGGGACTTCAATAGTCCACTTGGGTAAACCAGTTTCTTTTTCAATTGGCCCATTCAAAACACCTTTTGAAATCTTGTCAGCAGTATCAAATATATGTACCCATTCATCTTTAGGAATTTTGTTTAATTTGGCAGGTATTTGCTCAAATGGTGTTCCCTTTTGAACTCCATTAGGATCAATATCTCCAAATATTGATTTGATTCCTTTTGAACCAAATAAAGTTTTTTCAGCCTGGTGAAGTTGATCGGCCTTTTTAAATAACTCTTGGCCTCCAGCACCTGCAATATCATTATCAATTGCGTTATTAATCTTACGAATTACAGACGCATTACTTGGAGTCCAATCTGCATTTAAAGACTTTCTGACTGCATCCCAAGCCCCTATAGTATTAGGAGCATACTTATTGCCAAACTCGTCCTCAAAACCCATTGTTTTAGCTAGATTGATAAGTTTTTCGGCACTTGCTGCAACTCCTTCGTTTTCTTTTAATCCAAGTCCTGCCCTGAATTGTTCATTACTTAATAAGTTGTCAACATTATTTGTTTTTATTGGATTTTCTCCAACCTTTGCCCTGGCTTCATCATAAAGCCTATTCTTTTCAGTTTTAAAGAACCCTGTTAATCCTTGATCTCCTGCGAAAGCATCATTAATTGCCTGACCTCTTTCGTAATCAGACGTTAAAGTAGGACTTGCACCAGTATTCTCAATTCTCTTTTGAGCATAATTAGATAGAGCATTTTGTTCATTAGCAATCTGTTCTCTGAGAACTTGTGCTTTTGGAGTTTGATTAGCAGATTTAGCCTCAGTATGCTCATTTCTTAAAGTGTCTTCGTTTCCTGTAACTACACCAGATCGAACCGCATCCTTATTACCAAGAATCTCAGTTGCAATTTGCGCTCTGGTTTGTTGTTCTTTAGGTGAAACATCCTTTGAAATATTGGACAACTTCACCATTGGAAACTCGCCACCCTTACCAGTTTCTTGTCCAGTAAACTTAGGATATGGATTGGTTGTGACCTTTGCTGCTCCTGCTGAACCTGGAGCAACTTCTTCTGGTTGGACAATCTCAGTCTTCATCGGAGTTGCAGTAACTTCTTTTAAATCCTGAGCAAACTGTTGCCCTGCTTTTATTGCTGCCCCACCAACTTTACTTGCAGCCTCTGAAACTGGCTTACCTGCAGCCAACATCAAAGAATTAATATAACTTTGAACGTCACCAGTTGGAATGCCTGTCTTTTCAGATATTGCTTTTGCTCCTTCTCCAAGACTTTCACCAACCAAATCCATTAATCGTTTGGACGTTTCACCCTTGTATGCAGGGGTTTCAGTAACTCCTAAATTCTTACCAAATGGTTTTTCTAATGCCGAGGTTACTTGATTGGTAATTGCTTGAGCCTCCTCTGGAGAGCGTAAAAATCTAGCCAATGGGTAAGTTATCGTACCAGCTACCGCAGGTATAACACCACCAACCGTTACGTCAGCAAGGGAAGATAAACCAATGCCCAAATTCTTAAGAGCACTAATTCTGTCTTGATACATCTTCTCCCCTACGTTCATTTGACGAGGAGCAGGTTGAGTTGTAGGTTGAGCTTTTTGAACAATAGGAGCAGGAGCAACTTCAGGTTGTTTTGTTGGTTCAGAAACATCTTCTAAAAAATTAGAAAAATCTGATTTGGCAGGTTCAGCAACCATTGCAGGTGCAATTTGTGTTTTACCAGACGATTGATAAATGGCTTTTGTACCATTTTCTTGCTGAACAATACCTGCAGATATTTGATGACGAATTAATGGATTACTTAAATCAATCTTTTGATTTGGATCAAGTCCTGTAACTTTTGCAACGTGAGCAATATAAGAGTTTGTGTCGTTTTCGCTTGGGGGCGCCCATTTAGAAATTACATCCGCTAAAGTGCTAACACCTTTTTTACCATAACTTGCTAGATTTTTGTCAATTGCTGCAAGTCCTTCTTCTGGGGTTTTGTATTGTGCTAATTTTCCTCCAGGCATAAGTGCGCCTGGATTATTATTCCTAATTGGTGCAGGCACATTTTTAGATTGAGGTTTTTCTTCCTCAACATCATTCAAGAAATCAGCAAATGTTCCCATATTAGAGACCGCCTGTGTTTACTAATTTTTGTATTACATTGTTTTTGTCTTGGAATTCTTTAAGCAATTCTTTTTTCTTTTCAGCAGACATATCTGAAGTGATTCCAATCAACTCATCACGTTTCATTTTCTTTTGTTCGGGAGTCATTGTTTTATCTTCGTGATGATTCATCATTTCAAAAAGTTTACTGTCTGCGTTGTCACCCCAAATCTTTTTGAATGTGTCCATGTTATTTGGACCATAACGCTGAATAAACTTGGTTGCAGCGTCCGTTTGCAAATCAAGGTTTTTCATGTTTGCCTTAGCTCGCCTGCCAATGTTCAAGAGTACATCTGGATCATAAACTTCAGTTCCGTTTGCATGAGCCTGAAGTTGTTGTCCTGCAACCGTATCCATTGAGCCACCCGCAGCCTTTAAATTAGAAATCTGCATATTGGCAATGTCTTTAGATAATTGCTGGTATTGTGGATCAGCAGTAGCAACGCTTGCTTTTCTTATTGTTGCATTGAGTGCATTGCTGACTGGATTAGTCCCTGGCACTCTAGGAGTTTCTTCTTTAACCTTTTCAACTTGCTTGAGCATTTCGTCCAAGTTTCTGCGATCAGTAACCAGGTTTTTCTTTCTGTCAATCAATCCGCTAACATACTGCCCGCCTTCAGTAGTCTTTGTGGCCTCATTTGGTAATTGAGCGTAATTAGTACCAGGTTGACGAACTGGGAACATTAATTGTGGAGCAATTGGGTCTTGAGCTGGAGCATTAGGTTGGCCCATTCCCATCTGACCAGGCATAGCAGGTTGAGCAGGAACATTAGGATTGGCAGGTTGCTGAGGATTACCATACTGAACAGGTTCAAGCGTCTTAGTGATCGGGTTGTAGATTGCTGCGGGTTGGCCTGCGCCCCCTGGTTGCAAAGTACCAAACAATGAATTTAATTGATTTGCAGTTGACTGAGTTGCAAAATGCTCAGACTGAATAAAATTGTTATATGCCTTTTGATCTTTTACTTTATCACCCGTTGGAGTAGGAGCCATCCTCAAATGAAGAAGTGCCTCATTAGGACTTAAAACACCTTCAGCAATAAGATTGGACATTTCCTTGATATGTTCGGCAGGGGTTATATCTTCACCCTTTGCAATCCTGGCAGTCATTGCTCCAAGTCTTTGCCCAGCAATCGTGTTCTTTTGAACTAGGTTACCAAGTTGTTTTGCTACATTTTCGTTTTGTACACCTTGTTGGCCCAACAAACTTGTGATTGTTGGTGCAAGATTAGTTGCAGCCTCTGGAGACTTAGACAATGCTTTGATTACAGATGGAATATCAACATTTCCATTTTCGTCTGTATTGGCTTGGATGGCTTTTGAGGATGCTTTGTTCAAATCCATTTCTTGCTGAAGTTTTTGAAGTTGCAGTCCACCAGTCTCCAAGGCTTGTTGACCTCTTTGGAAATCTAATATTAATTTTGCAGTATCGCCTAAAGTACCAAAATTAACAGGTTTTATCTCTCTAGGAATTATTGAAGCATCTATTGGCATATTATTCCTTTAAGCAAAAGCTGCAATTGTTGCGTCTGATGCTCCTGCACCTGTTCCTACTGCACTCGCACCCGCACCCGCACTAAACAATCCAGTAATACCGTTATATAAACTGGACGCTCCACTTGATAATGCAGAATTCATTCCTGATTTAGCACCAAGCGCATAAATACCTGCTCCACCCATTCCCAAACCCATCAAAGAATTGAGAGCATTGGTCTGAGAACTACCCGCAGCGACTTGACCTGCAGCCGTTGCATTTGCACCACTCATTAAAGTGTTTCCAACGGATTGAGCGTTTTGCATTCCCATACTACCAATCCCTGCAGCAGCGTTTTGACCTGTACTTAACAAACTGCCTAAAATACTTGCATTTTGTTGATAAGTGTTCAATGCGTTTTGATATTGTTGATTGTAGGTATTCTGAGCCAACCCAGTCGCATAGTTAGCCAACCCTTTAGCTTGCGCCCCAGATTGATTTTGACCAATCGCTGAACCTGCGTTATTAAGTGCGTTCATACCTTGTTGTAAGGTAAATTGATAGCCTGGAGTATTTTCTAAATTAGATGGATTGAACTGAAAACCCTGACCAGAAAGACCAGTCAATTGACCATTTGAACCGTACTGGCCTTGATAGCCTAAAGATTGAATTAATTGAGGCAACGCTGCAGTACCAATTGACGCATAAGGGGCAAGATTTGCTTGAGTTTGCTGAAATTGTGCATTTTGCAACGCAGCAGCATTGTTGGCAGCAGCAGCTTGAGTATTAGCAGCCGTAGTTATAGCCTGAGCTTGCTGATTAGCACCTGTAAGATCTCTGACCGCATTTGCAATAAAACTCATTATGTTCTCCCCATCATTACCATTGAACGATATTTACCGTCTCGTTGGTAAGCCTTACTAATTCGACCTTCCTCCTTAAAACCGCATCTAAGTGCCAATTTTAACGCAGGACTGTTCCAATCACCAATAGTTCCAAGGAACTTTTCAGCACCTTTTTCTCTCATTTTTTCTAAACAATCTAAAAAGAAAGAATCCACTTCTTTTGCACCTTTCAACATACAAATATGAACGTCATACATTGTTGGAGTTATTTTGCGAAAATTCACAAATCCATGATCATTTGTGTAATAAATTTCATTATCTACATAACTGAAATTTTCCCTTTGTATTTCATCTATACGAACCCATTCCCAAACCCTATCATCCTTCATTACCCGAGTTATAAATTCTTTCATTGTCAATTCAGTAAAAGTATGTTGTTTGGAGTGTAATCTGTCATTACCCAGTTTGTACCATTAGAAACTAAAGTACACCTATCTCCTGAACTAGCCAATAAAATAGATGTATTTGTTGCTGATCCGTCAATTTGTACGACATTTGAGGACGCAGAAACAACCGTAAAAGCCTGGTAATTTTGAATGTTTAATTGCCGACCTGAATAACTTGAGGCAGTTGGCAAGGTTAAAGTCAAAGTTCCAGCATAATTGTTTATTAACCAAAGATCAGTAGTTCCCACAGAATAAGTGGAAGTAGTTACTGTAACTGGAGCAGTTCCACCGCTAACAGAACCATTAGAAACCGATGTAATTCTTCCATAAGCATCAACAGTAAGGCTTGTTAAAGTATATGAACCAGCCGTTACTGTTGTGGTAGCCAAAGCAAGCGTAGGAGTTGTCCCGCCTGTGCTGGTAATCTGTCCTGACGTTCCGCTTACTGACGTGACATAAGTTCCAGCGGGTTGCTTATTGTTAAACGTAGTCCAGTCTGTAGAAGTCAAATAACCATTAACAGAGCTAGTAGCTGCAGCCATACTAATGGCAGGACTTGTACCTCCAGAGGACACTACAGGGGCAGTACCAGTTACCGATGTAACCGTTCCAACACTAATAGAACCACCTAAACTTGTAGATGTACCATTTATAGTAATTGAGGAGTTAGTCAATTGGCTATTGCCAATTCCTCCTAAAGTTCCCCCAAGTGTTAAAGAACCGCTAGTAGTAACTGTGCCAGTAAGTGTAATGCCATTAACAGTACCAGTACCACTAACAGATGTAACTGTACCAGTACCATATGGTAAAGCAGGAATGTCAGCAGTTGTCAAAGCCCTGAATGTTGGAGTTGCAGCAGATCCGCTTGATGGCCCTGCAAATAAACTGTTGGCAGCCTGAGTCGTTAAAGTGCCTGTCAATGTCCCTGTTGTTGTAACTGGAGAACCTGATACCGACATAATGCTTGGTAAAGCCAGTCCTACTGAAGTGACCGTACCAGTTCCATAAGGCAAAGCAGGAATATCGGTAGAAACCAAAGATCTAAAGGTTGGAGCGCTAGTCCCAGTTATTGGCCCTGCTAAGACTTGATGCGATGCTTGGGTTGTTGTGCTACTTACATAATTAAGAGCAGGAATATCACTTGAAACCAATGATCTAAAACTTGGAGTTCCAATAGTAGAAATTGGAGACGCTAATATTTGTGCAGATGTTTGGGTTGTTAAACTGAGTGCAAATGAGCCTGATGTCGTGATTGTGGAGGGAGTTACAGACAATAAAGCAGCAGGTACAGTCATTCCGACACTTGTGACCGTCCCAGAACCGTAGGGAAGTGCAGGGATGTCAGCAGTTGTCAATGATCTAAACGTAGGTGCAGCACCCGAACCACTAACAGGCCCTGCAAGTATTTGATTTGCCCCCTGAGTTGTTAAAGTGCTTACATAATTTAACGCAGGAATGTCAGTAGAAACCAATCCCCTGAAAGTTGGAGCAGTTCCAACACCAGTTATAGGCCCTGCCAATAAAGTATTTGATGCTTGAGTTGTTAGACTAATTGCAAAAGTACCGCTTGAACTAAGTGAACTAGGAGTTACTGATAATAAAGAAGCAGGTACAGTTACCCCAATCGAATCAATAATACTGTAATCAACTCCTGGAGTCGCTGCAGATAATGCAGTTCCATTACCCTTAACTATTCCTGAAACAGTTGTTTCTATGGTTAAAGTAGCATTTTGACCACTTGTAACAATTCCATTAAATCCGTTTGCATTAACAACACTTAAATTTAATAATGCAAGTTGTTCAATTTCTGTAAGTGTATAAGTCGGACTTGTACTTCCCCCAGTCCTTTGAAACAATTGAATTAAAAATAACAACCAAACCTGGCTAACCGTTCCATCTATGTTAAGAAATGGAATGTTAATCTGTGGGGTTTGTGCTGCTAAATATCCTGTTGTCATTTTCTATTAGGCAATGCGTCAACAAATGCCCCCGACAATGCGGTTTTAATTGGATCACTCCAACTGAGTTGGAATACACGGTCTCTAGCCATTCCCAACCGCCACCAGGAAATAGAAGTTAAATACTCCCCAGTCGTGCCCATAGTTTGACCAACTGGGTTGCCGTAAGTCTTCCCCCTATCATCCGAACAAGAAAGATAAACTGTTGCAGGCCCATTACCCGATTCCATTTCAGCAATAAATTGTTTGTATCTGATCCTGTCTGAATTATCGTCTTCAGCATGATAGAAACTTCTTGTTCTTACAATTGGTTCTCCATTATCTGTGTAATTACTTTGGTCTAATGTGTATAAATTACCATTTTGCCAATCACCAACAAATAATTCACCATAAGCAAAAGCAAAACAATTAGACCGATGACGATTAAACTGACCATTCGTATCAGTCCATAACCATTCGTGCCATTGATTGTTAGATAGATCAAAAACCCATGTTTTGTTAGCAGTTGGAAAAGTCACTACATAAAAGAAGTGTCCATTAATCTCCCAGGTGTATCCAATTGCATCTGAAACAGTTGAATAAGTTTGAAGTTCAGCATCAATTGCAAATGTTGAAATCTTGACTGCGCCAAAGTTTTCAGTTTTTGTAATATAACAATTACCTTGAGGACTTTGAGCAACCCAAAATACTTCACCGTTGACCTGAGCAATTGAATTAGTAGCTGCACAACCATACTGAATAAACGAGCCTGGGAGTATTTGAAATGGGAAAGTTGGATTCCCTGCGTTGTACCAAATTTCTGTAGTTACTTCACCAAATAAATAAATGTATCTGCGAGAAACCCCTATCCCAACAAGTAAATCAGAATATCCAGCCTTTGCAGCGTAATAAGTTGGATCAAAAGTTACAGAGTTAATTAAGGATATATACCATTGATTTGTACCTGGACGATTACAAATAAAGAAACCGTCTACATAATTGACCTGATTTGATCCGTAAAAAGTTGTTGTTGAATTCGAGGGTAATTGTGTGAATGTGTTTGATTCAAAATTGTAATCATACCCATTAGCAGTCCCATCAACCACCAAAAGATCGACTTCGTTATCAACCATTGAAACAGTTCCAACAGATGAACCCAAAGTGCCAATAGCAGTACAAGTACCATTAGAAGTAATTGAATAGAAAGTATTACCACAAACCCCATAAAGGATATTATTACTTGCAAAATATAGCCCTCTCCATTGATTTTGAGAAACTGAACTTTGTAAAGTAAGTCCTGGGGTTGGATAATGCGTAAAAGGAAAAACCGATGTATCTGGATTCTTTTCTAAATAAAGATTAATACACCTTTGCGCCCCTGCAATAACACTCTTTGCTTGGTATGCGCCTGTGACAAGTGCTGCCTTTGCCATTATCCAGCACTTCCAACGTAGAAGTCTCCGTAAATGTTGTAAGCACCAGACTTACCCCTGAGAGCAACTGGCATGTGTAACAAAGGAATTTGACTGTTAACTTCTTCAATAATTCTCATGGATGCTTCAGCATATCCAGTCAACTCGGGAGTGATTGGTAAGCCATACATCACACAAATGATTCTGGACAAGTTCCATTGCATTGCAGCCAGGTACTCAGGAGGCATTGTCACAACATCATTTATTGTCTGAAAACCTTCCAACTGAGTCATTACAGTTAAAAAGATTTGATACTGATTATTAGGTACAGGCCACACGTAAATTGTGCCAAGTGGATAACCTGTGTTGTAGTAAATATACTGAGGAAATGCGTTCAGGTTCTTAATTGAAATCCTGTTGTAATCCTCATTGGCCCTCAAGACTTCCAATGGATAGTCAACTGGCAAAGTTGATGCGTATTGCATTCTAAAGAACGCTGATTCGAGCTTAACTGGACGAGTGATATTGAAGTCACCACCAGTTCCAATCGTATAAGAAACTTGGCCTGTAGCAACCTTAGAAATAGTTACCAGGTTATAAACCATATAACGTCTGCGCTGCCATTGCGCCAACATCATATTTAATTGATTGAAACAATCATTGGTGTCAGTTGCATTCGGAGTCTGACCAACACCAATGACGTTTGCTATTTTTAACGCTTGAGTGATTAGATCAGAGGGAGTTGTCGGCAGCGGTTGAGTCATTTTTTGGTCTGCCCCTCTTAGTTTCTTTTATCTCTGGAACGATTAAAACTTGTGCTTCTTCTTCGGGTGTTTGAACAAGATGCTGCTCCCCAAGTGAGTCAGTAACCCACTTGGGAAACTCTACAAAAGTGTAAACAGGGGAAACCAACTTCCCCCTGTAGTATTGTTCGATTGGCATCAAACGATGTCAGGAACGATACAAGACCACTCAGGACGGATCGCAGCGTATCCGTACAGAATATCCATACGAGTAATCAAGGAGTCAGACATTACGTCATAAGCCTCAATCATACGCAAAGAGATTCCATCGAACTGAGCACGAGCAGCCTGAACAACACCAGCAGTAGGCATTTCTAAGTCAGCAGTTGCTAAAGTGAAAGCCTCTGGGAAGTAAGCTATGTTTTGACGATAGCTTGTAGAAGCAGCCATTACCAAACTGATCGCTGCAGAGTTTGCAGGAGATGCAGTTACTGTATTAAACGCTGCTGGAGCAGGAGTAATAGCAGGGTAAATTGGAATGCTTGTTGCACCAGATGCTACGTTTGCAGTAACAACGAATTGACGTAGTTGGCCTTGTGAGTTACCAGTCAAACGGTTAATTGCGTATACACCTGCGATTGTGATGATGTCACCCTGGTTCAAAGTTCCAGTAATTGCATTCACAGTCAATGTTGTTCCTGTTTGGCTTGCACCATTTACAGTACCACTTGAGAATGAACCAACTGTGTGAACTAGAGTAGTTTGATCGTACATCCAGTCAAATCCGAGAGTGTCTCTGGTAATAACACCAGTTTCATAGTTCTCAGCAATTTTAACTTGAGGATTGAACAAACCTGCCAAAGATGAAACAGTACGAGCTTGAGTGACTGGATCAAGAATAATCTTGCGTTCCATTCTTGGAGACAAGTTTTGATCTAAAGAAGAACCTGCAGTCAGCCATGTCGTTGCATTTGGACTTACCAAGGTTGTTCCACTTGAAAAGTTTGGTGCAATGTTAGCTGATTGAGATGCTACGTTCATCAAGTCTGCTGCAACGTACGCTGCCAAACGGTTGACCGCAGGAGCGAGAATACGCTCGGAGAAGTCATCGAGTGACAATGTTTTCTCAGCAGTACCGAAAGAAACAGGTACGTTTGCTTGTGTTGCCACAGTCAAAGACGTATTCTGTTCATTAGTACCTTGAGGAGTAATTGCAGGCCCAGTTGATACTGTGTAATCGTTGGGTAAACGAATACGCAAAGTTGAACCGATTTTCGCACCTGTACGAGCAAACTGATCGTCATACTGGCGGGAAACTGTTCTTAGAAAAGCATTAGATTGAGTGAAAAGTCTGACCGCTTCATTTGTGATCTGACTTATCGTAAGAAGTGAATTGCTAGTAGTCATGTTGAACTACCTCCTTTGACGAATAAAGAAATGAATTGCTTACCTTTCGGTAAACTCCTAATTTCCCCTGGCCTCTGGAGACTATCTTTTACGGCCCAACACAACGATTTACGGCTCGCCTCTGCCTGTACACCATTCTAATGCTAAAAATCTAATTTATCAACGCTTTTTTCTAGCAGTTGCACGTCTCCATGCAACCCAGGCTTCGGTATCGCTCATGGGAGGTTCAGCCCCTGCACCTGTTGGAGCAGACGAACCCCCAGTCACTTCCCCAACTGGAGCAGGTGCGCTAGACTTTTGCTTGGACAATTCTTTGGTTGCCTTAGTGGATAACTTGGTCAATTCAATCCCAAGTTGCATTGGACTGAGGTTGGAAATCCTGATTGCGTCATTGACATTTTCGGATTTTCCAAGCCAGGTAATCACTTTCTCAGGGTTGGGAACTTCAGCCAAAGCGTGTAGAAAATCATTTCCACCGACACCAGCCAACTGTAAATTTTGAACTGAACGGTCATATTCCTGACCAAACTCCGCCTTGGCATTCTTTTCAATATCGTTCATTCTGTTCAAAAATGTCTGTTCTTGGACCCTTTGATTAGCAATCTGAGTGGCTAATTCCTCAATGTTTTGAGTGTTTTGAGGATGATATTGTTGTTGTGGCTCTGGTTGATTTTGCATCTGTGCCTTGAGTGCAGCCAGTTGTTCGGCAGCAGAGTTCTTGGCAGCAGCTAGTTCACCCATCCGTTTTCTGGCCCATTCAGGCAGATCATGGTAAGAGTTGTCTTTGGCCTCTGGAGATTTTATCTCTGGAGTTTGCTGATTGGCATTGGTTGCGTCAGCCTGGTTGTTCGTTCCTTCAGTTACTGTTGGTTCAACTGTTGTTTCCATTTTTATCCTGTGATTTGTGGAATAGCGTTTTGCAAATATTGTGAGGGGTCTATGTAATCAGGGTTAATGTCTTGAGCAGGATTTTTGGCTTGTTCGATCTCGCCAACCATCTTGTCAGTAATTCCACCCAGTTGCGTAGGGTTCACATCCTTAATAAGTGTCTTCAATCTTTCGGTCTCAGCCTTGAAAGCACTAATTAAACTGTCTCGCTCTTTTTCCAATCTGATAGCCAGATGGTTGAGAGCGTCCATATCAAGTCGTTGTTTTTCCATCACTTGATCTACTTTCCTGTCCTGAACCTGTTGAGTGAGCGCAGCAATAACTTGTTGAGACTGTTGGAGTTGTTGCATTAAAGCCTGTTCCTGTTCGCTTGGCCCAGTCCCCAGGATTGCTGGAGGAATCCAGTTTCTCATCCGTTCCTGCAACTTATCTGCATTGGGAAAGTCAGCCGAACCCATATATAAGTCACCGATAACCTGTGCGAGTTGCGGTTGTTGACCAATCATTTGAGACATTGCAGAGAATGCCTCTTGTCTTCTCGTTTCGTAGTTAGAACCAGATTCTGCAACTACATCATAAGAACCAACGGACGGATTAAAGATTGAAGTGACTGTAGCCTCCTCTTTATTCTCCTGTTGTTTAAATGCACCTTTTAATTCTGGGTCAATCATTACCTCTTGTTCTGTGCCGTCCTCTCCCAAAATTCTAATAATCCGTTTGGTGTCGTATATCTTAGGAATCAGATCAATCAAAATCTTACCTGTGAACTGGATAGCCATGTTTTGATTGTCTTGGAAGTGGTAAGTTACCCTCTCCCCTTGGTATTGACGTTTGCCAATTGCAACCCCTGAAAGCTCCTGGCCTTGCGCCCCAAACGTCTGTTGGTACTGGCCTGAAGTCATCATCATTTCATTCTCAGCGACTTGCATTCCTTCCATGTAAACTGGAGCAGAGGAGGGAGGCTGAGACCTTGCTGGAGCAGGAATAGGGTTGCCGTTTTCGTCCGCATGGTTGTAAGCTAAATAAGCGTGATTCTCAGTATTTGCCGTTGCCCAGTAGTTTTCTAGTCCCTCTATTGCCTCAACTGGGGCTAAATACGGTGATTTTGACTGTAGAGCACCATATTCAAGAGCTGCTGAAGCGTTGTAGTTGTACGCTCTTTGTGCGTCCTTCATGTATCGAACCAGACCTTTACGGTCTAATCTGCCCTCGATCTGCATCTCCTCCCCAGGCACTCGGACGATTGGAACGTACTTTCCTGCCCAAATTCCTTTTTCTAAAATCTTATTCCCACCGATTAAATACTTGTGGATAACATTCTTGTCAATGCGCCTGCGCTCGATGTCCGCACCCATCCGAATAGCCTCATTCAGCATCTTGACTTCTTCTTTAGTCATATCTGATTGACGCTCAAACTTCATTGATCCGTCTTCATTTGGGATTGAATACAGCCATTCCTTTTTATTCTCACGCTCGTAATAAGTAGCCAACCGAACAACATCTTTAGTAACCCAGGACTGCGCTCCACCCGAATAAGCCATTGGAACGGATTCCCCTGGGTACTTCATCTCAAACACTTCCCTTGGCATATCTTCGTAGATAAACCCAAACCGAGCGTCTGAACCGTCCCTTTTCTTAATGTGTGGATCTAAATAGACCGACATTGCGTCTGGGACTTCCCGAATATATATCTCTTGGTCAAATGTAGAATCGTCAGCGTAGGCGGTTGTAACCGTCCAATATCCTATTCCACCGCCTACTTGTTGCTCCGCTGCCATATCGTACGCAGTTTTTGCGTTAGAGATGTACTCAATGTGACGAACCAATCCTTCAAAAATTTCAGCAGCTTCATAAGTTCCCTCGTTTCCTGTTGGGTGAACCGATACACTCGGTTTGTTTTCTTTTAGGTTATTAACAACGTGCAGCCAATGCGTATGCACCTTATTGATTGTAATCATAGGTTGAGTATTTAGTCTACGTCTGGCCTTGACCGCAGGGTCCCATTGATCCTGGTTGTCCGAGTCTGCAAACAGAAATCTCATGTCTTCCCTAAAACTTTGCCTGGAGGCTTGCTCCCAGTCCAAACAATGTTTGAAGTTGTCGTGCGCTCTGCGGATAATTTCGTCTTCGGTGTTTGTTGCCATGTTTACATCCAAAATCCAGGTGAATTATTAGAATTAAACTGTTTTTTCGGTGCGTTTTGTGATTTTTTCTCAACTTTTGATCGCAAAATTGCAGGAAACAGTTCGGTTAGCACCCAAATCCAAGCATCGGCTCGGTTTGGAGACTTGCTCCCATTGTATCCATTGGTGCTAAATCCTCCAAGTTCTTCCTCTAAATCTGCGAACCTCCCAACGTGCCTAATCTTTCCTTGTTCGTAAAGTGGAGCAAACGGCTCTGCCCTGACCATCTTTGATCGAGTGGCAAGTACTGATTTGTAGTTGGTTCTAGGACGAGATGCCTGGATAACCATTTCAACCATTGCCCCACCATAATTATTCTCTCCAACTAATATGTCTGCGTGGTGCCTTTCGTATGCACTTGTTGCCACTTTGCCCCAGGTTGCTGGCCCTGCCTTCACCGTACAGTCTTCTAATAAATAAGCATTCCCATCCGTTCCGAGAGCGCCTACAACAATGCCAATTGCGTCATTGTCAGCATTATCAGAGTCTCCTGCTCCACTAGGGTCAACTCCAACAACAATTCGCACAAAGTCGGGTAGATCTTCCTCTTGAGTGCGCCAACGATCAAAGTAAAGATCAGTAAACAATTGGTTAGGGTTAGCATCTGTAAACTCTCCTTCTAAGAATCGTTTTCTGAGCCTGGCTGACAATCCTTCCAAAGTCTTTAAGTATCCGTCCGACAAGTTATCCACATTGTCTTTAGGATTGATCTGAAAGTATGCGTAATCTTCTGGAGTGTAAAGGTTGATGCCTGTCTCTGGGTCTCTGCGCTGCACAAATAACTTGTACGTCCAATGGTTCTTATCTGGCGGGTTGCAGTCAAAGAACATCCTTGGCTTAAGAGGCTTCATCTCAATCTTTTTATCCACCATGATTTGCTGATTGACTTTCTGAGCCAGTCGAGTCATTGCAATCCCAACCGAACCCCAAGCTATCTGACTTGATTCGTTCAGGTAAATAGTTGAAAACTCCATCCCCAGAATCTTCTCAGTCCGTTCCTTGTCATCCAGTCCACCAAACCAGATCTCAGATCCGTTGTCCAGCTTGGCAAACCAATGCGTCTTGTCTAGCTTGTAGTTGACCGTTGGATAGCAAATCTTCATTACCTTTGGGAATGTATCGTAAACGACCGAGTTGACAACGTGATTGAACCTAAACCTGAGAATTGTGTGCCTTGAGCCACCTGCTTTGATCGCCCTGGTTACTATCTGCCTGATTGTGATGAACGTCTTCCCCGACCTTGACCCACCAAATAGCATGACGTAAGTGGGGTCTCCACTCATCAACTTCATGGCCTCAATCTGCTTCTCTGTGTACTTAAGCGTCATTGTCGGTTGCTACTTGCATAAGAAGTGGCCCACCTGCTGCACCTGTAATCTCTTGTTCGGTCTTGTCTCTCCAGCCAAGAACATTCTTAGCTGTAAAGATTGAAAAGTTAGCGTTATAGACTCCTGCAGTCGCTCCTTCGACTAAAACTGACTCTTGTAATTGCCTGGCAATCTTATAGGCGTCAGAAAACTCAGGACGAATAAGCCTGTCGTTTGCGTCTCTTTCGTTGGCCCAATGATGTAAAGTTTCCCTTGTAACCCTTTTATTGGCTGCAAACCTTGTAAGGGTAGGGAATAGATTGGATAGTCTTTCAGTCTTTTCTATACCATTAGGAAAAACAATAGTTTTCTCGGTATAGGCAGGCTGATTAAAGTAGTCTATGAGTTCTTGGGCATACTCTGGCTTGTAATCCGTAGGTCTGCCGACTGGGTTTGATTGTGATTTAACTGTTTTCTTCATAGTGTCAGATTGTAATACTATTCTGACAAATTGCAAATTTATTGTTGATTTGCCAGTTGGTTATGTATGTCTTCTAAGTAGTTTGGTGCGTGAACGTCTGTTACGTCTATTGGTTTTTGAGCTAATGCGTTATGTACATCTTCCAAGTAATTAGGTGCGTGTGGGTCTTGTGGGATTGGAATTGAGTTTCTTTCCTCAATCTTTGCAATATTTGGGTCAAAGATAACAAAGTTTCTAGTTCCTTCTCCAGTCGCTCGACTTTGCTCATCTAAATATTTAATCCCTGGTACGCCTTTGTCACTTAAAAATTTAGCAAAATCTTTTGGAGACATGTTTTGATTAGCATGATAAAAAACCTGAGAAGTTGGTAAATCCTCTGCTTTGTAATATTTTAATAAATTATCTATGTTAATTGCATCTTGTACATTTTTAGGTTGCTGCTTCCAAGATTTATCCCAATCCAACATTTTTTCAATATGTTCATCTGGTAGGTCTACTTTGTAAAGATTGCCAGCTTTGTCAGCTTCTTGACCAGCTTTAAGCATATCGTCATATTCACCAAGCACTTTTCTGCTTTGATCTAATACTTGGTATTTTTTAGTGTTTTGGTCGTAATTTACGATTGCACTTAAATCTTTTCTATATTGGTCTGCTACTTTAGGATTTTCAGCTACATAAATCCCATGCCCGTAAGCCTGTGCGCCTTCTCCTGTTCCAATCTTGCTAAGATCAAACTTGTTAAATGTGTGTGGACTACCATGCCAGGTAGTCATCCCAACTGGGTTGTAAGCCTCTGCCATTGCTTGCGCTAGTTCTTGCGTCTTAGGGCCATAACCACGCTCTTTTGACGCTTGTGCAAGGGATTCGTTGTAGTTTCTAGCCCTGTCATTGGCATAGCCAAGCATTTGCATTAAACTGTTTTGTGGATCGCTTAGAACGTCCGCTGCCCTGCGTTTGTAACTGTCAATCGTAGAGTAAAGATCAGCTATTGAGGGCATTTTAATTTATCGTTTGCGGTTGTTGTTCAATGTCTACGTCAAATCCATGTTGCCTAAGAAGTGTGACCCAGTCGTGTGCAACCTGTAAAGCCAATCCTTCGCCAAGAATGTGAATTGTTACTTCGCTTGTTTCGTCATCAATGTCTATTGTGACGTTAGACCTACTCACTTCTTTTTTTTCTTTTTCTCTGATTCACGTTTCTCAGAGTAAGCAATTGCAACCGCTTGCTTGACTGGACGGCCTTCTTTGATTTCTGTTTTTACGTTCTCTTTAAATGCTTTCTTTGAGGCTGATTTCTTTAACATGATTATCCTTGTGTGTGGAGAATTGCATAATTAATTGTGACTGCCTCTGAATAAGCATTGTTTGTTGAGTTTTTAATCACAACAGTAAACTGCCCATCTGTAATTGCTGCAATAAATACGTTATAAGCTCCAAGTGTTCCACCACTTGCAACACTTGCAATAACTGTATCTTTTGCGCTTACTGCCGAACAATTGACCGTAAATACCGCTTCAGCAGATGGTGCAAGTTGAGAATTGGAAGTAGTTATCGAGCCACTTGGAGTGTTGCTGGTTACTGCAGTAGTTTTAACAGTCTGTTGAGTGACTTGAGTGTAATTCCCTGCAGCATAACCTATCTGACCAGTTGCAATAACATTGTTAGCAGAAACAATATCTGCTCCCTGAATGTTTTGATCAGAATAAGCAACACCAATGGCTTTTGAATTACCCATTACTTCTTCATCTTTATTCGAGACAAAGCCTTCATCTGATCGTCAGCGCACTTTTTTGCTGCCGACAACCTAGTCCTACTTGCCTCGATTTCCCTGGCAGCTTGGAGCGTCCTTAGATCGCTCTCAGCTTGCCATTTCTTCTCTTGAGCCATGTCTCGGCTCGGCATAGATAGAACTTCAACCTTTTTAGCGACCTTGGTTGCCATTATCTGTTACCAGAATTGATATTCTTTTGTGGGAGCATTGGAACTCCGTTTGTCAGATTAGGCTCTTTTACTGGCCCCATTGGAGGACGAATATAAGGTTTTGTACCGTCTCTGCACTCGGTTGCGTAGTTTGCAGCGACTTGTAAGTGGCCTGGGTCTTTTAGACCTGTTTTGCCCATTTTGTCTTTTGCTGCGTCTGATTCATATTCCATTTTTTCCATTTTGGCCATTTTTATCTCCTTGGGTTAACGGTGTCCACCGATCCGATAAACTTCGGATGCAGTTGGGGTAATTGATGCTACTGTGACGTTTGCAAAAGTAATTGCAAGTGTGTTAGCTGCTGAAACTCTTGCTCCTACAATTCCAAGACCTGCTTGTGCAGATGGTTTATTCACAAACACTACGTCACCAACTGCAAGACCAGTTATTGTAAAAGTCTGCTCTGCGGTTGTTCCTGCGCCAACTGCTGAAGGACTTAAAGTCGCAGTTGTGTTGTATACGCTGCGAACTGGCAAAAACGTATCATTAAAGAAATTTAAAGATGTAAGGTTGGCTTCATCGGTTGCAACACCTTGGAAATTTGGCATGGGAATCCCCTAAAATAAAATGGATTATCACAAAATTTAGGTTGTCAATCAACCATTTTTAACATTTTAACCTTTTTTCGGTAAATTTGGACAATTTCTTTTAGTTCGTCAATTGTGTATTTTTTAGGTTCAAAGTCGGTTTCCAACTGGACAACCGCCTCAATCCCAATTTTTTTAATCAAATTCATTCGGTATTGAATTATGTTCCCAGACAAATGATTGTTGCAAGGAGCGCATTGTTTGTGTACGTTTTGCTCATTAAACCTTAAATTTGGCCTTGAACCGACCGAAACAAAATGACCTGCATGGTATTGTCCTTGGTGAAATCTTTGGCAAGAAATGCAAGGTTCAGTTTTATCACGATTCCTAATAAACTCATTAAATACTTGTTGAGCATCTTTCATCCAGTTTGAACGAGTTTTTAGGTTCTCCAAGGCTTTTTTAGTCTTTACCCTGTCCAATCTATCAACTTTAGATTTTTCCTTTACCTTGACTTGATGTAGCCAGGTTAAAGCACATTCCAGACTGCAAGTCTTGTGGCTCATGGTTCGCCTGACAAATTCAGACTTGCAAATCTTACATTTAGTCATTGGGAGTCCATTTGGTTGTTCAGCTAGTTAGGCCAGAAACAAGGAAAATTGCCTAAATCCAACATCCTGGAATGCCTTGTTAACCTCCCAGTTCATATTTTAAGACAAAGCAGTAATTTTTGTATCCAATCTTGATCTGGATTGCAATAATTAATTTTAGGGTTGTATTTGCAACCTATTTTTACTTTACCTGTGTTATACGGTACTTGAGTCATTTTTATCCTTCAAAGTTGGTAGACCAAGTTGTATTTCCTCGGACCTTATTTGCCTATCTAAATAATTTCTTAAAAAGTCAGCACCACCAAGGTCTTGAAACATTTCCTTTTGTTTAACGCTCATGCGTATATTTACATAAACCCCTTTGGTAATCGCTGATTTAGGTCTCGGCATATTCATCCTCAAATTTAACATTATGTTGCGCCCCAAATGCCTGAATCAATTCCAATAACTCAGACATTTCACTTTTTGTCATTTTAGAAGTTGATTGACCTAGAACGACAAACCCAGTTCCATCAATATTAGGTACAACTTCTTGTTTTTTAATTGCGCTGGAGAAAACAAACTTCCATTCCTGAGATGTTAGTTTGCGTCCATGCCAGACAACTTGTTTTGATATGTCAGACAAAGAAGCCCAAAGTTTTGCGTTTTGCTCCAAAGTCCGAGTTGCTGGTTTAAATTCAACAACCCAACCTTCGGGAGCAACTCCCACAAAATCCTTGGCTCTTTGCCTGGCCTCAGAGTGACTTAGAACGAATATTCTTTTGTCCGTAGTCATACATTGTCTTCTTTATCATTTGATACATAGATCGACCTGATTCCTTCTTGAGTTGAGTCTGTCCACCAACTCGTCTCTTGTCGGTCTCATAAGCGTTGTCAGCTATATCAATGTTGTTTTGTTTAAGTGACTTTCTGAGTGCTTTTGCTTTTTTTGAGTTCATTAGAATTTCACATCAAAAATGTTGCGTTTGGGTAAACATTGGATGTCGATCACAATGTCGCTCATCATTCCAGAAATTATTCGCTTGGACATGATTGGAACTGCCCTTAAACCGTCCTGTTCGCATTGGATAGTAGCCGATACAGTTTCAGACCTTGACATCTGTTGAACCTGTGGATCGACCCGAATTGGCACGACTGGGGGGGAAGTGTAAGCGTACTGGGTAGGAGTTTCTAGTTTTGGGGTAGAACATCCAGCTAGTGCCAAAAGTGCGATAAGTAAGTATTTCATGGTTAAGCCTTTAATGAATAAACTGCAACGATTACGTCTTTGCCCAAGTGGTTTTTGACGTGCTTTCTGGACGAGACTATCTTTTCTCCCATTTCTTTTAGATCGGACACCCTGGCTGCCAATCTAAAACATCCAAATAACTTCAAAGCGTCCATTGCAGTCAATGACTTACCTTTTTGTAAATAACTTAATATCATTTGATTTTGTGTTTTCATCTTTATGTTTCCTTAGTTGTTGATTAATCTTTCTCAAATATCCATGCTCTCATTTCTGGTTTTGCTTTTGCTCCTATGTTAGTGGTTAATTTTAAAACTTCTCTACTGACAATTACATCTTTAAAAGGGTCTTTGTTTGGACAACCTGCACAATTCCTGGCTTGGCAGATTCCAAGCACTTCACAATGTCTGGATACTGGCTGCCATATTGTTTTAATTTGCACTTAAGATTCTCCATGCTGTTGCTGCACATTCTGGGACTTGACCATTGCCACAGGCTTTAAGTCTGTCCAATCTATAGGCCATCCCATCATCCACTCGGTGAAATTCGGAGGCAAATGATTTCCAGTCATCAACCGATACGCACTTGTTAGCTTTGCTCCAAATTCTGTCCCAGTTTTCTGGCTTGTTCTCACAAATCTCTTGCCTGTGTATTCTATTCCGTTGGTTTGTCCTGTCATCCAATCCGATGCTACTGGTGTAGGCCACCAACCAAAATCTTTCCCTTCTGTGGGGTGCACCAATGGCGTCTGCTCCCACAATACCCCATTTTGCATTAAACCCCAATTTGGATAGATCTCTAAGCACTCTGTCGAGTCCGTTATTAATGAGCATTGGGGAGTTTTCCACAAAAACGTATCTGGGTCTAACTTCGCCAATAATCCTCCCCATCTCTCTCCAGAGTCCTGATCTTTCTCCGTCAAGTCCAGTTCCGTTTCCAGCGGTTGACAAATCTTGGCATGGAAATCCTCCAGATACAACGTCAACAATTCCTCTCCAAGGTTTTCCATCAAAGGTTTGTACGTCATCCCATACTGGGAAAGGCGGGAGAAGTCCGTCATTTTGTCGAGCGCACAATACGCTTGCTGGGTATTGCTCCCATTCGACTGCACAGACTGTTCTCCATCCAAGAAGTTTTCCTGCGAGTATGCCTCCACCAGCGCCTGCGAATAAAGCCAACTCATTCATAGTCTCCCCAATGTTTTTAAGCGTTCTCTGATGTGATCAGGCATGGGAACAAATTTCTTACGTTCCTCATCCAGTTTGACAAGGTAAGGATCACGTTCCTGTACTAAAGTAGAAATTTCAGGTATTTCTGCTCCGTCCCATCTTTGTTGATTAAGGTAAACCAAAGGAGCAGGAATAAAAGCTCCGTTGTCTTTTCTCCATTGATCTGTTGTTTTTTGCCATTCAACGTGCTTAATTATTTGATCAGCGCATGATTCGCAATAAGTCTTATTCCAAACCTTCTCGCATTTAGACTTTCCTCCCTTTCGTGTGCTTTTAGGCCAAGTCTTCCAAAATAATTCAAATTTAGTTTCCATTTTTTCTTCCTTTTTCTTTAGTCAAAGCTCTGCCAAGGGTGGATAGAACCTACCTTCTCCAGAATCAATTGTTTATCTTTAAATATAACAAAAGAAACCCAAGTGCCCATGAGGGATTTATTCGCTTGCTCATAAGTCTTGTTCCACCATGTACTTATGAGGTTACTGATACCTAAATCAAGTTCAGTCGAGTTTTTCACAGGGGTGTATCTGTGTACGGTGTTTTGTTCCAAGCCATCCATGCAAATGCGCTGCTTTCGTGTGGAGTACGGTCTCCAAAAGCAAAAAACCTCATAAATTACTCTGTGGTCTTGGCTCTTGGCGAGAGCAACAACAAACGTATGACGCAAATCAAAAGTTGGTTTATTGTCTAGCAAGACCACACAGGAATCTATGAGGTTAACAATAATTTGCGTCTTACGTCTGATGCCACTCAGACGCTTAAAAGTATACATTAAATTTTCCTTAAATAAATAATAATTATCCAAAAAAACCATAAAAACCAAGGTTGATTGTATTCAATTAAAAAATATAGACAAAAAAAGTCCATTTCATCAAATTTCACTTAAAACCTTTTTATTTCGTCAAACCAATCTGGACGCAAAACTTTTAATTGCCAAACCCTACCTTCAGGCAGAGTCTTCCAAGCAAATACGCTCTGCCGACTGACTCCAAGGAGCCTTGCCAGTTTGCTTGCGCTGCCTGCTAATCTGATTGCCGTTTCTTTTTCCATTTGGTAATTGTAAGTTAAAACTGACAAATATTCAAATTAATTAAAAATATTTTATAAATTGTTCCTTTTTTGTCAAAATAGCCTTACAATAAACTCAGACGCTACAAACCTGTACGTCATTTTTAACTAAGGAAAACTGAAGATGGAAAATAAAACCCTCCCATCCAAAGACAATTTGGATCACTACAAAGACGGATACCAGGACGGTATCAAATCAGTCTTAAATCTTATACATGACTACACAGGAAAAGAACTCAACTCCCAGGCCGAATTAATTAAGTTTATTCGTAGACTTGAACTTGATGCTTTGTATCCAATTAAGGAGTTCAAATAATGGACAAAGAAGATAAATTAGTTGTTTACGCTTGCATCATTATTTGCATTTTCTTCATTGGATATTTAACTGGGGCACAAGTATGACTGATAAACCAACAAATCAAGGCGGTAAATTAATTGCAACGGCTTTGGTCAAAGCACAGCGTCAATTTGCACCCGCTTTAAAGAACGCTACAAACCCTCATTTCAAAAATCGTTATGTTGACTTAGCATCTTGCGTTGACAGCGTTGTAGGGGCTTTAAATGACAACGGCATATTCCTGTTTCAGACCACATCAGAACACCCAGACGGCATCATCTGTGAGACTAGTTTTCTCCACGAGTCTGGTGAGCGCTTAGATTGTGGCAAGTTGTTCTTCCCAGCACCCAAGCACGATCCCCAAGGTTTTATGTCGTGCTTGACCTACATTCGTCGAGCGTCTTTGATGACCGCCACATCGCAAGCCCCAGAGGATGATGATGGAAATTCAGCATCCAAACTCAAAACAGTTGTCCAGGCACCTGCATTTAACGAGTCAGTAGCTGCCGACTTGATTACCGCAATTGGAGACTGCCAAAACCTTGACGAACTTGAAAAGGCTTTTAAGGCTGCATACAAATATTGCGTAAACAACGAAACTTACAAAGTAGCAACCATCAAAGCAAAAGACACATTGAAATCAAAATTAGGGGGATTAGCATGACAACACAAAACGAAACCAGAGCATCCGAGTCACAACATTGGTATGACCGACAAGGAAATCCACAGTACACCGTCATTGGAAAGAACGGTAAAGAACGCAACACAACGCTCAGAGACGCTCGGACAATGAACCTTGTCCCATCCGTCACAACCATTCTGAATGTCGCTGCCAAGCCTGCATTAAACGTCTGGTTACAACGTCAGGTGCTTATGGCTGCACTAACCCTTCCCAAACGTGCGGAGGAGACCGAGGAGGAATGGATTGCTAGGATCATGTCCGATTCTAAGGAAGAAGGCAAGGAGGCTGCCAACCGAGGTACTGAAATTCATGCGTCAATTCAAGGATTTTATGAGGGTCGAGGTTATGGGGCGCACCAGGAGCACGTCCAGTCTTTTGACGATCTTATGCGTGAAAACTATGCTTCCCAGATTTGGATTCCTGAAATGTCGTTTGCCCATGAGGACGGATTTGGAGGCAAAACCGATCTACACACTAAAACGGATCGAGGGGTTGTCATTGACGTTAAGACCAAGGAATTTGACGTTGGAGACAAGATTGTTGGGTATGACGAACACTTGATGCAACTGGCAGCGTACCGAGTTGGCCTTGGACTGCCCCATGCCGAATGCGCTAATGCTTTTGTATCTCGCACTAACCCTGGACTGGTTGTACTCCACAAATGGACTCAGGAGGAACTAGAAAAGGGTTGGATTATGTTTAAAAACTTACTTCAATTTTGGCAGACAAAAAATGGACACAAGTAAATTAAATTACTACGAACTCAGGCATTTAGAGTGGTATTTTTTAACAATTGCTTATTCTTATTTAGGCAAACACGAAATTTTGCATTGGAGTCATCTTTTGACATGGGTGCAATTTAAACTTTTAGCGGACGAAATAGAAAGGGAATCAAATGTTCAATCAAATTCAAGTTATCGGTAATGTCGGTAAAGACCCCCAGATCAGAGCCATGCCATCGGGAGACTTAGTGGCTAATTTCTCGGTTGCAACTTCGGAAAAGTGGAGGGATAAGTCTGGTGAAATAATGACTAAAACCGAGTGGCACAACGTCACTTGTTATTCAAAATTAGCCGAAATTGCTGAAAAATACATAAAATCTGGAAAAATGGTATTTATCCAGGGTTCGCTTGTAACTCAGAAATATACGGACAAGAATGGTGTCGAAAAAACCTCAACCCACGTTAAGGCTGATACGATCCGCTTGCTCGGAGGGGAGAAAACCGACTCCAATAAACCTGCCCAAACTAATTCAAAACCTGCCAATACTGGACCGGGTTTTGATGACTTGGACTCGGACATACCATTCTAAACTTTGGAGAAAACGACATGGACGCATTAGTTGACGCTTTTATTTTTGCTACTGTAATGACTGTATCTGGTATGGTAATAACTGGTGCGTTCTTGTTTATTTTATATTTAGCAGGGTTTTATGATGACTAAAGAAGAACTTATTGATATGGCTAGAAAAGCTGGTTTTGTTGATTACGAATTGGATGACGGCACTACAAATGCGTTCGATAAACGCTACGAAGCCTTTGCCAAACTGGTAGCAGAGGCCGAAAGAGAAGCCTTGGCACAACCAGANAATGAGCCTGTGGCGTTTGCAAGTCATGGTGTGATTAACTGGATAGCAGATAAACAGTTTCAGCATGAAGCAGACCTCTACACTACCCCACCACAACGCGCATGGGTTGGGCTGACGGATGAGGAGCGCGATGCCATTTTTGAGCTTCATCACACAAGACTTGGAGGGTTGGATTACAAAGGCGATGAGGTGATGTATGATGAACATTTTAAAGATGCTACTGTTACCATTTATGCCAAACTTAAGCAAAAGAACGGCTACACCGAGGAGAAGAACACATGACTAAAGAAGCATTGAAGCTGGCGCTTGAAGCGTTGCAAGTGGCAACCACACCACTGACAAAAGACAGACAAGAAGTTCTACGAGCAATCACCGCCATCAAACAAGCCTTGGCAGGACCGGAGCAAGGGCCTGCGGCGCTTACGATTTATCGCGGGGAGCTTTGCTACAAGTCACAAGCGGATGACCAATCATTCGGAATGTGGTGTCCTGTAACTCAAAATTTGCCTTTTCCGGAGGGCACAAAGTTCTACACCACGCCACCACAGCGCAAACCGCTGAGCGAAATGCAGATCAACGACAGAGCAAGAGCAGAGGGTGCGCATAACGCTGACTTCTGGTTAGGCGTTCGATTTGCCGAAGTAGCCCACGGCATCAAGGAGTAAGACATGAACTGGCTTAAACAAGTTTTGTGCTCATGGACGCATGGCGGAGGACACATCAAACGCGATTTACAAGGTCGGATTAACTGGCAATGCCAAAAATGTGGTCGATGGGCAGACCCCGTTCCGCTTGAGCAAGAAAAAAGAATGACTACCCGAGCTATCGAAGCCAAATTAAAGGAGTAAGACATGACACAAGATGAAACTATTGAACTGGCTAGAAAAGCTGGCGTTGATATGTCGCTTGGAGAGCATTGGAGTTTCTTCATTGAAGAACTTGAAGCCTTTGC